>ENA-ORBV01015758-ORBV01015758.1-microbial-mat-metagenome-genome-assembly--contig:-NODE-15758-length-11066-cov-5.688325_pt1 | contig 11066 bp, 6 predicted proteins | sample MGYA00237777_ERZ505514 | MGnify/ENA primary metagenome ERZ505514 (study PRJEB26160, sample SAMN06269048) | microbial mat metagenome | isolation source: Oligotrophic lake microbial mat | place...
TTTTCAAGCAGAAGACGGCATACGAGATTCGCCTTAGTCTCGTGGGCTCGGAGATGTGTATAAGAGACAGTTGTCGTCCTGGTCGTAGGCCACGATGCTGCTTCAATGAGGCCCGCGCGGTGAAGCGCGGGAATATCGGGTACGCCGTCGTAGAGCGTGCCCTCGGCGGAGGCGCTTCAATGAGGCCCGCGCGGTGAAGCGCGGGAATAGTGCCGGGCGCGCTTGATCCCGTACATGACCGTCGTGTGGTCGCTTCAATGAGGCCCGCGCGGTGAAGCGCGGGAATAGGCCCCCCTCCTAACCCCTGATTAGCGTTAGAAAAAGCAGCCAACATTCGAGCGGCGCCAAATTGGGACGCCGAACTCAACGCCGTTGATTTCACGACTTGCACTACAATGTCAAAGAACACGCGATTCCAGGCGCTTGCCGGGTTCGAGCGCTTCCCGCTTGTTCCGCAGCGCCGGAGCGCTCGAATCCGGCGCGGCAGTCGGGACCGCCGGGCTCATACAATAACAGCTTCTCGCGTGATTGGGGAGAAGCTCTTGCCAATGCTCTCCACGCGCGGATCAACCTCGTCGGCCAGTCCCAGATCGAGAATGACCACGTGGTCTTGCTGATGATGGATGAGCCGCTCAAGCGCCGCGCCCAGATCGGCCCGACGGCGGCCGGAAAGGCGGCACTGGAACACCGACAATTGCAGCCAGCGGCCATAGCCCTTCATGGTGCGGAACACGCCCCGCCAGCGTTTCTGGTCGGCGATATCATAGGCGACAATGTAGAGCCGTTCACCTGATGGCGCGCGTCCGCCGCGACCGCGCACGATGAAGCGCCGCGCCGGTGATGCGGGCGCGAGGTCCGTCGCCTCGGATTCCTCAGCCTCTGGCGCCTCGGCCTCGTCGGATTCGGGCGCGCTCATCGCGGCAGATAGTGCGGATAATCTGGCGTCTCGCCCAGAAGATGGCGCACCAGCAGGCGCGCCTGGACATGGATCAGCCGGCGCATCGAGATGCGATAACCGAACACGGGATGGGTGGTCTCCTGATCGAGCCGGCGTTCGTAAGCCGCGATCAGTTTCTTGCGCGCATGCGGTTTGAGGTTGCAGCCCGGCCCAGCGATGACGAAATCATCGCCGCCAACCTCGCCATTGTTGATGGCGCCGATCACGGTGCTGTCGGCGAGGATGGGGCGGAACGGCTCGATCATGTCGAGCGCGAGCGATGGGCGCCCCGGTCGCTCGACATGGAAGAAACCCTTCCATGGATCGAGCCCAGAGATGACGAGGGCAGCTTCCCAGGTGCGGGTCAACAAAGCGTAGCTCAGTGAGACGCAAGCGTTGATGGGATCGGCTGGCGGGCGGCGCGTGCGCTTGGTGAAATCGAACGCCGGCGGAGCGGATGCCGAGAGCATGGTTGAGAAAGCGGCGAAATAGAGCGCGGCGGCCTCGCCCTCCACACCGAGCAAGTGTGCCGAGTCCTTCGCCTCGTCAGCGAGCGCGCCAAGCTGGCGCAGGCGCTCCAGCGTTTTGGCTTTTTCCGCAACCTCGCCTTCGGCGTTGCGGCGCAGCATGGTGCGCTGATTCTTGATTTTCGCCGCGACCAGCGCACGCGAGAAGCGCATGGAAAAGAGCGGGTCTTTGGCTTTCTCATATTGCGCGGTGCGTGCGAGCGCGGAGCGGGGGCCTTGCGCACCTGTGCTCCCCATGAACCAGAAGCCCGAACTCATCCAGGCTACAGGACGGCCCTGGCGCATCAATTCATGGAGTGCGGGGGTCGACAGAGAAATGGGTCCGGCGATCACGAGTTCGGAAACATCCGCAATCGGCACGCTCACATCGGCCGCGCCTTCTGTCTTGATGATCAGTTCGTCGCCGCTCTTGCCCACGCGCGCGCCGGGCGTCTGCACATAGAGCGGCAGCGCCGTATCGGAAAGCGGCGGCAGCGGGCGCGGCGGGGAAGCGCGATCGAAGTAGCGCACTTCGTCTGGCAGGCAGATCGGCAACAGCGAACAGCGTGGGCATTTGGGGCTGTTCTCTAACGGCGGCGGCGCGCGGCGCGCGGCAGCGGTGAGGCGCAAGTCGGCGGCGGCTTTCAGGGTGAGCGCGCGCAATTCCTCGTCGAACGGGATGCGAACGCGTTCGCGGCTTTCGGCGAACCAGAGCGCGCCCTCTTCGCATCTGTAGCCGTTGTCTTCAAGGATTAGCCCTTGCGCGCACACCTGCACGCGCTCGGGATCATAGGCGCCCCGGTCGTTGTGCGGACGCTTGCCCTTTTTGTAATCGACCGGCGTGACCAGACCATCCTCGCCTTCAAGCACGTCGATCTTGGCCACGAGGCCGAGGCGGGTGGATGAAAGCGTGACCGCGCGGGTGCGGAAAGGCGGAGTGTCTTCGGCGGTGGCGTCCGGCGCCGGGAGCGCCGGGCCGGGCTTGTCGGCGCGGATATGGGCGCGGCGGCCCTGGGCGGTGTCGGCGTTCTCCTCCCACGAGCCCTCGACCCATTCGAGATAGGCAAGCCGCGGGCAATAGACCCATTCGTTCAGCATCCGCGCCGGCACCAGCGGTTCGTCCTCCGCCGCGGGCGGGGCAGGCAGCGGGAGTTCGAATTGCTCGGCCATGGGCTGGGCCTCCTGCACACAGGGCGTGCAAAAGGCGAGCCGGGAGGGAATTCGGCTTTATACGACGTTCACGCAATCAGCCGCGCAAGAAGGATTGTCGCTGCTGGGGCCAACGAGGCTCGTCATGGCCAGACGACACGCGCCGCTTCAAGCCAAGGGAGCGTGCAACTCGGCCGCGAATCTTTTATTGTTCCCGTGACACAACAAAGCGCGCCCTGACCAAGGTTCATGACAAGCTACGAAGATTTCTTCGCCGACGCGACGCGGTCCGAGGCGCACGCCAACGGCTTGGCGCCCTGGCCGTATCAAGCGCGGCTCGCCTTGGACCCCTGGCCGGAGACGCTGATTGTTCCGACCGGCTTCGGCAAGACAGCAGCGGTGCTGGCGGCCTGGTTGTGGAAGCGAAAGCAAGGCGATGCGCACACGCCTCGGCGCCTCGTCTATTGCCTGCCGATGCGGACGTTGGTGGAGCAGACCGAAGAAGTCGCGCAACGATGGACCAAGGCTGCGAAAGATCATCTCAAGCTCGGCGCCTCCGTGCATGTGTTGATGGGCGCCGCCGAGGCCGGCGCCAGGCGTGGCGTCCCCGATTGGATCATGGCGCCGGAGAGCCCCGCGATCCTGATCGGCACGCAGGACATGCTCGTCTCCGCCGCTTTGATGCGCGGCTACGGAACCACTCGCTATCGCTGGCCGGTCGATTTCGCGCTTCTGCACAATGATGCGATGTGGGTGTTCGACGAAGTGCAGCTCGCGGGCGCGGCGCTGCCCACATCGAGTCAGCTTGAAGGGTTCAGGCGCGCCCTGAATCTCGCACTGCCATCCCGCACATTGTGGATGTCGGCCACGCTCGACCCCGCTTGGCTCAAGACCGTAGACTTCACGCCCAGCGATGGCGCGCGCAAGCACGATCTCAACGACGAAGACTTGAGCCAGGCCGGCCATCTCTGGAAGGCGAAGAAGCGTCTTGCGCCAGCGGAGATTGAAGCGAGGGACATCACGAAGCCAAAGGGCCTTGCCACTTATGCCGCATCCCTGGCCGCGCTCGCCAGAAAACAGACCAGCCCAGGGAAGACAACGCTCGTTTTCGTCAACACGGTGGCGCGCGCGCAGGCTGTATTTAGCGCGTTGGCGGCTTCAAAAGAGGCGGCTTCGGATGGGCCGGCGCTCTTGCTATTACATTCGCGGTTCCGCCTGGAGGAACGAGAGGAGCTCACGAAGCAGATCAAGGAAGCTCCTGCCGCGAATGGCAGGATCGTTGTAGCGACGCAGGCGCTGGAGGCTGGCGTCGACATCACGTCCGCTGCGATGATTACTGAGATCGCGCCCTGGTCCTCGCTGGTGCAACGTTTTGGGCGCTGTAACCGCAACGGCGAATGCGGCGAAGCCGGCGCGGATGTGTTCTGGATCGATCTGCCGGAGGACAAAGACGCGGCCCTGCCCTATGCGGTGGACGATTTGGCGGAGGCGCGCAAGAAGCTAGCCAGCCTCTCGGAATGCGGACAAGAGGCGCTCAGCGCCATCGAGCTGCCGCCACCGCCGCGGACGTCAGTAATTCGCCGCCGCGACCTTCTCGATTTGTTCGACACCGAGCCCGACTTGTCTGGCTTCGACATCGACGTTTCGCCGTATGTGCGCGAGGCGGATGACACGGATGTACGGCTGTTCTGGCGGACAGTCCCCGAAACGGGTCCAGGCCGCAATGCGGCTGAGCCCACGCGCGAGGAGCTGTGTCCCGCGCCGATCGGCGGCGCCAAGAATTTGCTCAAACGTAAAGGCGTGCGCGCCTGGCGCTGGGATGCGCTCGAACGCGATTGGATCAAAGCGAGCGCGGCGGACGTGCGGCCCGGCATGCGGATCATGGTCGACGCTGCGAGCGGCGGCTACGATCCGAAGCTCGGCTTCGATGCCTTGAGCGATAAGCGGGTAGACGTCGTTGAGGCCGACGACGCGCGCGACGATTCCAAAAGCAATTCCGAAGGCATGGATGATGATCCGTGGTCGGCCAGCAAGGTGCGCGTCAGCCTGGCCAAGCACAGCGGCCATGTGCGCAAACAAGCAACCGAACTCTGCGATGCGATGAGGATAGCCGAACCGGAACGTTCAATCGTCATCGAAGCCGCGCTGTGGCACGACCTCGGCAAGGCGCACGAAGCCTTTGTCGCGCTGACTCATGCCGATGGCGCGTCACCGCCGCCGACGCCGCTCGCGAAATGGCCGGCTATCAAACCACGGCCCGCGTCTCGCCGCCCATATTTCCGCCACGAACTTGCGTCCGCGCTGGGTTTTCTGGCGGCGAAGGATTGGAAGGAAGACGCCAACCTCGCCGCCTATCTGATCGCGGCGCATCACGGCAAAGTGCGTATGCGGATCGCCGCGCTGCCGAAGGAGAAGGGTCCGCCAGACGGAGGCCTGTTCGCGCGCGGCGTCCATGACGGAGATTCATTGCCTGCCGCCAGGCTCGGAGATCGGTCAACGCCAAAGCTCGAACTCGATCTCGACATCATGCAGCTGGGCGAAGGCCGCCATGGTCCAAGCTGGAGCGCGCGCACGCAGAGGCTGCTCAGGGCATACGGCCCGTTCCGCCTTGCCTGGCTGGAGGCGCTGGTGCGCATAGCCGACTGGCGCGCGAGTGAAGCAGAATCCAAGGGCGATGACGATGTTTGAGCATGTCTTCAAGGGCTGCGCGCCAGTTCCGCTTGCCGGCTACCTGAAGGCGCTGGGCGTTTTTCGGCTCGTTGCGGAACAGGCCGACGAGGATGCAAGGGGGTTCTGGCGCGATGAACGCTTCGTGCTGCGGACGAAGCTAAGCGAAGAGGAGCTGATCGCGTTCTTCCTCGACGCCTACAGGCCAAGCCCGATCCTTTCGCCGTGGAACGCCGGCAGCGGCTTCTACTATCGCGAAGGCAAGAGCAACGAGAAGGACCCAGCCACGGGCAAAAAAATCAAGACGGGGACTCGCGATGAGGCGACAACCGCGACAAAGGCCATCGACGCGGTCATGTCGGGTTTGGCGCAGAGGTTTGACGCCCTTCGTGAAAGCATCGGGTTCGCCAAGGCGGAATTGGTCGAGTTGGGATTCTCTGCCGCGCCGACGGACGACGAGAAGGCTGACCTTGTAGGTCGGGCGCGATCCACTCTTCCTGATCTGGTTGGGTCATGGATTGACGCTGCCGCAACGTGCGCCAATGACGGTCTCGCGTTTCCGCCTCTGCTTGGCAGCGGTGGAAACGATGGCAACTTGGATTTTTCGACGACGTTCGTTCAGACGATTTTGGGGCTCATGGACCCGCGAAGCGGCGAAGCGAGCGCCCCGGCGCGCTCCCAATTGGAAGGCGCTCTGTTTGGCCGCTCCTATTGCGGCGCACCATCTGCGGCGATCAGCCAATTCGACCCCCAAAGCAGTGGCGGCGCGAATGCGGGGAACGGCTTCGACGGTAAACAATTCGGCAATCCTTGGGACATCGTCTTGTGCATCGAGGGAAGCCTCGCACTCGCGGGCGCCGCCAGTCGTCGCCTTGGCTCCCATTCAGGTGCGGGCGCTGCGTTTCCTTTCATGGTGCCGCGCGCGTTTGCTTCCTCGGGAGGCGCCGGACACTTGGCCATTTCGGACGAAGCAAGCGGGCGGGGAGAATTCTGGGCGCCAATCTGGTCACGCCCGGCCACTTACGCTGAGATGCTTGCTCTCTTTCGGGAAGGGAGGCTCGTCGTCCAACGGCGTGGCGCTCGTTCATCGCTCGATTTTGCACGGGCCATCGGTGAACTTGGCGTCAATCGTGGCATAGATCACTTTGCCCGGCACGCGTTCCAGCAGCGCAATGGCAACATGTATTATAGCGTCCCGCTTGCCCGCCAGCATGTCAAACGAGCGCGGAACGAGAGCGCAGATCTCATTGCGAGCCTTGATGGCGGCGATTGGCTTGAGCGCATTTCTCGAACTGCCCGAGGCAAGACCGCGCCGGGTCAATTCGCCGCTGCGGCGCGTCGGCTTGACGATGCACTGTTCCGGCTCGCCGCGGATGGGTCACGTGAAGCAGTGCAGGGCGCGTTGATCGCCGTCGGGAGAATTGCGCTCGAATGCGCGCGGCGGCCTAAGCTGCGCTCGAAGGACGAGAAAGGCCGCTTCCCCACAACGCCGCCGCCGCTTTTGAGCGCGGAGTGGCGCGCGCGCGCAGACGATGGTTCGGCTGATTTTGCGCTCGCCGCGGCGCTCGCGGGCCTGTCCGCGCGAACAAGCAAAGAAGGCGACGGCGCATTCTATATGCCGTTCCGGGTTCATCTCGCGCCGATTGAGGCTGGCAAATTTGCAAACGTATGGGCCGAAACAACGGGGAGCCGGGCGCTCGCGCTTTGGACCGGCCGCGATCTTGTCCGCGACTTGGCGGCAATCCTCGAACGACGTCTCGTCGAAGCGCAGCGACACACGTTTGTTGATGCACACCAGAACCAGGAGCTGCCGCTGCGCGGCTATCCGTCAGCGCCGCTTTGGGCTGTTGCTGAGTTCCTGGCCGGACGCACCGATGATCAACGCATCGGCGAACTTGCGGCGGGCCTTGCGTGGGTGGAGCAGGCTAAAGCTGGGCAAAGCGCTGCATCGAGTATGCGGACTGAACGCCGCGATGCGATTCCATTGGCGTTCGCGGCCATCAAGCCGTTGCTGCATCCGGCAGGCGCAGGGCCTGGTCTCCATCGGCTCGGCCCGAAGAACGCCGCCGATATGCGCAACGCCGGCGAGCTTCGTTACGTCAATCCGCTTGCGATCATTCGTCTCCTGAGCGCTGGCCGCATCGAAGATGCTGCGCGCGCCGCACAGCGAATGGCGCGCGGCGCCGGCTTGGCGGCGCCGTTTGCGAACAGCAGTCTCGGCGGCGCCATTGACCCGTTGCGTCTCGCGGCCGCGCCCCTCTTTCCGCTCTCGCCCAAGAGCTACGCCGCGCTCGCCGAGCGCGCCTATCCCAGCCATAAGCCCAAGAACCAACAGGAGCATGCCCATGCCGATTGATCTTTCCGCCCTCGACGCGGCGCCGCGCCTGCTGATCGAGGCGAGGCTCGAACCCTTGCAGGGAACGCGCTTTCAACCGACCGGCTTTCCCAACCTTGGCGCCGCGACCTATGACGGACCGCACGGCGAGAAGATGCTCCTCGTTGAATCCGCCCAGAGCGTCGCCAACCGGCTTGAGGCCGTGTGCTGGGATGAAGTCGCCGACGATTGGGTTGCGCCGCTGAAAGACTTGCCGCTTGTCAAGGTCAGCGATGGAAACGGCGCCGCCGTTACAAATTCCGTTCTGGAAGCACATCGGCTCAATTCGCCCTACATTGAGCACAGCGACTGGTTCGCAGCGTTCAAGGGTGAAATCGGATATGATGAAAAGACAAAACGCTCAATCGACATGCGCGGCAGGGTCTACCCGGCGATTTTGAAATATGACCCGAATTCCCTGCTTCATGGCTTCTTCCTGGAGAGCATTGCTGGCGTCATTCGTTCACCTCGGGCGCTCTCTGGGTTTATCGAAGCCGAGGACGTGGCGACCGCATCCAGCGGCGGCGTGAAGAATGATCGCGTCGATGCGTCGGGAAAGTCCGAAGGTGGCGGATCAGGCGAAGGCTATGGCAATGTCCCGTTCGCGCGCGATGAGTTCACCGCGAAAAAAATCACCGCCTACTTCAATCTCGATCTGGCCCAAATTCGCGCGTTTGGACTTGGGCCGAGCGCCGAACGGCTGCTGATTGCGTTGGCGCTGTTCAAGATTCGCGCCTTCCTGTCACGCGGCCTGCGGCTGCGGACGGCGTGCGATCTTGATCTCAAGGACCTGAAAGTCACGCGGCCTGAGAAATATTCGATCCCGGAACTTGAATCTCTGGAAGAAGGCCTCCCCCGGCTCGTTCAAGCTGTCGCCGCCGAAGGGAAGTTCGCCAAACCGCCCGTGACTAAGGTCATCTGGACACCGAAGAAAGGCGCAAAGAAGAAAGACAATTCTGAGAACGCTCCGTTGGGAGATGGGGACGACGACGAATGATCGCCTTCGCATTCACCTTCCCCGCCGGCCGCTATCACGCCACGCCGTGGGGCCGGCATGTGAACGAAGCCGACGTCGCCTGGCCGCCTGAGCCGGTGCGCGTGCTTCGTGCGCTCATCGCCACATGGTGGCGCAAGGCGGATCAAGAACGGTTTCCGAAGGCGTCGCTCGATGGGCTCATCGACACGCTCGCCTGCGAGGCGCCCGTGTTTCGTCTTCCCGAAAACGTCGTGCACAGCCACGTCCGCGCCTTCATGCCCGCGCCGACGGAGAAGCGGCTTATCTTCGACGCCTTCCTTTGCATCGATCCCAGCGAAGAATTGATTGTGGCCTGGCCCAGCGCAACGTTCGCGACCGATCAACAGAGGGAGCTGGCGGAACACCTGCTCGAACGCATCGGCTATCTCGGCCGCGCCGAGAGCTGGGCGAGCGCGCGGCTCGCGGCGGATTGGGATGGCGCGTTCAATTCCCAACCACGAGCGAGTGAGCGCGGATCGTCCGGGAATTCCGTCCCCGTCGACATCGCCGTTCCGCTGACGCCGGCGAAGTGGACGGAGTTTCGAGACAAGCATATCGGTAGCCTGGAGGCGCTCGCGAAATCAAAGCGCGCCACGATTGAAGCGACGCTGCCAGCGCGTCTCGCGGATGCACTGTCACTCGACACCGGCGAATGGCATGACGCCGGCTGGTCGAGCCCGCCAGCGATGGAGAAAGTGGTTTATGATCGTCCCAAGATCGGCCCGGTCGCATCCCTCCAATGCAGAAAGCCCGACAAGGCCGCCCGACCCGGCAATCCGCAAGTGGCGCGCTTTGTGCTCGCGGGCCGGCCGCAGCCACGCATCGAGGACGCTCTGAGAATCGGCGAAATCGCCCGGCGCGCCCTGATGTCGAAATTTGGGGGGCGATCGATTCCTGAGGTGTTTTCGGGCCGTGACGGTGACGGGCCTTTACGAGATGATCCTGCTCACAAGCACGCGTTTTTCCTTCCAGAGACCGCTGGCAGCGAAGGCGTGATCGACCACCTAATCGTTTATTCCGGCTTTGGGTTCGACGCGGAGGAACGCGGCGCGTTGGACCGGCTGACGAGCCTCTGGTTCAAATATGGCCAAGCCGGTGAAAATGGCGAACGCGGCCGAGAGGAATGGCGTTTGGCGCTAGAGGACATCGCGGCGCCGGACGCATTCAAGTCATCGCGGCTTTTGGGCCGCTCGAAACACTGGATCAGCGTGACCCCCTATCTCATGCCTTGGTTCTCGAAGCGCAATCTGCGCAACCCAGTCGAACGTCACGCGGAGATTCTGAATCAGATCCAGAATGAAATCGAGCGACGCGGATTTGATTCAACCGTGCGCAGTGTTGAAGTCTTGGACTACGTCGGCGGGAAGCGCGCGGTGCAGTTCCGGCGTTTCCGTTCTCGCCGCAACTTGTCCCAGCCGGATCAGCTTGGCCAGTTCGTGAAGCTAAGCTTTGACCGCGCACTCGACGGCCCCCTGTGTTTGGGGTTCGCGTGCCACTACGGTCTCGGCTCATTTCAACGTGTCGAAGGCCCCGCATCTGCATAGACGTCGCGGCACGGCTCACGTCCTGCCCCGTGGTCGACACCGCCGGCATGCGCCGTCAACCTTTGTTCGGGACGCCTAGCCCGGATCATTCACAGCTGCAGCGGTTTTTCGCCTGTGACAGCGCCGCATCGATGCGGCAACAGGCGGGGTGTTCGCCTGTTTCAGCGCCGAACTTATGTAGTGGAAGGGCAGTTTCTCCAGAGGGCGTTGTCAGGTTAAACAACTCCAGAGGGAAATTGGCATTTTGGCTGGCGTGGAAAGGCCACTAAATTCAATGAGCGGTGGCTCGCGTCGCGGTTGAGAAAATACTTAACCTGACAACGCCCATTCAGCTTGCGGAGATTGCGGATAGACGTCGAAGCCGTGCTTACGCATAGCCCTGCCGACGCAGCGATTGCTTCCGCCGACTGCCAGTCATGGAAGCAGAGCGAGATATGATCGAAGTTTTTCCGAACGACCGATTCCTTGAAACCCGAATTCAGCACGACCCAAGCGTACTCGCAGAGGAACTCTGCTTCGGTCACCTGCCGCGAATCGCGCGCGGATTGGTCGTGGACTTCGTGCGCCCAGGGCCCGCCGCACGTCACATTCCGTGGAAGAATCTGCTCATTCTCCCCACTTCGGAGTGGACTTCGCGCCGCAACGGAGCGTGCATGGGCTCGCAAAACTGGAGAGGACAGGTCCAAAGAACCGCCGGCAAACTCGACGCCTCCTGCTCATACGCCCCTATTCTGCGGGGCTTGCGCTCGTGCCGGCGAACGGCCGGCGCAGGAGCAACGGCAATGGCGAAATCACCTCCGACCCGGCGCATTCCCCCCACCCGCAAATCGGGCGCTGGCAAATCATCCCGCCCTAAGTCCTCTCTCCCCGCGCC
>ENA-ORBV01015759-ORBV01015759.1-microbial-mat-metagenome-genome-assembly--contig:-NODE-15759-length-11066-cov-5.580308_pt1 | contig 11066 bp, 9 predicted proteins | sample MGYA00237777_ERZ505514 | MGnify/ENA primary metagenome ERZ505514 (study PRJEB26160, sample SAMN06269048) | microbial mat metagenome | isolation source: Oligotrophic lake microbial mat | place...
GCGTTTTGCACCGCCGACCGAAACCATGTTCGCAGCCGACACCGGCCAGTGGCACGGCGTGCGGGTCGACACCGGGGTGCAGGAAGGTGGCGAGATTCCGATGTTCTACGACTCGATGATCGCCAAGCTGATCGTGCACGGCAAGGATCGGATGGAGGCCGTCACCAAGATGCGCGCGGCGCTGGACGCGTTCGTGATCCGCGGGATCGGCAGCAACATCCCGTTCCAGGCGGCCTTGTTGTCGCACCCGGACTTTGTTGCCGGCAACTTCAACACCGGCTTCATCGCGGCCCAGTACCCGCAGGGCTTTCGCGCCGACGCCGTGCCGCACGCCGACCCCGATTTCCTGGTCGCGCTGGCCGCCTTCGTACGGCGCAAGTCGCGCGAACGGGCCACCGCTTTGTCGGGGCAGCTGCCCGGTTATGGTGTCAAGGTCGGCCACGACTACCGGGTGATCATTCTGGACGCGGCGGGCGAGCACCGCTACACCCGGGTGCATGTGGACGAGGTGGTCGGCCAGTTGGGCAGCGCGGCGATCCTGCTCGACGGCAAGCGGTATGCCATCACCAGCCATTCCCGGCTCAACGACATCTGCGTCAGCGGCGAATGCAACGGTGAGCCGTTCACCGCGCAGATCGAACGCGGCACGGCGCGTAATCCGCTGGCCCTGGTGGTTCAGCACAACGGCAGGCGAATCGAGGCCATGGTGGTCTCGCCCCGCATGGCCGAGTTGTACCAGTTGATGCCGTTCAAGGCAGCGGCGGACATGAGCAAATTCGTGCTCTCTCCGATGCCGGGCCTGCTCGTGGATGTCTCCGTTCGGGTGGGCCAGAAGGTGCAGGCTGGCGAACGGGTGGCGGTGATCGAAGCCATGAAGATGGAAAACGTGCTGTTCGCGGCCGCCGACGGCATCGTGGGCAAGGTCCTGGCGGCCAAGGGCGACAACCTGACGGTTGACCAGCCCATCGTCGAGTTCGTATGACGCAGCCCACCACCCTGCAACGCCCATTCAAGGTGCTCGGCATTCAGCAGATCGCGATCGGCGGCCCCGACAAAACGCGGCTGCGCCGCCTGTGGGTCGATATGCTGGGGCTGGAGGTCACGGGCAATTTCGTCAGCGAACGCGAGAATGTCGATGAAGACATCTGCGCCATCGGCAGCGGCGCATTCAAGGTCGAGGTCGACCTGATGCAGCCGATCGACCCGGACAAGAAACCGGCGGTGCACGCCACGCCGCTGAACCATGTCGGCCTGTGGATCGACGATCTGCCGGCGGCCGTGGCCTGGTTGACGGCGCGGGGTGTGCGTTTCGCGCCCGGCGGTATTCGCAAGGGGGCGGCAGGTTTCGACATCTGCTTCCTGCATCCCAAGGCCAATGAGGAGTTTCCGGTCGCGGGTGAAGGTGTGCTGGTCGAACTGGTGCAGGCGCCGCCAGAGGTTGTCCAGGCGTTCGGTGCGCTGGCAGGCAGTTGAACCTAGAAACCGCAGTTGACCGCTTGTTTGCCGCTGGAACTACTCATGAACGCTGACATTCCTGACCACGAATATGCTTGCCTGTGGGGTGAGAGCGCTTTGCACCTGAGCGCACCCCGCTGCAGATACGGTTTATCCGCGCTTCGTCCGACGCACGCGGTGCACGCTGCGATCAGCTTCGTAGGAAGTTGCTTCGCAGCTTCCGCGCAACATAAAACGCAAAAGACACACCAATAGCGGGCATCTTGCCCTGCGACGCAGTCTGGCGGGCGCACAATGGACTTCGAGGTTACATGGTGGTTACCAAACTGCCTCGGCATGGCTGCGGCAGGGCGTCAGGAAATTGCCCTCCGGTGGCTGTAACTCGATGAAACTGGCCCAGGCGAAAGCGTATGCACGGCAAGGAGATACTTTTTGCAGCCTACTGACACGGGCAATCCGGCCTATTTCCACAAGGTCGTCGACTGCCAACTGGCATGCCCAGCCCACACCCCCGTTCCCGAATACATCCGATTGATCGCCCAGGGGCGGTACACCGATGCCTACATGGTGAACTGGGCGTCCAACGTGTTTCCCGGCATCCTGGGTCGCACCTGCGACCGGCCTTGCGAGCCGGCGTGCCGGCGTTCGCGGGTCGAGCACAACGGCGGCTCGCCGCCCGAGCCGGTGGCGATCTGCCGCCTCAAGCGGGTCGCCGCCGACATGAAGCAAGACATCAGCCACCGGTTGCCGCAGGTGGGCGCGCCCAACGGCAAAAGTATCGCCTGTGTCGGCGCCGGGCCGGCGTCACTGACGGTGGCGCGTGATCTTGCGCCGCTGGGTTATTCGGTGACCATCTTCGACAGTGAAAAGAAGGCCGGCGGCTTCATGCGCAGCCAGATTCCCCGTTTCCGCCTGCCGGAGACCGTCATCGACGAAGAGACGGGAATCATTCTTGACATGGGCGTCGAATTTCGCAGCGGCGAAAAGGTTCAGTCGATGCGCGCGCTGATGGCCCAGGGGTACGACGCGATCTTCGTGGGCTGCGGCGCACCGCGTGGTCGCAACCTCGACCTGCCCGGGCGCAAGGAGATCCAGGATCACATTCACATCGGCATTGACTGGCTGGCCTCGGTCTCGTTCGGCCACATCACGAGCATCGGACGCCGGGTCATCGTGCTCGGCGGTGGCAACACGGCGATGGATTGCTGCCGCTCCGCGCGCCGCCTGGGTGGCGACGATGTCAAGGTCGTGGTGCGCAGCGGCTTCGACGAGATGAAGGCCTCGCCGTGGGAGAAGGAGGACGCGCAGCATGAAGGCATCCCGATCATCAACTGTCATGTCCCCAAGTCGTTCGAACATCTCGACGGCAAACTCACCGGCATGACGTTCGAAGTCGTCAAGTCGATCTGCGACGCCAATGGCAAACGCAGCCTGATCCCCACCGGTGAGCCGGATGTGCTGATCGCGTGCGATTCGGTGCTGATCGCGGTGGGCCAGGAGAACGCCTTCCCCTGGATCGAGGCCGACAGTGGTATCGCGTTTGACTCCCGTGGCCTGCCGGTGATCGACCCGCTCAGCTTCCAGTCCAGCGTGCCCGATGTCTTTTTCGGTGGGGACGCAGCCTTCGGGCCGAAGAACATCATCACCGCGGTGGCGCATGGCCACGAGGCTGCGGTGTCGATCGACCGCCTGCTCAACGGCGAGTCGGCGACGCAGCGCCCACCGCCGCGTACCAACCTGGTGTCGCAGAAGATGGGTATCCACGAATGGAGTTTCGACAACGACGTGTCGTCGGCGCACCGCTTCAAGGTGCCCTGGGCCAAGGCTGAACAGGCGCTTGCCAGCATCCGGGTCGAAGTTGAATTGGGTTTCGACGCCGCGACGGCGTTCAAGGAGGCCGAGCGCTGCCTGAACTGCGACGTGCAGACGGTGTTCACCGAGGAGACCTGTATCGAGTGTGATGCCTGCGTCGATATCTGTCCGATGGATTGCATCACCTTCACGACCAATGGCGTCGAGGCAGACCTGCGCGCCCGCCTCAAGGCGCCGGCGCTGAACCTGGCGCAGGACCTGTACGTGTCGGGTGAACTCAAGACGGGCAGGGTGATGGTCAAGGACGAGGACGTCTGCCTGCACTGCGGCCTGTGCGCCGAACGGTGTCCGACCGGCGCCTGGGACATGCAGAAATTCCTGCTCACGACCACGCAGGCCGGACCCGCCTGCCGTGACGCACATCCGGTAACCGAAACCCTGGAGGCGGCATGACTGGCGCACCACCGATCAAAGGTGTCAACAACTTTGTCATCAAGTTTGCCAACGTGAACGGGTCTGGCTCGGCGTCGGCCAACGAACTGTTCGCCAAGGCGATCCTGCGCATGGGCGTGCCGGTCAGCCCGCGCAACATCTTTCCCAGCAACATCCAGGGCCTGCCGACCTGGTACGAGGCGCGGGTGTCCGAACAGGGTTACCAGGGCCGGCGCGGCGGTATCGACATGATGGTGGCGATGAATCCGCAGACCTGGGACGCCGACGTGGCCGAGATCGCGCCGGGCGGTTACCTGTTCTACGACAGCACGCGTGCGATACCCGAATCCAGGTTCCGCCCGGACATCCAGGTGCTGGGCATGCCGCTGACCGAGATCTGCAATGCGGTGTATTCCGACCCGCGCCAGCGCCAGTTGTTCAAGAACATCGTCTACGTCGGCGCCTTGTCGGTATTGCTCGAGATCGAACCGGCGGTGATCGAGCAGTTGTTCGCCGAGCAGTACAAGGGCAAGGAAAAGCTGCTCGCGCCCAATGTGCAGGCGCTGCACCTGGGCCGCGATTTCGCGCGTGAACATCTGCCGGCCCCGCTGGGCATCCGGGTGCAGCGGCTTGACAAGGTCGGCGAGCGTATCTTCGTCGACGGCAACACCGCGGTCGCACTGGGTTGCCTATATGGCGGCGCCACGGTGGCAGCCTGGTATCCAATCACGCCGTCGTCGTCGGTGGCAGAGGCCTTTTTGCGTTATTGCGCCAAGTTCCGCGTGGATCCCCAAACCGGGCTCAACAACTACGCCGTGGTGCAGGCCGAAGATGAGATCGCCTCCATCGGCATGGTGGTGGGAGCAGGGTGGAACGGGGCGCGGGCCTTCACCGCGACATCCGGCCCTGGCGTGTCGCTGATGACCGAGTTCATCGGCCTGGCGTATTTCGCCGAGATTCCGGTGACCATCATCAATGTGCAGCGCGGCGGGCCCTCCACCGGCATGCCGACCCGCACCCAGCAGGCCGACATCATCGCCTGCGCCTATGCCTCGCACGGCGACACCAAACACGTCTTGCTGTTTCCGCAGGATCCGCACGAGTGCTTCACCCACGGTGCAGCCGCGCTGGACCTGGCGGACCGGTTGCAGACGCCGGTGTTCGTGATGACCGACCTGGACATCGGCATGAACCAGCGCCTGTGCGATCCGCTGGAGTGGGATCCGGCGCGCGAATACGACCGTGGCAAGGTCATGACGGCCGAGGAACTCGAAGCCGGCAAGGACTTCGGACGTTACAAGGATGTCGACGGGGACGGCATCGGCTGGCGCACCCTGCCCGGAACCCATCCGGCCAAGGGCAGCTATTTCACCCGTGGCACGACGCGTGACCCCTACGCCCGGTACTCCGAACGCGGCCCCGACTATGTCTACAACGTCGAGCGCCTGCTGACCAAGTTCAAGACCGCCGCCGGCCTGGTGCCGCCACCGGTCTTGCGAGCCGCGCCGCGCAAGACACGCCTGGGCGTGATCTTTTTCGGCTCCACCAGTCCGGCCATGCACGAGGCGCTGGATGTGTTGCAGGAGCAGGGCATCATGCTGGACGCGCTGCGCCTGTGCGCGTTCCCGTTCCCGGGTGCGGTCGCGCAGTTCATCGCAGCGCACAAGACGGTCTATGTGGTCGAGCAGAACCGCGATGCGCAGATGCGTCAGTTGCTGGTCAACGAACTGGAGATCGATCCGGCCCGGTTGGTGCCGGTGCTGCATTTCGACGGAACGCCGATCACCGCCCGCTACATCACGCGCAGGATCACCGAGCACGTGCAGCAGACGCGCATGGCGGCCCCCGGGACCATGGCGCGTCGCCGCAAGAATGACACGGAGGCGGCATGACCTACATCCTCAAGCCCCGGCTGCACCATCCGTCGCTGACGCCAAACAAGGTTGGCTACACCCGCCGTGACTACGAAGGCAAGGTGTCGACCCTGTGTGCGGGTTGCGGCCACGACTCGATCTCCGCAGCCATCGTGCAGGCCTGCTGGGAACTCGACATCGAGCCGCACCGCGTGGCCAAGCTCTCCGGCATCGGCTGCAGTTCCAAGACGCCGGACTATTTCCTGGGTGCGTCGCACGGTTTCAACACCGTGCACGGGCGCATGCCGTCGGTGCTGACCGGCGCCAATCTGGCCAATCGCGACTTGCTGTATCTGGGTGTGTCGGGTGATGGCGACTCGGCCTCGATCGGGCTTGGACAATTCGCGCACAGCCTGCGCCGTGCGGTGCGCATGGTCTACATCGTGGAGAACAATGGCGTCTACGGCCTGACCAAGGGCCAGTTTTCGGCCACCGCCGACCAGGGTTCACGCAGCAAGAAGGGCATCGTCAACAGCGAAAGCCCGGTCGATCTGGTGGCCATGGCGCTGCAGCTGGGCGCGACCTATGTCGCGCGCAGCTTCTCCGGCGACAAGCAGCAGCTGGTGCCCATCATCAAGGGCGCGATCGGCCATGGCGGCGCCGCGTTCATTGACGTGGTCAGCCCCTGTGTCGCATTCAACAACCACGCCGGCAGCACCAAGAGCTACGACTATGTGCGCGCGCATAACCAGGCGGTGAGCCGGGTCGACTTCATCGATCCGGCGCAGCCCGTCGAGACCGAGATCGCGCCGGGCGCGGTGATCGAGCTCGACCAGCCCGACGGCAGCCTCTTGCGCCTGCGCAAGCTGCATCCCGATTACGACCCGACCGACCGCCTGGCGGCGATGAACCATGTGCAGACCCACCAGGCCATGGGAGAGGTGGTGACCGGATTGCTCTACGTGGACCGGTCGGCGAGGGACCTGCATGCGGCGCTGCATACCAGCGTCACCCCGCTCAATCACCTGGGTATCGACCGCCTGTGCCCGGGTGCGGATGCGCTGGCGCGACTGAACAAGTCACTGCGATAGCCGCGTCTGCCGGCAGCCGCCTGTTCCGGCGAGGCGAGGGCGCCGTGAGCGGTGGACCGCTCTGCGCTGCCATCGGCAACGTCATCATTCACTTTGGCGCAATGCACGTGCCCTGGCTTGGGCCTGCGCAAGCACCTCGCGTCTGCGTTCGGCCGACGCTGCCCGATTGCCGTCCGACGCAGCCGTGGCAACCGGCGGCGCATCCGCTTCAAGATCGGCAGGCGCCGCCAATCCCCGGGCGACGTCGCGTTCGCGCCGTGCCGCATGGAATTCGTAACGGGTACGGGCCTGCGCGGCCAGCGCATCGGACCAGGCGTCCCATCCGGTCGACTCACCGCTCGCGTTCTCCAGCACAATGCAGTCGACCGGACAGGCCGGGATGCACAGTTCACAGCCGGTGCAATACGGCTCGATCACGGTGTGCATGCGTTTGTGGCTGCCGACAATCGCGTCGGTGGGACAGGCGTTGATGCACAGGGTGCAACCGATGCACCAGGCTTCGTCGATGAAGGCCACTGTCCGGGCGGTTTCCTGGCCATTGTCCGGGTTCAGCGGCAGTGCGGGCTGCCCGGTGATGGCGGCCAGCCGCGCGATGCCCTCGACACCACCCGGCGGACATTGGTTGATCGGGACCTGCTCTACCGCGATCGCACTCGCATAGGCGGCGCAATCCGGGTAGCCGCAACGGGTGCACTGCGTCTGAGGCAGAGCCGCCAGGATCCGTTCTGCCAGACGCACCATCGGCCTGTTTGTTGCCGTGTGCCTAGCGCTTGGCTGCTGGGCGTTTTTTGGCGGCACTGGCCGTTTTTCTGGCCGATGCCGCAGCCGCCGATGGGGCAGCGACTGCCCCGTGCCCACCCGCTGCCGGGTTGCTGCGTGCGCGAAGCGTTGCGGCAGGGGGCTTTGCCAAGGCAGGGCGGAGCGCGGCGTGGTGCTCCAGGATGAAGGCCTTGACCTGCGGATACACCACATCGCGCCAGCGCCGACCCGAAAAGATGCCGTAGTGCCCTGCGCCTTTGACCTCCAGATGTTTCTGGTGGCTCTTGGGAACGCCGCTGCAGATCGCATGCACTGCCTCGGTCTGGCCCGATCCAGAGATGTCGTCCAGTTCGCCTTCGATCGAGAACAGCCCGGTGTTGCGGATATCCTGCGGGCGCACCCGCTCGAGCGTACCTTGGGGCGAGCGCACGTCCCAGGTCCCATTGGGCAGGCTGAATTCCTGGAACACGACCCTGATCGTCTCCAGGTAATAGTCGGCATCCATGTCCAGCACCGCGTTGTATTCGTCGTAGAACTTGCGGTGCGCTTCGGTCCCGGCGTCATCGCCCTTGATCAGGTCCTGGAAATAGTCATAGTGGCTGCGTGCATGGTTGTCCGGGTTCATGGCCATAAAGCCGGAATGCTGCAGGAAACCAGGATAGACCCGGCGGCCCGCGCCCGGGAAGTTGCTGGGCACACGGTAGATCACGTTGCTCTCGAACCACGAGTGGCTCTTGTTCATCGCCAGGTCATTGACCGAGGTTGGTGACTTGCGGGCGTCGATCGGGCCACCCATCATCGTCATGCTCAGCGGCGTCTGCTCGCCGCGCGATGCCATCAGCGATACGGCTGCCAGCACCGGTACCGTCGGCTGGCAGACACTCATCACATGGCAATTGCCATAGATGCCCTGCACATGACGGATGAATTCCTGCACGTAGTTGACGTAGTCGTCGAGGTGGAACTCACCGTCGGCCAAGGGCACGTTGCGCGCGTTCTTCCAGTCGGTGATGTAGACCTTGTGGTCACGCAGCATGGTCTTGACCGTGTCGCGCAGCAGGGTTGAATGGTGACCGGAAAGGGGTGCGACGATCAGCACGGCGGGCTGGCCCTTGAGCGCATCCAGCGTGGCCAGGTCGTCCGTGAAACGTTTGAAGCGGCGCAATTCGCAGAACGGGCGCGCCATTTCGATGCGTTCGTCGATAGCGACCGCAACGCCACCCACATCGACGGTGCGGATACCGAACTCCGGCTTCTCGTAATCGCGCAGTAGCCGGTGCAGCAGGTCGAAGCCAGCAGATGCCCTTTGCGAAAACGGCACCTGTCCAAAGGACGACAGGGGGTTGGAATACACCTTGGAGGCCACCTTCGCCAAGTCGGAAAACGGCTCCATCATGGAGCGTTGTGCTTCATACAGTTGATACAACATGGTCAAGGTGCCTTTGTCTACTATGTTGCAGTGCAATATAACAGCACTGCGCCCCAGTTTGTGGAGTTGCCGCCCAGAAAGCGTGCATGCTCTGGCACATCGTGGCAGAAACGATGCTCTAAACTCGACGATCGCCGACTAAGCGGATTCCAGCGCATGAGTGTTCAGACAACCGTCGTGTTTGCAGACCTGATGGGAAGCACCGGGGTTTTCGAGACCATTGGAAGCGCGCGCGGATCGCGGGTCGTGACCCAACTCACGCAGTGGATCGCGGGTATTTGCGTGGCACACCGGGGCCGCGTCATCAAGACGCTGGGGGACGGCGTGCTGGCGGTGTTCCCGCATGCACCCGACGCCATCGGCGCCGTGGTCGAAATGCAGCGCGACCACCAAACACGGTTGGCGCAGTCCATTGGCGGGACCCGCCTGCCGATACGGATCGGGGTGGCGCGCGGCGAAGTCGAGTTCATCGACGACGACTGCTACGGCGACGCAGTCAATGTCGCGTCGCGATTGAGCGACTTGTCCGGCCCGCACCAGATCTGGGCCAATCAGCAATCGCTGGACGACTCGACCGAGTCGGATGGTGTCCGCTATCGCCCTCTTGGGCCGATCGCCATCCGGGGCAGGGCGGAGGCCTGCCAAGCCTTTCAGGTCGAATGGCATGAAAATCTGAGCAGCGACCTGATGACCATGCAGGCCAGCATCGATTCGGAGCAGGACCAACTCGACAAGGTCGTGCTCGGCGGCGAGGTTGAACTGAGCTGGCTGAGCCTGCACAAGAGATTCCGTTCGTCCCAGTTGCCGATCCACATCGGCCGTGTCTCCCAGGCCGAATTCGTCGTCAATGATCCACGCGTGTCCCGCGCCCATGCCCGCATCGACTGGCGCAATGGCAGCATCCTGCTGGTCGATGTCAGCACCTATGGAACCTGGGTTCGCTTCGTTGGCGGTGGGTCCGACCTGTTGCTTCGGCGCGAGGAGTGCGTGTTGCACGGAACAGGCGAAATCGCGCTGGGCGCGTCGTTTGCCGATCAAACCGTGCCAACGGTCAAGTTCTCGATTTCATGAGTGCAGATGCTGCTGGCAATCGGGAAACGATGATATTGTTGTTAACATAATATACATCGTATAAATCGAAAGATAAGTCGGACATCAGCCTGCGCAACGCATCCGTTGCTGGCGTCACCTCTGGCAAAGTCCTCATCGGGTCCGCCATGTTGGCGGGAATCGCGTCCGGGTCTCGCGCTGGATCGGCGATAGATCACGCCGATCCGGGAACCGGTCACCATTTGCCCCTGGGCTGCTTGGCCCGGACAAACGCCGCAATGATCTCGGCTGAGTCCGCACGGTTGGCACGCTGCGCAAAATCGATCGCGCTCAGATCCTGCTGGTTCTTGAGCAGTGGATCGGCGCCAGACTCCAGCAGCAGCTTGACGGCCGACGGGGTTCCGTAATGTGCCGCCATCATCAGGGGCGTGGTCCCGTTGGGCGACGCGGCGTCGATGTACGCGTTCTGTTCCAGCAGCAGGTACATCACGGCGATATGGCCACGTGTGGCGGCATAGTGCAGGGGCGCCCAGCCAGGCTTGTTCACGTCTGCGCCGCGCCCGACCAGTTGCTTCACCGTATCCATGTGCCCGCCCAGGGCTGCCAGCATGAGCGGACTTTCATCGACCTTGTTGCGCGGTTCCACGTTGATCCTGGGCCAACGCAGCAGCGCCACGATCGCCTTCGTCGCGTTGTCGCGCGTCGCCAGATGCAAGGCATGATCACCCTTCGGATCCCGCACGTTGGCGTCGAAACCCTGGCGGATGAGCAAACTGATGCCCTCGCCGTCGTCGTTCTTCACAGCCGAAAAAAAATCTTCGTAGGATCCCGCGCGAGCGGACGAAAATATAAAAATAACAATTAGATAGAAGACATACCTCATGTAATTTCTATAGAAACTGGATGAAGTTTTAAGTCCGGCGAATACAGTTTTCATGCCAGTACTCCGTTAAACAGGCGCTCGAAATTGGCGTTGGTGACACGGCCGACCTCGTCAGGCGAGCAATGCCTGATCTGCGCAATCATGTGGGCCACGTGTGGCACCAGGGACGGATCGTTGGTCTTGCCGCGGTGCGGTACCGGTGCCAGGTAAGGGCTGTCGGTTTCGATCAGCAAACGGTCCATTGGCTGTCTCTTATACACATCTGACGCTGCCGACGAATAGAGAGGTGTAGATCTCGGTGG
>ENA-ORBV01015762-ORBV01015762.1-microbial-mat-metagenome-genome-assembly--contig:-NODE-15762-length-11065-cov-4.743083_pt1 | contig 11065 bp, 12 predicted proteins | sample MGYA00237777_ERZ505514 | MGnify/ENA primary metagenome ERZ505514 (study PRJEB26160, sample SAMN06269048) | microbial mat metagenome | isolation source: Oligotrophic lake microbial mat | place...
ATACGAGATTCGCCTTAGTCTCGTGGGCTCGGAGATGTGTATAAGAGACAGTACAGAGTCATTGCGATTTTCGCCATTGGTTGGCAGTAATTCAGTAATCATTGAAGATGCATTCCCGAATACTACGAACCGTTTTGTTGTTGAAGTAGATATTGAGGATTACTTTGGCGGCGATTTAACAATCGTGGCCGGAAGTTATCCAGTTACATTTAGTGTATTTGACAATACAATAAGCGGGGCAAAGGGCAACGGTACCTTTTCTTTTTACGGTGTCCCAAGCGGGGTTGACCTTCAGCTACTTGATACATCAACAGAATCAAACTATGTAATCACGGGGGTTAGGGTGTACTACATTGCGCGGCCTGAGGTCGTTGTTTACGATGGGCCTACCGTAATTCAAGTGGATACCCCTAATTCATATATACATAACTTTGTATCAGTTACTAAACTAAACCCATGTGATTACGCAGATGGCTGCTACCAGTTATATGCAAACAATGTCAATGGGCTTGTTGGCCGCGTAAACTTTCCCAAGCAATCGCCGCCAAGTTGGCAAATTACTAACATTGGAACGGGATGGGCATTTGTTGCAAATGAGCTTGTGCACACTTCAGGCGGCGGTGTTGGAACCAATAAAGCAAGTTACAAGATTTATGATACCACAAGTAAAGATTGTAATTATGTTATATTTTTTAGTCTTGATGCAGCAGGCGACAAGCCATCTGTGTTTATAAAGCTTATTGATGGAACTTTTGTAGATGTTTCCGCGTACATTTCCGCAACGGCAGGGCCAAACTATTATATAAACATTACAGGCTATAACTTTCTAGCCGTAGAGTTTAGGGGCACAGAAATAGATAATATAACAATTGAAAGCTTTAACATATACGATACATATTATAATCAAATAGGTGGCTACTTTACGCCATCTGGGAATAGTGAGGTGGCCGCCTTCAGGATTGCGCCAACATTTTGCACTCCGGTTGCAGAATTATGTGTAAAAGATTTGGGCGATGAATACATATTATTTCGATCCGAGATAACAAACACAGGCGATATCCCGGCCAAAAAGTCAGGCCGATGGATAACCGCCGGTGCAACATACACAGAAAGCTTGTATGTACGATCTAATGTGCGCTTTGCTCGCTACCAGGATGAGGACTACGACATATACAGAAATGCCCTTGGCGATGGCGTTGTAGTTTATAGCGACCGCATCGAAGTCTATGAATGTCAGGTAGCAGCGGCCCCGCAATGGCTTCATAGCTGGATGAGTTGGGCCGTGCGCAATGCCTTCACAATTAACGGCAAGGCGTTCTATGCTCCGAGTGGTGAATACTCGCCTTCATGGAGCCGAAGAAGCCCTGATGCCTCGGCTGTGTTCGATGTCATCGAGCAGTCACAGAACACCAAGACTACGCTTTGCTGATCGCTTTGTAGTTTTATGGATACGACATTTGTCATTGCTACTAAAGACCTGATCAAAGCTGGCCGTGGCGTAGAGCGGCTGTATTGGCAAGCCCTAAGCATTGACGCAATGTCTGTCAAATGTGAGTTGCTTATAATTGACGGGTCGCTAACGGCTGAGAACAACATAATCCGCAAGCGGCTGAAGGGCACATCTGCCAAGGTTATACACCTGCCTCAAGATGTGTTGAACCTGCCTAAGCTTTGGAACCAAGGCGTTCAGATGGCCGCAGGCGAGTGGATACACATCTCTGGGGCTGACTTTATTTACAGCCCACAATTTATGGGCGAGGTTGCCGGGGTCCGCAAGGAAGATAGGCTAGTCATGTGCAAAGTCTGGGAACTGCCACGGATGAACATAACCAAAGATCGCATAAGTAAATGGAACTGGCCACCGCTCAAGGAGTTCTTTGCCTACAAGCCCCGCCTTGCCAATGGCATCCAACACGCCACAAAGGAACTATTTACAAAGGTTCCATACGATGAACGCATGTTAAAGCTTGGCGGTATGGACAACCTTCAGGAATACAAATGCATAAAAGAAGGTTACGATTGTTACTGGTGGGAGCAGAAGCATGTCCTTCACCAATGGCACAAGATTAGCCAAATGAAGATGGGTGCGCAATTCAACGAAAATCAAAAAATAATCAGGGACTATTTAAAATAAAAGGGCCGGGAATGAATCCCAGCCCCTAAACCAATGAATCCTAAACCAATTAATCCTAACCCGAAGATACGCAACATCATTTGTACATGCAAGGGCATCGACAAATCTTTTTAAGTAAATTTGTTGATGAATTTTATTCATCGCACCGCCATAATTGGGTCGAACGTAGAGCTAGGCGACAATGTTGTTATTGGCCCGTTCTGTGTCATTGGCACTCCGGCAGAGCACCCACGGGAACCCTACATAGCACGCGGAACGGTGATCATTGGAAACAATGTCAAGCTTTACAAGCTGGTGACGGTTGACTCCCCAATAACCAACAATGGCATGACAATTGTGGGCGATGGATGCACAATGATGGCCCACAGTCACTTAGGCCATGACGTTCAATTGGGTCGTGGTGTGGCCATTGCCACGGGCGCAAAGCTTGGTGGGCATACCCTAGTAGGTGATTATTGCAACATCGGCCTGAACGCAGTTGCTCACCAAGGACCATTCTGGCGCGAGGCACCATGCTTGGGGCTTGCTCCTTTGCCAAAGGCGAGTACGTCAATGAGTTCAGGATACTTGTGGGTTCGCCAGCCCGAGATATTGGAGAAAATAAAGTATTAATTAAAAAATTAATTGATGAGGGTGTGTTTAACCTTGCCGATCTATCTAAGGGGCAAGTCAAATAACAGGGTCACAGGTCTGGCAATCCGGCATTACGCATCCTTCGGCTGGCCCCTTCATGTATGTGGGTCAGAGGGTTCTTTGAGTGCTGACTACGTTCAGCCCTACCTATCCGATAAAGTAAAATACATTGAGGTTCCGCAGGAAAGATTTAGTACCGCTTCAAATGGCGATTACGTATTGCGGAAAAAGTTTAATGACTCGATAGAAACACACGGGCATGGGTACGATTGGTACTGCATGATGGGGGCAGATGACTTTGTGCCGCGACTATCATATGACTTTTTGACAGATACCGAACAGCCAACAATGGCCGGGGTAGGGATAGACCAGCCTTTTTATATATATGAAATGGCAACAAAAAGAGGCATTAGTGTTTCTTTAACATATAGCAACAGGCTAAATCTTTTGCCTGGGCTGAACGCATTTAACGCTCCTGCAATGAAGATATGTCATTGGAAGCCCTACCATCGTTGGGGGTCCGAATCGGGCGCAGAACTATATTTTAAAGAATTTGGCGATGTTTGCAAAATGTCAGGCTATGTTGTTAATATTAAAGAAGGAAAAGTGTTAAATGATTTTTCCAAAGTGAAAAGGGTTCACAACTGGACCAAGATAACCCAAAGCGAACTGGATGTGGTTAACAGCTACTTATAAATATGTTGTATATTTGCAGTACCCCATTCCGCGAAAAATGCCATGCGGTTAAAAGGCATACTACATTCTTAAATTAATAACATGGCAACATCCGATTATTGCAATGTTCCGCTTTCACCTCATGAGCAGGTAGATTGTGCCAACTATCCGAAAGGCGGCATTCCAATCTTGGCTCTTATGGAAACAGATCATAGCATTGTAGATTTGACAAGCAACGCGGAATGGCTGACGGCTATTGCGGCTGGGGAAGTTGTGCTTTTGAAGGGCGTAAAGGCAACGCTGGAGCCGGGGGCAGAAGTCACCCAGACCAACCCCGTTGGCGATGGCCCTGACAACATTACTACTGGCTTCGATTACCAAGTCACCTACACCGACGCTAATGTAACGGTTGACAATGACGCGGCTTATTCCACATATAATGGAAGAACGCTGTTCATGGTTCTTTACAACCCTAACACAGGGCTTTTAACCTACATCGACCAAAGCGCATTGTTCGTCGCTCCCATCGCCACCATCCCGGCTACCAAGCGGGAGTATCAACAGTATAGTGCTGTGGTACGTTGGACAAGCGATATTGACTGGTACGCAACCAAGTTTGCCGCACCTGTGGCATTTACTGGTTAATCACTCAAAAAGTAAAAGCCCTGCTGTAATGGCGGGGCTTTGCTGTTTAACATATTAATGCCCTAACTTTGCAAAATGGCATATATTGACGACCGTTTAAGGCTAATTGAAACAGTGCCCGATGCCTTTGTAGGCTCTATTGAAGTCTTGCGGGAAGACCTAATTAAGGCACTCATCAGCCAGATTGCGCAACTTGACAGCATTGATGGAAATCTAGTGCTTAGTGAGGCCAATATCCGCAATATTGATAGCGTCATTTCTAGCTTAGACAATTTTCTTTTTGACTCCGAAAGTGAATATATACAAGCGTTAACTAAGTTCATTGACGGCATTCAAGAGAGCTCGCTGTTAACAAATCAGTTTTTAGGCATAGATAGTAATCCAGTATATAAGGCCGTTCTTGATAACCAGAAATTTAATACGATAAAGTTGTTCGACAAGACCGCCATTGACCAAGCCATAGGCAACCAGATACGAGCAGAAATTAGCAGCGCAATAGCCCAACAGGGCAACGTAGCGAAAACAATTGATTCTATTCGCACTTTTATCGGCGGTGACGCAATACAGCAACCCGCCCTTACAAAGTACGCCAAAACCCAAAGCCTAACCGCCTTTGCATCGGCAGACCGTGAATATGTAACTGCCGTTGGCAAGGGTGAAGGCATTGAACGGTGGCTTTACTCGGGGTCGCTGGTAAAGGATTCACGGCCATTTTGCACGCTGCGGGTAGGCAAAGTTTTTACGACCAAGGAGATAGAAGCTTGGGCAACTGAAGAGGCATGGGCTGGCATGATAGCCGGAACCAATGCGTCAAATATATTTAGTAATTTAGGGGGTTGGAACTGCCGACACGTGTTAACCCCTGTTCGTTAAAATATCAATAAATAATCATTAGCTTTGTGTATGCCAAAGCAAAAAATAGTTAAGCTAGTTCGCGGGAATGTTGTCCGTGAATTCGTTGAAAGTGTAGCCAAAAAGGCCGTTCAATCGCATGGTTGGTCGTACTTCCTTGCACCCCCCTTGCCGCAGGATGAAAGCCTGACGGACTTGAAAAAGAGGATTAAGGGCATTACCGACCCGATGGAGCTTGAGGCCATCAAGATTGCCGAGCAACAGCGAGAGATTCCTCGGCAAAGTATAATTGATTTGTGTAACCAACTTATTCAAGATGCTGGAAAGTAAAGATATATTGGAAGCAATTGGCTTTGATGGCGAACCCGCCGATGCGGATGCTATTGTAGCGCACATTAATACGCGATTCATCGCCCGTGACCGGGTGCAGGATGACCCGGATATTCGGCGTTCCTTTGAGGGGCGGCTTTTCGGCGAAAGCTATGGCGCACTTGCCAATGCCAGCGGGGGCAAATTGAAGAAAAGCGAATTGGAAAAGCTTACATACAAAGAAGCATTGCAGACCTTTTCACAGACATTGGCAGCCGAGATTGAGTCGGTTCAAACCAAGGCGAAGGAAGGTAAGAGCAAGCGCGAAAGTGAGCTTGAAGCGCAACTGACCGACTTCCAGAAGTCTATCCAGGACTACCAGCGCGACACCCAGGCAGCTAAGGATTATGCCGCACAAATCGAGGCCGATAGCTCCAGTAAAGTCAGGGGCTATGTCGTTGGGATGCGGCGCAAGGAGGTTGAATCAAAAATGCCTTGGAAGGATGGGTTAACTGAGATTGAGCGCACCGGGCTTGAAACATTCATAGCATCAAATTACCAATTTGACGCAGACGAATCCGGGGGCGTGCAGGTAAAAGACAAGCAAGGGCATACCATTCCGCATTCTAAGAAGGCGGGTGAGGTAAAAGATTTGGAAGATATTTACACCGAAGTTGGGGAAAAATACGGGCTTTTTAAAAAGAGCAACGCAACCGAACAGCGGCAGCCACCGAGGCGGCATACAACAGATAACAACAGCACTGCCACGCCTCGCAGGCTCCCACTTATAGGTTAAAAATATATGGGGCATCTGCTTTCCGGCAGTAAAACGGAGTTACGTGGCTCACGTTACAGGGCAGAAACTAATTTCTAACCTTAACACATAAAAAGTGAGTACATATAACCTTGGACTTATTAACTGTCCCGATATTCAGCGCAGACTGGATGAGGACTTTGAGGGGGCACGCTCTCTCGTGCAGGATTTTACACCAATCGTAAACTTCCTGACCAGCCCAGCGAACGGAGCAGATACGCTGATTCGCCAGGTATCCCCTGGTGGAGGCAAAATCCGCACTGTCAACCTGGTCTACCCGATTCGACTGACCGAAGATGACGTTTCGACGGCTGTCGCGCCAATCTGTACCTCGACCAATGAGGCAGGTATGCGTGAAACGACCTGCGAACTGGATATCAGCGTAGGTGCTCAGGCGGCTGAGAAAATCACATGGGATGATCTTGCTCGTATCTGCGAGGATAACGAAATGTACCTGACCAGCCGCATTAACGCGCTGATCAACGGGGTGCGAAGCAAAATGGAAACCGAAGTAACCGATCAGGTCATCGCTGCCCTTGGTGGGTTCCCTTCAGACGACACTGAAGGCGTTGCTGCCGGAATCAAGACGGTCCAGACCCTTACTGCTGCTGCCGGAACGAACCTTGACGCAATCGAAGAAATTGGTTACACCAAGGATAACCTTGGCATCCCGCGATTGTTTACATTCGGCTCGGGACTTATAACTAAATACTTCAAGCGTTTGGACTCAGGCTGCTGCTTGGACACGATGGGCGTTGACTTGGCATCCTTTGCTGGCAACCAAGGCGTAGTTCACAGCCATGCTTACCGCGTGCCCGCAGCGATGCCAAACGCGAACGACTTTTTGGGACTCATCCCCGGTGCTGCACACTTGGTGTATTACAACCGATACGCCCGGCCTATGCAGAACACATCTTATAAGAAGATGACAATGGTAGACCCCTTCACGGGCATCCCATTTGACGTTGAGTTAACCGACGATTGCGGAACCCTTGTTTTGGCTGTTTCCAGCGTATTCAAGGTCTGCACGTTGCCCACGGACTTGTTCAGCATTAACGACCGATTGAATGGCGTTAACGGCATGTTCCATTTCCGCGTGACGAACCCATAACAATTTTCTTAATCAAAAAAAGCCCTGCTGTAATGGCGGGGCTTTTGTTGTTATATTTGTAAAATGAGTTGCTTAGATGGACTGAACCTTGTGGGCTTAAAGGATGACTGCGGTGTAATAATAACCGAGTCATCTACGGGCTGGTACGTTAACGATCTGAACATTCCCGGATTGGTTGACACCATTGCGGCTGGCAAGGCACGGGCTGGGGCTAATGCGCAGGTCGAAATTGAGAACCAGATAAACCTTGCGCAGCGTCAAATCTTGGCCATGACGGCCACGAAGGTTGGCGACAGGTTTTCTTTGCGGTCGTTGCTTGAGAGCGCACCTATTGGCTACTATGAACCGCCACGCAGCGCACAGGCTGCACAGGCCGCGAATGTAGGCATCCAGATAAAAGTTATACGTAATCCTTACGCCGATGTTGTCATCAGCCGCGTAGGGCTTGTAACGCAGGCAGGCGGGGCCGTGACCGTCAACGCATGGGACTTGTATTCGGGCCAAGTTTTGGAAACGGTAGAGATAACAACTGTTGCGGGGATTCCAAAATACGAAAATGTTGCATGGTCGTTTTCTGGGCATGGCGAGATACAAGATATATTTATAGGATACGATGCGACTAGTGTAGCGACCTACGAAACCGGGCTTGGGAATGCTAGTTGTTCAAAGTGCAACGGCGGCAGCATGAACTTGCGGCATCTTCATGCATATACTAGAAAGTCTGTTGGGACGCCACAAGGCAGCTTGCTATCGCAACAGGGCACAAGTGGTCTGCTGTTAAATGTTAGCTTGATCTGTCAGCCTGACAATTTAATATGTAGCTACGGAAAATCTTTGGCTCCCGTGGTGTACTACAAGGCGGGCGAGAACTTGGCTAATTACCTAAAATACAGCAAGCGCATTAACCCTGCTATTGCTGCCTACCAGAAACAGCACTCTGAACTTGCGAAGGCTTACGCAAAAGAATGGCAAGACTTATTTGGATATATGTTGGAAAACATTGTAATCCCTAAATCAGATTGCTTCAAATGTGAAAGCCGCACCAAAATTAGGGTTTCCCTGCCATGAGCACATTAACGCCAGAACAATATATTGCAAAGATTCAGGGGCAGATTCAAAAGCTTAAAGACATTGAAAAGAATTTAAATATTGATATTTTGGACCTTCATTCTCGTCACGCCCAATCTATATTTGGCGACGGGCTAGAGGGAGAAACTTACAGCACGAACCCAACCCTTGCTGGCGGCACCGTTTTTGGCAAGACAACAAAGTTTGGAACATTAAATTATTCATTTGTTACCGAAAAGGGAAAAAATAAATATTTTGGTTCTAAAAAAAAGAGAAAGGCACAGGAATGGGTTACCTTGTCAACGCCAAAAGGTATGCGTAGGCTGATGGAACTTAAAGGCGGCTACAAAGAACTACGGGAGGCTGACGGGCGGCAGACAAACAATGTTGACCTGAACCGAACCGGGATTCTATTTAGGGATTATTTATCCAGCATAAAAAAGGTTGATGGTGGCTGGGTTTCCGGGGTTACCAAAAAAGAAAATGTCGGCAAGCTAGAAGGAGCCATTGCAAAGTATGGCGAAAAATTAGCTATAAAGCAATCCCTGCTCGATGAATTCAATAAGAAATTTGTGGGCGCGATGCTTGAAATTTTGAAGTAATAAAATCGGTATATTTGCACCATGCTAAAGGCGGTAATAGATAACATTGATGTATACCTTTCTACGCTTGGCCTGAAAACGGAAGGGCTTGCGGAGAAGGTAGACTTTAATGGTGAAGATATGCCATGTGTTTATTTGACCGGCAAGGAATACAAGCCGATCAATCCAGAAGTTTCAACTATATATCATAGGATTATTTCCGGGCCGTCAAGGACTACGGAAGAAAGCCCTGTGTACGATGACGAGATTCAGACCCTCCGCTGGTCAATGCGTGCTGTTGCAATATTTGAAAACGGCATATACGGTGAAGATATAAACGGGATTGAAGATAAGGTAATCCAGAATATAATGGCTGCTATGTACGACGCTTCGGCGGTCGACGGCGTTGCCAAGGCTCTTGGGTTGTCTATTTTATCATATTCACCAAATGACAGCAACCGTGGCCGCGAGGCTTGGCGGGCAGAATTTAGCACTCCGTGGACAGGCTGGCGGCGCATTGTTGCCGTGGACTACGACTTGACCTTGCAAGCCTTTGAGTCATGCTTCATTGCACAGGGCTGTGACAAAGCAGAGATAGATATTATTCAAATAATAATAGGTGAATATTGCGAAGGTGGAACGTGTGCGGACGGTAGCGTAACGCTCAACGCCGTGGCCTTCGGAAGCGTGCCCTCGGGGGGTACTCTTGCGGGCCTTGTTCAATATGTAAGCGGCACCCCCGTGGGGTCGTTGGTAGGTGCAATTTGGACAATACCAAATCCTGTTTGCGCAGATGTTACGACCACAATTAACTCATCCGCTTACTCGATACTCCCTTCTGGGGGCACGCAAAACGTCCTAGTAAGCAACTCACTATCGGTCCCCATAGGAGTTGTTACGCCCGGCGTTGGTGTTGACATTGGCGATATGACCATCGACTATCCAGATGGCACCACGGCGGCTGTGGTCGTGGTGCCCGGGGGTACTATTGTAACGGCCCCGCTGTGGTCAATTCAACTCTCGGGAGCCGTGGCAAGCCCTGTGACGGTGACGGCTCCGGCATGGGATTCGTCATTCGTATGCAGTGCCCAGACCGCTACGGGAGGAACCATAACGCAAATTACGGTTAACGGAGGTGCTCCGGTCGCTTCATTGGTCGGGGTGGCAATCCCTGCATCTGCGGTGCTGGTGGTCACCTTCACGGGCAGCCTTACTCAAATATTATTAGCCTTCTAATGGCAGTAAGAAACTACTATACGACAGTTGTGCAGGCATTCAGTCCAGCATCGTTGCCGAACATCCGTCACTGGTACCGCTCGACCGTGGGGGTGACCTTCGACCCGCTGGGCACAAGGGCTACCCGAGTGAATGACCAGATCGGAACCATTGACTGGCTAGATGCCGTGGCGGGATTCACCCGTGTGGTTTCGGACCCCGCTGTACCCAATGGCACCCAGACACTTGCAAGCCCTTCGACGGGGCCAGTAAGCGTAGACAGGGCACTTGGCGATGCCGCAGCGGGATGGGTAACCACGCTGCCATTCACGGTGATTCATATAGGCAAACTAGCGTTTACAAGTGGTACTCCTTCCGAGCTAATACGGCCTGTTGTTGGCGCGGTCGGGTCGGGCGTGACACTGGCCCGGCGGTCTAACGTACCTTTAAATGGGACCAACGCAAACGAATACCGCGCCGCAACATCAGGAAACCTGCTCTTAAATGGGGCCGGGGCAAATAACATAAACTTTAATTCAACGACGGGAGCAAACCTGCTAGCGGGTGAAACAACACCGTTTCAAATCATCGGCCTTAGTTCAGCCACGGGGGCCAATGGCCTCCAGTTCTCTCGCAATGGAACATTGGTGGTTCAATCCACTCCCGTCACGCCACGGGTCTACACGGGGGCGCAGTTGGGCTTCGGTCTAAACACTCCAGCGATAACCTGGTTGGACATCATCGTGATGAACGCCACGATGAGTGCGGGAGATTACACGAACCTTAAAAACTGGCTTAACGCCCAATATGGATTCTCTTTCTAAAAACTTAAATTAATGAAAACCCTGTTTCTTTCCCTGCTTTTCCTACCCTTTTTTGCTTCTGGGCAAATAACGATTTGCGATGAGGAACGCCAGCTTCGCATTGGTGAATAACACATTAAAAAAAACATCCTAACAAACGGCCATGCGTAACCTGTTGTTTCAATTTTGGAAGTGGCTGTTCCCTGCGGCACCGCCACCACCACC
>ENA-ORBV01015763-ORBV01015763.1-microbial-mat-metagenome-genome-assembly--contig:-NODE-15763-length-11064-cov-11.049604_pt1 | contig 11064 bp, 14 predicted proteins | sample MGYA00237777_ERZ505514 | MGnify/ENA primary metagenome ERZ505514 (study PRJEB26160, sample SAMN06269048) | microbial mat metagenome | isolation source: Oligotrophic lake microbial mat | place...
TCGAAACCCTCAAGAATGCGCCGCGCCACCTTGCGGATGACGCTGGAATCATCGACGACTAAACAGGTTTTCATGGCACCCTCACTTTGAACTCACCCGGCGGACCATCCCGCCGGCACGCACAAACAAAACTCTTACGCGGCTTTCGCCACAGGCTTCATGTCGAGCAGACGCTCGACATCGAGAACTACAAGAAGCTCAATCCGCTGATGGTCGGGTTGCCGCATCCCGAAGGCCTGCGCGCCCTGTTGTCGGGCGTCGGCGAGATCAACTCGCAGTTCACCTCGCCGCCGTTCCAGAACTACGCCCTCGAATCCCCGGGCATCACGACCGTGCTCAACTCGTACGACGTCATGGGCGGGCGGAACACTTTCCTCATGGTCTGGTCGACCAACAAATTCCGCGAGGCCAACCCGAAGACCTACAAGGCGGTGCTCGATTCGATGAAAGAGGCCACCGCCTCGATCAATGCCGACAAGAAGCGCGCCGCCGAGATCTACGTGAAGGAGGGCGGCGGCAAGGAGTCGGTCGACAAGATCTTCAAGATCATGTCCGATCCGCAGGTGAACTACACGCTCTCGCCCGAGCGGCTGCTGCCCTATGCGCAGTTCATGCATCAGGTGGGCACGCTCAAGAACAGGCCGGCCGCCTGGCAGGACCTGTTTTTCCAGGAACTCCACGACCAGCCCGGAAGTTGAGCGCCGGGTTGACTACCGCGGGGGCTTCGGCCCCCCTGTTGCGCGTCAAAGGCGTCACTCTGCAGTACAAGACGCGGGAGCATCTGGTCACGGCCACGTACCGCGTGAGCTTCGACGTGCATCCCGGCGACCGCTTCGTGCTGCTGGGGCCTTCGGGCTGTGGGAAGTCGACGTTGCTCAAGGCCGTGGGCGGCTACCTGAATCCGGTCGAGGGCGCGATCGAGCTGAAAGGCAAGGCGATCTCGAAGCCGGGACCGGACCGGGTCATGGTGTTCCAGGAATTCGACCAGCTCCTGCCGTGGAAGACGGTCAGGCAGAACGTCGTCTTCGCGCTGGAAGCCTCAGGCCGGTTGCGCGGCAAGGCGGCCGGGGACCGGGCGATGGCTTACATCGAGAAGGTCAACCTCACGCGCTTCGCCGATTCGTTCCCGCACACGCTTTCCGGCGGCATGAAACAACGCGTTGCGATCGCCCGCGGCATGGCCATGGAGCCGGATATCTTGCTCATGGACGAGCCTTTCGCCGCGCTGGATGCGCTCACGCGCAGGAAGATGCAGGACGAGCTCTTGCAGCTCTGGGAAGACACGCGCTTCACGGTGCTGTTCGTAACGCACTCGATTCCCGAGGCGGTGCGCATTGGCAACCGCATTCTGCTGCTCTCGCCGCACCCGGGGCAGGTGAAGGCCGAACTGAACAGCGACGGGGACGACAGCGTCGATCCCGCGCTCGGCAGCACGCTGTCCGAGCGCATCCACAAGATGCTTTTTGCCGACGCAGTCGAGGCCGAGGAGGCTGGGATGAAGGAGGTGCACGGTGATGCCTGACAACCCAACCCCTCGCGCGGAGTACGTTCGCGAGCAGGTCAAGGAACGCAATTTCGGCGTGGTGAGAAAGCCGCTCACCGCCTGGGAACGCATTTGGGGCCAGTCCATGGTTCGAAAGGCCGTGATCCTGCTGGTGCTGGCCGCACTGTGGCAGGCGTATGCGTCTTACCTCGACAACGCGCTGCTGGTGCCGACTTTCGCTTCCACGATCCAGTCGTTCGTGAACCACACGCTCACCGGGGACCTGCCGCTCAAGGCCTGGGTATCGATCAAGGTGCTGCTGCAGGGCTACGCGATCGGCCTCGCGCTAGCCCTGGTGTTCGCCGTGCTCGCTGTCACTTCGCAGGTGGGCAACGATTTGCTCGAGGCGCTGACCGCGATGTTCAACCCGCTCCCGGCGATCGCGCTGCTGCCCATCGCGCTGATCTGGTTCGGGCTGGGCAGCCCGAGCCTGGTGTTCGTGCTCGTGCACGCCGTGCTCTGGCCGGTTGCGCTCAACACGCATTCGGGGTTCCTAGCGGTTTCGAACACGATGCGCATGGTCGGGCGAAACTACGGGCTGACCGGCGTGAACTACGTCTGCCGCATCCTGGTGCCGGCGGCTTTCCCGAGCATCGTCACCGGCCTGAAGATCGGCTGGGCCTTCGCCTGGCGCACGCTGATCGCGGCCGAGCTGGTCTTCGGCACGAGTTCCGGTTCGGGGGGCCTCGGATGGTTCATCTACGAGAACAAGAACACGCTCGAAATCCCGTCGGTGTTCGCCGGGCTGTTCAGCGTGATCATCATCGGGCTGCTGGTCGAGAGCCTCATTTTCCGCGTGCTCGAAGAGCGCACGATCCGCAAGTGGGGCATGCACCTCCAGTAGGTCGCGCGGCGCGTCAGCCCGTGCCCCTGGACACGCCGGGGCGCAAGCGCACCCGGTGCGGACCGGGTACCCCCAGTTGCGGATGCAGTCGCCCCGCAAGCGCCCAGGCCGCCAGCAGCGCGAGCCCGAATGCCGCGAAGACCCCGGCCACCGGTGAGAAATGCAGGATCCCCCAGGCAAGGGCCGGGCTCAGGATGCCCGAAACATCGCGAAAGCTGGAGTAGACCGCCGACATCTCGGTGCGTTGGGATGGCTTGACCGACATCATGAAGGGCAGGCCGCCGCAGATGTCGAGCAGGATCAGGAAGTACGACCCAACGATCAGCAATGCCACCGTTACCCAGGGCAGGGGCGAGGCGAGCGTTGCCAGGATGAAGCAGCACGCCGACGCGAGGAAGCCCGTGCGCACCGCGTGGCGCACGGAGCGCCGCTGCATCCAGCGCAACATCAGCGGCGCCAGGAACAAGCCCATGTTGGCGAGCGACATGGCAATGCCTCCCACTTGCTCGCCGAGCCCGTTCTGCACGGCAAAGATGCCGACATAGACGATGTACACCCACCAGCCGCAGGACCGGATGACCGTAAAAGTCCATCCCGCGACCAGCCTCGGCTGCGAGAAAAAACGGATCAGGTAAGTGAACGGCCTGGACGGGGCCGCAGGCGCGATCGCTCGGCCGTCGTCGAACCGCGTGCGCCAGAACACGACCAGCAGGGCGCACGCCGCGGTTCCGATCAACACGAACGGTGCGTCAGGCCAAACGCCGAGGAGCCACACTCCCGTCACCGGGCCGAGCGACCAGCCGAGGCCGGCGTACACCAGTCGGAGGGACTCCAGGCGCCCGAAATCCATCTTGCCGATGTGATCCAGCACATAGGCGTTGAAACAGACGAAGACCGTGGCCGTTCCCAGGGTGTGGCAGAGCAATGCCGCTGTCACGGCTTTGCCGCCGGCGATTCCGAGAAGGGCGGAGAACACGTAAAGCATCGCGCCGAAGGTGTAGATCCAGCGTCGAGGGATGCGGCGTGCAATCACCGGCAGCGCCAGCGTGGTCAGCAACGAGCACACGCCGACCGCGAAATAAAGTTGCGCCACCGTCGCCGCATCGCCCCAGACGCGGTACATCACGAGCGGGTAGACCGCCAGCGCAGTGCCCCGGACGACGGCCTCGATTCCAGAGAGGAGCGCAAACGCATGGACGCCGGGGGTGACGCGATGAAGCGGGGGATTCGAACGCATCGCTCCGAGTATCACACTATTCAGAAACTGCCGGCACGGCCCGGGGCGTTTCGCCCGGTGTATTGAGTTCCGGCCGCTTCGTGTACACACTCGGGAGATGATTCGCAACGAACGGCTCAAGGGCGTGCTCTACATGGTGGCTGCGTCGGTATGCTTCTCGACCGGCGGTTTGCTGGTGAGGCTGGTCGAAACCACTCCTCCGGCCGCGCTGGTGGTCTTGCGTTGCGCCGTCATGTTCCTGTTCCTCGCTGCATTGCTGGCGGTCCGGCACGGCCGGGGCGTGGCCGGCAAGGTGCGCGAGGGCGGGCGCTCCGGCGTGGTCTCCGCGCTGTTCCTCGGGGCGACGTTCGGCCTGTTCATCTTCGCGGTTACGCGCACGAGCGTCGCGAACGCGGCAGCGCTGATGAGCACCGGCCCGCTCATGCTGACCGTCGCAGCCTGGGCATTCCTCGGCGAGAAGCCGCTCGCCGCAACCTGGCTAGCCATTGCCGCGGCGCTTGGCGGGATCGCGCTGATGTTCGCCGACGGGATCGGCAGCGGCGGGGTGATCGCCGGCAACCTGCTTGCGCTCTGCATCCCGGCGAGTTTCACCGTGAGCTACATCCTCCTGCGCCGGTCCCCGGCCCGGCTGGACCCGACCAGCACCTCGATGCTGGCCGCGCTGTTCGCGGCGCTGGCCGTGCTGCCGTTTGCGTGGCCCGTCGCGTGGCCGGCAGGCGACCTGCCGGTGATCCTCACCATGGGCGTGGTGCAGACCGGCATGGGTCTGGCGCTGATGTCGCAGGCGATCAACCGCCTGTCCGCGGGGGAACTCGGCATGGTCGGGCTGCTCGAGATGGCGCTCGCCCCGGCGTGGGTGTGGATGATCCTCGGCGAACGGCCAACGGACGCCGCGCTCGCGGGCGGGGCGATCGTAGTCGGTGCGGTGTTCCTCAACCAGTTGTATGCGCTCGGGAGGCAGGGCAGAGTGGGCGCATGAATCAGAAAATGCGCGGCCGCGGATACGACCGAATACAGGCGCTGCGCCGCTGCTGGCATCCGGTCGCTTACGGGCACGCGATCACGCAGGCGCCTCACGCGGCCACGCTGCTCGGCGAGCCCCTCGTGCTTTGGCGCGATGCGAATGGCCGGGCCTGCGTGCTGCGCGACGCCTGCGTCCATAGGGGCACGGCGTTGTCGCTCGGCCGGGTCGAGGCGGGCGAGATCGTCTGCCCGTATCACGGCTGGCGCTACGACAGGAAAGGGCAGTGCACGCGCATCCCGCAACTCGACGATCCCGGCCGCGTACCGCCCAAGGCGCGCGTGGATTGCTTTCGCGTCCAGGATTTGCACGGGCTCGTCTGGGTGGCGTTGGAGGAACCGCGCTGGGCGTTGCCGCCGGTCCCGGAATTCCAGGACCCGGACTGGAAGGTGGTACGCACCGGGCCCTTCGCCTGGAACTGCGACGCCTCGCGCCAGCTGGAGAATTTCACCGACTTCGGCCACTTCGCCTTCGTTCATCCGGGCCTGCTCGGTGACCCTGCCAAGCCGGTGGTGGCGCCTTACACGGTCGAAATCGAAGGTCATGTCGTGCGCTACAGCTACGGCCGCCCGGACCAGGAGAACACGGACAGTTTTCCGGTGTTCACCCAAGCCGAGCGCAAGAACGAACTGCGCCGCACGCGTTATGCGATTCACCTGCCATTCACGCTGGTCGAGCATATCGACTGGGGCGGCGCGGACAGACTCGTGTACCTGTTCGCTTCCCAGCCCGTCGACGAGGACCATTGCATCGGCTACTGCCTGGTGGCGCGCAACTACAATTTCGGCCAGCCCGATGCGGTGATGCAGGAATTCGAGCGGACGATCTTCGCGCAGGACCAGCGGATCGTCGAGTCTCAGCGCCCGTCAACCGTACCTTTCGATGCGCACGCCGAGATCCACCTGAAGTTCGACGCGGTCGCGATGAGCTACCGCCGTGCAACGCGCGAGCAGGGGCTGGACTAGGGTCCCGGTCGCATGACGAAGCCGCCGGATTTCCGGTAGTCTCCAATCCATGAGCGCCTTTGCCGACACCAGCGCTGCGTCCTCAGGGGGCGAGACGCTCGGGCCCGTAAGCGACGACAACCCCGTCATCACGCGTAGCGCAAAGCTGCGGGCCGGGGAGCTGAAAGCCGGGCCCGAGCTCGGTGCGCTGGCGCAGCAGGCATTCGAACGAGGCCGGCGACTCCTTGATCATCGGGTGCTTCACGCGCGTCGTAGGCACGGGAGTGAAGCCGGCTTTCTCGAACTCGTAGCGGATGTCGGGGTCGAGGGTCTGGAAATCGATGTCCATCAGGTGTTCAGTTTTCGCGTGAAAGCTTCGCCAGTCCGCCCGGCAGGTCGAAGCGTTGCCGGGTGGTGCAGTAGCGTGCGGCGAAGAGGCGCCCGATCGGCTGGTAGCTCGACTCGCTGATGCGTTTTGACGTCGGGTCGATCACGCCCTCACGCGCGTGGACGATGAGGATCTCGCCGAACACGAGCTCGCGGCCCGGGCCGATCTCCAGCCTCTTCCACACCCGGCATTCGAAGCTTGCCGCCGCTTCGGCAATGCGCGGATGCTTCACCACAGAGCAGGGAGCGGGCGTCAGGCCGGTTTTCTCGAACTCGCTGTCCTCCTCGGGATATTCGTAGCTCGAGAGGTGCATAGCATCGGCCGTGGCTTCGTCCACGAGGTTGACGACGTACTCGCCGGTGCGATGGATGTTCTTGAGCGTGTGCTTGGTGAGGCCGTCGGAGCGCACGTTGAAGCTCGTGACGCACAGCGGCGGTTCCTCGGACAGCACGTTGAAGAAAGAGAAAGGCGCGCAGTTGTTGACGCCGGACTCGTTGACGGTCGAGATCCATGCGATCGGCCTCGGGATCACCAGGCCGATGAGCAGCTTGTAGCGTTCGACCGGCGAGACGTCCGTGAGCTTGAGTTCCATCCGCGCGTCAGTGCGAGAGCCGCGTCATGAAAGTCCGGTCGCGCCCCGCGAGCATCGGCACGGCCTCGGCGAGATAGGTCTTGAAGGCCTGCGTGCCCTGGTGCTCCTGGAATGCGGCCTCGCTCTTGTAAACCTCGTACAACATGATCTTGTTGGGGTCTTCAGGGTTCACGAGCACGTCGAATTGCAGGCAACCGGCCTCCGTGCGGGCCGCTGCGGCGTTGGCCGCGAGCTTCTCCATGAATGCAGTGCGGGTTTCGGGATGCGTGCGGATATTCACTACGAGACCGAAGCTCATGGTGTGTGCCTTCAAAAGATTGGAAAAAGGGGGGGGTCAGTTGGCCGGCGTGACTTCGACGCCGACCCTTTCGACGATCAACTTATAGTGCTCCGGGCGGCGATGCGCGGCGAGGTTGAACATGGTCTTCCTCAGGTTCTCCCCGTACGAGAGGTCGACGTTATGCACGATGACCTCGTCTTCCTCGGAGTTGGTCTTGGCGACGATCTCCCCGCCCGGCGAAACGATCACCGAGTGGCCGAACATGCGAAAGCCGTCCTCGAACCCGCACTTGGCGACTTCGACCAGCCACACCGCGTTCTGGAAAGCCATCGACTGCGCCATGATGAGGTGGTGGTGCACGCGCAGCGCGGGCGGCTCGGGATAGTGCAGGTTCTCGGTCGGCGTATTGAAGCCGAGGGTGACGATCTCCGCGCCCTGCAGGCCGAGTACGCGGAAGGCCTCGGGCCAGCGCCGGTCGTTGCAGATCAGCATGCCCGCGATCATGTCCATGAAGCGGAAGGTGGGGAAGCCGAGATTGCCCACCTCGAAATACTTCTTTTCGAGGTGCTGGAAGGCCGCGCCCTGCTTGTGGTCTGAATGGCCGGGCAGGTGGATCTTGCGGTACTTGCCGACGATCTTGCCATCGGGCGAGACGAGAATCGCGGTGTTGAAGCGGCGCCGCTTTGGTCCATCGGTGCCTTCTTCCTGCGTGAGTTCGCCATAGCCAATGTAAAAGCCGATGCCGTGTTTCTTCGCCTCGTCGAACAGAGGCTGCGTCTCGGGCGAGGGCATGCTCGCCTCGAAAAACTTGCGGTCGACCTCGGCCTGGTCCTCGTACCAGTAGCGCGGGAAGAAGGTGGTGAAAGCGAGCTCGGGAAACACCACGAACTTCGCGCCCATGCTGGCGGCCTCGCGCAGCATCTCGACCAGCCGCTTGACGACAACGGGCCGGGTGTCGGCGAGGTTGATCGCGCCGAGTTGCGCGGCCGCGACGCGGATTTTTCTGCTCATGATGGCTGTCTCTTTCGATGCTTCAGATTTTGAGGGGAGTATTCCATGCGGAAAGCTGCGCCATCTCGGGGATCTGCCGGCCGAGGGGCCGCAGCGGCTCGGACGCCTCGCGTGGCAAGAACCGCCCGCGTCCGCGCTCGGCGGAAAGCTTGCCATTGTCCACGATAACCTCGCCGCGCGAGAGCACGGTGACCGGCCACCCGGTCAGCTCCCGGCCCTCGTAGGGCGTGTAGCCTGTGTTGTCGTGCACGAGGCTCGCATCCACCTTGACGCGCTTGTCCGGATCCCAGATCGCGATGTCCGCATCGGTGCCGACGGCGATGGTGCCTTTCTTCGGATACAGCCCGTAAGTCCGCGCATGCCGTGTCGAGGTCAGCCCGACGAACTCGTTGATCGAGATGCGCCCGGCCTTGTAGCCGAACGTGAAGAGGAGCGGCACGCGAAGCTCGATGCCCGGCACGCCGTTGGCCATTTCCTTAAAGGTGGTCTTGTCGCCGTTCGGCAGCTTGCCGCTCGCGTCCATCTTATAAGGCGCGTGGTCCGACGAATACACCGTGAGCGTGCCGTCCTTGAGGCCCTGCCAGCACGCTTCCTGCGCGGCTTCGTCCCGCGGCGGCGGCGAGCAGCAGAACGCTGCGCCAAGGACGCCGGGCCGGTCGATGTCCTTAGCGGTCAGGAACAGGTATTGCGGACACGTCTCCGCAAACACCTTGAGGCCGCGGGCCTGCGCCTGGCGGATCGTCTCGATGCCTTCGGGCGTGGACACGTGCACGATGAGGATCGGGCAGTCGACCACTTCGGCCAGGGTGATGATCCGGTTGATCGCCTCGGCTTCCGACCCCCGCGTATGGCAGATCGCGTGATAGCGCGGAGCGACGTTGCCCTGCTTGACCATCTTGCCCGCGAGCCACGAGATGATGCCGTGGTTCTCGGCATGCACCATGAGCAGCGCGCCGTCCCGCCGCGCCACCGACATCACGTCGAGAATCTGTTCGTCCGACAACCGCATGCGGTCGTAGGTCATGAAGATCTTGAACGAGCGCACGCCCTGGCCGATCGCGGCCGGCAGGTCGGTGCCGAGCGTACGGTCGTTGGGGTTGGCGATGATCAGGTGAAAGCCGTAGTCGACCACGGCTTTCGCTCTGGCTTTGGCGGTGTAGTCGGCAAGCACCTTTTCGAGCACGTCTTCGCGATGCTGCGCGCAGAACGACATGATCGTCGTGGTGCCACCGAAAGCGGCCGACACCGTGCCGGAGTAGAAATCGTCCGCACACGGAATGCCGAATGACGAGACCTGCTCGATGTGGCAATGGCTGTCGATGCCGCCGGGCAGCACGAGCTTGCCTGTGGCGTCGATCTCGCGCCGGCCGCGCAGGCCGGTGCCGATGGCGGCGATCTTTTCACCGCTGATCGCCACGTCCGCGGCGAAGGTCTTGTCCTCGGTGGCGACGGTGCCACCGCGGATCACCAGATCGTAAGGAGTGTCTGTTGTGCTCATTGGCCGATTATGGCGGCCGAGGCGCGGGCGTCAATAGACGGTTCGAACGTCCCGCGGCCTCATTCGCGGACGAGCGTCACCGGCCGGCCCAGAAGGACTTCGTCGCAGTTCGGGTTCGCGTCCGGGCCCTCATCGCCGCGATCGATGACGAGGAAAGACTGCCCGGCTTCGAGCGCGATCAGGGGCATGTGCCACGTGCCGCGAAAGTAGTTCACGCCCTGGGTGCCGTCGGTCACGAAGGCGCGCAAGTCCTCGGCCCGCACCCATTCGCCCGCTGGCGCAACCACGACCACGAACGAGATTTTCGCGAGCGGGACGAACGCCTGGCTCCCCAGCGGGTGGCGCTCCATGAGGTGCGGCTGAACTGGGAAGGGCTCTAGCCGGCCTTTTTCGAGCGGGCGCCTTCGGCTATAATCCGCCCCCTCGCGCCCATAGCTCAGCTGGATAGAGTACTTGGCTACGAACCAAGGGGTCGGGAGTTCGAATCTCTCTGGGCGCGCCAGCATTTCCAAGGGCTTACCGCAACGTTTGTACTGTGCGGTAGGCCCATTTCGTTTGTGAGATCCCAGTTGGCGTTACGCCAGCGACGGTCAGGCGGGACACGCCAATCCAATCCGCGAACTCCTTCTGCGTCATCTTGAGCGCAGGCAGTACATCTTCACGAAGGATTGCGCCAGGGTGGGTAGGACGGCGTTTCGGGTTTCGCAGGGACTTGGCAGCCACTAGTGATAATCCTCCAGATTCACAACAACCACGTCTTCGCCATCATTTCCCGTTACTTGAGCGCCGCTTTGACTTTCGCCAGTAGCTTGGGCGTAACCTTGGTTTGATGCTCGACCTTGCTGATATAGGCTTGGGTGACGCCCAGGCGCGCTGCCAATTCCTTTTGAGTTACGTTGGCCTTAATACGGGCGAGCGCTACTGGACTGTCCATGTAGTCTTCGAGCGCAAACGGCACATAGTCGCCGCTTTTGTCCGCCGCAGCCTCGAGCCCTGCGAGTTCATCCTCGATCTGGTCGCGCAACGCGTTGTACACGGCGACCGGGATCAATACGAACTCGGGCTTGCCGGAAATGGATTTGATGATTTGAAGATTGGGGGGAGCGTTCATTTGTAAGCATCTCCACGAGGTTTGATCATTTCAATCGCAACAATCCGCAGTGCATCCTGCCGGTCGTAGATGATTCGCCAGTCGCCTACTCGCAATCGATGCAGCGGCACACCGGAAAGCGGCTTGGTATCGAGCGCCGGATCGTCGGGGTTTTGGCCGAGCTGGTTGATCTTCTCCGATAACCGGACCCGCGCATTGCGCGGCAGGCTTTGCAGTTTTTTCCGGGCTTGCCGCCGCATCAAAATTTGATAGGGCATGGGTTATATTAATGGTTATTTTTAGTTATGTCTATGGGTTGCGGGTATTGGATGGCAACCGCGCGGGACGCGGGTAAAGTTGCCCAGCTCGGCGTGAAGGCGGCTTAGACAATACTGCCAATTTTCGCCTAAAGCCCACGGCTGGATTGGCTCTCATGGCGAATTGCTGCCATCACGTCTATCCGGGAAAGTCGCGCTCTGAAAGACGCGACGAGGCATTTTCGCCTGAAGGTTTTCCGCACGAGCTTCACCACCGGGTCACCCCGCCTTGCTTTCCAGCGCGCGGCCCGCCGATTCGATCAGCACTTCGAGCTGCTCGGGCAGGACAGGCTTGGTGG
>ENA-ORBV01015764-ORBV01015764.1-microbial-mat-metagenome-genome-assembly--contig:-NODE-15764-length-11064-cov-5.084190_pt1 | contig 11064 bp, 9 predicted proteins | sample MGYA00237777_ERZ505514 | MGnify/ENA primary metagenome ERZ505514 (study PRJEB26160, sample SAMN06269048) | microbial mat metagenome | isolation source: Oligotrophic lake microbial mat | place...
GAGCGCGACCGCCCGAGCCTCATGCTGCCGCGCATTCAAGCGGTATCGGATGTGATGGAAGTCTTTGGCTGGCGCGGCGCGCGCGTGGACCCGGCGAGCCGACGCGAGACTTCGCCGAATATGCTGCAACCCGCAATCGTCTCCAACGGCGTCGTGGGTGGCTGGCTCACGCGGCTCAGCGACGACCACGGTCTGGTGCGGCTGGCGCTGGCAGAACAGCCCGTGGAGGCGCTGGTAGATCGGCTTTTTCTTCGGCTTCTCACCCGCGCGCCTTCGGCGGAAGAGCGTGAGATATACCTGTCGCTGCTCACCCCGGGATACGCGACGCGCATCGTTCCCGTGGAGAAACTTCCCCAACCTGCGCCGCAACCGCGCGTGCGCGAAAAATACGTGAGCTGGTCCAACCATGTGGACGCTGCGGCGAATGTGCTGCGCGGGGAACAGACTGAGCAGGCTCGTCGTGGCGACGCTCCCACCGCGCGGTTGGAGGCGGACTGGCGCGACCGTTTTGAGGACGTGGTATGGGCGCTGATCAATGCGCCCAGTTGGATCACCGCGCCCTAGCTCTCCACCTCCATTTACCGAATCCCACCATGCACACTTCATCCTCTCTTCACCTCAGCCGCCGCGAATTTCTGCGGCACGCCACCGCCTTTGCGGCTACGCCGCTGCTCTCTCGCATGACGCACGCGGCAGAGCCTGTGCCGCTGCCCATGGGCAAAGCCGAGCACTGCATCTTCGTCTGGCTCGGCGGCGGCATGGCGCAGATCGATACGTTCGATCCCAAACGCCGTGGCAGTCCCAAGGCTTCGCCGAAAGTCGCGGGGTCGGACTACGCGGCCATGGATACCGCGGTGCCTGGCGTGCAATTCACCGAGCACCTGCCCAAGCTGGCGCGGCTGGCGGAGCGGATGACGGTGGTGCGCTCGGTCAATCATCATGTGGTGGATGAACACGCCTTTGCCACCAATCTTGTCCACACCGGCCGGATGATCAGCGGCAGCACAATCTATCCCTCCATCGGCTCCGTGGTGATTCAGCAACGCGGCGCGGTCAATCCCGACGTGCCCGCCTACATGCTCATGGGACTGCCCAACGTCAGCCGCGGGCCGGGTTTTCTCGGCGCACGCCACGGCTACGTTTATCTCCTGGATACGGAATCCGGCCCGTCAGGATTCTCGCGCCCCGAGTGGGTGAACATGGACCGCGTGGCCCGGCGTCAGGCCTTGCTGAAGCCGCTGCTCGATCATGCACCCGTGGACTCGATGACCGGAGAATACGAGCAGGCGCAACGCGAAGCGATGCGGCTGGCCGGGCCGGGCTTCATGCGGCACTTCAAGCTTGCCGAAGAGTCGCAGACGCTGCGGCAACAATACGGCGGCGAGTTCGGTCAGCGCTGCCTGCTCGCGCGGCGGCTGGTGCAGGCCGGGGTGCGCTTCATCGAGGTGTCGCACAATTTGAACTTCATCAACGGCACCGGCTGGGACACGCACAATGAAGGCCAGCTAAACCAGCACACCCTCATTAGCGAAATGGATACAGCAGTCTCGGCGCTGATCCTCGACCTTGAGGAGAAAAAGCTGATCGATAAGACGCTCATCGTGATCGCCACGGAGTTCGGACGCCCTGCCGAGTTTGACGGACGCGGTGGACGCGGGCACCAAGGCTCGTCCTTCAGCATGGTGCTGGCTGGAGGTGGGCTGAAGCATCGTGGCGCGTATGGCGTGACGGATGACCTCTCGAAGCAGATCGTGGAGAACCCGGTGTCGATCCCGGATTTTCACGCGACCATTCACGCGGCGCTGGGCATTGACCCACAACACTTGCTGATGGATGGCGCACGTCCGATCCCGATCACCGAGCAAGGCAAACCCATTACTGCGCTCTTTACCTGAGACTTAGACTTGTCCCGCTTGCCCACCTGCCCTCACAACACCAAGGCCAGCACATTGGCAGTTCGCTGGCTCCTCCTGCTCGCGAGCGGCCTGCTGTGCGCTGCGGCTCCCGGTGCGGAGACGCCGCTCACCACCGCACTGGCCGTGCGTTCGCTGCCGCCGGAAGAAGCGGCAAAAAAGCTGCCGGTGGAACTGCGTGGGACGGTGGTTTTTGTGGAAGGTCCGCGCGGAGCGGCTCTCCTCCAGGATGAGACCGCGGGAACGTATTTTCGCAGCCTGCACGAGATGACGTTGCGTGTGGGCGACGAAGTGGCGGTGAAGGGCGTGACCACGCCGGGCCTGTATCTGCCGGGCATCGAGCAGGCGACTTATGAAAAACTGGGCCACCGTGAAGCGCCGCCTGGCATCCCGGCGACCTATGCGGATTTGCTCTCCGGCCGCTACCACTACCAGCTCGTTGCGGTGGAAGGCATCGTGCATGCCGTGACGGCCACAGGCGACGAGGCCCGCACGATTTTGTCGCTCGCGATGGGGCAGGATCTTCTTGAAGTGCGCGTCTTTGCACCGCCGCAGGAAGGGCTCCTGCTGGTGGACAACCGGGTGCGCATCGAGGGGCTGGCCGCAGGGGCCATCAACCAGCGACGGCAACTCGTGGAACCCGCCGCGTGGTTGCAGGATTGGAGCGGGCTCCAGGTGCTGGAGGCCGCGCCGCCGGAAAAGGACGTGCCGACGATCTCGGGCAGCAAACTGCTCGCCTTCGAGGTGCCCGGCCTGGGCGGTCATCGCGTGCGCGTGGCCGGCACGATCATCGCCGCCTTTCCCGATGGCGAAGTCTTCATACGCGATGGGACGACGGCGCTCCGCCTGCAATTTCTCCCGCCCATCCCGCTGAGCGTGGGCACTCGGGTCGAGGCCGTCGGCTTTCCAAAAATGCAGCGCTTCAGTGCCTCGCTGGTCAGCGCGAGCGTCGTCCACCAGGAGCCGGGGCCAGCGCCGTCCGCGGTCGAAGTCAGCCTCGGCAAACTTTTGGACGGCACGCATGACAACGATCTTGTCGCGGTGACGGCGGTGCTTTCCGGCTGCTTCAGGGCGGAAGATGGACACGTGCTGATGCTCCAGGAGCACGACAGGACGATCCGCGCCAAAGTGCCACCGCTGGGACACGAGCCACCACTCGGGGCGCGCCTGCGAGTCACCGGCATTTGCCAGGTCGAGTCGAATACCGCTTCGGGCGTCAAATCAGTGGCGCGCACCGTGAGCTTGCGATGCCGCGTTGCCGATGATGTGACGGTGCTCAACGCGCCTTCCTGGTGGACGGCCCGGCGGCTCGCTCTCGTGGCGGGCGTGCTGCTGCTCGCGGTGGTGCTCGCCGGCCTCTGGATTGCCGTGCTGCGCCGGCAAGTGCGTCGGCAGACGCGGGCGCTCCGGCGCCAGATCGAGCATAAAGCCGCACTCGAAGAGCGGCAGCGGATCGCCCGTGAGTTTCACGATACGCTGGAGCAAGGGCTCGCCGGGCTCACGCTCCGTCTCGATGCGGTGCAAGCGCGCGGCATCGATGAAAAGAGTGGTCATCTGCTGCGCGCCTCGCGCGGATTAATCTCACAGATTCAGGCCGAGACGCGCAGCCTCCTCTCGGAACTGCGCCAGCCTTCGCCAGAGAGCGCCGACCTTGCAGCGGCCTTGCGCGAAATCGTGGAGGAGCATCCCGTGGGCTGCGAACCCGCTCTGGAGCTGGAGGCCGCTGCCGCGCTGCCACCGCTGCCTTCGCACACCGTTCATCATTTGAGGATGATCGCCCGCGAGGCGGTGACCAATGCCCTGAAACACGCCCACGCATGCCACATCCGCCTCGCTCTGGAGATCAAAGATGGACGCTTGCGGATGGCCATTGCCGATGATGGGCGCGGCTTCGATCCCGAAGCACCTCGGTCAGGTCGGGCCGGACATTTCGGCTGCATCGGCATCGAGGAGCGCTGCGAAAAGCTTGGGGCCACCGCGAGCTGGCACTCCATTCCGGGCCAAGGCACGACCGTGGAAATCAAGCTGCCGCTGGAAACCACTTATGCACTCCCCACCACATGACTGCTCCACTGACTGTTCTCATCGTCGATGATCATTTCGTGGTGCGCAGCGGCCTGGCCGCATCGCTCGAGGTCGAGGACGACATCAAGGTCATCGGCGAAGCGAAGCGTGGCGATGAAGCGCTGGCCGCGTATCAGCGCCACCGCCCAGGCGTGGTGTTGATGGATTTACAACTCCCTGGTCTCAACGGTGTGCAAGCTACCGCCGCGCTCCGTGCGGACGATCCGCACGCCCATATTCTCATCTACTCCACTTTCGCGCATGACGACGAGGTGCAATCGGCGCTGGACGCTGGTGCTGCGGGCTACGTGCAAAAAACCGCCCCCCGCGATGAACTGCTCACGGCTTTGCGGCGCGTGGCCGCAGGCGGAAATTATCTCCCGCCGGAACTCGCGCAACGCCTGGCGAATCTGCGCCTGTGCGCCGCGATCACCGCGCGTGAACGCGAAGTTTTGGAGCAAATCGCGAAGGGACACGCCAACAAACAAATCGCCACGTTGTTCGAGATTTCCGAAGACACCGTGAAGCGTCACGTCAGCCACATCCTGGAGAAACTCGACGTGCACGATCGCGCCCAGGCCACCGCCGAAGCCATCCGGCGCGGGATCATCAAAGTGTGATCACCATCGCCTGCCCTCATCCCACCATCACCTTGCCAGTCTTCCCCAACACCAATCCATGATGAATACCACCGCCCTCCGCCAACGTCACCTGCAGCTCGGCACCTGGCTGCAAACCGGCTCCTCCATCATTGCCGAACTCGCGGATGCAAGCGGCTTCGATTGGTTGCTTATCGACCTCGAACACGGTTGCGGCACTGACGCGACGGTGCTCCCGCAGCTTCAGGCCATCCGCCGTGCCGCTTCCATCGTCCGCGTCGGAGCACCGCACCCCGACCTCATCGCGCGAGCGCTCGACTGGGGTGCCGCCGGCATCATGGTCCCGATGGTTTCCAGTGTGGAGAAAGCCGAGGCGTGTGTGCGCGCGATGCACTATCCACCGCGTGGAGATCGTGGCCTGGCCCGCATGGTGCGCGCCTATCACTACGGACTCGAACGCGAAACTCCGTCCCCGGTATTTTTCGCCCAGATCGAAACTATCGAAGGCGTGAAAAACGCTCACGCCATCGCCGCAGTGGAGGGTGTCGATGTGCTTTTTGTCGGTCCCATGGACTTGAAACTCAACCTCCAGTCCTATCCGCAAGACGCCACCCTCGACTACGCCGCCTGTTTGCGTGAAGTCGCCGCCGCCGCCAAATCTGCAGGTAAAGTCTGCGGCCTGCTGATGCTCCAGACCGACGATGCAATCGCGCTCCAAGCACTCGGCTTCACTCATCTCGCCATCGAGACCGACCTCACGATCATGCGTGAAGGCTACGGGCAGATCCTCAAGCCGCTGCGAGGTGAGCTTCATTGAAGCAGCGAAGCCCGGTCATCGTTGAAAGCACGCCCGAGTTCGGCCCGCATCGCCCTTTGCTGCCTTGGAACAAGTCGATAATTACGATCTTGGTAAAGAGGATCGCAAATACCTCGAAGCGCGCGAAAAAACCATCGAAGCCGGACGTGCAACCTTTCTGGAAGCGGGACGCGCGCTGATCGAGAGTCGCTTTACCCGTAATGGGAAAGCACGCCACCCCTCCTCTCGTTTCCGCATATTTCCGTGACTTGGAAGCTGCCGGGGTGGCTCGCTACGATGCAGAAAACCGGGTCGTCGATTTCCATTCGCTGCGACACACGTTTTGCACGAATCTGCACCTTCTCGGAACTCCTCAGCGAGTGCTGATGCTCCTGATGCGGCACAGCGATCGACGGCTAAGCGATCACGTGTATGCCGACACGAATCTATTCCCGGCTGCGGAGACGGTGCAAAAGCTCTCAATTCCGGCCAAAGCGTTGTCACCTATACCGTCACCTAATTTAGTCCCAACGGGTCAAACCGAGTCTCGGGCCGTCACAACCGCGAAGTCGGTCGAGTGCCCGCCAATGCCGATAAACACAGGGTTTCAGCACGATTAGGCATTTTCAGTCACGCCGAGTCACGACGGCAGAATGGTGCGCGCTACAGGGTTCGAACCTGTGACCCCTACCGTGTCAAGGTAGTGCTCTACCACTGAGCTAAGCGCGCGGGTCTCGAAACGAGGGCGGGAAAGTAGGCACGCGCCTGCGGAGTGGCAAGCAGAGAGTTTTGCCGGCTTTGCTTTCCGGCTTACAGGCCACGGACGACAAAGCGGGCACCGCGCGCCTGCGTCCTGGGTCGGGATGACTCCGTCGCTTCCTGGATCGGATCGATGCCTATCTTCCGGGCGTCCCGGACGTCGGTCGCTGCAGGACATGGGGTTCAAGTATTCGAGCTTTCCCGGGGAGTCATGGAGCATCCCTTTGACCGTCAGGAACTGAGCAACACTCCAACCACGCAGCCCACAACGGCCACCGAAAGCCAGACCGCGATCATCATTTCAAGAACGCGATCCGCCCAGTTGGGCTGCTTGGGAAAGTTTTCTACATCGCGGTGTTTCATCATCCACCGAATCGCACCCGCCGCACGCGCCGGTCCCGTCTGCTGAAATAAAGCGCTCGGCGATTGGCCGAAACCCGCTAGACATCCAACTCATGAATCCTCCCAACGGCCAAATCAGCACCATCCTGCACGACGTCGAGATCACCGGCTCACTGACTTTCCGCGGCGAATTGAACTTCGACGGAGAGCTGCGCGACGGGGACATCATCGGTGAAGCGCTCGTGCTCGGGGCGCGCGCCCGCGTGCATGGAAATATCCAGGTCGCCTCCCTCATCCTGCATGGAGCGGTCACCGGCGATGTGCTCGTGAAAGGGCGCTGTGAGCTCAAGGGTTCGGCCAATCTCGTCGGCGGCCTGACCACCAACCGGCTCGTGATGGACGAAGGCGCGACGATGATCGGCAAGGCGGAGATCACTCCCGATCCCAAATCGCGCCCCACCCCGCCGCGGGACACGCCGGTTTCGAGCGAGTTTCCTCCGGGGCTCTCCTCGCTGCGGTCGCAGAAGTTGTAACCGCACGCGGAAGGGCCACTTGAATCCGCAGGCCAACCTGCTCGAATCGCCGCGCCATGTTCCCATCTTCCGCTCCCGCCCGGCGGCGCGTTCTGCTCGCGGATGCGGTAGGTGATGCGCGCCTTGTCGAGATCGTAGGGGCTCATCTCCATCTTCACCTTGTCGCCGGCGGCGATCTTGATGAAATGCTTGCGGAGCTTGCCCGAAATGTGGGCCAGCACGGTGTGACCGTTGTCCAGCTGCACCCGAAACATCGTGCCCGGGAGCACGGTCGTTATCTTGCCCTCTACTTCAATCGCTTTGCCTTCAGACATGGGTGGAGGTGGAGTGCTGGCTGGTTTGGGTCATGCGGTAAGTGCTAATAAAAGCCCCTTGTAACTGGGGAAATCCGGCCGTAGTCAAGGTTTTACCTTGGTCGCCATGGATTCAAGCCGCCCGTCCCTGCCCTGCCCTTTTCAAAAGGTCTTCCCGTCGCAACTGCAGCGGGACGACGACTTTTACATGTGGCTCGCCTACAATCAGGCCATCGATGCCTGGAAGCAGGACGAGGTGCCGATCGGGGCGGTCATTGTGCTGGGCGGCGAGGTCATCGCCGCGGCCCACAATCAGCGCGACAGCTCCAAGGATCCCACGGCCCATGCCGAGATCCTCGCCCTGACCCAGGCCGCCAAGGCCGTGGACAACTGGCGCCTGACCGACGCGACCCTTTATGTGACCAAGGAGCCCTGCCCCATGTGCTCCGGCGCCACGCTGATGTCGCGCCTCAAGCGCGTCGTCTACGCCGTGGGCGACCCCAAGATGGGCTGCCTCGGCGGTGCGATCGACCTCAACGCCCTGCCCCAGTCCAACCACCACCTCGAGTTGACGCGCGGCGTGCTGGAAAAGCCCTGCCTCGAGCTGATCCGGGCCTATTTCCAGCTCAAGCGCCGGGAGGAATGAACTGGAGGGCCGGTCGCCTGACCGGCCGCAGTCGGCCAGGAGGCCGACCCACCAAACCACGCGCCCCCCCCGCTAATGACATGACCGGCAGTTGACGCGTTACCCAACGCGTGCAAATTGGTCTTCTCTTATTCAACCCACTACGACCATGGCCTACGAACTCCCGAAACTCGCCTACGCTTACGACGCCCTCGTCCCGCACATCGATGCGAAGACGATGGAGATCCACCACTCGAAGCACCACCAGGCTTACATCACCAACGCGACCAATCTCCTCAAGGACCACCCCGCCCTGCTCGCGCTCGACGTCAACACGCTGATCGCCGACCTGTCGAAGGTGCCCGAGGCCATCCGCGGCGGCGTCCGCAACAACGCCGGCGGCCATAGCAACCACGCCTTCTTCTGGACCGTCATCGGCCCGGGCAAGGGCGGCGCCCCCAAGGGCAAGCTCGCCGCGGCGATCGACGCCGAGCTCGGCGGCTTCGCCAAGTTCAAGGAAGACTTCGCCAAGGCCGGCGCCACGCGCTTCGGCTCCGGCTGGGCCTGGCTCGTCGTCCACGGCGGCAAACTCGCCCTCGGCTCGACCGCCAACCAGGACAGCCCGCTGATGGGCAAGGCCGTCGCCGGTATCGAGGGCCAGCCCGTCATCGGCCTCGATGTCTGGGAGCACGCCTATTACCTCAACTACCAGAACCGACGCCCGGACTACATCGCCGCGTTCTGGAACGTGGTCGACTGGGACGCCGCCGAGGCGAACTACGTCGCCTCTCTGAAGTAAGCGCCTGTCTGATCGGATCACACCCAAGCCGCGCCACCAGGCGCGGCTTTTTCGCGCCCTGAACCAGGTGCTTCCGCCGGTGAAACCCGGCCTCCGGACGGGTTAAACAGAAGTGATGTTCCGCTACCCAGATCGTCTCGCCCACAATACTCCCGCCTGGGTTGAGAGCGGAGCGACTTATCACGTCCGGATCAGCCTGTCCGACCGACGCCAGTCTTCGTTTAACTGATCCAAAGATCGGCCCCGCCTTGCTCGATTCCGTCCGATTCTATCATGAGCGCTTTCGCTGGCACTGCCGCCTTTTCCTGCTCAGGCCAGATCATATCCATGCCCGGCTGACCTTCGCATACGACAAGAACATGGGCACCACCATAGCCGCTTGGAAGGGATACCAAAGCAAACAACTCGGCCTTGAGTGGCAGGGAAACTACTTCGATCATCGGATCCGTAATAGGGATGAGGTGGATAAAAAGGCCGCGTATATCCGGCTGAATCCGGTGCGACGGAATCTCTGTCGATATCCGGAAGACTGGCCGTGGGTTGTTTCGGGTGCTCCCTGAAAACCCGTCCGGAGGCCGGGTTTCACCTAAATAAAAAGCCGCCCAGTTTGCACCGGGCGGCTCGAAGAGTTTCGCAGCGACGCGCGCTTACTTGGTCGGGACGGTCTGGATCGTCTTGAGAATCCGGCCGGCGACCAGATACGGGTCGGCGGCGGAGTTCGGACGACGGTCCTCGAGGTAGCCCTTGTAGCCGGCGTTGACGAAGCTGTGCGGCATACGGATCGAGGCGCCGCGATCGGCGAGACCGTAGCTGAACTTGTCGATCGACTGCGTCTCGTGCAGACCGGTGAGGCGGAGGTGGTTTTCCGGACCGTAGACGGCAATGTGCTCGTCGCGGAACTGGTTGAAGGCCGCCATCAGCTTCTCGAAGTAATCCTTGCCGCCGGTCTCGCGCATATACTTGGTCGAGAAGTTGGAGTGCATGCCGGAGCCGTTCCAGTCCAGCGGCTGCTGGAAGGGGGCCAGGATCGGCTTGCAGCGCCACTCAATGTCGACCCCGTACGTCTCGGCGAGACGGGTGAGGATGTAGCGGGCGACCCACATCTGGTCGGCGGCGCTCTTGGAGCCCTTGCCGAAGATCTGGAACTCCCATTGGCCCTTCGCCACCTCGGCGTTGATGCCCTCGAGGTTGATGCCGGCGTCCAAACAGAGGTCGATGTGCTTCTCGACGATCTCGCGGGCGATCGACCCGACATTCTTGTAGCCGACGCCGGTGTAATACGGGCCCTGCGGGGCCGGGAAACCCTCCTTCGGGAAACCGAGGGGCGCGCCGTCCTTGTAGAAGAAGTATTCCTGCTCGAAGCCGAACCAGGTGTCCGGATCATCCGGGATCGTGGCGCGGGAATTCGACGGGCTGGCCACGCCGGTGTGCTGGTAACACTCACCCATCACGAGCACGCCGTTCTTGCGGGTGCTGTCCGGGAAAACGGCGACCGGCTTGAGCACGATGTCCGAGCTCTTGCCTTCGGCCTGCTGCGTTGAGCTGCCATCAAAGCCCCAATCCGGCAGTTCAGTCAGCTTCGGGAAGCTGGCGAATTCCTTGATTTGGGTCTTGCTGCGCAGGCTGGCGAGCGGCGTGTAGCCATCGAGCCAGATGTATTCCAGTTTGTATTTAGCCATGATTATTTCGGGTGGTTTTAGGGGTTTTGCAGAGCCGGCCGGGCGGCGAATGCCGCCAATCCGACCTGCACAAAACTGGATCCCCAAATCAGCACCTCATATGCCAGAAGCAACGAGAATTTCCTCAGATGACTCGGCTTTTACAAGTGACGAGCGGACTGTAGGGCGGGATCTCCGCATCCCGCCTTGGTTCGCCAGTGATATCGCATTCGAAGCGGGATGCAGAGATCCCGCCCTACATTCTTGCTTCCCGGCACAGGGCCTGAATCGTCGGCTTGCCCCCATGCAAGAGGTCAAAAACACGCAACGCGCTCTGGTTCGCATCGGATACGACGGCTCCGTCCACAAGACCTTCCGCGGCCCCCAAGCCTATGCCCGCTTTGAAAACGAGGTGCGGGTCCTCCGCCACCTCGAGGAGCGCGGCTGCGGCTTTGTGCCCAAGCTGATCGAGGCGCATGAGGCTGACCTCCGGATCGTCACGACCAACTGCGGCTCCCGCGTCGACCAGGTCAACCCCGAGCGCCTCAAGCAGTTGTTCGACGAACTCGAGACCTTTGGCGTCCGCCACGACGATCCCGAGATCCGCAACATCACCTACCGCAAGACCGACGGCCGGTTCTGCATCATCGACTTCGAGTTCGCCACGATCCTGGACGAAACCC
>ENA-ORBV01015765-ORBV01015765.1-microbial-mat-metagenome-genome-assembly--contig:-NODE-15765-length-11063-cov-4.609594_pt1 | contig 11063 bp, 9 predicted proteins | sample MGYA00237777_ERZ505514 | MGnify/ENA primary metagenome ERZ505514 (study PRJEB26160, sample SAMN06269048) | microbial mat metagenome | isolation source: Oligotrophic lake microbial mat | place...
TTAGTCTCGTGGGCTCGGAGATGTGTATAAGAGACAGGTTTAATACTCCGTGCGACAACTATCTTGACACTCACCGGTCGCGTGGGCGGTGATCGAAATGTGCGGGAACTTTGGCGGTAGCTGTCGGGCGTGATGATGTGTCGTGGTGCACGGAGCGGTAACGAAGGACGCGGCAGACCGTGTAGTCGCAGACCAGGTAGTCGCAGACCAGGTAGTCGCAGACCAGGCAGTCGCAGACCAGGCAGTCGCAGACCAGGCAGTCGCAGACCATGTAGTCATAGATCGGCGCACCTGATTCGGTTGACAGGTGCGCCAGTGCGCGCAGCCCCGAAGCACGCTGGAGACGGTGCAGCAGATCACTCTGGCCCGTCGCCTGGACCTCCAACCGACCGAGCAAGCCCATGCCACGATCCCGACTCGTGACCATCCTGAGCGCGACGTTTCTGCTGACTCTTACCGCGGCGCCACAGAGCGAGCTGGCGGCACAGGCGGCAGCCGAACAGCGAGTGATCACGGGCAAGGTCACATCATCCACCGGCGGCCGACCGTTGCAGGGTGTGAATGTCATCGTGCGCGGTACGAGGCTCGGCACAGTCACCAACGCGACAGGCGAGTATCGACTCGTGCTGCCCGCGCAGGCCGGCACCGAGACGTTTACCTTCCGGCTGCTGGGCTTCCGGCCGGTCGACGTCCCGATCGGCGGCCGCACGACGATCGATCTGTCGCTCGAGGAATCGGCCAGTGCGTTGACCGGCGTTGTCGTCACCGCCAACGCGATCGTACGAGAGACGAAGGAGTTGGGCTACGCGATCGCGCAGGTGGAGGCGGAGCAGCTGACCGTCGCGCGCAGCTCCAACGTGCTCAATAACATCGCGGCGAAAGTGTCCGGTGTGCGCGTCACGCAGCAGTCGGGCACCGTCGGCGGTTCGAGCAAGGTCGTCATTCGTGGCGTGAACTCCATCGCGTCTGCGTCGGAGCCGCTGTTTGTGGTGGACGGCGTTCCGATTTCAAACAGTGCGTTTGCGGGCACCGAGACGGAGATCGTCACTGGCGGCACCGATGTTGGCAATCGTGCGCAGGACATCAATCCCGACGACATCGAATCGATGTCGATTCTCAAGGGAGCCGCGGCGTCTGCGTTGTACGGCTCACGCGCTCGCAACGGTGTGATTGTCGTCACGACCAAGCGCGGGTTTGCTGGCCAGCCGAGGTTCACGTATAACGGCAGCACGCGCTCGGATCAGGTGTTTCGCTTGCCCGAGTTCCAGAACAAGTACGCGCAGGGGGCGCTGGGTGTGTACAATCGCAATCTGACGAACGGCTGGGGGCCGGAGATCACTGGTCAGCGCGTGATCAACTTCTATGGCGACAGCGTCACGCTCGCGGCGGATCCGGACAACTACAAGGACTTCTTCAACACCGGCTTGACGAACGTGCACAACATGTCCGTCTCCGGCGGCAGCGAGAACAGCGACTACCGCCTGGGCGGCACGTGGCTTGGGCAGACCGGCATCATTCCAAACTCTCAACTGCAGCGATACACGCTCGCGCTCAACGCCGGCCAGCGGTTCAAGGAAAAGTTTTCGGCGCGTGTGGCGGCCAATTACGTGCGCACCAGTTCCAAGGGACGCGCGTCGCAAGGACAGAACGGCCAGAGTATTCCTGTCTCGCTCTGGACGTTCGCATCGCGCACGCTGTCCACGGAGTTTCTGCGCGCCAATCGTGTCGGACCGGATGGTCGCGCCGGTTCCATCGATGGAACCGGCACCAGCAACAATCCCTATTGGGTTACGGACAACAACGGTCTCAACAACTCCATCGACCGCCTGTTCGGCAACACGTATCTGTCGTACGACGCGACGCCGTGGTTCAACCTCGCCTTTCGCGCCGGCACCGACATCGCCGTCGAGGGACGTCGCTTCGTCACGCGCAAAGGCACCCGGGGTCGTCTTGACGGTGAGTTCGACACGCAGGATCTCAACGAACGCGAGTTGAATACCGATCTCATTGGCACCTTCACACGACAGCTCGCCACCACGCTCACGCTGAAAGCGGTCGTCGGGCACAATTTCAACAAGCGCACGTTCAAGCGGCAGCGCGTGTTCAGCCAGGGGCTCAACATCGATCAGTTGTACACGCAAGCGAACGCGAACGTGAACGCGGCGACGAACTTTTTCTCCGAACGTCAGTTGTACGGCGCATACAGCGATGTCGGACTTGCCTGGCGCGACTATCTGTTTGTCAATGTGACCGGCCGCAACGACTGGTCATCAACGCTGCCGGTGGAGAACAACAGCTACTTCTATCCGTCGGTCTCCAGCGGATTCGTGCTCTCGGATGCGTTCAAGAACGCGGGACTCTTTACGAGCGGCACGGTGAGCTTCGCGAAACTGCGCGCGAACTGGGCCAACGTCGGATCGGATGAGGAGCCATATCAGCTCGCCTTCACCTATTCGCCGCTGACGCAGCAGTCGGACATCTACACGTTCAATCAGAACTTTCCGTTCAACGGCGCGTCGGCCTTTGGCGCAACGAACGTGATTCCGCCATCCAACCTGCGTCCGCAGCGACAGGAATCATGGGAAGTCGGTGGCGAATTCCGCTTGCTGCAGAATCGCATCGGTCTCGACCTCACGTATTACGCAGTGCGCAACTATGACCAGATCGTGTCGTTGGCCATTCCGCAAACGACCGGCTTCAGTGCACGCCGCCTCAACGTCGGGCAGATCTCCAATCGCGGTGTGGAAGTGCAGGTGAACTACAGTGTGTTCAAGCGCACCGGCAACGGACTCGCCTGGGACATCAACACCAACTACAGCCGCAACCGCAATATCGTGGACAAGCTGGCCGACGGACTGAAGGAGTTCTCCGTCACGTCCGGCGATGGCTTCGGCACGTTCATCGTCGCGCGTCCCGGCACGACGTTCAACATCCAGGGCGTTGGCTTTCAACGCGACAGCGTCTCCGGCCAGTACCTGATCAACCCGCAGAATGGCCTGCGCATCACCGGTGCGCGCACCTTGTTCGGCAACATCTATCCGGACTGGATCGGCGGCATCAACAACAGCTTCGCGTACAAGAACCTCTCGCTCTCGTTCCTCGTGGATGTGCGCCGCGGCGGGGTGATCATGTCGAACACCACCTCCGCACTCCGCTCCTCGGGCACGGCGAAGGAAACCGAGAATCGCACGCCGTTCGTGCAGCCCGGTGTCATTCGCAACGCCAACGGTACCACCACGCCGAATACCGTGCCGGTGTCGAGCGTGCAGGCGTACTGGCAGCAGCTCGACAGCTCGGTGAGCCCGGAGAACAACATTTTCGATGGCTCCTTCACCAAGCTTCGTGAGCTGCAGGTCGGCTTCAAGCTGCCCGGAAGCTGGGCGGCCAAGCTCGGCGCGCGCGAAGCCGTGTGGTCGCTCGAAGGGCGCAATCTGTGGCTGATCTCGAGCAAGGTGCCGCACATCGACCCCGAGTCGAACGTGCATGGCACCGGACTCATCGGCGAAGGAATCGAACGCAACAACATCCCGAGCACGCGCTCGTTCGGCACCAACATCCGTCTGTCATTCTGACGTCCTGCTGATCGCTGTCTGATCACACGCACACAACGAGAGTATCCATCATGACGAACTTCAGAAACGGTGCAGGGCGGACGGTGGCGCGCCGCGTGGTGCGCGTATCGCTGGCGGTGTTGCTGTCAGCGAGCGGCGTCTCCTGCTTTTCCGACGGCTTGTTGAACGTCGATCCCAACCGATCGACGACCGCTGATCCGGCGCTCCTGTTCACGGGCGCGGAAGTGAAATTCTCGCTGCTGCGCGCGGGCGAGCTCACGTGGCCCGTGGCGCTCATGAGCCAGATGTGGTCGTCGGGCGGTCGGTGGGGTTTGGAACAGGCGCGTTACGACCAGACGCGTATTCGCAGTGCATGGGGGAGCATTTACACTGATGTGCTGAAGAACCTTGTGCTTGCCACGAACGACGCGTCGGCGCGGACGCCCAAGCCCAACAACGCCATCGCGCAGCTCAAGATCTACACTGCGTTCGTCTATTCGCAGACGACGTATCTGTGGGGCGACATCCCGTTCTCCGAAGCAGCGGACGGCAAGGTGGACTTCCCCAAGTTCGACACGCAGGAGCAGGTGCTGAACGGGTGCATCAAGCTGCTCGATGAGGCGATGGCGTCCATCGATGCCGGATCGGCGCGCATCGTTGCGCCCAATGACCTGTACTACGGTGGCGACATGGTGAAGTGGCGTCGCTTCGCCAACTCGCTCAAGTTCCGCATCCTGATGTCGATGGTGGACGCCGACGCGTCGAAAGCGACGGCAATCGGAACGATGGCGGCGCAGCCGATGATCGCCGCGGTCGGCGATGAAATGAAGTTTCCCTACTTCGATTCACCCGGTCGCCAGAATCCGCGCTTCTCGTTCACGGCCATCTTCCGGGGCGGCGTGCAGTCCGATTGGTATGCCTCGAAGGTCATGTTCAACGAGATGCAGCCGCTCAACGATCCGCGCCTGCCGGTGTTCTTCCAGCCTGGACCGGGTGCGCCCGCCGGTACGTTCGTCTCACTCGATCCGGTGGAGCAGTACAACCCCGTCACCTCGTCGCTGGTCAATCTCAACCTCCTCAAAGCCAATCTGCCGGAAGTGTCGTTCTCGTACTCCGAGCAACTGCTGCTCGAATCCGAAGCCATCGGGCGCGGCTTCTGGCAAGGGGGACTCGCCGTCGCCGACGCGCGCTACCGTGCGGGCGTTCGCGAGTCGATGGCCGGCGTCGGCGTCGCGTCGGCCGCCAGCACCGCATACATCAACGCCCTCCCTGCGCTCACCGGCGCCAACTATCGCCGCGAGCTCAACCGGCAGCAGTGGCTCGATCTGTTCATGCGTCCGACCGATGCCTGGCTGCAGTGGCGCCGAAGCGGACCGATCGGGCAGGAATATCCGGCGATGACCGTGCCCACGGGTGCGCTCTCCACCAACCTCATGCGCCGACTGGTCTATCGCAGTGAAGAGATCAATTCCAATCCCAACACACCAACGGGTATCCTGCTCGATCGCCCGCTCTGGTTTGACAAGTGACGCCGATGCCACATCCCCGCAGGCAACCGTCGCGATTCCTGCACCGTGCATTGACGATGGCGGTGCTCTCCCTGAGCGCCGCTGTCGCGACGGTCGAGGCGCAGAGCAAACAGGGCACGACCAAAGTCCGCATCGACACGGATGCCGGCGAGATTCTCGTGGACATCTACGCCGACAAGGCGCCCATCACCGCGACCAACTTCCTGCGCTACGTCAACGAAAAGCGCTACGACGGCGGCGCGTTCTATCGCGTCGTCACGATGCAGAACCAACCCACCAGTCCGATCAGGATCGAAGTGATTCAGGGTGGGCTGGACGGCGACTCGATCAAGCGACTGCCGGCCATTACCCATGAGACCAACGACAAGTCGGGTCTCAAGCATCTGGATGGCACGATCAGTATGGCGCGCGGTGCGCCCGGCAGCGCGTCGAGTGAGTTCTTCATCTGCATCAACGCGCAGCCCGAGCTCGATTTTGGTGGCATGCGCAATCCGGACGGGCAGGGGTTCGCCGCATTCGGACGCGTGACCAAAGGGATGGACGTGGTGCGACGCATTCAACAATCGCCGGCCGACAGCGCACCACCTCAGCGGCTGAAAGTGCTGCCCAGAATTTTGCGCGTGACGGTCGTGCGGTAGATCATCCCGCCTGCCGCGATCGCCCTCACGTCGACAGAATCGGCCCCGGATCGCTCGCGTCGCCGGTGAGAATCTGCCGCGTATCCTTCGCGATGCGTTCCGCCAGATCATCGAGCGGCAGGTCGTTGCGGTCCGTGCCGAACGGTTCCTCGATCTCCGTCGCCAGGAGCTCGAGTCCCATCGTGGCAAAGAACGTGAACATGCTCGCGATCACGGTGCCGTAGCCGAACTCGCGCACCAGTCCGAACGGGAGAATGAGCGCGTACAACAGCACGAACTGCTTGACGTAGGAACTGTACGAGAAGGGAATCGGTGTGTTGCGCACGCGCTCACAGGCGCCGGTCACATCGTCGAACGCGAGGAGCAGTGGCGTGAGCGTGATGATGGATTCTCGTTGCAGCGTACCGTGCTGAATGTCTGTGTGGACCGCGTGCGAAAGTTCCTGCACGATGGCGTTGGGCACGTGGGGCCCAGGGGCGCCGCGCGGCCGACGCAGGTGCGCGGCGAGTGCGGTTGGGAACGCGCCCAGGATGCAGGCGTAGCGCGCGCGTTGCGAAGCGTCCGGAGCGAGCTGTGCATCGAGTTGATGGGCGAGCCCACGCGACACGTTCACCAGCTGTCCCCACAGCCGCCGTCCCTCCCACCAGCGATCGTAGGACGTGTTCGTCCGGAAGACCAGCAGGAGGCCGAGTATGATGCCCAGAATCGAGAGAAAGCTCGGGCCAAGCGGCACGGCGACCCGCACCACGGACGTTTCCATCCACACCACAAAAGCGGAGTAGAGGCCGGCCGCCAGCACATCGAGCGAGAGCGTGCGAAACACCGGACGGCGCGGAAAATCCAGCAGGATGCGAATCCAGTTCTTTGGGTCGTAAATGATCATGCGGCAAGGAACGAACGATGCGTCGGGAGTGTAAGGCTCTCGACAGCCACGCGCCGCGGGTGCGCGACGTCCTGCCGGTTCGTCTCGCTTCGCTCACCGTGCGCCCCGCCTGCCGCTCTCCCCGTCCGAGCCCGATTGCGGTCGCCCCACGCACCGCGCAAGCTCCAGCCATGCATACCGCCCCACACCATCGCATCGGCGAACGCTCGTCAAGCGGACTGCACCTCCTGCAATCTCACGCTCGTGCTTATTGAACGCGTGCTGGTTGCCGATGATGAGCCACTCGCCCGAGCGCGCGTGGTGACGATGGTTCGACGCGTCGCACCAACGGTGGCCATTCGCGAATCGGGAGACGGGGACAGTACGGTGGACGTGATTCGCGGCTGGCTCCCCGACGCGATCTTTCTGGATGTGCAGATGCCCGGACGCGATGGATTCGGCGTGATCGACGCCATCACGCCAGCCGCCATGCCGCCCTGCGTGTTTGTCACTGCGTACGACGCACACGCGATTCGTGCGTTCGACGTTTCGGCGGTGGACTATCTGCTCAAGCCCTTCGACGATACGCGATTCGGTGCCGCTTGGGCGCGCTTGGAGCGTGCTCGTGCGACGGGTGCACTCGCCGGCGAAGCGCGGCGCCTCTCCGATCTGCTCATTGCCGTTGGTGCACCAACGCGAGCACCGGCGCCCTCCGCGTTTCCCGAGCGATTCGTGGTCAAGGTGGGCGAACGGACCGTGCTCGTGTCGGTGAGTGACATTCGCTGGATTCAATCGGACGGCAACTACGCCGATCTGCATTCGGCCAGCGCACGCACACCATTCGAGAGACACTCGCCAGCATCGAGTCACGACTCAATCCAGCACGCTTCGTGAGGGTGCACCGGCGCGTCATCGTCGCCATCGACTTCATTCGGGAACTGAAGGCATGGTTTGGTGGCGACCAGATTCTCGTGCTCAAGGACGGCACGAAGTTGCGCGTGTTCCGCTCGAGCGCGGGCGGATTCTTCGCGCCTTGGCGGTACATTTGCCACTCAGCGCGTTGGTCGTCGCCGGACAGATCCTCGTCATCTCGACGTCGCGAGCGCCTGCAGCCTCACGGCAAGTTCGCCGCGGGCGGCCCGCGGGGCGGTGGGACGCGACGGTACCGGGCGTCTCGAAGTTCCGGTGCAACGCCAAAGTTTCGAAAGCACCATGGCGATCGGCCTACGGCAATACGGCGACCTTCTCATCGTCGTCTACTTCGCGGTCGTGGGCGCGCACGCAGCACTGCGCTGGAACCGTCGCTGGGGCGAGGAGTCGCTGCGCACCGCGCGACTTGGCGAGGATCTCGCACAGGCGTCGCTGCAGGCGCTGCGTGCGCAACTCAATCCGCATTTTCTGTTCAACGCACTCAACTCGATTGTCACCCTGATCGGACGCGACCCGGCTGCCGCCGAAAACATGACGGTGCGACTCTCCGAGCTGCTGCGCGCGACGCTTGCGGCGGGCGACGTGCAGGAGACGACACTCGAGCAGGAAATTGCGCTGACCGCGCGCTACCTGGAGATCGAACAAGTGCGCTTCGCCGATCGGTTGACCGTGCACTGGGACATCGCGGAGGAGGTGCGACCCGCGCGCGTGCCGGCGTTTGCGCTGCAGCCGCTGGTGGAAAACGCGATCCGACACGGCATTTCTCGTCGCGCTGGTCCGGGCGAAGTGACGATCATCGCACGGCGCGAGAACGTCGATCTGGTGCTGACCACGCGTGACGACGGCGTTGGTGTTTCGTCGACGTCACCATCTGATGGGGCAGGCATCGCGCTTGCCAACCTGCGCGCGCGACTCGCGCGGTTGCACGGTACCGACGCCTCGCTGACACTGCACGCGCGCGGAAGCGGCGGCACCGACGCCATCGTGCGCTTTCCGTTTCGCACGAATCCGCCCCCGGTTTTTTGAAGGCGCCAGTGGAATCGTCGATGTTCAGGCCATAGTCTGAGTGTAGATGGAGTCCATGTGAGCCCTGCTCGACGGCGCGATCGCTGACGCGTCGCCGATGAAGAAGCAGGTCGCGCCGCTCCCGCTCACCATCGCGATCACCGGTTCGCCCTGCTCGCGTCGCACGGCCGCCCACGTGCGCAACTGTGGCAGCAGTTCTCCAACGCCCGGGTGCAGCTGCATGGCGATCTCGTCGAAATCGTTGATCGCCAGCGCGCAGACGGAATCCCAGCTCGCAAATGAATCTGCCGCATAGGCGCGCGCCGATGCGCGCGCCGACGCGATCGGAGCGCCACGTCGTGAGTCCGCGTCACGCGCCGCCGCAATCGCCGCGTAGGCTGCGGCCGTATTCACGCCGTCCGCAAAGGTGTACAGCGTCACCGGCACCACCGGCAATGGCGGCAGCAGCAGCATCCGGTTGCCGCGTCCCCACGCCAGGGCGAGACTCGCGTCGCTCACCAGGAATGCGACGTCTGCCCCCAGTGCTCCCGCGAGTGCGAGGAGTCGCTCCGCACCAATCGGCGATGGCGACATGGACTCGAACGCGCGCAACACCGCGGCGGCGTCCGAACTGCCGCCGCCAAGTCCACCACCGACGGGAATGTGCTTCTCGATGGCGATGTGCCAGCCCGTGCTCCATCCACTCGCAGTGACGTACGCTTCGGCAGCCTTCCACGCGAGATTCTGATGCATTGCGCCAATTCCACCCGCAGGCATCGCCGGACCCGCGCACTCGAGCGTCCGAGAACCCGCCTCGGCGACAGCGGCAACGCGCACCACATCATGCAACGCCAGTCGCTGAAAGAGCGTCTCGATGGCGTGATACCCGCTTGCTTCGCGCGCCAACACCCGCAGCAACAGGTTGACCTTGGCGTGCGCCTGCATCACCCGCGACGGACTCTCGCGCAGGCCATCGCGCGGGCTCACTTCGCTCCCTTCTGAATACTGCCCACACTCAATCCAAGCCGCGCGAAGTACACCGCGCCGATCACCGTGATTGGAATGAACGTGAGGATGTGAAAGCCAAGCGCCCAACTGACGGCAAGGTCCTTCGGCACGCCGTACACGCCAAGCCCCAGTACCGACGCCGTCTCGAACACGCCGAAGAAACCCGGTGAGCTCGGAATGGCCACACCGATCGCCTGGATCCCCTGCAGAAACAGTGCGGCCGTGAAGGGCACCTTGATGCCCACGGCGAGAAAGCCGATGTACAGACTGATCGCATGCACCATCCAGTGCGCGACGGCCCAGAGCAGCACGGCAAGAAAGCGTCGGCCGTCCTTGAGCACCGCGAGGCCACCGAGACCGTGAGAGATGAGCCGCACAATCGTCTCGCGATACCTGGGAAGAATCTTTCCGACGATCGCGCTCACGATCGCCATCACGCGTTCGTGCTGCAGCACCACCGCGTAGCAGACGGCGAGCAGTCCGAGTACGGCAAGCATGCCGCCGCTCGCCAGCTGCCCAACCGTACGGCCGGCGATGTTGATGTCCGGCGGAAAGGCAGGGTCGAGCATCGACGCGAACATCAGCGCGAAGAGCACGATCGCATCAAAGATGCGATCGACTGCCAACGAGCCGAACGACGTCGTGATCGCCACCGCCGGTACCTCGCGCGTCAGCGAGAACGCACGCGCAAATTCGCCGGCACGAAAGGGAAAGACGTTGTTCATCATCATGCCGATGGCCGTGCTGCGCCACAGCGGACCAAACGGCAGCACGCCGGCCACCGGCTCGAGAATCGTGCGCCATCGGCGCGCGCGCAGCGGGAAGATGCAGATGTTCACGGCGATCGCCGCAATGAACAGCGGGACGCTCGATGTCCGCAGTACCGACCACACTTCCGTCAGCGAGACTTCGCGCAGCGTATACCACAACAGCAGGGCGCTCAGCGCAAAGCCAAGCCCACTCTTCCAGTCAAACTTCACGTCGTCGCCGCCAGATCGAGTAAGTCAGACAATTCATCGAAAAGCGCGTGCGCTGCCGGATCGGCCAGCGAACCACGCTCCCAATACGCACGCAACTCATCCCGCACATCACGCGCGCGTTTTACCGCTGAGCGACCGCGATACAGCAGTGTTTCGATCGGCACGATCACCGGCTCCGCAACGGCCGGTGGAGCGGGTTCATAGACGGCACCGACCACGACGCCCGCCTGCGCGTCGGCCCACGCGAAACTGGCCTCCTTGACGCGGTGCGCGAGGTGCTGATCGGTCAGCTCGCGGTCCATCAGGCACATCGCGAAGGCCTGAATCGCGATGCGCTCGCGTGGCTGCGTCAACGGTGCACGTGCCATGCGGGTAGCGAGCGTGGTGATGCTGGCCGCGCCGTAGCTCTCGCCGACGTCGGCCAATCCGAGCAGGGCGCGGCGAATACCGTCGCTGAGCGCGAGCTGTGATGGGCCGGGCACACTGCCGGCCAGCAGACTCACCAGGCTGAGGTCAGGCAGCGACGACCGCCGGCGGTGGCCCGACGACAGGGCGGTCGC
>ENA-ORBV01015766-ORBV01015766.1-microbial-mat-metagenome-genome-assembly--contig:-NODE-15766-length-11063-cov-3.971691_pt1 | contig 11063 bp, 10 predicted proteins | sample MGYA00237777_ERZ505514 | MGnify/ENA primary metagenome ERZ505514 (study PRJEB26160, sample SAMN06269048) | microbial mat metagenome | isolation source: Oligotrophic lake microbial mat | place...
CACGATCTCCCTGCCGGGATTGATCGGAGGTGGCCCAGGTCCGCGGCCGGGAGAGGTCTCGCTCGCGCATCGCGGCGTGCTCTTTCTCGACGAGTTGCTCGAACTCCCACGCTACGTCCTCGACGCGATGCGACAACCGCTCGAGGATGCGCGTGTCACGATCGTGCGCGCCTCGCAGTCCGTGGTGTTCCCCGCACGATTCATGCTCGTGGGCGCGGCCAATCCCTGTCCCTGCGGCCACGATGGCGAACCTACCGGGCGCTGTCGCTGTGCGGCGGCGGAGATCCTGCGCTACCGATCTCGGCTCTCGGGACCGCTCGCGGATCGCGTCGATCTCCATGTGCGTATCGGCGCGGTCGCCTTGGCCGCGCTCGGCCAGATGGCACAGGAGGAAACGTCGACAGAAATTCGCGCGCGTGTCGGCGCCGCGCGCGTACGACAACTTGCTCGCTACGAAGTACTCCCTGGCGTGCGCATGAACGGGGAGGCACCCGGCCGTTGGCTGCAGCAACACGGCGGACTCGCTCCCGAGGCCCGCACCCTCTTGGCGGAGGCCGCCGAGCGCCTCCGCCTCTCGGCGCGCGCGTTTCATCGCGCGCTGCGCGTCGCGCGCACGGTGGCGGATCTGGATGGTGCGGAGCGTATCGAGCCGAGTGCGGTCGCGGAGGCGCTGCTCTTCCGTGGCGCGGACTCGCCGTCGGGGTGAGGGGCGCGATATCATAGATATCGTGGCGTGGCGGTCTGGAAGCACGGGGCGCACAGGGGGGCCAAGCCGGGGCGCGCTGTGCACGGACCGGGGGCGCGGACGCTCAGCCCGTGAGCCGCGCTCGGCTGTGCGGAACCAAGCGCCGTGACGGACGTAGTGATGGGGGCTAGCTTACACTCTTCCATGACCACCACCGCTCTGTCCTCTTCTTCCGCCGCCCGCTCCGCCGCCCTCTCCGAGGCCCTCGGAGAGGGCGGCGGAGACGTCCTCGGAGAAGCCCTCGTGGCGCGCGAGCACTCCCTGCTCGCGTGGTGCCGCGCGCAGGGGTCCATCCTTGTCGGGTTCTCCGGCGGCGTGGACTCGGCGTATCTCGCCTGTGTGGTCCGCGAAGCGCTCGGTCCCGAGCGCACGCTGGCGGTGATTGGACGTAGCGCCTCGTATCCCGCGGTACAGTGGGAGACCGCACGACGGGTCGCCGATGCTTTCGGCATCCCCGTGCTGGAGGTCGACACCGACGAACTCGCGGACCCGCGCTATGCAGCGAATCCCACCAATCGCTGCTATTTCTGCAAGAGCGAGCTGTGGTCGCGCCTGCTTCCCGTGGCGCAGGCGCAGGGGTTCGCGGTGATTGTCGACGGCACCAATGCCGACGATCTGCATGAGCATCGCCCGGGGGCACAGGCGGCGCGAGAGGCTGAGGTGCAGTCGCCCCTCGCCGCGCTCGGCTTCACCAAGGCGGACATCCGTGCGCTCAGCAAGGCGCGTGGGCTGCCGACGTGGGCCCAGCCCTCGTCGCCCTGCTTGTCGTCGCGGCTCCCCTATGGCACCGCGGTGACGCCTGAGCGCTTGCAGCTGGTGGAGCGGGCCGAGGCGGGCATTCGCGCCCTCGGCGTCGTCGGCGACCTGCGCGTCCGATACTTCGGTGAGAAGGCCACCATTGAGATTGCCCGTGCGGAACTCCCGGCGTGGAGTGACGGCGAACCGCGGGCGCGTCTCGAGGCCGCCGTGCGCGCCGCCGGATTCACCGTGGTCGAACTCGATCCGCGCGGCTTCCGCTCGGGCGCCCTCAACGTCCTCGCCGGCATTCCGGAGAGCGCGTGATATTCGGGTGTTTTGGGCGCATCGGATGCGCCATCGTGCTTCTGATCCTCGGGGCCGTGGGTTGGCACTTCCGCGACCGGTGGTTGCCGGCCGTGAAGAAGAGGCTCGGCACGATCGAGGTGAAGAATCCGATCGCCCACGAGCCACCGTTGCGGTACACCATTCGGACCGCCGAGTCCGCGTGAGTCGCAAGGTGCTCATCGTCGACGACGAGGCCGGCATCCGCGCCGCGCTCGCGCAACTCCTCGAGTACGAGGGTTACGAGGTGCGGGCCGTCGCCAGTGGGCGCGAGGGACTCGCGACGTACGAGGCGTGGCGCCCGCAATTGGTCTTCCTCGACGTGAAGATGGCGGGGATCGACGGACTCGAGACACTGAAGCGCGTGCGCGCGCTCGATCCCGCCGCGATCGTCGTCATGATCTCCGGACACGCGACCATCAGCGATGCCGTGAGCGCCACACAACTCGGCGCGTACGACATCCTCGAGAAGCCGCTCGATACCGACCGCATCCTCGTCACGCTGCGCAACGCGATCGGGCATCTGGATCTCCGCGAGGAGAATGCGCGGCTCCGCGAGACGGTGCAGCGCTCGGGCGAGATGGTCGGCGGCTCTGGGGCCGTGCGCGCGTTGGTGGAACAGATCAAGCGCGTTGCCACGACGCCGGCGCGCGTCCTGATCACTGGCGAGAATGGGACCGGCAAGGAACTCGTCGCGCGCGCCGTCCATGCACAGTCGACGCGCGCCAAGGGCGCATTCATCGAAGTCAATTGCGCGGCGATTCCCTCGGAGTTGATCGAGAGTGAGCTCTTCGGACACATGAAGGGTTCGTTCACGGGCGCCATCCAGGATCGCGCCGGGAAGTTCGAGCAGGCCGATGGTGGCACCCTGTTCCTCGATGAGATCGGCGACATGTCGCTCGCTGCGCAGGCGAAGGTCCTGCGCGTGCTCCAGGAAGGCGAGGTCACGCGGATCGGCGGCGCGAAGGTCCGCAAGGTGGATGTCCGCGTGCTCGCCGCGACCAACAAGAAGCTCGAGCACGAGATCGCCGAGGGGCGCTTTCGCGAGGACCTCTACTATCGGCTCAACGTCGTCCCGATCACCGTGCCGCCGTTGCGCGACCGGCGCGATGATGTCCCGATGCTCGTGCAGCATTTTCTCGAGCGCATCGGAAAGGAAAGCGGCCTGCCAGCGAAGGCCGTCGACGCGGACGCCATGGACCATCTCGTCTCGCTCGAGTGGCCCGGCAACATCCGCGAACTGCGGAACACGGTCGAACGCCTGTTGATCCTCTCGGCGGGCGCTCGTATCACGCGTGGGGATGTCGGGCGGCTTGCGGGCGTGCGAGCGGGTGATGGCGGCGCATCCATCGGCGCGCTCGAAGCGTTCGACACGTACGAGTCCTTCAAGCTCGCGGCGGAACGGGTGTTTCTGCTCGCCAAACTGCGTGAGCACGACTGGAATGTCGCCGAGACGGCGCGGGCGATCGATATGCCGCGGTCCAACCTGTACAAGAAGATTGAGCGCCACGCGTTGGCGCGGGGGCAAGGATGACCGATCGCGATTGGGACGCGGAACTCCGCAAGATCGACCAAGAGATGGCGAAGGCCGCGAGTCGGCCGGCCCCTGCGCCGTCGGCGCCAGGCGCGGCGGCTTCCGCGCCCGCCGCCGCGCCGATGCGAAGCCCAATGAGTATCCCCAACAATGTCCCGGTCGGCGCACCCTTCGGCACCGCCCCAGCGACCAGCAACTTCGGCGTCTACGCCCGCCTGACACTCGCCGTCGTCCTCGGCGTGGCCATCATCTTCTGGCCCTATGTTGCCCGCTGCGGCCTGGGACTCGCCGCCTATCTCGGCGCGGTCGCCGCCGTGGTGATCAGCGGCGCGTGGTCCGCGATCTGGACCTTCCGGCATCGGGCCGCGCGCGCGCACCTGCTCTCGCTCCTGCTCGTGCTGTGGGGCCTCGTGCTCGCGGGGCTCGATGTGCTGCCGCGAATCGGCTATGCCAAGCCGACCGTGGAGCATCCGGCCTCGTGGAACTGCGCCTGACGCCCGCGGCAGGGTAAATTGCGCGGATGAAGACTTTCCATAATTACATCGCCGGGGCGTGGGTCGAGCCGTCCACGGGCAAGTATCAGGACAACACGAATCCCGCCGACACGAGCGATGTGATCGGGCGGTTCCCGCTCTCCGGCGCGGCCGATGTCGCCCGCGCGGTCGAGTCTGCGCAGCGCGGCTTCGAACTCTGGAAGCGCACGCCGGCGCCCGCCCGTGGTGACGTGCTCCGTCGCGTCGGCGAGATCATGATCGCGCGCAAGGAAGAACTCGCCGATCTCATGACCCGCGAGATGGGGAAGCCGCTCGCCGAGACGCGTGGGGATGTGCAGGAAGGCATCGACACCGCCTTCTACGCCGCGACCGAAGGACGTCGCCTCTTCGGCCACACGGTACCGAGTGAACTCCGGAACAAGTGGGCGATGTCCTTTCGTCGCCCAATCGGCGTGGCCGGCATCATCACGCCGTTCAACTTCCCGCTCGCGATTCCCACCTGGAAGATCTTCCCGGCGCTCGTCTGCGGAAATGCCGTCGTCTTCAAGCCCGGCGAGGATGTGCCGCACACGGGACACGTGTTCGTCGAGATCCTCCTCGAAGCGGGACTTCCGCCCGAGGTGATCCAACTCGTGCATGGCGATGGCACCGCTGGTGCGGCGATCGTCGAGCACCCGGGAATCGCCCTCGTCTCCTTCACGGGCTCGACCGACACCGGTAGCAAGGTCGGCGAGACGTGCGGACGCATGCACAAGCGACTCTCGCTCGAGATGGGCGGCAAGAACGCACAGATCGTCCTCGATGACGCCAAGCTCGATCTCGCGCTCGACGGCGTGCTCTGGGGCGCCTTTGGTACAACCGGACAACGTTGCACCGCCACGAGCCGGCTGATTCTACAGGACGGCATTCACGACAAGTTCGTCGCCATGCTGGTGGACCGTGCTAAGGCCCTCAAGCTCGGCGATGGCCGCAAGGCCGGCACCGATGTGGGCCCCGTGATTCACGCCGAAAGCATCACGAAGATCGAGCGCTACGTCGAGATCGGCCTCACGGAAGGCGCCACGCTCGCGCTCGGCGGCCGTCGCGCCACGGGGGCCGGACTCGAGAAGGGGTTCTTCTTCGAGCCCACCATCTTCACCGACGTGAAGGCCGGGAGCCGTCTCGAGCAGGAGGAGATCTTCGGCCCGGTGCTGAGCGTGATTCGCGTGAAGGATGCTGCGGAGGCCTTCCAGGTGAACAACGGCGTGAAGTACGGGCTCTCGAGCTCGCTCTACACGCAGGATGTGAACCTCGCCTTTCAGGCGCTGCAGTCGCTCGACAACGGCATCACGTACATCAATGCCCCGACGATCGGTGCCGAGGCGCATCTGCCGTTCGTCGGCGTGAAGGCGACGGGCAACGGGCATCGTGAAGGGGGCTGGGAAGTCTACGAGTTCTACTCGGAGACGAAGGTCGGCTATGTGGACTTCAGCGGATCGCTGCAGCGGGCGCAGATCGACAACTACTGATCGCCGCCTCACCACAACGGCAATGCGGGCCCCGATGCGCGTGACGCAGCGGGGCCCGCATCGCCTTCGCCGTGGACTCGCCACGCCGACCACTTGCCCAGAACCCAAAGTGCGGTGTACTTCCAAGCATCCCCGCCCCAGGCCCTCCTGATGGACGATCAGCCCCAAATCTCCGAGCGCCCCGAACCGCCGGCCACACCCGCGGAGGCGCCGGTCGTCCCGTACGCGAACACCAAGCACCGCCCCCGCTTCGCCGAGCTTCGCGTCGTGTGGGAATGGGCGAAGTCCGTCCAGCTCGCGATCATCCTCTTCTTGGTCGTCCGCGCCTTCCTCGTGGAGGCGTTCAAGATTCCCAGCGGTTCCATGGAAGGGACGCTTCTGGTGGGCGATTTCCTGCTCGTCAACAAGATGGTCTATGGCGCCGAGGTGCCGTTCGTGGGCGCCTCGCTTCCTGCCATTCGCGAACCCGCGCGCGGCGATGTCGTCGTGTTCCAATGGCCGGAAGACCCCGCCAAGAACTTCGTGAAGCGTCTCGTGGGGCTCCCGCTCGACACGCTCGAGATGCGCGATGGCGTGCTCTGGCGGAACGGATTCGAGCAGAACGAACCCTACGCCCAGCGGACGCCGATGAGCTTCGACCCCGCCGGCGATGAGTTCCGCTGGCAACGCGATTTTGTCGTCTCCACCGTCGATCCGTGCGGATACAATCCAAGTCGCAATGATTGGGGTCCGCTCGTTGTCCCCACCGACCACTACTTCGTACTCGGCGACAATCGTGACAATTCCCTCGATAGTCGCTACTGGGGGTTCGTCCCGGACTCCCTCGTGCGCGGCAGTCCCATCTTCGTGTACTACAGTTATGCGCCCGACAGCGGGAAGTCCTTGGATTGGATCACGCGGGTGCGGTGGCAACGATTGGGTGAACTGATTCGCTAGGCGGGTGCTTCCCCCACGTCGATTCGCACTGCACATTCTGTCAGCGTTCGCACGTCAGGTCACTGCAGCAAGGGTAAGGGTATGGCCGGAGCACCGACCAAGCGGCACTCGTTCGAAGAAGGCTCGCTCGATCAATACCTGCGGGACATCAGCATTTATCCGCTGATCTCCCGGGAAGAAGAAGTCCGCCTCGCGCAGCGCATCCGCCTGGACGATCAGGAGGCGCTCGACACCCTCGTGCGGTCCAATCTCCGCTTCGTCGTCAGCGTCGCCAAGAAGTACCAGAATCAGGGCGTGAATCTCTCCGACCTGATCAACGAGGGAAACCTCGGCCTGATCCGCGCCGCGCATAAGTTCGACGAGACGAAGGGCATCAAGTTCATCTCCTACGCCGTCTGGTGGATCCGCCAAGCGATTCTTCAGGCCCTCGCCGAACAAAGCCGCATCGTGCGCGTGCCGCTCAACCGCGCGGGCACGTTGCATCGCATCGGCAAGCGGGCCAACGCATTGCTGCAGGAGCTTGGGCGCGAGGCCACGAACGCGGAGATCGCCGACGGGATGGAGATCACCGAGGAAGAAGTCGCCAAGACGATGGCGATCTCCCAGACCCACCTCTCCCTCGACGCCCCGATGTCGCCAGGCGAGGACAATCGCCTCCTCGACTACATCCCCGACACCGAGAGCGCCACGCCGGACGAGGAGACCTTCGAAAAGGCCCTGGTCGACTCCGTGCACGAGGCGCTCGCCAGTCTCAAGGAGCGCGAGGCCAAGATTCTCCGCCTCTACTTCGGGCTCGACGGCTCCGACCCCATGACGCTCGAGCAGATCGGTGCCGTGCTCAACATCACCCGTGAGCGGGTCCGGCAGATCAAGGAAAAGGCCCTTTCTCGGCTGCGGCACGTCTCGCGGGCCCGCGCCCTGGAGTCGTACCTCGGAGATTAGGCGGGTCGAGGACGCAAAGGCAGGCCGTGCCTTCGCGGTGAAGCCGTTAGCTTTAGGAGTCCGTTCAGACCCCCAAGCGCACCGCAGAACCATGGCCAAAGACGCCTCCTTCGACATCACGACCTCCGTCGACCTCCAAGAAGTCGACAACGCCGTCAATCAGGCGTCCAAGGAGATCCTCCAGCGCTACGATTTCAAGGACGCGAAGCTCGCCACGGTCGAGTTCAAGCGCACCGAGGGCATCGTCAAGCTCTCCAGCGACACCGACATGCGCCTCCGCGCCATGTGGGACATCCTCCAGTCCAAGCTCATCAAGCGCGGCATCTCGGTGAAGAATCTGGACGCCGGTGAACCCACTCCCGGCGGCGGCGACACCTGGCATCGCGACATCAAGCTCAAGCAGTCCCTCGACCCCGAGACCTGCAAGAAGGTCGTCGCGGCCATCAAGGAGCAGAAGTTCAAGAAGGTGCAGTCCAGCATTCAAGGCGACACCGTCCGTTGCGTCTCCCCGAGCCGCGACGAACTCCAGCTCGTGATGGCCTTTCTCCAGGGCGAGGACTTCAAGGTCGCGCTCGACTTCGGCAACTATCGGTGAGAGTCAAACTCGTCACGCTCGGTTGCGACAAGAACACCGTCGATTCCGAACGCTATCTCGCGCAACTCCTTGATCACGGCGCCGAACAGGTCGAGGACGCGGAGACCGCGGAACTCATCATCGTCAACACCTGCGGCTTCATCGACGCCGCCAAGCAGGAATCCATCGACGCTATCGTCGCGGCAGGCCGCTTGAAGGAGACGGGGGCCGCGACGGCGGTGGTCGCCGTTGGGTGCATGGTCGAGCGGCACAAGGGCGAACTCGAGGCAGCGCTCCCCGAGGTGGACTTCTTTCTCGGCGCCTCGGAGACGGAGCAGTTGCTGCCCATGCTGCGGGCGCGCGGGCTCATTGGCGATCCCATCACGGAGCATCCCGGCGTGCGCATCCACGCGGGTGGCACGCCGTTCGTGCGCTATCTCAAGGTGAGTGAAGGGTGCGACCACGGCTGCGCCTTCTGCGCGATCCCGCTCATGCGCGGCAAGCATCGCTCGTTCGCGCCCGATGAGATCGTGCGCGAGGCACAGTTGCTCGAGCTGCAGGGCGCGCGCGAAGTGAACCTCGTGGCGCAGGATCTCGCGCACTACGGGCGCGATCTCCGGGACACCAGCGTGCGGCTCCCCGAGTTGCTCGAGGCGCTGCTCCGCGAAACGTCAATTCCGTGGTTCCGCAACATGTACCTCTATTCCGCCGGCATCACGCCGCGGCTGCTCGAGGTCATCGCGAAGAATCCGCGCATTCTGCCGTATCTCGACATGCCCATTCAGCACGCGTCCGATAGCGTGCTCGAGCGCATGCGTCGCCCTGAGCGGCAGCGCACCATCCGCGAAAAGGTCGCGCGCTTTCGCGAGGTCGTCCCAGGCGTCGCGATCCGCACTACGTGCATTGTCGGTTTTCCCGGCGAGACGGAAGACGATTTCCAACAGCTCTGCGATTTCCTCCAGGAGATTCAATTCGAGCGTGTCGGCGTCTTCACCTACTCGCCGCAGGAAGGCACGCGCGGCGCGGAACTCGTCGATGACGTCTCCGAGTTCACGAAGCGGCAGCGACTGGAGATCGTGCAGGAACTCCAGCGCCACATCACCGCCGAGCGGTACGAATCGCGCATTGGCACTGTGGCAATGGCGTTGATCGAGGCACCGCGCACTGCCGACGAGCCCGCGCGCGCGCGCCTCGCGTGGCAGGCCGACGACATCGACGGGCTGACGTGGATCGACACCGACGCCCCCGCCGGCAGCTTGGTCGAGGTCGAAGTCACGGCGGTCGTGGACGACTACGACTTCGAGGCCACCGCCCTGCGCGTCATCGCGCTTCCGCCAACGCCAACTGCCGAGGCCCCGCGCTCCCGCGCACTCCCGATGCTGGCCACGACCATCGGGAGCTTCGGCCGGTGACGCGTCCGGCGACGCGCGGGCTCGTTGCCGCCGTCGTCGGTGCGCTCGTAGTCGCCGCCTGTTTCGCCCCTCCGCGCGAGGACCGTGCGGCGCCCCCGATTCCCCGCGTCGAGACCGCAGGGCCAACCATTCGCGTGGCGCTTGGCGTGGTGCCCCGCGCCGGGGCACTCAGCATCGAACCCGGCGCGGACGGATTCGTCCGCTTCAAGGGGAAGACGTACCGCGGGCTGCTGCGCACCATCGCCACCGACTCCGGCCTCCTCGTCGTGAATGTCGTCCCGCTCGAGGCCTACCTCCGCGGCGTGGTCCCCCTCGAGATCGGCGAGCGCCCCGCCACGGAGCGCGCGGCCCTTGAGGCGCAGGCCGTCGCGGCCCGGTCGTTCACGGTCACTCGGGTGAGCGCGGCCCGTGCCGGCCGCGGACGCAGCAGGGATTTCGATCTCTTGGCAACGGTCGCCGATCAGGTCTATGGCGGCACCGAGGCCGAGCGCCCGAACGCGAGCGCCGCGGTGGCCGCCACGGCGGGACTCGTCCTGCTCTACGGCGGCCGTGTGATCGTCGCGCCCTATCACTCCTCCTGCGGCGGCGAGACCGCCGCGGCTCAGGAGGCCTGGGGGGGCACCGGCGAACCCTTCCTCCAGCGCGCCAGCGACAAAATTCCCGGGAGCGACCGCTACTACTGCGACATCGCCCCCCGCTTCTACTGGGAGCAATCCCTGACCGGCGCCGAGCTCGACGCCGTGGTCCGCCGCTACCTTGGGACCTACGTCACGCTCCCCCCGGCCGGCAGCGGCGGAGTCCGCGGGGTCCGCGTCATCCGCCGCACCCCCAGTGGGCGCGCCGAGGTCGTCGAATTCCGGACGGCCCGAGGGACCTTCGATGTCCGTGGCAACGATGCCCGCTCGATTCTGCGCACGAGTGCTGGCGAGCTGATGCCCAGCTCCTATTTTTCGGTGTCGGTCGACTCCTCCCCCGACGGCGCGATCTCCCGCGTGCAACTTCGTGGCAACGGCTACGGGCACGGGGTAGGGATGTGTCAGTGGGGCGCGATCGGCCGCGCGCGTGCCGGGCAGAGTGCCCGGAAGATTCTGCAGACGTATTTCCCCGGCACCACCCTCGGCTCGATCCCGTCCGCCCTCCTCGCCCAGTAGCCTCGTGCCTCCCAACACTCCTCTCCGTTTCGGCGTGCTCGGTCTCGGTGCCATCGCCCAGACCGCGCATCTCCCCGTCCTCTCGAAGATGCGCGGCGCGCAGATCGCGGCCCTCTGCGACAACGAAGCCGCGAAGGCCCGCGGCATCGCGCAACGCTTCGGCGTCGCCGATTGGTGTACCGACATCGAAGAGCTCCTCGAACTCGATCTCGATGCCGTGTCCTCGGATCCCATGACCGATCTCGCCGTGATTCGTTTGCCGGCGGAGTTGCCGAAGCATTTGCAGGAAGACGCATCGATCGCGGCCGAGTTTGCCGACAGCGACGACGTGCGCTTAGACCGCGAGGTGAATCGCCACATCGCGTTCGGTGTCGGCGTTAACCGTTGCCTCGGGTCCCACCTCGCCCGGGCAGAGCTGCGCGTTTTCCGCTATATTGATCTGGTTATCGAAGTTGGAAAAGTAACCGAAGCTCGCGCCGGTATAATCCGGAGAACCGTTTATATAGCCCATTTGAAACAGACCGAGCGAATTTTCAATCACAACCGATCCTCCCGGAGAAACAAGCGTATCCGGAACAGTATAAATCAGGGACAGGTACCCAAAGCTTGTACCGGGCACGATCGAAAAATCGGCGGCCTGAATAAGCGAAGCATCGCCGTTTACCGTAAATCCGCCTTCATTACCGG
>ENA-ORBV01015767-ORBV01015767.1-microbial-mat-metagenome-genome-assembly--contig:-NODE-15767-length-11062-cov-6.997542_pt1 | contig 11062 bp, 11 predicted proteins | sample MGYA00237777_ERZ505514 | MGnify/ENA primary metagenome ERZ505514 (study PRJEB26160, sample SAMN06269048) | microbial mat metagenome | isolation source: Oligotrophic lake microbial mat | place...
GAACTACGTTGACCTGCGGGCGGTTGGCAACGTCACGATGCTGGAGTGCCTGCGTGCCTGCATGCGCCTAAAGCCAACCCGAATCGTGGTGGGCGAAGTTCGCGGGGCTGAGGCCCACGTAATGCTGAAGGCCTGGAACACGGGGCACCCTGGGGGCGCGGCCACAGTCCACGCCAATGACGCTCTCAGTGGTCTGGTGCGTCTCGAAAGTCTTGTTGCGGAGGCTACGTCTGCGCCAATGCAATCGCTGATTGCGGAAGCGGTGGATCTGGTGGTTTTCATTGACGAGGAAGCGGATCTGGCGGCTGGCCGCAAGGTTCGTCAACTGCTGTTGGTAAACGGGTACGAAAACGGTCAGTACTCAGTCGAATATCTATAACCCAAATTAAGGAAGGACGAATCTGATGAAGTTTTCGAATCGTGTTCTTGGTCTGACGTGGATGCTACCGGTCTTGCTGTTGCTAGGAGCTCAGGCGCTCTTTGCGGGTGGCGCGGGCGGTGGTGGTTTGCCGTGGGAGACGCCGCTCAACCGGGTAGCGCAGTCGATGACTGGCCCAGTGGCGCTCTCGATCTCCCTCATCGCGCTCATGGTGGCGGGCGGAACGCTCGTATTTGGCGGCGAACTGAGTGAGTTCGCACGCCGATCTTGTGTTGCCGTGCTGGCGATTGCATTTCTGGTGCTGGGCGCTGGCTTCATGACGACGCTGTTCGGCGTGGGCGGGGCGGTCGTTCTTTAGGCTCACCCATTAGGATCACTATGCAGACCCCGCGCGAGATCGTCATCCATCAATCCGCCAACCGCCCACACTTGCTGCTGGGCGGTGACCGCGAATTGGTGTTGTTCGCGGCCTTGCTATCGGCTATGTTGATCTTCGCGCTTGTGACTTGGTGGGGCGTGGTGGCTGGGATCTCTCTGTGGATCGCAGCCGTCGCGGTGCTTTCACGGATGGGGCGGTCGGACCCGCTGATGCGCCAAGTTTACATGCGGCATGTCCAATACCGGCCCTTCTACCCAGCCAAAGGGTCAATCGGCCGAGAAACAGCTTCAATCCCAAGGCATTGGAGATAAGGATGAAACTTGCTGAAAATCGTTCCCGCATTCAAGGCCTGGCGGATCTGCTGCTGTATGACTCCATGGTGGATGACGGCGTCTTGTTGCTTCAGGACGGGGCGATGCTGGCGGCCTGGTCATTCCGCGGACCGGATATGGCCTCCGCGACCCATTCCGAGATGGGGGCCTTGAGTGCTCGACTGAACTCAGTGCTGCGACTCGGCAGCGGGTGGATGATCCAGTGCGACGCCATCCGTTCGATGGCCCCTGACTATCCCCCGGCAGGCGCATTCCCTGATGCGATCACCAAGCTGATTGATGACGAACGGCGGCAACAGTTCACGTCGGAAGAATCGCACTATGAGAGCGACTACCATATTGCCCTCACTTACCTGCCTCCGGAGGAAAGTGAGGAGCGTATAAAAGGATGGATGTTTGATGGCCGGCGGGAATGGAAGTCGAGCGCGTTAAGGGCTCTCGACTATTTCAAGGGACGCGTGAGCGCGTTTGAGGACATCTTCGCTTCGCTGTTTCAGGCGAAGCGATTGGTTGGTACTTCGCGCGGCGACGAGTTGCTGCAATACGTGCATCGTTGTGTTTCGGCAGCGGATCACCCAATCCACTTGCCGCAAATTCCGAGTTATCTGAACGACGTCCTAGCCTCGCGCGATTTTGTAGGCGGGATGAACCCGCAGATCGGGCGCAAGCACCTTCGCGTGATCGCGATTGATGGGTTTCCCCGGCTGAGCTTTCCCGGCATCTTGGGAGCCCTCGATACTCTCGCAATCGAATACCGTTGGCATACCCGAGCCATTCTTCTGGAGCCAGAGGAAGCCCGCGGTTTACTCGACAAGACGCGGCGAAAGTGGCGAGCAAAGATTCGCGGCTGGAAGGACCAACTGCTCCGAACGGAGAATGGCCCCGTGGATCTCTTCGCGCAGGAAATGGCCGTGGACGCTGAAGAGGCTATGGGCGTGGCGAGCAGCGGCGATGTTCAATTCTGCGTTTACAACACGGTCATTCTCTGTTTCCACGAGCGAGAAGATTCCGTCGAGGAAGCCGCTGCGCTGGTCGTGAAGACGGTTCAGAACCTGGGTTTCTCCTGCCGTGTGGAGAGCGTCAATGCCGTTGAGGCTTGGCGCGGAAGCCTGCCGGGCGACGGATACCGGAATGTTCGGCGGGTCATCCTCCACACTCTCAATCTCGCGGACATGATGCCGATCACGGCTGTGTGGGCCGGTGAGAAGAAGAACCCGTCACCGCTGATGCCAACTGATGCTCCCTCGCTGCTCTATGCCGCGACGAGCGGTGCAACGCCCTTCCGCTTCAATTTACATGTCGGCGACTTGGGCCACACTCTCATGATCGGACCGCCGGGTGCTGGAAAGTCTACCTTCTTAGGGCTAACGACGGCGCAATGGTTCCGCTATCCGCGCGCCCAGGTGTTCGCCTTCGATAAAGGCTATTCACTTTTGGTGCTAACCAAGGCTGCTGGAGGTGAGTTTTATGATATCGGCGGGGAGAAAACGCACTGGGCCTTCTGCCCATTGAAGGAAATTGACACGGCATCCGACGTAGCTTGGGCTGTGGATTGGCTCGAAAGTCTCTGCACGCTTCAAGACTTCAAGATCGGTCCACGCGAGCGTAAGGCGTTAACGGAGGCGGTGCTGCTCCTTCAGAACTCTCCGACGCGAACTCTGACGGAGCTTTGCGCCAACGTGCAAGATACCGACATTCGCGAGGCGCTCCATTACTACACGCTGGGCGGAGCGATGGGGCACCTGCTTGATGCCGAGGAAGACATGCTCGGCGAGGGTCGCTTCCTAACATTCGAGACGGAACACCTGATGAACCTCGGTGAGAAGGCCGTGGTCGCAGTGCTGCTGTATTTGTTTCGGCGCATCGAAAAGCGGCTGGACGGGTCGCCAACTCTGGTGCCGCTTGATGAGGCTTGGGTGTACTTGCGGCATCCCCTGTTCCGGGAGCGGGTGCGGGAATGGCTGAAGACGCTTCGCAAATTCAATGGCGTCGTGTTGCTCTCGACCCAGAACCTCTCGGACATCTTCAACTCCCCAATCCGAGACGTGGTTCTGGAGTCCTGTCCCACCAAGGTGCTGCTTCCTAACGCGGAGGCAGCGAACCCAGCATCTCGCGAATTCTATGAGTCCATCGGGATGAATGAACGTGAAGTGGACATTATCCAGAAGTCGATTCCCAAACGGCACTACTACGTCGTCTCACCCGCCGGACGGCGTCTGATCTCGTTGGGCTTGGGCGGTGTTGGACTCTCGTTCGTTGGTATCAGCAGCCGGGAAGAGCGCCAACTTGCGGAGCAGACAATGGAGCAATTCGGCGACGACTGGGCTTCGGAGTGGCTCCGTATGCGTGGCTTATTCGATTGGGCTGAATACCTGGATCAACAGAATGAATTAAAAAGGAGGGTAGTGGCATGAGTCTGAAGCTTTCACGTCGTGCAGCGATGCTGACGGCGGCAGCGTTTTTCATGCCTGGAGCGCGACAGGCGCGGGCCGGGGTATTGGCAGGCATGGCAACGGAATGGACGCAACTGGCGAACAATCTACAATTGATCACCACCTACATTCGCCAAGGCGAGGAACTGCGGCAAAAGATTCTCATGGTGATCGATATGGCCAAAAACACGGTCGAGCTTCCCTTCCAGGTCTTTGGTCCGATCATGGCGGAGATTGGGCAGTTGGCTGGAATCGTTCGAAGCGGCCGGTCACTGGCTTACTCCATGGCGAACCTCGATGCGGAGTTTCGCAACCGATTCCGCGGATGGGGCTACAACGCGCGGGCCTGGTTTACTGACTATCGGAACTGGTCGCAGACGAGCTTGGATACCACGCTGGGGACCCTTCGAGCGGCGGGCTTGCAGAGCCAGCAGATGCAGAGCGAAGAGGGCGTGCTTCGGCAGTTGCGGGGGATGGCGAATTCCTCCGATGGGCGGCTGAAGGCCGTGCAGGTCGCCAACCAGATCGCCGAACAGCAAGTACAACAGCTCATGAAACTGCGCCAGCTGATCCTGGCCGATTTGCAGAGTAAACAAGCATTCCAAGCCGCGCAAATCCAGCGCGAGGCATCCAGCGAAGCTGCGACCGAGCGCTTCTTCCGCTTCAACCGGCGAACGGGGGATGGACGCGGCTTTCAAGCTGTCCAATGATGGAGGAATGCAGATACGGACTCTTGCAATCGTTCTCATTCTGGGTGGCTGCACGAAGGAACCTTCGAGCGCCATCGTGGCAAAAGTAGAGGCGGCGGGGGCAGGCGACTTACGGAGTGCTTCGCCCCAAGCCGTAGAGACATGGTTCCGGCAACACAAGGATCTTGCAGTTGAAGTGAAGCAGCTTTGCCAGCCGGTGCGTGAGAAAGCAGCTGCGGCTTGGGCTGATTCCACGGAAGGCAAAGTCTGTTCAGCGGCAAGCGTAGCGAGTGCCTTCCGCTTTCAGGAGCGGAAGGGCGACGGACGAGGATTTGAAGCAGTGAAGTAGCGTGACGACTTGAAGCGGTTGTCGCGCTGCGAAAGGAGCAGCGATGACAATCCGCAATCTCATTCGAGGGTCGGCCCTTCTGTGTCTGGTGCTGTGCATCGCGGACGGAACCGCGTTCGCGCAGACGTCTCCTAGCGCAATGCTGGATCAATACCGGTCCGTGCGGATGTCCTGGTTGAGCACCGCTGCGGGTTATGCAAACCGGCTGTTTGGCATTCTGGCTCTGATTGAATTCGCATGGACTGCCGCCATTCTCGTGCTGGAGAAGACAGATCTGCAAGGTTGGACGGCGGCGCTGATCCGTAAGATGATGTTCATCGGCGCTTTCTTTGCGCTGCTGAGCTTTGGAGCGGACTGGATTCCAAGGATCATCAACAGCTTTCAGATCATTGGGCAGAATGCTTCCGGCTTGCCGTCGTTGGCTCCGACCGATGTTCTCGTGCGCGGCCTGAACATCACTGGCAACCTTCTGAGCGGCGCGGCCGACTCCGGCTGGATGGGAAATTTCGGCACGGCATTAGCATTGGTGTTTGCCGCGCTTCTGGCCTTTCTTGCGTTCCTCGGATTGTCCGTTCAGCTCGTCGTCACTCTCGTTGAAAGCTACCTTGTCGTCGGTGCTGGGTTCATTTTCCTTGGCTTTGGCGGATCGCGATGGACCGCGCCATACGTAGAGCGCTACATCTCTCTGGCGGTTTCAACCGGCGTGAAGATCATGGTGCTCTATCTGCTGTTGGGGGCGGGATTGACGCTAACCGACGGATGGGCTGCTGCTGCCGCGGCTGTGCCATCTGGTCCTGAACCTGCGGTCGATGCGCTGGACATCGCGGCTTCTTCCGTCCTACTGCTGATGATCTGCTGGAATGCCCCCAAGTTTACGGCGGGAATTCTGGGCGGCGCTCCCGCCTTTACTGGCGGCGACGCGGTTGGAACTGCGGGCGCACTTGCGCAGGGTGCCTTGCTCGCGGGTACTGCTGTCGCAGGTGGTGTCGCGTTGGGAGCGAAGATGCTTGCGGCCAAAGGTGGAATGTCTGCGGGTCAGGCTGCCGGCATGGGAGCCGGTGGTGCGGCGGCCGGGGCAGGCGGTGGCGGCGGCGCCAGTGGAGCAGCCGGTGCCGGTTCGGGTGGATCGGCTCCCAAGCCGTCGGGCGGTGGTAGCGGGGGAACGCCATCAGCCGGGAATGGAGGCGGACAGGTGGCCCCGCCGACGAAGAGCGGATCAAACGGCGGTGGGGAACAGACAAAGGGTTACCAGGCGAGTGCTGATAAGGGCAGTTCAGCGCCGCCACCGCCGGAGAAAGCTCCCGATCAACCACCTTCTCCCTCGAATTCCTCGAGCCGGTCGGCGCAAGTGGCCGATCGCGGCAAGAAAATCGCTAGAGGCCTTGCCACCGGCACTGCATTTGTCCGCGCAACGCAGGGGGCCGTCCCGTCTGACCACGCACCCCATGTCGCCCCGCCACCGCTGAACACATCAGGAGATTCAGAATAGTCATGCAACACGCGATTGAAACTCACACGCCGCCGAAGACCAGCCCCTACCTCGATGCGCGCAAGGAGTGGGACGAACGGTACGGTAGCTTGATCTCCCGCGCCAACAATTGGCGTCGAGCGGCCTTTGTCGCGCTGATGATCGCCCTGCTCGAAACCGGAGGGCTGATTGCGCTTGCCTTGAAGACCAAGGTTGTCCCCTACGTGGTGGCGATCGACAACCTGGGCCGGATGGTGGCATCAGGCCCGGCAGATCAAACGACGGCGGCCGACGACAAGCTGAAGCGGGCGGCGCTCTTTCACTGGGTGAGCGACCTCAGAATGGTAACCATCGACGGAGTTGCCCAGCGCAAGGCGATTGATCGTGTCTACACGATGATTGCCAGCGGCAGCCCAGCACAGGTTGAGGTCGGCGATTTCTATCGCCTCGCTCCTCCACATGAGCGCGCTCAAACCCGTACGGTCGATGTCGACGTGAAAGCTGCTTTTGCCACCAGTGAGAAGACCTACCAATTGGAATGGTCTGAGACGGTTCGGGGCCTATCGGGCCAAGTGGAGGGTGAAGAGCGTTGGAAGGGTTCTTTCACAATCGCCGTGAACCCGCCTTCTGACGAGCGCCTGATCCGGCTCAATCCGCTGGGTATCTACGTGACCAACGTGAGTTGGTCGCGCGTGTTGTAGCGAAAAGTACTGACCAAACGGAGGACTTATGAAAACCATTCTGATCAACGCGGCGGTGTTCGCCGGGATGTTGCTGGGACAGCCGAAGCCGGTAGAGGTCAAACGCATGCCCCCTCCCGCAAAACCGGCTCATGCCGAGAGCGTTCCTTCGCCTGAGAAGTATCCTTTCGACAAACTGATCCAAACTTTGGACGGCAACACGCCACCGGCTCCAGTGCCCGTCAAACCGTTCGCAGCGGTAGGAAGTTCAGTTCCTGCCGCCGAACTTCCAAAGGACTACAACCCCTCGAAAGATGTTGTCCTGCCTACGACAGCCCAGGAGGCGCTCGCGGTTGGCGACGCATGGATGAGTGAAAAACATACGCCCGCTCCTGGAAAGGATGGTCGAGTGCTGTATACGTATGGAGCCGGATTGCCGACTGTAGTCTGCGCCCCGCTCAGGGTTTGCGTTGTTGAACTCGAGCCCGGCGAGAAGTTGGTCGGAGAACCTCACATCGGCGATGCGGTCCGATGGATCATCGCGCCCGCCGCGGCCGGCCAGGCCGATGCGGTGACGCCGATGATCGTTTTGAAGCCGAAGCAGGCAGGGTTAGACACCAATCTCCTACTGACCACGGATCGGCGCGCCTACTATCTGCGCCTGATCTCGAAGGCTGACGAGTACCTGGCGCGGGTGGCGTTCTCCTACCCGGAAGACGATACGCGGAAGTGGCAAGTCCATCTTGCGCGGGAGGAGCAGCGGCGGAAAGCCGAGCGGGATGCTTCTCAGTTGTCACCGGTGGAATCGCTCGAAAACCTCTACTTCGATTACCGCATTGAAGGCACTGATCCTAACATCCGCCCGGTTCGAGTGGTCGATGATGGCAAGAAGACGTTCATTCAAATGACGCCGGAAGCCGCGCATCGGGAAGCGCCTGTCTTAGTTGTGATCGGCCCCGATGGGCCAGAGATGGTGAACTACCGGGTCAAAGGCGACATGTACCTGGTGGACCGGCTCTTTGAGCGCGGCGCATTGATTTTGGGAGTTGGCAAGAAGGCTCAACGAACAGAGATCATCCGCGGCACCTATCGCGGCAAACTCAAGTTGAAAGGCGATCCGTACACTGTCGGGGTACAGCCGGGCGGTGCGAAATGACTCCGGTACGCGACATCGATTCGCCCTCGGGACTGGATTTGAATCCAGAGCCGCCTTCGCCGGTCAGACTCAGCAAACGCGCTGGTATGCTGGCGCTCTTCGTCGTATTTGTGGTGGTTGCTCTGATCGGGTATGGGATCTACTCGCGGGGGCAGAAACAGTTCCAGGTAGGGTTCCAGCCGGATGAGTCGCGCGGGATTACGGCTGCGACGGATGCGGGCAAGTTGGTGGCGGCCCAGGTGCCGAACCGGCCGACGCTGAAGGGTATGTCGCCCACGGCCGAACTTACTCCTGTCGAAGCGGAGGCGCTTCTTCCGCCAAAAGGCTCAGGGCAGGCGCAAGTCTACTACCCTGTACCCGTGACCCCGACAACCGCTGCCCCGCCTCAGCGTGAACTCACGCTTGAGGAGAAGCGAATGATCGCTGCCTACGAGCAAGAGCAAGCAGCCGTCAACGCGCCGACTGCTTCGCGCGACGGTTTCAACGGTGCTGCATCGGGCGGTGCTGCATCAGGCGGCGCCGCGCGAAGCGGCCTCCCGACGGCTGCGGGCGACATCGCACAAATGACGAATCTGCTCCAAGCGATGCAGGGTCCCTCTTCTTCGCTGAAGCCGAGTGCGGCCATCCCAAAACTTTCCATCGGAGGCAGTGGAGAGAATGGCGAAGGCTATGAATCGCAGAACATGCAGGAGCGGAAGGAAGCCTTTCTCTCTGCCGCCCGCAAGGCCGAGAAGGGAAACTACCTCGAATCCGTAAGGACGTCGCCGATGAGCCGCTATGAACTCAAAGCGGGCTGGGACATCCCAGCCGTTTTGGAACAGGCGTTGAATTCCGATCTTCCTGGCGACATCAGAGCGCTGGTGCGCGAGAACGTATTTGACACGGCGACCGGGCGGCATCTTCTGATTCCGCAGGGTTCACGGCTTGTCGGTGCCTACGACTCTCGAGTTTCGTATGGTCAAAATGGAATGCAGGTAGCTTGGAGCCGGCTCATCTACCCGGATGCGTCTTCGATCAATCTCGAAGGCATGTCCGGGCAGGATGCCAAGGGCTACACTGGGCTCCGCTACGAAGTAGACAATCACTACAAACGGCTGCTCGGATTCGGATTGCTTACCAGCCTCTTCAGCGCCTCGTTTCAACTGTCGCAAAGCCGCCGCGGCGGAGTGCTCGGATATCCATCCGCTGGCGAGGTGACCGGCAGCGCCGTTGGCCGGGAAATCTCACAACTTGGGGCGGATGTTACCCGCCGCAACCTGAATGTGCAGCCGACGATCAAGGTTCCCATCGGCTACCGCTTCAACGTCCGCGTCAATCGCGACATCGTTTTTGAAGCACCCTATCGGCCCGCCGCAAATTGATCTGTTGCTGTTGGCGCGAGATCGTACCGTAATGCCTGTACAATCTCTAGAGAAACCAAGCAACGGAAATGCCCGAACCAACGAAACCCGTCGTACGCCTAGAGCCCCCTACCGGAACCAAGAAAGCCAAGAAAGTTGCGGCGGCTGCGCCCGTCCCGATCATCAAGCTGGCCATTCGACTGAATGAGGGCGTGAACGAGGCGTTGCGGACGCTGATTCGCTATCGGGGAGACCTGTCTGTGATGGCGATCCAAGCGCTCGAATCGGTCGACTTGGGAACGGTGGCACTTGTCAGTGTGGAAGAGAAAATGGTGCGTGACACAACGATTTCGCTACCGCGGCCACTGCACAAGAAGCTGAAAAAGATCGCGGATGAGAGGGATTCGTCGATGAATATTCTTGTAAATACGGGGCTTGCCTATTGGCTTGAAAAGAAGGATGCGATCACACTTCGGTAGTCCAACGGGCCCGAAAGCAATTCTGGCCGTTTCTCTAAGCCTCAAGGTAAATTTTCAGTTATCAAGAGCTGGCCAGGTAATTGCAAAGTGGTTAAGATTCCGCAATGGACGGTCTTTTGGGGCAGAGCGCATTGCCAGTAGGTGCCTTCCCGATGAATCTACGGATATCCAGCCCAAGCTTGATAATCAAAGAATTCATTTAGCTCGTCTTCAAACGATCAACTTCCGGATAGCCGACAATCCACCCGGAACGCGAGCTGCGACCAATTTCTACTCCATGTATAGGGCGTTTCCCGTCAACCTGGCAGCGGCTTGCGCCCCGAACTGATGACCGGTGCATCAGTAAACTAAGCGTCTCCCCGCGATCAACCGCGCAGTCGATCTGGGTCACCAGCTAGAGGTGTGTCAATCGCAATCGAAATGGACGGAAGAAATGGGCGGGGCCCGGAGCGTCAGGCAGCTTCTCATGCCTATACTCAACCTGAGGACCTAGCAGATGAACGAACCGTTGCTATCCAAGGCAAGGAATGTCCGAGCAAGAGCGGAACGCGTGCAAGTGTGGATTCCTCAACTACAAGCCTGCGCCGGAATTCCGGAGATTCAGCGAATCGTGGTTGGGTGTGTTGGAATTCGGGTGAGAACCAATGTCCGTCATCTCTGCATCGCCGGCGAGTCACCGTTCGATGCTGAGTATCTGTCTTGGTCAGCGCGGAACCTGTTTGAACTGAGCATCTGGGCTCAATATGTTACTGCCTCCGAGGGCAACGCAACACGCTTTCACAATGACGAGATTGTCGATTTCGCGGAGTGGCAAAAGGCAGCCGTGAATCTTGCTCGGAAGTACACACCAAGTCACGCGGAGATAGATACGCTTGAAAGCCAAGGGGATTGGCTTGAGCAAAAGCGATCCGAGCAGGGAATAGCTCCAGATCTGAAACATTTGAACATCGGTGGGGTAGCAAAGGAGTTGGGGCTCGCGGGCCTATTCTACGGTATGAATGGATTTCTCTCGAAGCTGGTCCATCCAACCGCGCTATCGGTGCTTCTTCAAGTCGATCAACGAACCGAGCAGCAGCTAAGAGAGGGACTCATGGCCGTAGGGGTCGACGGCGCTGAAGACGCTTTGCGGCATCTTTCTGTGTTCTGTGACCAATACGGTATGACAAATTGCGCGCTGGTATAGGCGCCCAGTAACGCACGCGTCGGGCCTCCATTTCAGGCATTCCTTGGCTCGACAAGGGCGGATCGCCATCTGCCTTGACGGCTTGTCGGCGTTCCGTAAAAGTCGGCTGCCGCCAAGTAACCGGATGACGCGCGATTCGGAAGTTGACGCAACGGCAGGTGGTGTCCAGCGACAATTAGATCTCCTGGTCGTGAAG
>ENA-ORBV01015770-ORBV01015770.1-microbial-mat-metagenome-genome-assembly--contig:-NODE-15770-length-11060-cov-4.776200_pt1 | contig 11060 bp, 7 predicted proteins | sample MGYA00237777_ERZ505514 | MGnify/ENA primary metagenome ERZ505514 (study PRJEB26160, sample SAMN06269048) | microbial mat metagenome | isolation source: Oligotrophic lake microbial mat | place...
GTTCAACCAATATCAAGTCAGGCTCGCTAAGTTGGGGTTTTTGAGTCGGCCCGAGATTTACTACCTCAAAGCCATGAACTGCCCGCATCACCACAAGCTCTTCGGAGCGGTGCCGCGGAGTTATCGCGACTTACCACTGAGACTCGCCGAATACGGCACCTGCTACCGCTACGAGCAGAGCGGCGAACTCTTCGGCCTGATGCGTGTGCGCGCCATGCAGATGAATGACGCCCATATCTATTGCACCGAGGAGCAGTTCGCCGCCGAGTTTGAAGCGGTGAACCAGATGTATCTGAAGTATTTCAAAATCTTCGGCGTCGATCGCTACCAGTTCCGCTTCAGCACCCATAGCCCGGCGGAACTCGGCAAGAAGTATGTCGATGAAAGTGCCCTCTGGCTGAAGACCGAGAAGATGGTCCGCGATGTCCTCATCGCCAGCGGCGCGCCTTACATCGAAGTGCCGAACGAAGCCGCCTTCTACGGCCCGAAGATCGACATCCAGATCTGGAACGTCATCGGCAAGGAATTCACCCTCGCCACCAACCAGGTCGATTTCGCCGTGCCCGCGCGCTTCGGCCTTGTCTATAAAACGCGCGACAACACCGAAGCCACGCCGCTCTGCATCCACCGCGCCCCGCTCGGCACGCACGAGCGTTTCATCGGCTTCCTCATCGAACACTACGCCGGCAACTTCCCCCTCTGGCTCGCCCCCGAGCAGGTGCGCGTGCTGCCCATCGGCGGCGAAGACGAAGAGAACCCCGACACGCAGCAAGTCATCGCCTACGCGAAATCCATCCACGCCGAACTCCGCGCCGCCGGCATCCGCGCCTACATCGACCTGACCAGCGACCCGATCAAAGCCAAGATCGCCCACGCCGAGGAAAAGAAAGCGCACACCATGTTAGTCATCGGCAAGCGCGACCTCGACGCCGGCAACGTCGCCGTCCGCATCCACGGCCAAGGCCCGCAAGGCTTCAAGCCTCGCGCCGAAGTCATCGCCGACCTGCTGGCTGCGATCAACGAGCGGCGGGCGTGAAGTGACGTTTCGCCATGCGTGCCTGCATTCTTTTGCTGACGGTTTTGATCCCTTGGGTGGCCGTCGCCCAGCCGGACTACTTTTTTGCCGATTTCGAAGCGGAGAACGGTTGGGCGTTGGGACCGTTGCCGGAGAAAGAATCGGCGGTGCGGCCGTTGCAGGGAAAAGTGGAAATTTCCGCAGAGCCTGAAGAGGTATCGCGCCAAGTGCTGCGTCTGGGGCCTGGGGAAAATTTCCCGGTGGCTTACGTGGATGCGGCGCGGTTTGCGGCGCAGCGCGTGGTGTATTGCGAGGTCCTGGCGAAGCCTTATGCCGTGGACGAAAACCGCGATGAAGAGTTCCTCGATTTCGGCGGGGCGATCCTCGGGTTTTTCCGCGTGGGCCAGCAGGGCGAAGTCCGCGGGCTTTACGCCAAATCGCCGCAGGAAAATGTGTGGATCTCAACGGGGTTGCGCTTCGACCTCGGGCCGGACGGCTTGCCGACGCGCTGGCTGCGCATCGCCATCCGGCTGGATCGGGTCGCCGGCACGTGGAGCGTGACGATCAATGATGTGCCTGCGGTGGCCGCGCTCCGCACGGTCAGCCTGCCGGCGGACTCGCCCCTGCCGCTGTGGCTCTACGGCGACGCGGCGCACCCGACTTTTTTCGACGATTTGCTCATCTCCCCGACCGCGCCGGAGGAACTGGAGAAGCTCCTGGCGCTACCGGCCCGTCCCGCGACTTTTGATCCGCAGCGCCCCGGGCAGCAGATCGTCACCCACTCCAAACCGACCCCGGAATTGCGGCGGGTGCAGGAGTCGGCGGCGAAGCCGGAGAATCTCCCTGTCCGGCAATCGCCGCTGGCGCTGCGCGGCTGGCATTTGTCGCTGGATACCGGGCGTCAGAAAATCGACAAGCCGCTGCCGCTCGCCGACCGCAAGAACGACGCGGGCATCATCGCTTATGCTCCGGGTTACGATGACGAGGGGCGGCCTTTGCCCCTGGTCATTACGATCACCGCCGACGCGGAGCTACGGCCGGGAGTCGATCTCAGCCGTCTGCGCTGGCAGGTCGCGGAACTGAAAGGTTGGCCGGACAAGATTGGCGAAATTGCAGGACAGGGTGATTTTCGCAACGGGCTCGTGCAGACCTTCACGCTCACTCCCGAATGGGCCCGCCGCGCCACTCGCGTCATGGTCTGGGTGAAAAAGTAAGAAGTCAGGAAAGCGCACCTGCGAGGAATCGCTCGACTGGCCGCGCTGCTGATCGTCTGGATCTTCCCCGGCAGCACCACGATCAGCGGCGTCACCTTCCGAGACAACGAGATCATCGACGCCATCTTCCGCGGCCTCCACGTCGGCTTCAGCCAGCTCTCCAACTGCGGCGCGGACTACAGCGCGACCCTGAGCGGCAACTCCTGGCCGTAGCGTGCCGCGAGGTGGAGGAAGAGATGCGCGCCCGCCTATTTCCCCACCGCCCGCATCATGGTGGCGAGTTCCTGCTGCGCTTTGGTCTGCTCGGCGGCGGCGTTCTGAACTTTCTCCATCAGTTGGTTGAAGGTCTCGAGGGTGGCGTCGTCCTGAAAGGTCAACTGGCCGCTGGCTTCGTCGCGGCTCCAGCGCCCGCGGGTTTTTTCGAGCAGATCGATGGCGGCGAGGCTGGCTTCGCCGAGGGTGCGGTCGTGGGCGCGGATGCGGAGCTGCACCTGGCGCTGGGGGCGGCCTTTGTTGAAGCCGTTCATGGTGGCTTCGACGGTGCGGGCGGGGACTCTGGCGTTGACGAGGGCGGTGCGGGCGATTTCCTCGGAGCGGGCGACGAGGTCGGTGAGTTGTTCGTTGGCGGCGGCGAAGTCGGTGACGACCTGGCGGTGCGCGCCGAGGGTGGCGCGGTCGGTGGATTTGAAGGCGAGGACATCGGCCTCGAGGAGTCGGGCGAGGGCGGCTTCGTAGGTCCTGGCCTGGGTCTGCATCTGGGTGAGGTAACCGGCGAGTGCGCGGGCCGCGGCGGCATCGTCGGGCGACATCTGGCCGGCGGATTTCTCGAGCTGGGTTTTCATGCGCCCGATGGCCTCGTCGCTGCCTCCGGTGTCGCCTCGTTCGATGGAGTCGGCCATTTTCTCGCGCTCGGTGGCGGCGCTGGACTCGATGGCCTCGACCGCGGCCTGCGAGGCGGCCTGCTTCTGCTTCATGAGCTGGGTAAAATAGATCGCGAAACCGACGCCGGTAGCGAGCACGAGGAAGCCGAGGGCGGTGGCGAGGTAGGGCCAGAGGTTGCGTTTCCGGGGAGCCGGTAATGGCGGCGGCAAATTCGGCGTGTCCATGCGCGAGATAAGCCGGGCGGGCGGTGGGAGGACAAGTGCGAATGGGCGATGGCGGGCGATGGCGGGTGCGAAAAATCCGCTCGCCGCGGGGGTGGCGTGCGTATGCTCCGCCATGGAACTCGACCTCGCTGGCCAGCATGCCGATCGCGCTTATCCCATCCTCGCTTCGCTCGTGATGCCGCGGCCGATCGCGTGGGTGACGACGCTCGGGCCGGATGGCGTGGTGAATGCCGCGCCGTTCAGCTTTTTCAATGTGCTCGGAGCCGAGCCGCCGATCGTGGGCTTTTCCCCCGGCGATCGCGAGGACGGCACGCCGAAGGACACGGCGCGCAATGTCCGCGCGGGGCATGAGTTTGTCGTCAATCTGGTGGACGAAGCGCTGGCCGAGGCGATGAACAAGACGGCGGCGACGCTGCCCTATGGCGTGAGCGAGATCGCGCACGCGGGCCTGACCACGGCGCCTTCCTCGGTGGTGAAACCGCCGCGGATCGCGGAGGCGCCGGCGAGTCTGGAATGTGTGGAGTGGGGGACGCTGCAGATCGGGGACAACCGGCTGATCATCGGGCTGGTCAAGCGCCTGCACATCCGCGACGAGCTGATCGATCCGGCGACGCTGCGCATCCGGAGCGACGACTTCCATGTGGTGGGCCGCATGGCCAGCCCGCACTGGTATTGCCGGACGCGCGACCGCTTCGAGATGATCCGCCCGGCGTGAATCCGCGCCCGCACTTCTCGCTGGAAAACTGGCGCGAGCCCGCCTAACTGCCCCGCGCCATGGGTCTGATCGCTCTCGAAATCTTCATCATCCTGCTGCTGCTCCTCGCCAATGGCGTCTTTGCCATGACGGAGCTGGCGGTGCTTTCCGCCCGCAAGGCGCGGCTGCGGCAGCTCGCGGAAAAGGGCGACCGCGCGGCGGCGGCGGCGCTGGAGCTCATGGCGCAACCGAACCGCTTTCTCTCCACGGTGCAGATCGGCATCACGCTGATCAGCATCTGCGCGGGGGCGTTTGGCGGGGCGACGCTCGCGCAGAATATCGGCGCGGCGCTGGCCACGGTGTCGGGGCTGGAGCGATACGCGGAGAGTCTCGGGGTGGTGATCGTGGTCATCACGCTCACGTATTTCTCGCTGATCATCGGCGAGCTCGTGCCGAAGCGGCTGGCGCTGGGGAATGCGGAAGGGATCGCGCGTTTCATGGCGGGGCCGATGACCGTTCTCGCGCGGTTCGCGAGCCCGGTGGTGCATCTGCTCGGCGTCTCGACGGATCTCATTTTGAAACTGCTGCGCGTGAAGCCGCCGCAGGACGAAGGCGTGACGGACGACGAGGTGCGCGTGCTGATGCAGGAGGGGATGAAGTCGGGCGTCTTTCACAGCACCGAGCCGAAGATGGTGGAGAGTGTGCTCGCGCTCGATCATCTGCCGGTGAGCGAAATCATGACGCCACGGGCCAAGGTGATCTTCCTCAATAAAGCCGATCCGCACGAGGCGGTGTGGCACAAGATCGTGATCAGCGGGCACTCCAGCTTTCCCGTGTACGAAGGGCACCGGGACAACATCGTGGGCGTGATTTCGGTGAAGGCGATCTACGCGAATATTGCAGCCGGGGCGCGGGCCAATGTGGCCGATCTCGCGGTCCAACCGCTGATCGTGCCGGCGACGCAGTTCGTCACGCAGTCGCTCGATAGCTTCAAGACGAGCGGCAAACATGTCGCGCTGGTCGCGGATGAATTTGGCACGATCGTCGGCCTGATCACGCTCGTGGATGTGCTGGAGGCGATCGTGGGCGACATCGCCACACCCGAGGAGCGGCTGCGGCCCATGGCGAAGCGGCGCGACGACGGGAGCTGGCTGGTCGATGGCGCGATCGAGATCGAGGAGCTGCAGCGGACGGTTCCCGCATTCATCTTCCCGGAATCACGCGCCCGCAGCTATGGCACGCTCGCCGGTTTCACGCTCGCGCAATTCGGCCGCGTGCCGCACGAGGGCGAGTGCTTTGACTGGCTCGGGTATCGCTTCGAGGTGATCGACATGGATCGCCACCGCGTGGACAAGCTCCTGATCCTGCCGCCGCCGGTGGCTGGGTCGGCTTAGACGAGTAGCGCGATTTCGCGGTTCGCCTTGCGGAGTTTGCGGGTGAGTTCGCGGCTCAGGTTTTCGAGAAGCCGGATCTTCACTTTGGGATTGGTGAGGCCGAGGGCGGTGAGCCGGGCGAGGCTGAGCAGTTCGCACGTCACGGCGGTGTCGGCGACGATCGTGGCGCTGCGCGGGGCGTGATCGATGAGGGCCATTTCGCCAAAGGCCATGCCGGGGGTGAAGGAGGCGAGGCGCTTGCGGGCGCCGTCTTCCAGCGGGAGGAAGACGGTGACCATGCCGCGGGTCAGCAGGTAGAGCTCGGTGGCCGGGTCGCCGGTATTGATGATGATCTCGCCGGGCTGGAAAGTGCGGGGCTGGAGGAACTGCCGGACGGTGGCCACTTCCTCGCGGCTGAGCCCTTCGAGCAGATCGTATTGCGAGACGGCGATGCTGGAATCCGGGATGTCCGGGAGGAGGTGCATGAGGAGTTGGTCCTCGCACCATTCGAGTCCGGGATCGAGTTCGTCGAAAGTGCGGAACAGCTCCTCGAAGCGGGCGCCGAGCTTGGCGCGGATGATCCGGCGGAGCGCGGAGACCGCGCCGATCTGGGTGAAGACGACGACGCAGCCGCTGTCGAAGAGGCGCACGAGGATGTCGTGCAGCATCTGGCAGGCGCTTTCATTGATCGAGAGCACGTAGCGGAAGTCGAGGAGCAGGAACTCGGGACGCGTCTGCATTTCCATGATCTCGCGGATGACGAGCTCGGTGCTGGCGAAGACGAGATTGCCCTGGAGCTGGAAGACCTGGATGCGGTCGCCGTGCTCGCGGAGCAACTGGCCGGCGGATTGCGAGCGGACGCGGCTGGAGTTGAATTCGCCCGCATTGAGCCGCAGGCGGATGACGGACTTGCCGATGCCGGGGCGGTTGAAAAGGTGCAGGTCCCAGCGCCGCGAGAGCGCGGAGCAGACGCGAATGCCGCGGACGCTGTTGCCTTTCGGATCGAGCAGGGGTGAATACACGCCGATGCCGATTTGTCCGGGGAGCACGGCGATGACGCCGCCCGCGACGCCGCTCTTTGCGGGCATGCCCACGTCGTAGAGCCACTCGCCCGCGTAGTCGTACATGCCGCAGGTGCCCATGACGCCGAGGACGCTCTCGACGTATTCGCCGCGGATGGCCTGCTCGTTGGTGATCGGGTTGACGCCGCGATTGGCGAGCGTCGCGGCCATCATCGCGAGGTCGCGGCAATTCCCGAGGATCGAGCACTGCTGGAAGTAGGTCTCGACGACGGGCATCGGGTCGTCGGTCAGGATGTCGAAGTTGCGCAGCATGTGGCCGATGGCGCGGTTGCGATGGCCGGTGCTGCTTTCCGAGGCGTAAACCTCGGCATCGATGGCGAGGTCGCGCCCGGCATAGCGGCCGAACATTTCGAGGATGCGCCGCAGGCGAGTCTGCGCGCTCTTGCCCTGCACCAGGCCGGTCGTGGCGATGGCGCCGGCGTTGATCATCGGGTTGCGCGGGCAGCCGGTGGTCGGGTCGAGCGAGATGGAATTAAACGCGTCGCCGGTCGGCTCGACGCCGACTTTTTTCAGCACCTCCGCGCGGCCCTGATCCTCCAGCGCGAGGCCGTAGACGAAGGGCTTGGAGAGGGACTGGATGGTGAAGTCCTGGCGCGAGTCGCCGACTTCATAGACGCCGCCATTGGTCGTGACGATGCAGATGCCGAACCAGTTAGGATTGGCCTTGGCCAGCTCCGGGATGTAGGTGGCGACGGCGCCGTCGCCGATGGCGAGGATTTCGCGGTGCAACTCCTCGAGCTGCTCGCAGATGGGTGATGACTGATCGTTTTTTGTGGGTGTCATGAGCGCGCCCCTTTACGGCCCTGCGGCGCGCGGCGGATGATGCGTAAAGCCCCGAGTGAAACAAGAGGGAATCAACTTTGGGCCGTGACAAAGAATCCGCAGGCTCGGAAAGGCTGTCCAAGAACCCGTTTCCCGGCCTTACAGTAGCGACACAATATGCGCGCTCTCCTCCTCTTCGCTCTTTGCCTCGCCGTGCTGCCGCTGCGCGCGGCGGAGGAATACGATGTCGTCGTGTATGGCGGGACGCCGGGTGGATTGAGCGCGGCCATCGCCGCGGCGCGCGAGGGCGCGTCGGTCGTGGTGATCGAGCCGACGAAGTGGATCGGTGGGATGGTGACGGGCGGGCTGGCGAGCACCGATGTCGGCAATGAAAAGGTGATCGGGGGAATTGCGCGGGAATTTTTCACCCGCGCGGCGGAGAGCAAGGCGGGCACGCCGCTCTGGAAAGCGGAGCCGCAGGTGAACATGGCGACATTCCAGAAAATGGTCGCGGAGGCGAAGGTGCGCGTGGTGGCCGGCCACCACTTGAAGGGCATCTCGCGCGACGGCACCCGCATCGACACGCTGCTGGCGGACAATGGCGTGCGCTACGTCGGCAAGGTCTTCATCGACGCGACCTACGAGGGGGATCTCATGGCGCGGGCCGGGGTCAGCTACATCGTCGGGCGCGAAAGCAACACCGCCTACGACGAGCCGCTCGCCGGTTTCCAACCCGCGCCGCTGCGTCCGCGTACGGTCGAGCAGATGGCGCTTGATTCGCCGTCGATCGGCGGGCCGAACGGGGCGCTGAATTATGTGCACGGCACGCCGGCGAAAATTCCCTCGCTCGATATCGCAGGGCTGGCGCTGCCCGGCGTGGGCGGCGAGTGGGCGGAAGTCGGCGCCGGCGACGCGCGCACGCAGGCTTACAACTTTCGCGTCATCGTCACGCGCGATCCCGCCAACCGCGTGCCCTTTCCAAAACCCGCGCACTACGACGCGGACCGCTACGAACTGCTCGGGCGCCTGATCGACGCGTTCCCCGGCATTCGTTTCAGCAAGCTCGTCTATCTCGGGCCGATCGCGGGCGACAAGTTCGACGCCAACGCCATCGGTCTCGTGACGGGCACGGATCACGTCGGCGCGAACTACGCCTATCCCGATGGCGACGAGAAAACGCGCGCCCGCATCTGGCAGGATCACGTGGAGTATGTGCAGGGATTTTTCTGGTTCCTCGCCAACGATCCGCGCGTGCCGGCGCAACTCCGGGCGCAGGCGCGCGAGTGGGGACTGGCGAAAGACGAATTTGCAGACAACAAGAACTGGCCTTACGCGCTCTACGTCCGCGAGGCCCGGCGGATGATCGGCGAATACGTGATGCGGCAGAATGATTGCACGACGCAACTGACCAAGCCCGACTCGATCGGCATGGGCTCGTTCATCATGGATTCGCATGCGGTGCAGCGGCTCGTGGATCGCGACGGGAGTGTGATCGACGAGGGAAATTTCGATATGCCGGTGCGCCCTTATCACATTCCCTATCGCAGCCTCGTGCCGCAGAAAGGTCAGTGCGACAACCTGCTCGTGCCGGTGTGTGTATCAGCGTCGCATGTGGCCTACGGCACGCTGCGCATGGAGCCGCAATACATGATCATGGGCCAGGCCTGCGGCGTCGCGGCGGTGCAGGCGCTGCGGAGCGGGCGCACGGTGCAGGAGATCGACGTGGCCGCCTTGCAGGCAAAGCTGCGCGAGCAAAAGCAGGTGCTGGAGCTGGCGTTGCCGCCGGGCGCCGTCGCGGTGAAGGATCTGCCGGGCGTGGTGGTCGATGACGCCGCCGCGGTCTTCACGGGCGAATGGACGGCGAGCAGTTCTTCGGGCGGGGTCGATGGATTTTACCGCCACGATGGCAACGAAGCGAAGGGCGCGAAGACGGCGCGCTTCGATGTGAAGGTGCCGAAGAGCGGGAAGTATGAAGTGCGCTTAGCGTATGCCACGGCACCGAATCGGGCGACGAACGTGCCGGTGAAACTGCAGCACGCCGATGGCGCGCAAACTTTCACCGTGAATCAAAAACGCGTGCCGGATCTGGACAAGGCGTTCATCTCGCTGGGCGTGTTCCGTTTCACCACGGAGCAGGGCGCGGCGGTGACGATCACGACGGAAAATACCGACGGGTATGTCGTCGCGGATGCGGTCCAGCTTTTGCCGGTCGAGTAGAGAATTTTTCCGCTCGTTCCTTGCGCGCGATGCCTCGCGGAGCGTAACGGTATTCGGCCCCCATGAATGCCAGCCCGTATCTCCAACTCGGTGTCGCTCTCGGGCTCGGCCTGCTGGTCGGCATGCAGCGCGAGCGGACCGAACGCTCGGTGGCGGGCGTGCGGACGTTTCCGCTGATCACGATGTTCGGCGCGGTTTGCGCGCTGCTGGCGCAGGGCTTCGGCGGCTGGGTGCTTGCCGCGGGGATGGTCGCGCTGGCGGGTCTCGTGGTGACGGGGAACCTCGCTAAACAAAAGGCCGGCGACCTCGATCCAGGCACGACGACGGAATTCGCCGCGGTGCTCATGTTTGCCGTCGGCGCGCTGACCACGCACAACCTGAGCGTGGCCGTGATCGTCGGCGGAGTCGCGGCGTTGCTGCTGCATTTGAAGGCCGAGATGCACCGCATCGTCACCGCGTTTGGCGATCGCGAGGTGCGAGCGATCATGCAGTTTGTTCTGCTCACGCTGGTCATCCTGCCGGTGCTGCCCAACCAAACCTACGGACCCTACGCGGTGCTGAATCCGTTCAAGGCCTGGCTCATGGTCGTGCTCATCGTGGGGCTCAGCCTGTGCGGCTACGTCGCGTTCAAGCTGCTCGGCGCGCGGCGTGGCACGCTGGTTGCCGGGCTGCTCGGGGGGCTGGTTTCGAGCACCGCGACGACAGTGAGTTTCGCTCGCCATTCGCGGCAGGGAAGCGACGGCGTGCCGCTCTTCGCGACGATCATCCTCCTCGCCTCGACGGTACTCTATGCGCGGGTGCTGGCGTTGCTCGGCGCGGTGGCCGCGCCGGTTTTCGCGCAACTCGCGCCGCCGCTCGCCTGCATGCTGCTGGTCATGGTCCTGCTCTCGACCATCACGTTTTTCGCCGGGCGCCAAAAGGCGACGACGCCCGTCGAGCCGGAGAACCCGGCACAACTGAAATCCGCGCTCATCTTCGGCGCGTTGTATGCGGTCGTGCTGCTGCTCGTTGCGGCGGCGAATGATCATTTCGGGCAGGCGGGAATCTACGTCGTGGCATTTCTCTCGGGCCTCACGGACATGGATGCGATCACGCTTTCGACGAGCCAGCTCGCGGCCGGGAATCAAGTCGCGGCGAGCACGGCGTGGCGGGCGGTGCTCCTCGCGTCGATGGCGAACATGGTTTTCAAGATGGCCATGATCGCGGCGCTCGGGACACGCGCGCTCTTCCTCCGGGTGGGTGCGGCCTTTGCGGTGGCGCTCGTGGCGGGCGGCGCGATCCTGTGGTGGTGGCCGGTGTAGCTGAACTGCGCAAGCCGGGGCTGGCCCCGGAGGGGAGAAGTGGGTAGCTGTCGCCGATGCGCGTTTCCAAATCAACGTTTGCCGCGGAGTTTTACGCCTTTGCCGAGGGAGAAGCGGAACGCCCGCTGCCACGCGATCCGGTGCTCTTTTACGGCAGTTCATCGATGCGGCTCTGGTCCACGCTCGCTGAGGATTTTCCCGGAGTGACGCTGGTCAATCGCGGCTTCGGTGGCTCCACGCTGGCGGAATGCGCGGCTGAAATGGAGCGCCTGGTTTTTCCGGTGCAGCCACGCGCC
>ENA-ORBV01015771-ORBV01015771.1-microbial-mat-metagenome-genome-assembly--contig:-NODE-15771-length-11059-cov-10.963941_pt1 | contig 11059 bp, 10 predicted proteins | sample MGYA00237777_ERZ505514 | MGnify/ENA primary metagenome ERZ505514 (study PRJEB26160, sample SAMN06269048) | microbial mat metagenome | isolation source: Oligotrophic lake microbial mat | place...
AGGCCCATGACATCCTTGCCAAGGTCATTCGTGCAAACTCTCGCTTAAGTTCCAAACAGAACGAAGCACTACACTAGCACTGAACCCCGACTCCCGCGTTCGCCGCATACGTTTAAGTCCATAACAGGCTCTAAGGGTAAAATCCCGTTTGCCCATCGTGCCACCGCGCTGTTGCGGCAGTCAAAGGATCAGGATGTCGTCCACACTCATCACCGAAGACTACCGGAAGATGCAGGAGAAGCTGCATGAAAACCCCGACTACGGGGTCGCTTCCGTCGGCTACGCGCCGATGGTCGCGGAAGTGATCGAGACCATGCGCGTGTCCGAGATCCTCGACTACGGCGCCGGCAAGGGCCGCTTGGGCCAGACGCTGAAGCAGCACATCCAGCGCCCGCTCACCATCCACCACTACGACCCGGCGCGCCCGGAGTGGGCGGCGGTGCCGCAGCCCTGCGGGTTCGTCGCCTGCATCGACGTGCTGGAGCACATCGAGCCGAACCTGCTCGACAACGTGCTCGACGACCTCCAGCGCGTCACCCAGGGCATCGGGGTCTTCACCGTGCACACCGGTCCCGCCGTCAAGGTCCTGCCCGACGGCCGCAACGCGCACTTGATCCAGCAACCCTCCGGGTGGTGGCTGCGCAAGTTCCTCGACCGCTTCGACCTCGTCACCTTCAACCTCATGCCGATGGGGTTCTGGGTCGGCGTGCAGCGCCAGCAGGACAAGCCCGCGGCCTGACGGGTCTCTGCTTCGCTCAAGGTCACGGCCGCCGTGCCACCAAAGGACCCATCGATGAATCGGCATTTGTCCGGCACCACTTGCCGCGGCCAGTCACGCTGTCAGGCCCGCGCATGAAAGCGGTCATCCTTGCCGGAGGCTTGGGCACGCGGATCAGCGAGGAATCCCACCTCCGGCCGAAGCCCATGATCGAGATCGGCGGCAAGCCGATCCTGTGGCACATCATGAAGATCTATTCCGCGCATGGCATCAACGATTTCATCGTGTGTTGCGGCTACAAGGGCTACCTGATCAAGGAATACTTCGCCAACTACTTCATGCACATGTCGGACGTGACCTTCGACCTGCGCGAGAACCGCATGCAGATCCACGAAAACAGTGCGGAGCCGTGGACGGTGACGCTGGTGGACACTGGTGAGAACACCATGACCGGCGGCCGTCTCAAGCGGGTGGCCAAATACCTCGACGGCGAAGATTTCTGCTTTACCTATGGTGACGGCGTGGCCAACATCGACCTCAAGGCGCAGATCGCCCTGCACCGCGGCAACGGCAAACTCGCCACGCTCGCCGCCGTGCAGCCACCGGGCCGCTACGGCGCGATCGTGCTGGAGGGTTCGAAAGTCGCCAAGTTCGACGAAAAGCCTTCCGGCGACAACGCCTGGATTAACGGCGGTTTCTTCGTGCTGTCGCCCAAGGTGCTGCCCTACATCGCGGGCGACACGACGGCTTGGGAACGCGAACCGCTGGAGCGCCTGGCGGCCGAAAGCCAGCTTTCGGCCTATCCGCATCGCGGTTTCTGGCAGCCGATGGACACCCTGCGCGAAAAAAACCTGCTCGAAGACCTGTGGGCGTCCGGCCGCGCGCCCTGGAAAGTCTGGCGGTGACGCCTGCGTTCTGGCGCGGAAAACGGGTTTTCCTGACCGGCCACACCGGCTTCAAAGGCGCCTGGCTCGCGCTGTGGCTGCATGAACTCGGCGCGCGGGTCACCGGCTATTCGCTCACCCCGCCGAGTACGCCGAGCCTGTTCGAGACGGCGGGCATCGGTGAACTCATCGACTCCCGGATCGCCGACATCCGCGATCTCTCGCATCTCGCCGCCGTCACCCGCAAGGCGGAGCCGGAAATCGTGTTTCACCTCGCCGCGCAGTCGCTCGTGCGGTCGTCGTACGATGACCCGATTGAAACCTTTTCGAGCAACGTGATGGGCACCGCGAACCTGCTCGAGGCGGTGCGGCATTGCCCCGGCGCCAAGGCCGTGGTCGTGGTTACCAGCGACAAGTGCTACGAGAACCGCGATCTCGCCCGCGGCTACGTCGAAACCGACCCACTCGGCGGATTCGATCCCTATTCGGGCAGCAAGGCCTGCGCGGAGATCGTCACTGCGGTCTACCGACGGTCGTTCTTCGAGAAGGGTGCCGCGATCGCGTCCGCGCGCGCGGGCAACGTCATCGGCGGCGGCGACTGGGGGAAAGACCGACTGATTCCCGACATGGTGCGCGCGTTCGGCGCCGGCCAGCCCGTGCGCCTGCGCAACCCGGACGCCACGCGCCCCTGGCAGCACGTGCTCGATCCGCTCGCGGGCTATCTCACGCTGGCCGAGCAACTGGCGCGCGACAGGTCTTCTTTCGGCGGGGCCTGGAACTTCGGGCCCGATGCGTCCAACACGGTAACCGTCGGCGCGGTGGCCGAGCAGGTCGTGCACAGATGGGGCGGCAGCGCCCGCTGGGAGCGCGAAGCCGCGTCGCAGCCGCATGAAGCCAAAATGCTCGCGCTCGATGCGACCCGCGCCCGCACCGCCCTCGGCTGGTTGCCGCGGCTGGCGCTCGGTGCCGCCGTGGACTGGACCATCGACTGGTACCTGCAGCAGGCCCGTGGCGGCGATGCGCGCGCGCTGACGGTCAAACAGATCCACCGCTACGCCGAAGCTGTTTCCGCATGAGCAACCGGTCGTGCCGATTCTGCGCGACGCCGCTGACGGTCTCGTTCTGCGACCTCGGCATGTCGCCCTTGTCGAATTCGTACGTGAAGGCCGCGGATGCCGGTCACCGCGAAGCGTTCTATCCCCTCCACGCATTCGTCTGCGAAAAATGCTTCCTCGTCCAGCTCGAGGCATTCGAAACACCCGAGCAGATCTTCGGGGACTACGCGTACTTCTCGTCGTTCTCGGATTCCTGGCTGGACCACGCGAAGCGTTACGCCGGTCACATGACCGGATTGCTGGGACTCGGCCCGCAAAGTCTCGTCGTCGAGATCGCGAGCAACGATGGTTACCTGTTGCAATACTTCAAGGCGGCGGGCATCCCGGTGCTGGGCATCGAGCCGGCCCGCAATGTCGCGCAGGCGGCGGCCGTGAAAGGCGTGCCGACGATCACCGAATTTTTCAGTGAAAAATTTGCGGCGAAGCTCATAGCCGAAGGCAAGCGCGCGGACCTCCTGCTCGGCAACAACGTGTTCGCGCACGTGCCGGCACTCAACGATTTCGCCGCGGGCTTTGCGAAGATCCTCAAACCGGAAGGCGTGCTGACGCTGGAGTTTCCACACCTGCTGAACCTGATCCGGGAAAACCAGTTCGACACCATCTATCACGAGCACTTCTCGTACTTTTCGTTCGCCACCGCGCAGCGCGTCCTCGAACGGCACGGCCTCACGGTCTTCGATGTGGAGAATCTCCCTACCCACGGCGGCTCGCTCCGCGTCTATGCGGGTCTCGCCGGCGCATCCCGCCCGGTGTCGTCGCGGGTCGCCGCACTGCTGGCCACCGAGCAGGCGGCCGGGCTGGGCGGGCTCGACTGTTACCGCGCGTTCGCCGAGCGGGTCAAAGCCACCAAGCGCAAGCTGCTAACCTTTCTGATCGAGGCCAAAGCGCGCGGCAAGTCGATCGTCGGCTACGGCGCCCCCGCCAAGGGCAACACGCTGCTCAACTACTGCGGCGTCCGCACCGACTTTCTCGATTACACCGTTGACCGCAGCCCGCACAAACAGGGCACCCTGCTGCCGGGCACGCGCATCCCGGTGCATGCGCCCGAACGCATCTTCGAGACGAAACCCGATTACGTGCTGATCCTGCCGTGGAACCTGAAGGACGAAGTCACGGAACAGATGGCGGGCATCCGCGCGTGGGGCGGACAGTTCGTGGTGCCGATTCCTGAAGTCACCGTACTGTGAGCGCGGACAGGCGCCGATGATCTTTATCGAAACCAGACTGCGCGGCGCTTTCGTGATCGAACCGGAACGGATCGCAGACGAACGCGGCTTTTTCGCGCGCACGTTCTGCCGCCGCGAGTTCGAAACGCACAACCTCGACCCTGACCTCGTGCAATGCAGCGTCTCCTACAACGCGCGACGGGGCACGCTGCGCGGCATGCATTACCAGGCCGCGCCGAACCCGGAGCCCAAGGTCGTCCGGTGCACGGCCGGCGCCCTCTACGACGTCATCCTCGATTTACGCCCTGAGTCCCCCACGTTCAGGCAATGGGTGGCGGCCGAGCTCAGCGCTGATAACCGGCGTATGGTTTATATCCCGGCGGGCATGGCGCACGGCTTCCAGACGCTGGCCGACGGGACCGAGGTGTTCTACCAGATGGCGGCGTACTACCACCCGGAATCCGCGCGGGGTGTGCGCTGGGACGATCCGGCCTTCCGCATCGAGTGGCCAGCGGCCGAGCGGATCCTGTCGGAACACGACTGCAGTTACGCGGACTTTCAGCCGTGACGCGCGTGCTCGTCACGGGTGCCACCGGGTTCATCGGGCAGCATGTTCTACCCGTGCTGGTGGCGCGCGGCCATGAAGTCCATGCCGTATCTTCCCGTGCGCACTCCAGACCGGCGCAGGGCGTGGCCTGGCATCACGCCGACCTGCTCAAGTCCGGCGCCAGCGCCCGGCTCGCCGACCGCATCCGCCCCACGCACCTGTTGCATCTGGCGTGGTACGCGGAGCCGGGCAGGTACTGGACGGCGCCGGAAAATTTCGAGTGGGTGGCCGCCACCCTGCAGTTGCTCCAGGCCTTCCACGGCCGCGGCGGGCAACGTGCCGTGATGGCCGGGACCTGCGCCGAGTATGAGTGGGGCTCCGGCGTTTGCAGTGAAGCCACGACGCCGCTGAAACCGGCAACGCCGTATGGCGCGTGCAAGCACGCCACGCAACTGCTGCTCGCCGCGTATTCGCAGGCAACCGGCCTCTGCAGCGCGTGGGGCCGCGTGTTCCATCTGTACGGTCCCGGCGAAAAACCGCAGCGGCTGGTGCCGCAGGTGATCGGCGCGTTGCGGGAGGGGAAACCGGCCCGCTGCACCAGCGGGGAGCAGGTCCGTGACTACCTCCATGTCGCAGACGTGGCCCAGGCCTTCGTTACGCTGCTGGACAGTCCGCAGCAAGGCGCGGTCAACATCGGGTCCGGCCAACCGGTCACCATCAAACAGATCGTCATGGAAATCGCCGCGCAGCTCAACCGGCCTGATCTGCCGGCGCTCGGCGCGCTGGCCACGCCCCCGGGTGAGCCGCATGAGATCGTGGCCGACGCCTCGCTTCTGAGGAGCCTCGGATGGTCGCAGGGGTTCGGCCTCCGGGACGGTGTGCGGCAAACTATCGAGTGGTGGAAAGGCCGCCCCGCGTGACCCTGGCCTGTCCGGTCTGCGGGTCTGGTGCGACGCGGGAGTTCTTGCGCCGCGAGCGCGTTCCCGTGCACCAGAACCTGCTCTGCGCCACCCGCGCGGAAGCCACCGGCACCGCGCGCGCGACCCTCGCCATGCAGGTGTGCACGGCCTGCGGGTTCGTCTTCAACGGCGAGTTCGACGCGGGGAAACTGGTCTACGGCCCCGACTACGACAACACGCAGGATTGCTCGCCGGTCTTTGCCCGCCACCTCGACGACCTCGTGCGCTACCTCGTCGAAGATCGCGGCATCCGGGGTCAGCGCGTCGTGGAAGTGGGCTGCGGCAAGGGCGCCTTCCTGCGCAGGCTGGTGTCCCATCCGGGCGCGAACATTACCGGCGTCGGTTTTGATCCGAGCTACGTGGGACCGGATTCGGACCTCGACGGCAAACTTGTGTTCCAGCGTCGCTTCTTCGGCGCCGAAGTCGCCGATGTCAAGGCGGACGCGGTCGTGTGCAGGCATGTCATCGAGCACGTCCCGGATCCGGTGACCCTGCTGAAAGGCGTGCGCGAGGCCCTGGCCGGAAGCGACACGGCCCGCGTATTCTTCGAAACCCCGTGTGTGTCGTGGATCCTGCGCAACGACGTGATCTGGGACTTTTTCTACGAACATTGTTCCCTGTTCACCGCGGACTCGCTCAGCACCGCCTTCGAAGCAGCGGGCTTTCGCGTGGACGCCGTGCGGCACCTGTTCGGTGGCCAGTACCTGTGGCTGGAAGCCGTGCCCGCGCCGGCCGGCCAGCAAGCCCGCCGCGTGCCCGGCGATGTTCCTGCGCAGGCGGTGCGCTACGGAACCACGGAGCAACGGGTGACGCGGGCATGGGACGAACAGATCCGGCAGCTTGCCGCGCGCGGACCGGTGGCCATCTGGGGCGCCGGGGCCAAGGGCTCGACCTTCGCCAACCTCGTCGATGCCGAGTGCCGGCTGATCGACAGCGTGGTGGACCTCAATCCAAACAAGCAGGGCCGCTACATTCCCGGCACCGGCCATCCCATCGTCGACTACCATGCCCTGTCGCCGCGCGGTGTGCGCGAGATCATCCTGATGAATCCGAACTACCGGGATGAAAACCGCGCGTTGCTGAAAGCCGCGGGCATTGCCGCAAATTTTGTCGAGTGGAACCAAGGGCCCTGATCCGATGAAACTGACCATCGACACCGATCAACGCACGCTGACCGTGGAAGAGGCCGGCCGCACCCGGTCACTGGACCTGTACTCGAAGCCGGCCTTCGAGGAAATCTCGCGGCAATGGGTGCGGGTGGGGTGGAACCAGAAGTACCAGTACACCTTCAGCTGGCTCGGCCGGCCGATCATCCAGCTGCCGGAGGACATGGTGCGCGCCCAGGAAGCGCTCTTCCGGGTGCAACCCGATGTCATTCTCGAAACGGGCGTCGCGCACGGCGGCTCGCTGATCTACTACGCGAGCCTGTGCAAGGCGCTTGGCAAGGGGCGTGTCATCGGCATCGACATCGAGATCCGCCCGCACAACCGCAAGGCGATCGAAGCGCACCCCTTGGCCGGCGCCATTACGCTGATCGAGGGCAGTTCGACCGATCCAGGCATCGTCGCGAAAGCGAAAGCCCTGATCAAGCCCGGCGAGACCGTGCTGGTGTTTCTCGACTCCAATCACACCAAGGCGCACGTGGCCGCCGAACTGCAGGCCTACCACGGCTTCGTAACCCCGGGCTCCTATATCGTCGCCACCGACGGCATCATGTGCGACCTTGCCGACGTACCCCGCGGTGCGGCGGCGTGGGCGCAGGACAACCCGGCTGCCGCCGCGCGAGAGTTTGCCACCGCCCATCCCGAGTTCGTGCTTGAGCCGCCACCGTGGCCGTTCAGCGAAAGCACGCTGACGGAAAACATCACGCATTGGCCTGATGCTTGGTTGCGCCGAACCTTGAGCTAATCGGTTAGGCGCTTCTGGTTGGAGCGCAGCCGTCATCGTCCAGCCGGGGACGATGGTCGCGCTCTTCAGCGCAAGGGCTGACCGCCTAAAGTTATTGACGCACTGTTGTGGGGCGGTATATCCGGCGGAGACATCCCATCTGCTGGCAAACGTTCTCTGGTTAGAGGTGACCGGATTTCCGCGTCACCAGTGGTGCAACATCAGATTTCTCCGCGACGAATGGTCCGGCTCAAACAGGGCGAATCGGCCTTGCGGCCACGCCTTTAAATACCCGACCCAATTCGAAACGCTTGAGGTGCCGTTGCCGAGAAAAGAATCACAGCGGGCCGCCAGATAGGCGTCGAGAATTACTTCTTCCGCCACCTGAACGCCCGGGAAGCCGGCGTAATGCACGCCGATCTCGCCGGCAACCCGGCGGCAGGGGGTGCATAACAACCGCGCCCCGTAGCGTTGTCGATACTGGTCGAGGAAGATTTCGCTGTCGGTGAGCAGGAACAAACCCAGTGATGGGTCGGTGCCGAGCAACCGATCGATATGGACAAAGTATTCGAGATTCACCCGTTCCAGACTGGCGTGTTCCAGGACTTTGTCACTGCCGCGCACATGCACGCCTAGCCATCGGCGCCCCTGCATGTGCTGTTGCCAGAAAGTCTCAACTTTCTGCTGAAGGTGGGGGCGCAATCGGAAGTATTTGGTATACAGCCGGCGATAGATTTCCGAACGACTCGTTTCGAGATACTCACTGCCCGGTTCGAGCCAGGGTATCAAGTCGAGGACGGCGGTGTAAAAATCGCTGACGACGGTATCCTCCGTTCGATGGAGAAGATAGATCCCCGCCACGCGCGAATACGGGCCTGACCATTTATTGAGTTCTTCCTCAAGCAGATTGTCGGCACTCCATTTCGGCGGGTAGAAGCTCGAGCCGGGGTTGGCCAAGTCCCCGCTCGAGACATCGGACGCGGGCGCGAAGTAAAGTTCGAAGGCATTACCAGACTCCGGCGATCGGAAGAGGGAGTTCTTCCCCCAATAGACCACCGGTGCTCTGCCGGTCATTTCGGCCAGCAGCAGTTGTCCGATCACGTGATCCACGTCGGACCAGAAGCCATAACCCCACGCCTTGATCAGAAGGGCCTTTCGCTTGCCCGACGTGCGGGGGAGCGGTTTTAAGAGCGCTGTGCTGGCCTGCGCATAACCTTGCTGGGCTGCTGCCAAATGGGGGCTTGCGCTTAATGCCTGCGAGTAATGTCGTTGCGCTGCACGATAGGCGCCGATCCGCACGGCGATATCGCCGAGTAGGGTCAGGGCAGCGGGGTTGCCGGGGGCCTGATCCAGAAAGTTACGGCAGAGCAGTTCCGCCTGCGGCAGGTTGCCTTTCCGGAACGTCTCAAGAATCTCGCCCAGCATCTGTGCTCCGTTACTCAGCGTATCGGGAGAAGTCCCGGGGGCGGGTCATCATGGCCGTGCGTGAAGGGCTTGGCTGACACACGGATAGAGTTCGGCAAATATCGTTTTGCAAGTGGTTACCAGCCATCCCCGTTCGGCACCGGGTAAAGCCGTACCGCAAGTTTATCGTGTCGGCGACAAACGCCTCCACTAGTCACTGCTGTTCCCGCTCCCGTACAGCAGTGTTACGTTGACGCGGCGGTTCTCGTAACCCGCCTTGAAGCGGATCTCGTCGGTGACGTGGAACAGCCGCGAGTCGAACAGCACGCAGCGGTTTTCGCGGTACGGCACCCGCCGCGCCCGCGCATCGTGCTGTTGCAGGAAAGCCTCCATCTTGGCCGCGTTGGTGTTGTAGTCCGCGAAGGTCCAGTGCGCGGGCGCCGGCACGTCGTACACGACCAGCCCGCCGGTCGCCGGGTCCGCGCAGGCCGCCTGCGGCGTGATCCAGAAGTTCACGTTCACCTTCGCGAAATCGGCATGCACCTTGATGCCCTGGTGGCGCTGGTCGTACTTGAAGGCCCACGCCTGCATCAGCGGATGCTTGCCGATGACGCGCGGCAGCGCTGCCTTCAGCGCGTCGGCGATTGCCAGCAGCACGCGCGGGCAGAAGCCCTGGCCGAGGAAGGCGCCGGTGTAACCGCCGTCGTTGTAGGCCTTCCAGACCGTGGCCTCCTCGCAGTATTCGCGCAGTGCCGCGAGCGCCTCCGGCGCCAGAAAGTCATCGATGACCACCATGGCCGGCTGTTGCGCAAAGTACTCCGCCTCCAGCGCCGCGAAATCGCGCGCGCCCAGCGCGGGACCCGTGAACGGCGGATCGGGGCGGTAGTGCACGGTGGCCAGCGTCTCGCGCAGCGTTTGTCCCGCCGCGCCGCCGGGCGCGAACGGCTGGCGGGGATCGTTGCTTGCCGCGCCACCATACGACCGCAGCACGGCCAGCGCCTGCTGTCCGGCGGCGTCGAGCTTGCCGCGGCGCGCGAGCAGTTCCAGTTGTTCGAGGTCGTGCCGCAGCAGCGGTTCGGGCACTGGCCACGGCAGCAAATCGAACAGCACGCCATGATCGCGGACGAGCGCGAAGCCGCGCTCGAACTGATCCCGTGCGCCGTCAAGGTCGCGCACGTGCAGGCGGCCGAGCGCGAGCGCGTAGCCACATTCGGTATCGGCCTCGATGGCGGCGCCGTGGCGGGCGATCAGCGCCGCGAGCGCCGCCGCCGCTTCGGGGGCGGCGTCCGTCGCCCGCTGTTTCAGCAGCGCCCGCAACGACTCGAGGGCCGGCGGCGCCGCGGCGAGGGCGGCCTCGTGCGCGGCGATCGCGCGCGGCCAGTCATTGAGCGCCTCGTAGGCGAGGCCGCGTTCGGTGTGCAGCGCCGCCGTGAGCGGGCCCGGCAGCGCCGCGAACGCCGCCAGCGCCGCGTACGGATCGCCGAGTTGGTTGTGGCAACGCATGATCAGCAGCGCCGCGGCCGCAGAGGCCGGGTCCGCGCGCTGCGCGCGCAACGCGTTGCCCAGCGCCTCGTGCGGATTGTCCGCCTCGAAGTGCGCCGCGCCCGCCGCCAGCAATGCGCGGACGTCGCACGGGTTGGCCGCGAGCACCGCCGTCGCGCGGCGATAGGCCTGTTCCAGATCGCCCGTTGCCAGCGCGATTTCAGCCAGTACCGTCAGCAGCCAGGGCTCGTCCTCCGGTGGATTCTGCAGCCGCGTGCGCAGGAAGGCGGCGGCATCCGGCAGGCGGTCCGCGGCCTGCAGCAGCAGCAGATAGACCGCCGCCGCCTGCGGCCCGGCCTGCGGGTCGTGGGCCGCCGCCCGCGCTTCCGCGAGCGCCGCGTCCGGCGCGCCGCCGCCGATCAGCCCGGCCAGCGCCGTGGTCGTGCGGCGCGTCCAGTCCAACTGCCAAGGCCAGGCCCGCACGCCGCCCAGCGCGCTGTCGTGGTGGCCGGCGCAGTACAGGCTGACCACCGCCTCCAGCGCGTCCGCGTCGGAGGCCGGCGCCTGCGACTGGATCAGGGCGAAGGCCGCCGGGTGGTTGCCGGTGGTGCGCAGCCGCCGGATTTCGGCGAAGGCGGGCGAGAGCGCGTTCGTGGTCATGCGGTCACGCAGTCACCTTTCTCCTTCCCCTGCGCACTGCGCAAGGGAGGGAGCATTGCAAGCTCCTTCCCCTGCTTGCGGGGGAAGGTGGGGATGGGGGCAAGCATGAATGGTATGTAGTTCAAAAAAGTCTGCCCCCTCCCCAACCCTCCCCCGCGCACTGCGCAAGGGAGGGAGCATTTCAAGCTCCTTCCCCTGCTTGCGGGGGAAGGTTGGGATGGGGGCAAGCATGAATGG
>ENA-ORBV01015772-ORBV01015772.1-microbial-mat-metagenome-genome-assembly--contig:-NODE-15772-length-11059-cov-6.573393_pt1 | contig 11059 bp, 13 predicted proteins | sample MGYA00237777_ERZ505514 | MGnify/ENA primary metagenome ERZ505514 (study PRJEB26160, sample SAMN06269048) | microbial mat metagenome | isolation source: Oligotrophic lake microbial mat | place...
GTCTTACTGACCCCACGAAGGTAAGTCGTTATGACTTACCGAGCAAGCGAAAAGCAGTTTATTTTTCAGGGAAATTGAAAATAAATTGTTTGCTGTTGATTTTCAGCGAGTTAGCGGGCAATAAAAAAGCCCCCGATGCAACCAGCACAAGGGGCCCCAAAAAAAACAAGCCTTATAACCTTCCAGCCAGTGGGTGTCTTTTTCATGGAGATCGTTCGAAGAAGCCGAAAAACGCGCCGCCGCCGATCTTGCCGCCGTTCCAAGTTACCATATCGGAAAACCGCTTGTCGGTGCGCGGTTTTAGGATTATATTTGCCGCGATAACATCATGCGCACCCGCAATAACACCATGCACGCCCGCATTGAGGCGGTCCGAGAGTTTTTCGAGTTGGCCGATAATTGGCCCACCGAGCCTTTCCTGCTGCCGCCGCCCGGGGCAGGCTTCGTGCCTGATCCGCGCCGATTCGTCCATGGGCACATGGATATAGTCTTGTCCGGGAAAAAGCCGCTTCTTGTGCCTTATCTAGAGCGGCTCGAATTTCTTATTCTGTATTTGAAAAAAAAAACGAGATCGTAAGAAAATGAGCAAGAGTTTCGCCACGTATAGATTCTCCGCAATGCAGGACATTCTTGCAGAAAAGGCCGGGATTATCCTGGAAATTGTGGCCGATTCTTACCGCTCCCCGCACGACCCGAAAGACGTTTCCTGGTTGGGCCTTTTGTGGTTCCGAACCGGTGACGGAACCTGGGAAAACAAAGATTGCGGACCGCGCAAATCGGCCAGGCTTGCGGAGGTAGCCCTTCTAATCCTAGCCCTTGCGCACTGTGCGGGTATTGGCATAGACACCGAACAGATACTACACACACATGGCTAAGCGGTTTTTTTGCCCATTTTTCGACGAGCGAGCATCTCGATATGACATCGAAATCTGGGACTCTGATTTTGCGGGGACCGCGCTAGAGTTCCGCGCGGGGCCGGACGGGTTCAGCCTGCGCTACGCACTTCGCTCGGAGCGTACTACGGTCGTGTCTGCGACGGAATGCACCATCACCATGCAGATGCAGTCCGTCGGGCATGAGTTGCTCGTGTCCGATCTGCTTTCGGCACCAGAAGGGCGGTTCACCGTCCTAATTACGAAGGGCGCAAGCCCTGTACTGTATTGGGTAGGGATGGTACTCCCCGACATAGGCTCGGTGAACGAGGAAGATTACCCTATAGAGTTTCAGGTCCGGGCGACGGACGGGCTTGGCCTGCTGAAAAACTACAAGTTCAAGGACACGGCGGGGGCCTACACCGGGAAGCAGCGGGTAATCGAGCACCTGGCCAAGGCACTGGGCAAGTTGCCCTACGTGGCCACGCATTTCGGGGCCTCTGATATTTTCATCCGCAGCGCGGTAGACTGGTGGGAGGAGACGATGGCCAATTCTGCTTTTGGCGCGGACGCGCTTAATTTCGCCTACCTGGACCATTCCGCCTGGGTGAAATACTCCAAGGGGGAGGAGGACTACCGAACCTGCTACGATGTTGTTAACAACATACTTGCGCCCTTGGGAGCAACCATTACACAGGCCGACGGCGCGTTCTGGATCGAGCAACCTACTTACCGGGCAGCGGCCACAATCGTCACGCGCAGATACTCCAAGTCTGGCGGCTTCCTTAGCAGCGCGAACTATGCAGGGAGCAACGTTCTTGACCGGACGGCTTCAGGTGCCCTGTTGGCGGTTGGGCAGTACGAGTTCTTCCCTGCCCTGGCGAAGGCAACGCACGTTTTCAAGGCTCTGGAGCGGCGCAACTACCTTAGTGCCGCGAAGATTAGCGAGGCGTCGCCCACCCAGCAGATATACTACCCGCTGCAAAGCAACGGGTCGAGCACAGTCCTTCGGCTCACAGGCAACCTCTCCGGCCAAGTGTTCAATACCGGGCCCGCGCCGCCAATCACGGCGGCACTTGTCGTGGTTTTCAAGATCACGATTCTGCTCGACACGAAGAGTCTGAAAAGGCCCTACACAATAGACACCAATTACCAGATTAATTACGGGGCCTCTGAATGGGACACCGCGCCGCAGGTGTGCTTCTACGCCGTTACGCTGCCGGGCGGACTGCCTACCGGTGGAGCGTATTACACGCAAGCCATAGACATAGAAATACCGGCGATCCCGGAAGACGCGGCCTCCTTCCTCTTCGGGGTGCAATTCGATTCGTTTCGATATTTCACCGGCGCCACGCTGTCGCCAAGCAGTTACGTTTTCCGATGGACTCTGCAAAACCCCTGGCTGGAGGTCTACAGCAACGGCACACCCGTCCTGCTGGACGACGAGGTGGAATACGAGACCATTAACACCATCCATTCAGACAACTCTACGACACTGGAGACGGAGTCCCTAGTCGGATACTCCACCGACCCCAACACTATCGGGGCCTTGTGGGTGAAACCGGCAAGTACATACGTACTTGGAGGAGACTGGGGGGAGGGCACGGATCCGCAAGACCGGCCACTGGAAAAACTCCTGACAGAGTTCGCCGTAAGCGGACAGGCCACCCCGATACGCCGACTGTCGGGTACGCTCTTCGGCGATATTATTGCCATGCGCCGGGTGTATTGGCTGGAAACGTACTGGCTCTTACTCGGTGGCGAATACAACGCGGGACGCAACCAGTTCGCGGGAGAATGGGTAGAACTGAAGTACCTTCCTGGGCTTAGTGCCAGCCCACCGCGCCGCCGGAGGCTGGTCAATATCGAGCCGCCGCTGCCGCCCAGCCCGACAGCGGGACTGAATGGGAGCAAGGGTATCTACGAAATCGTAAGCAAGCCGCCGGGGACGGTGATGTACCCGGTAAGCCAGAGCACCACAGACTCGGAAATATTGGCCGGGGCCATTACGTCTCTGCCGGTCACCGTGCCCCTTGCGGCGGGCGACTATTTCGCCGGAGACACCATCACGATCGTTAATCCGCTTTCGATGGTGTACGAGTCGCTGGTGGTGGGCACGACAAGCAGTGCCAGCGACACTGCGATAGATGTATCAGGGACGCTGGCCCATGACTACCCGGAAAACAGCCCCATAATCCGGAAACCAGCGACAGGCACTTACAGCCTGCCCGCAGGTCAGGCTGGGCAAATTCTGTGGCACAACGGTTCGCGCTGGGTTCCTATGGGGGACACCAGTATGCCCGAAAACTGGATACTTACCTGGAACGACGCGACCGGGTGGACGGCTAAGGCTCCGCCAGCGGGCACAATTACGGGGAGTGGTGCGGCTGGGCAGGTGGCGACATGGAGCGGAAGCACGGCGATTACCGGAAAGAATACCCTTTTTTTGGATGCCGCGAATGACCGCCTGGGCATTCTTACGGTGTCCCCCGCGCAGGCACTGCACGTGGAAGGCGCGGCACGGATAACCGGCAGCAGCGGCACGGCCACCGTAATACTAGGCAGGAACGCAAGCGGCGACCTAAGCGCATACACGATTGTCGTGGGCGACATTCCAAGCCTGCCCGCGTCGATTATTACCAGCGGGATACTGTCTTATCTATTCGGCGGCACGGGCACCGGTGTAATTGGCACCGCCGGGCAATTGGCCCGGGTGAACTCCGGCGCGACTGCGCTGGAGTATTTCACCGCCGCATTCCTTACAGCGAACCAGACGATTACCCTTACGGGCGACGTGACGGGCAGCGGTGCTACTTCTATTGCGGCCACGATCGCCGCGAACGCCGTTACGTTGGCGAAATTCCAGCAGATTGCTACGGCATCGTTCCTTGGACGAGACACCGCAGGAACCGGGAACGCGGAGGTGCTAAGCGTGTCGCAGGTTCGCGCACTGCTTAGCATAAGTAATGTAGAGAACACCGCCCTCTCTACCTGGGCGGGCAGCACGAACCTCACCACGCTTGGCACGGTTACGGTGGGGGTCTGGAGCGGTACCGTCATTGCGGTCGCCCGGGGCGGCACGGGCACCGGTGTAATTGGCACCGCCGGGCAATACCTGAGGGTGAACGCCGCCGCGACCGCGCTGGAATACGCAACATTGTCGGCACTGTCCGGGACCCTTACCGCTACGCGCATTCCGTTCGCCACAGGCGCAAGCACCTTGGCGGATGACTTGCTTCTTTCCTGGAATAATACCACCAAGCGGCTAAGCGTAGGCAATACGGGCGGCTCTCCGGTCGCTACTGTGCATATTGCGGAGGGCAGTGTAGCGAGTTGGGAGCCCTTGCGGGCGGCGGGGACAATTAGCGGGAACATGATTATCTCGCTGCTTAACTTCCAGAACGCGGGTGGCGCCAGCAGCATGATCCTAGACTTGGGCGTTGGCGGAAGCGGAGCGGGCGACAGTGCCTTGCGGTGGCTCGTGAATGGCGTCGGCACCTGGTGCGCGGGCGTAGACAACTCTAACTCGGACAAGTGGATACTGGGCTACCAGACCTTGCCGGGCGGCGGAGCAGACTGGCTAACCGTAACGACGACGGGACAGATAGGGGTAAGGAATAGTTCCCCCCTGCATCCCCTGGATGTAATTGGCAGGGCTCGCGCTACGCTGGTGCAGGGGGTTCTTGGCTCGTTCACCAGTATTTTCGGTACCGGTGCGGGAACAACCCCTACCCTGGGCGACCTGAGCGGGGTGAGCAACGGCTTTTCGCTCCAATTCACCACGGGCACTGCTCCGACGGCAAGCGGGAACATAATTTCGATTACACTGCCAACCTCTTACAGCGCGACAATGTATCCGGTTTTCTCTGCCGCCAATGCGCAGACGGCTACTGACATCGCCAAGTTTTTCGTCAGTGCCGCTACCGGCACTGCCTTCACTCTTACGGCCAACGGCACGCTGTCGGCGTCCACTACATATCGGCTATATTTCAACACTTTCGGAAGATGATTACAACCTCCAATACGGTAGCCATCGAGAATGGCACCAAGACTCGCTATGCCGCGCCAGATATTCGGGTGCGGGCCAAGAATCTGCCTGACACGTCGCAGGTGGAGGCACTTATACAGGCCATGGACGGCGAGGCGGTCATCGGGGAGACGCTCCAGATGTTCACGGCCACGGCCGTGGATGGCACAACGCAGTTGGCATCGGGCTATACCCGGAAATTTCAAGGAGCCGCCGAGGAGGTTGTGAAGGGCTACCTGGAGGGGCTGACCGCGAACAGTGGGGCGACTTTCACGATCGTGTAACGTGTTGCCCCTTCGTTGTGGTGCGTTTAATTTATGCCCCAACTTAAATCCAGGATGATGTTATGTGAAAATCAAAATTTGCATAACCCTGCACTGCCTACCATGCTTCCTATACGTCGCACGTCGGCAGTGCCTCAGTTATCTGCCATTTTAAAGCGACAGACTACTTGGGTAATCCCGCCCAAGCATCTCGATCATTTTTCCGGTTAAAGAATACCATTCGCCATCAAAGTGCAGCCAATCAGGCTGCTGATAAGTTGATGTGTTCCACGACGCTTTACCACCGTTTACGAAAACATCTAAAACAGTCCGCTCAGATTCGGTCACCCTGTGAGTACAAAACGCTTTGTAATCTTCCCACGAGAATGGACTCCATGCTTCCGGATTTGTCTTCCTTTGTAGTAGGACAATGTTTCTTAGAATTGTTTCGCACTCGCTGTTCTGAAACACCGAGTTCCTAAACGAGTGATTGACTGGAATATCTTTAGGTAAAAACATTTCTTGTTTTGTTTTAGCGTGAAAAATTGATGCGTTTTTTAAGATTTGCCTAACCCGGCACACCAACCGCTGCCTAAACTTTGCGCAGCGGGTATGCTTGGTTATTCGAAATTGCATGGGACAGACAACGCTGCGACCATATCCGGGATGGTGTCAAATAAAATTTCCTCATCTACCCAAACCGGATCACTCCAATCTGTGCGCAGGAAATATCTTTTTATGGTAGCCCGTCCCAGATTATGGTCGTCAATTTCAAGCATTTCCCGCTTTGTTATTAAGCCCTGCACAATTCTGGCACCACCCTTAGATATGAACCACTTTTTTGTTTTAAGTTCGTATTTCATTATATATTAAGATTTGAATAACCCTGCATGACCGACCATGCGGCGTAACCCTTGCACGGCGGTCATGCCTCTGTTATCTCCGATTGTAAATAATAATCATTGACGGAAAAGGGGCGGTTTTCGTAGCGCCACCAAATTTAAGCCGTCCCTTCAAAAATCTAATTTCAGCCTTTCCAATCACCCAGGAATGAAACCAGCGGGTGTCTGTTCTTACGGGCAAAAGCATAACGGTTGTAACTCCATTGTGCGCCTCTCTGTACGCCTTCTCGACCCAATCTCCGATCCTGTTTCCGTAAGGAGGATTGCACCAAACATTGCCGTACCAATTCTGCAAAAGGCCGTCATCGTCTGGCGTGAAAAAGTTTGAACACTTTGCGTTTTCTGGAAGACAGCATACGTCAAGCGTAAACCCAAATTCTTTTTCAAGGCCACTAAACAGGCTGTCCGGCGTAGGCCAGACGCAGGTTTGAGCGGAAAAGTGTACGGTTGTGTTCATATGAAAAAAATAGGAGATAACCCTGCACACCCGCCAACGCCGCGTAAACCTTGCGCGGCGGGCAGTGCCTCAGTTAAATAAAATCAACAGCATAAGAAAGCCGGTGTTTTGCCCTTGTGGAAAAATCAACGGCTTCCTGCGCACACGCAAGGCAATGCTCCTCGTTTTTTTCAATCATCTCCAAAAAGTCCTTTTGGCTTCGCACATCCTCTGTTCCAATCGGATCAAACCCAGCCATAGAAACAAATACATTCCACCATTCGACCTCTTCCCACGTCAGGTGAAAGTTTGGGAAGTTTTTTTGGCACTCGAAACTCATGCTTTTCATACTTCAAAAAAGTTTATTTAACCATGCACACCCGCCAACGCCGCGTAAATCTTGCGCGGCGGGTATGCCTCAGTTATGCCGAAATTAGATTGGAGAAACGCAGTCTATTGCATGGGGTATATTGCTACGATTGAATTGGCAACACAAGGTGCCGCCAAAAACCGTAAATTCAGAAATCACCTTTTCCTCCCCATTCGCAAGAGCAGCGCGGTCTAATGAGGATGGGTATTTAATTACCCTATCGCCAACCGAATAAGGCAAAAGTATCTCGCCATTTTCCCCTTGTATTTCGTGCGGGTATTGGAGCAAAATGTCTGTTGTAAGTTCGCTCGATCCTATCATATAGGCGTTGTTTTTTAATTCAAACTTTATCATTTTCTTTTTTTTAAAAGTGAAAATTTGCTTAGCCCTGCACACCCGCCAACACTTCTTACACAGTCGCACGTCGGCAACGCCTCAGTTAGTTAAAAATCGGCATCCTTCAGACAGGTGCATTCGCATTGCACCTGTCTGCCATTCTCGGATACGGATACGCGCTCAATGCCATAGATTTTCGACAATGTCACTCCGCCCACCTCCCTTAGTATCGCAAAAGTGTGCCCCGATTTTGGCAGGTTACTGTCGGAAATCGGGGCCTCGCGTAGCCCAATCCTTACACCATCGCAGGTGTATTCAATCGTTTTTTTTGTCATTTCCATCTTCGTCTGGTGTTGGCTCTCGCCATGTTTTGCCGCAATGTGCATGGCTTTTTGAAAAAGCCCGGCACATTGCGGCAAAAACGCCTATTTCCACTGGATAAAAAACTCCCTGCTTTCGCCCGCAATGCGAGCAGAAAAGGCTTCCCTTTCGGAAGGAAACATGCTCTGTATTCATACCCAAATCCGCTTGAAGAAGTGGGCTTTCTCCTGTACGTCAGGTGACAGGAGCCCGTTCACCGAGTAGACCCTCCCGGAGCCTAGATAGGTCCAGCCTTCCTTCTTGTACGCTTCCATCCCCTCCTCCAGGCACTCACGTGTGTAGCCGTCATAGGGAACAATCTCCGCCGTGTCAAGCATTGCGAGCAATGTTGACTTTCTTAATTTCCACATGCCGGCATCTCTGGCCGGTGCCGTGAACGTTACGCCGCTGATGACCGCTGGCAGTGTCGCGGGGTTGCTGAAATGCGCCCCGAGCCCATCGTCAATGCGCCGCCAACGCCGGGCAAGGACGAGGCGGAAGCCGAGATAATCGCGGAAGGCGGACGCTAAGGCACTACCGCGATTGGAAACGCGCATCTGCCGCGTTTCCAATTGCCAAGAGCCGCCGCGAATCACGCGGGACATGGCCCGCTCAGGATAATCTACACAAGCCGCGCCGTCTGCTGGTGCACCCTGGTAATTAATATCCCAATCATCTTCGCACCACTCCCACACATTGCCGCTCATGTCGTAGAGCCCCAGTTCGTTGGGATATTTCAGGCCCACGGGTTGGGTTGCGGCGCCACTGTTTTCTTCGTACCAGCCGAAGTTTTTCGCGCGGTCGCCGCCCGCGTATGGGAAGCCCTTGCTTTCGCTGCCACCTCGTGCGGCGTATTCCCATTCGGCTTCGGTAGGTAGGCGGTAGACATGGCCTTCAGGGAGGGTTTTTTGGGTCAGGCGGTTTAGTTTTTCGATAAAAATCTGCACATCGTCCCAGGAGACCTGCTCTACGGGGCGGTCGTCTCCGAGGAACCTGGAAGGATTTTCGCCGTTTGTTACGGCTTTCCAGAGTGCCTGTGTCACCGGGAATTGACCGATGCGAAAGGTGGGCACCGCAACGACATGTTGCGGTGCCTCCGCGCTGTACGCCTCCTTATCTGCTTCGGGGCTACCCATAAGGAATCTGCCGCCAGCGACAGGGACCATCGAAAATGCGTGGTCGTTGACGATTTCTTCGTGCTTTTTCATATTTTAATATTTTAATTAAGTGGCTCCGGGGCGGGTGGAGGAGTGGCCGTAATAAGGCCGAATACCTCGCCGTATCGGGACGGGTGGATACCGAGTTCGCGGAGAGTTGGGGGCCTCCCCCACAGTGCATGGAGGGCCTGGTAATACCCCGCTGCCCTCCATGCACAGGTCGTTGTGGCGGCCTTCTCTTTCCTGTCCTGCTTCCAGGGCTTGCTTTCCAGAATGTCGCGCAAGTAGGTGACGAACCTGCCTCTGCAGGTTCCTTCGGTAAGGGTTTCGCATACGATCTCGCCGCTAATCTGCCACTCGATCGTAATGGTTGCCGGGCCGGCATTGTTCGCGATGACCGTGAGCGTCACCCCGCCCAAGGTGCTTGGTCGGAGGGGGTCGGGGTTCGCCATTCGTACCTTCCGCGCTGCGGCTGGTGGCACCGGGACTGGCTTGGGTGCCTCGCTAACAGGGGCCTGGCGAAGAAGGGAATTAATCTTCGCTATCGTGCGCAGATATATGGCCCTGCGGGCGGCGTCGGCCGTCAGGCCTAGGGCGTATTCCTGCGTCTCGAGGTCGGCGAGCAGAGTGTCTCTATCTCTATGCTGCATATTTCAGTGCTGTTTGTAGGGCCGAAATTTCGGCCCTTATGATGATCGCGCTATCTCTATCGGCCTCGTATTTCAAGGCTATTACTAGGGCCGAAATTTCGGCGTTAAGGTAGTCGGTGACAGGCCCGGTGCTGTCCGCGTTTGGGTCGGAGGCGGCCACTACCGCTTCCCCCGGGCTTCCGTAAAATTTGGGGCGGTTCCGCCAGTGGCCGCGAATCTGTCCGCATCTTGGTAGTCTATCACCCCGTCGTTTGTGATGTCTGGCGCGAAGTGGTACGAGTACGCGATGAACGACACTACAATCAGAATCCGAAGGAATATGGTTAGGACCTTGAGGCCTACTGTGAAAAGCAGGTACATCGTCGCAGCGATCGCCCGATTATCCCGGTTGCGCTGCTCTGTCTCCTTATTCTGCGCAGCGGCTTCCGCCACGCGCGCTGCAGCGTATTCCATCCCTTGGGACTGTGCGTGAAGGGCGGACTGCTCGATGCTCGCCTTAGCCGCCCGGTCGGAGCGGGTCGCGGAAGATTGTTTTTTCTCCAGTGTGCTGCTCCCCCACCCGTTGCCTTCAGAGCGCAATCGAACCAGCGCGGGGTTCGATTGCGCCACCCTTCTTTCGTCCGCTGCTATGGTGCGGCCTTTTTCGCGAGCCTGTGCGTGAAGGGCGGACACTTGCTCGGCTTGCTTGGCAACCAGGGCGGCCCGCAAAGCCTCTATGTCCGTAATTGCGTCGCTACCTGCGGCACGGGTAACCGGGTCTGTGATCACGTACATCGAGGCGACATCCATGGCGAGGAGGAGGCATAGTAGCCCCCACTTCATCCAGGTTTCGACTCGCTGGAACCGGGTGAAGTATGTGCCGCCTTCCCATTTTCGGATATTGGGGTGATTCGCGGCCAGCGACCGGAAGAGCACGTCCTGAAGCATGCGCCCAAACCCGATGTCGGTAATGTACCCGGCGAAGTACCCCGCCAGGGCACCGAACGCGATCGCAGCGTAAGGCGTTATCCAAGCCCCAGGGGGCAGGTATTTCAGGGCAATCTCGCTCGCCCAGAAATACACGCCGATGCTACTCGTGATCGTTACCACGATCTGGCAGACGTAGGACGCGTTCCTTATCGTCTGCATGGTCCGCTTGGTGTTTTCGCCAGGCGCAAAAATTCTTACTTTTTCGTCCTTCATTTTTTTTGTTTTTTTTTACTTTTTTTTTTCCGAAGGGTTCCCGAAGGAAATCGGACACCCTTCCTAAGATTTTCCATTAACAGAGAAGCGTCGGGGAAGCCCCGGATACTTCTCTGGCGGGTTCAGGGGTAATTTTGGCAATTCGCCGCGTACTTTCAGGGGGGGGGGCGGTGTATTGGCGCCGTGCGGATGTGCTCCAGCACCTGCGCCTGAAATTCCGCCAGGCTGGTTACGGTTCTGTATTGGTAGCCTGCGGCATCTACCAAGGACTCGCACCGCTTTCGCGATGGCGATTGGCGCAGGTTCGGCAGATCGAACGCGATGAACAGGCCGTGCACCCATAGATTGTTGCCAATGTAGTGCGGGAAGTATCGGGGTATAGCCAAGAAAGATTGGCTATTTGGGATAGCGAATAGCAGGCCCGCGTGTCTGTCTCTTAAACACATCTCCGAGCCCACGAGACTAAGGCGAATCTCGTATGCCGTCTTCTGCTTGAAAAAAAAA
>ENA-ORBV01015773-ORBV01015773.1-microbial-mat-metagenome-genome-assembly--contig:-NODE-15773-length-11059-cov-4.743489_pt1 | contig 11059 bp, 12 predicted proteins | sample MGYA00237777_ERZ505514 | MGnify/ENA primary metagenome ERZ505514 (study PRJEB26160, sample SAMN06269048) | microbial mat metagenome | isolation source: Oligotrophic lake microbial mat | place...
ATGATACGGCGACCACCGAGATCTACACCTCTCTATTCGTCGGCAGCGTCAGATGTGTATAAGAGACAGGATCGAGTGCGCCAGCGCCTCCTGGTCCGGTCCGCTACCGCCCAAGCGCGCGAGCGCGGTTTGCAGCCGGCTCAGGGAGGCGCGCTCGTCGGCCAGCAGCGCCTGTTCAGCCTGGGTCAGGACTTCGGCAAGCATCCCTCACCGTAGCAGATACCAGCCCAGGCCATGCTGCTACCACGCGATGTCCACGGGCAGGCGTGCCGCCACGCCGGCCCGGGCCTCGATGGCCTCGCCTGCCTCGAGACACAGATCCTCACGGAAGCGTGCGGCCAGAATCTGCACGCCCATCGGCAGCCCGTCGACGATGCCGGTCGGCACCGCCAGCGCCGGCACGCCCAGCACCGGCACCGCGGTGAGCGTGGCGCACTCGCGCCAGAACTCGGCCGTGCGCTCTACGCTCTGCACGTCGAACCCGCGCGTGTAGACCGGCTGCGTGCACACCGGCGCGAGCACGAGCGGTACCTGCTCCAGGAACTGGTGCCAGGCGCGCACCAGGCGCATCCGCTCGGCCAGCGCCTTCATGTAGGGGATGCCGTCTTCCGCGGGATGCGCGTCGAGCATCAGCCGCATGGCGCGGCGGATGCCCAGGTCGCCGTAGCGGTCGATGGCTGGCCACAGGAACACGCGGATCTCCGGCATCTGCAGCGCGAACCACAGCTCCATCGCGCGCGTGAAGCCGGGCGTGGGCGTGTCGACGATCTCGTAGCCGGCGTCTGCGAGCCAGCCGGCGGCGTGGTGCATCGCCTCGGACACGGAGGGATGCAGGCGCGCGCCGCCCAGCGCCTCGGGGTCGGTCACGACCGCCACGCGCAAGGGACGCGGCAGCGGCGGGCCCTCGAGCGGCGCGTCGATCCACCACGGGTCGCGAAGGTCGCGCGCCGCCAGGGCGGCGAGTCCCAGGCGAAGGTCGCGCACGGTGCGGGCGAGCGGCCCTTGCACCGAGAAGAGCTGCGACGACATCGAGCGCTCCGCCGTCACACTTGGGTTGAACGCCGGCACGCGGCCGAAGGATGGACGCAGTCCCGCGAGTCCGCACGCGTAGGCGGGATAGCGAATCGATCCGGCGATGTCGTTGCCGTGCGACAGCGGCGTGATGCCGGCGGCCACCGACGACGCGGCGCCGCCGCTCGATCCGCCCGGCGTGTGCGCCTCCGACCAGGGGTTGCAGGTGAGACCGCGCAGGTCGTTCTCGGTGTCGAGTCGGAAGCTGAAGCCCGGCGTGTTGGTGCGGCCCAGCACGATCGCGCCGGCGGCCATCCAGTTCGCCACCACCGGGCTGTTCTCCGTCGCCATCTGGTCGCGAAACGCCACGATGCCGTTGGTCGTGGCGCAGCCGGCCTGGTCGACGTTCTCCTTGATGCCCACGGGCACGCCGTGCAGCGGGCCCAGCGCATCGCCGCGCGCCACCGCAGCGTCCGCGCGGTCGGCGGCGTCGAGCGCCTGCGCGCCCAGATTCACCGTCACCGCGTTCAGCCGCGGATTCACGGCGGCCATGCGCGAGAGGCATGCCTCCACCACCTCGCGCGACGACACCGCGCGTCGCGCGATGGCGGCGGCCATGCGGGTCGCGTCCCAGCGCCAGATCTCGTCGGTCGGTTCTGCGCCCATGCCTGCACTCATGCCCTGCACTATAGTGGCGCCGTGCCACGGCTCGCTGGCTTACCGGCACCGACCTCGAGAGCGGCCGCGCGGTGTGCGCTCTGGCGCTGCCGGCGCCACTCGAGCTCGACACGATCCGCGCGGAAGGGCCAGTATGACCTGCTCGGGTCGTGGACCACGCGTTACCTGCTGCCGGTGGAGGGCGGACTCGTCTACGAGAACAGCCAGTTGCTCGTGAGGCTGCAGCCGTAGGTCAGTAGCCGGGCAGGTAGTCTTCGATGGCGCCGACGATGAGCACCTCGGCGCCGGTCACGGTGGTGATCTCGCCGTGATCCGAGTGGGCGTCAGCGTGGTGGAAGTCGCCAGCGCGCAGCGTGCGGCCATCGATCACGATCGATCCGCGCACGACGTAGCATTCTTCGGGCGCGTGATGCGTGTGCGACGGGTAGACCGCGCCGGGCTCGGCTCGAATCAGCAGCGTGGCCTGCTCGCGCACGCGGTCGAGCGCCAGCACCTTGGCGCGAATACCGGGAAGGCCGGTGTCGAACCAGTCGGCCGTGCCGGCGTGCACGGTGTAGCGGCCCGGCGTGCCTGCGGCCGCCAGCACGCGGGCGCGAAGATGCGGTGGCGGCGTCACCTGGTCGACGCTGAGGGCCAACTGCATGGCCGTGTCGTAGAGCCGCGCCGCGGCCGCCTGGTCCTCGGGCGAGAGAGCGGCCAGACGGGTGGCCAGCTCGGCCTGTTCATCTGGGTCGAGCGCGCCGATCGAATCGGCCAGCGCGAGTGCTTCCAGGTCTTCGGGAACCATACGACTTCTTCCGACCATGGTAGCCCGAACCTGCGGCAGGTCGCCGTCACGCTCGCGACCGCCGCGGCATACACTGAGTCGGCTCGCCGGCCGTGGCGACGGAGGCTCCGTGACCGACTATCAACGCATCCGCGCGCTGTTCCCCGACCATCTGGGCCTGGCGCGGGGCAAGTATCTGCCAGCGCACCTGGCGCACAAGGGCACGCGGCATTGCCTGTCGCTCTTCGCGCTGAACTTCGACCGCACGATGGTGCCGGCGCCTGGCGCGAAGATGCTCGAGGGGCTGCCCGACTGCGATCTGGTGCTGGCGATGGACGAGGTGCGGCCCTCGTGGGACGCGGACACCGGCGTCGTCATCGGCGACCTGTTCTTCCGCGGTGAGCCGCTGGCCATCTCGCCCCGGCACGTGCTGCGCAAGGCCGTCAACGACTGGCAGTCGCTCGGCTACCGCGTGAAGGTCGGCATCGAACTCGAGGCGTTCGTGCTGCAGCCCGACGGCAAAGGCGGCTGGACGGAGTGGGATACGCCCACGGCCTACGTCTACGGCACGGGCCCGGCCGTAGACCCGGTGGGCCTGCTCGACGAGGTCATGCGCACGGCCGCCGCGTGCGGCCTGCCGGTCGAATCGATCAACTCGGAATTCGACACGCCGCAGTTCGAGCTCACGCTGGTCTACGACGACGCGCTCAAGGCGGTGGACGACATCTTCCTGTTCAAGCTCATGGCCCGCGAGCTGGCGGCGCGGCGGGGACTGCTGCTCACCTTCATCGGCAAGCCGTTTGCGGATCGCGGCGGCAGCGGCTTCCACGTGAACCTGTCGCTCGAAGGGAAGGACGGCGGCCACGTGCTGAACGACACGACGGCCGCTGATGGGCTGTCGGCGCTCGCGCGCCACTGCCTCGCCGGCATGGTGGCGCACTTCGAGGCTACTGCCGGCCTCTGCGCGCCCACGGTCAACGCCTACAAGCGTCTGCGCCCCGGCCAACTGGCGGGCTACTGGGCCAACTGGGGCTACGACCACCGGGGCGTGTCGGTGCGCGTGCCGCACGAGCGGGGCGCGGCCACGCGTCTGGAGCACCGCATGTCGGACGGCGCGGCCAATCCGTATCTGGCGACCGCCGCGGTGCTGCAGGCGGCGCGATTGGGCGTCGTGCATCAGCTCACGCCGCCGCCGCCAGAAGAACAGGACTGCCTCACGTCGCAGAGCACGTCACGGCACGTGCCTGACAACCTGTCGCTGGCGCTCGACGCGCTCGAGGCCGACACCGCGTTGGTGCAGGCGCTCGGTCCGGCGCTGGTGGCGCAGTTCGTGGCGGTGAAGCGCGGCGAGTGGAGCAAGTTCACGGCGGCCGTCACCGACTGGGAACTGCGCACCTATCTGCCGTTCCTCTAGCGGCGCCCGCATGTCCGCCCCGGCCGACGACGCGCACGCCGACATCCTCGACCCCGACGTCTACGTGCATGGTGTGCCGCACGCGGCCTTCCAGCGCCTGCGCGACGAGGATCCGGTGAGCTGGTGGCCGGAACCCGACGGGCGCGGGCTCTGGGCCGTGACGCGCTACGACGACGTCGTGGCCGTGAGCCGGCAATCGCGAGTGTTCTCGTCGGCCACGGGCATCCGCATCGAAGACATGCGGCCCGACGAGCTGGCGGCGCGTCGCACCATGATGGAACTCGACCCGCCGGCGCACACCACCTACCGGCGTCTCGTGCAGCCGCCGTTCTCGTTTCGCGAGGTGGCGTCATACGAGCAGGCGTTGCGGCTCATGGCCAGATCCGTCATCGCCGACGCGCGCGCACACACCGCCTTCGATTTCGTGGAGCTGCTGGCGCGGCAGTTGCCGATGCGCATGCTGGGCACGCTGCTGGGCGTGCCCGACGAGGATGGCCCGTGGCTCGTGCGCCGCGGCGACGCGCTCATCGGCAACGCCGATCCAGAGGTGACCGACACGCCGGTGGGCCTGGCCGATACCGACGCCTATCGGCTGCTGCCGTTCCGCAGTCCGGTCAGCCTCGAGCTCTTCGCCTACGCCGCCGAGCAGGCGCGCCGCCGGCGCGACCACCCGACCGACGACGTGATCTCGTTGCTGCTGCGGCCCACCCGCGACGGCACCCCGCTCAGCGACGACGAGTTCAAGAACTTCTTCACGCTGCTCGTCGCCGCCGGCAACGACACGACGCGCTATTCGATCACCGCCGGCATGCTGGCACTGCTGGAACATCCCGCGCAACTGGCGGCGCTGCGCGACGATCCATCACTTGTGCCTGGTGCCGTCGAGGAGATGCTGCGCTGGGGCTCGGTGACGATGCACTTCCGCCGCACGGCGGTCGTGGATGCGACACTGAGCGGCACCGCCATCCGGGCCGGCGACAAGGTGCTGATCTGGTTCCTGTCGGGCGATTTCGACGAGCGGCGGTTCCCGTGCCCGTTCGACTTCGACATCCGGCGCACGCCCAACGCGCATCTCGCGTTCGGGCTCAAGAGCCCCCACAAGTGCCTGGGCGAGCACCTGGCCCGGCTCGAGATGCGCGTGTTCTTCGAGGAGCTGCTGCCGGCCCTTGCCGACATCCGCGTGAGCGGCCCGGTGGCGCGTCTTCGCTCGAACTTCATCTCGGGCATCAAGCGCCTGCTTGTGACGGTGGTGTGGACGTAGCCCGCCCGCGCTTTGCATGCGGCGCCAGCGCCAAGTCGGCGGATCCCCTCGTCGACGGGCGCGTCGCTTTGAAGCAATGTCCAGCGCGCCGTGGCGGGGCGCGCGGGGCTATCGGTCGACGCCCTCGAGCATTCGGGTAAAGTGGATCGACAACTTGAAGAGGAAAAGGTAGAAACCGAAATCGCTCAATCGAAAGAGCAACGAACGTTCGCCCGCCATGAAATGATCGAGCGGCTGCGACCGAACGTCTCCAAATACTGCTAGAGACTCTTCCATTTGGCTATTGATCGCCGGCAAATGCATGACAGACGTGACTTCCTGTCGGCGAATCGACGCAGCGACGCCGGCTGTTTGCTGCTCGTTGTGCCCGTTCGCTTCGAGGGCGGTCAGATACTTCCGCAGTCTCATGATCGGCACGAAGTCACGTTCGGTGTAGTCGCGCGCGTGTTCTCGAGGCTAAGGTCACATGAGTTAGACAGAACAAGCCCCGACAACGTCTTGCGGTCGAGAGAGTGAAAATCGATGGCACCGAAGCCTCGCCAGCCGTCTCCCTGCATGCATTCGGGGCGTCGTTGCGAGTCGAGTAGATCGATCTGTTGTTCGGGAAAGCGCGCAGTTCATCCCACAGACCTTGCTGGCGCTCAGGTGAGAGGTATTGAGGGAGATACAGGCGAACCTGTTCGAATTGGAGCCCCTCAGTCATAGAGCTGCCACAGGTTTTCCCGCAGAAGACGTGCGGCATCCTCTGGTAGGTCTTGCTGGCTTGTGGCAAGCCTTTGGTGAAACCGCAACAGGTCCTCGAAGAGGTCTGCGCGAGTCGCCGTTGTAACCTGAAGCGACGAGTTCCGATTGACGTCCACGGTCTGGATGGACGCAACGTTGGCAAACTGAAGCGCCAAAATCGTCCCCAGTAGCATTGCCGTAGGGCCGCTGAGCGACTGGGCATTCGTCGACTGCGACTCCAGCATGGCGCATGATGCGAAGTCGCTAGCCGCAGTGCTGTTTGTCCTCATTGTACTAGTCATAGGACGGGCCCATCGCGCTGATCGTTTCGTCCGTCAGCAGTTCGAAGAACGGTGTCTCAAGAACGTCATGCGTGGCGTTTAAGCAATGTTCGAGGTCGCCCCAGAACTGTGGGGTTGCCGTCTCCATGATTGTATCGATGGTAATCAACGTACCGCTTAGGCTCGTGGTGCCGACTGTGCTCGTCGCATTTGACGCCAATTCGACGATGTTCAGGAATCCGTTGATCTCGGTTTCGAACCGCAGTCGAAAGCCGTTCGGAGAAAACCTGTGAGATCCCGCAGCAACGCGAAGATCAAAAGGTGCCGTCGGAGACGCCGTCGAGTTGTCGACTACGTTTACGTACTTCAGTGAGTAGCGATCGAGGTTCGCGACGTGCTCGGAATCCCTTAACGCTGAGGCGACTTGCATCGCCCGAGCCCGAAACTGTGACCAACCTGGATACGGTCTCGTAGCGTTGAAGGAAGCCACGCGGTCGCCCAGCAAGACGGCTTCGTTTTGGCCCTACAGCTTGAGCACCGCGGCGGGATGCAACTCCGGCGTCTTGTCCCTCATATCTTTCGGAATTGCTCCCACTGGCATCTGCTCGAGTCGAGGAAACGCCTGGCCGAGAGCCGCGAGCATTATGCCTGGGAGCAACTCAACGCCACGTCCAGGAACAACCGAGAATCGCATCTCGAAGACGGCCTCGGCCAGCGGGGACCGTGCGAAGCGAGTCGGGCGTCTGTTCATCGTCCTCCGAGTCTAGCGCAGCTGTTTGGCCGCCGGAAGGCAGGTTGCATTCTGGGCCTGCATTATGCGGTTCTGACCAGAATTGCGCAGGGTGAATCATCCAATGGCTCTAGAGCTAGCGGCACATGGTTGGTCAGGGCATTTCTGTCATCGGCGGTGACGCCAGCAGGCACGCGGATATGGCTAGGCGGCGTCCGGGTCGGCTCGGACGAGGTCCGTTGTCCGGAGTCGCCGAGTTCACTGCTCCAAGGAGAACTGGGGCTTGCAGCTCCCGAGCCTTGCTGGGACAGATGTTTGGCATTGTCGCCGTGGCTCTCGTTCGGACGTAAGCGCCTTACTGGCCCGGCTTGCGGTAGTCCACCACCAGGTCGCAGTTGTATTCGATGACCTGCCCGGCCAGGTCGCGCTTGAAGTAGCTCGTGGCGCTCCACGGCTTCGTGTAGGCCACCGGATCGGCAATCGTGAACTCGACCTCGAGCACGTCGCCGCCGAGGATCTTCGTGAGGCGCTCGGTGAGCCGCATCTGCTCGGAGTGGGGCAGCCCGGTGGCGTTCAGGAGCGTCGTGTCGGCGAGTCCGACGGTGTCGACGACCAGCGTATCGCCCTCCCATCGGCCGGTCGAATGGCCCATCGGCGCCACGTCGAAGTCCTTCGGATGGGCGCGGCTATCGAGGAACACCCGTCGCACCAGGTGCTGATATTCGAAGAGGATCGTCATGCGCCCAGGCGAGGCCAGGAACTCGATCGGATACGGCGATTGATACGCGCGCACCGCGCCGGGCGACAGGCAGCGCGCATCGGGATCGTTTTCTGGCGTCCACGCCGCGAGCCGGGCCTGGCCCCAGGGCGTCAGCAGGGCCACGCGTTCCGACACCGCCTTGGGTAAGGGAAACGAGAACAACGTGTTGCGCGGCAGATTGCCCGGGTCGCCGCCGCCGAGCAGGTGATACCAGTGCGACGGCATCCACACGCCCGAGAAATCCCGTGCCGACGCCGACGCCGCTGCCTGCGATCGTGCGGGTTGCGCTGCCGCCCACGCGCCCACGGCGCCTGCCGTCAGCAAGGCCGCGGCGGCCACGCCGACCAGCGCCGCGAATCCCGTGTACAGGCCGCGCGGTGTCCCGTCGCGCCTCATCCCGTGGATCATCCCGCTGTGCCTCATCGTCATGCGCCAGGCTTCGCCGGCTTCTCCGTGCTGAAGTCGTCGCCGTAGAACTTCCAGCCGTCGGCAGCCTTCGTGCCCCGCAGCAGCCGGATGGTCTTCTTGCCGTCGCGCAACTGGCCGCCGGTTACCGTGATCACGTCTCCGGGTGCAAACGACCTGCGCGTCCAGCCCTTGCGCGACAGCAGGCTGATGGCATGCGTCTCCACGTCCCATCGCTCCAACGTGCCGGCGTCGTCCTTCACGTCGATCCGGATGTAGCTGTGCGGATTGGCCCAGTCGAACACCGCGACCGTGCCCGTCAGCGTGAGGGGATGGGCCATGTCGAACATGCTGGTCGAGTGGTGCGCCCGCGTGGCCGACGCACCGGCGCCGACGAGCAGCAGGGCGAGGATCAGTCTGCGCATGCGCCCACTATAAGCGCAGCGCATGCTGGGCGTCAGGCTGCGTCGTCCCGGACCGCAGCGATCAGTAGCCCGACACCCAGTTGGGCAGGATCACGTGGTTGCGCCGCGCGTAGTCGTCCCAGTGCGCACGCAGCCGCGCGAGGTCGGCGGGCCGGGCGCCGGCCAGATCGCTCCGTTCCGACGGATCGGCGGCCAGGTCGTAGAGCTGCCAGCCGGCGGTGCCGTGCGGCCGCGGCAGCCACAGCGCCTTCAGCGCGCCTTCGGAGACGAAGCGCTTGCCCATCAGCTCGTCGGCCACGACCTCGTCGGGCGCGCGCGTCCACGGGGCCGTGCCATCGAGCAGCGGCTTCAGCGACACGCCGGTCATCGGCGCCACGGCGTGGCCGCCAAAGGTGTCGCCGGGATGTGGCACACCGGCGAGATCGAGCAGCGTGGGCATCAGGTCGCTGACGTGGGCGCGTGCTTCGGTGACGCCGCGCCTCGACAGGCCGGCGTAGTTGATGATGACCGGCACCCGCGTGCCGCCTTCGGTGGGGTAGCCCTTGAACAGCCGGAACGGGGCGGAGCTGGCGCGCGCCCAGTTCGGGCCCAGCCACACGTAGCTGCCTGGGCGTCCCATGTTCTCGAGCGCGTTGTTGCAGCAGGCCGAGGCGGTGTCGGCCACCGCGGTCCATTCCGTCGCCATGTCGTGACCCTCGGCGCCGTTGTCCGACATGACGACCACGATCGTGTGTTCGAGTTCGCCGCGCGCGCGCAACACGGCGAGCACCCGGCCCAGATGCGTGTCGAGGCCTGTGACCATGGCCGCGAAGATCTCCATGCGGCGGGCTTCCACGGCGCGTTCGGCCGCGCTCAGCGCGAGCCACGCCCGCTGGCCTGGATAGGGCCGGTCGCCCACGGCGTTGGCGGGCGCCACGCCCCGTCGCTTGGCGGCGGCCAGGCGCGCGTCGAAGAGTGCGTCGTAACCGGCATCGTAGGCGCCCCGGTACATCGCCAGGTTCTCGTCCGGGGCTTGCAGCGGGAAGTGCGGCGCCGGAAACGCGAGATAGGCAAAAAACGGCGCGTCGTCATGGGCGGGACGCTCGCTGAGATAGCGGATGATCTGGTCGGCGAAGAAGCGCGTCGAGTAGAAGTCAGCCGGCAGCGCGTCAACCAGCCGCCCGTCTTCGCGATACGGCGCCTGATTGCCCGCGCCCTCGATGGTCTGGCGATCGGCGAAGTGGCTCGCGCCGCCCGGCAGCAGCGCGAAGCTGCGGTCGAAGCCGCGCGCGGCCGGACTCGTGGCCTCGTCCCGGCCCAGGTGCCACTTCCCGGCCATGTAGGTGCGATAGCCGGCCTGCTGCAACACAGCCGGCAGTGGCGCCACCGACGCGTTCAGATGCCCTTGGTAGCCAGGCTGATCCTTCTGGTTCGGCGCCAGGTCTTCCCACATGTTGCCGAGTCCCGCCACGTGGGGATCGGCGCCGCTCATGAGGCTGGCCCGCGTGGGCGAGCAGGTGGCCGAGGCGCGGAAGCGCGAGAACGTCAGGCCATTGGCCGCCAGGCGGTCGATGACCGGGGTGCGAATCTCGCTGCCGTAGGCGCCCAGGTCGGTGTAGCCCAGGTCGTCGGCGACGACGAGCAGGATGTTTGGACGCCGCGCCGGCGCCGCCGCGTCACGGCATCCGGCCAGCGTCATCAGGAGGGCTGCGGTCACGGTCACCGCGAGTGCCGTCGCGCCGGCCGTGGCGCCGGCCGCTGCGCCGCGCACGACGCTCATCGCATCACCGTTCGCACGGTGCGGAAGCCGAGATGGCTCGCGCTGCTCGAGGGCTCTCCCTTGCCGCGCGTGCCCGGCCGGTAGCGGCCGCAGTACTCGTCGGTGCACAGGAACGAGCCGCCCTTCTGCACGCGCTTGGACACGCCGGGCTCATCGGGATCGAGACTGGCCGCGGGTCCCCGCGGATCGCGCGCCGTCGCGCCATCCGCCGCCAGCGTGGCGAAGTAGTCGGCGCGATACCAGTCGGCCACCCATTCCCAGGCGTTGCCCGACATGCCGTAGAGGCCGCGCACGTCCGGCGGAAACGCGGTGACTGGCGAGGTACCTGCGAAGCCATCGGCCCCGCTGTCGTCGTGCGGGAAGTGGCCCTGGAAGGTGTTGGCGGCGTGGTGCGGCGCCGGCCTGCCGCCGGCCGTGCCGCCGCGCGGCCCGTTGCGGCCACGCGCCGCATACTCCCATTCCGCTTCGGTCGGCAGGCGCGTGCCAGCCCACGCGGCGTAGGCCAGCGCGTCGTCGTAGGCGATGTGCACCACGGGATGCTGGGCACGGCCGCCAATGTTGCTGGTGGGGCCTTCGGGATGGCGCCAGTTGGCGCCCGCCTCGTAGCGCCACCAGCGCGCGGGGTGGTCGAGCGGCACGGCCTGGCGGGGCGGCGTGAACACGACCGAGCCGGCCACCAGGCGGTCGGCGGGCACGCCGGGAAAATCCTGCGCGCGCAGTCGGCGTTCGGCCACCGTCACGTAGCCGGTGGCGCGCACGAACGCCGCGAACCTGTCTCTTATACACATCTGACGCTGCCGACGAATAGAGAGGTGTAGATCTCGGTGGGCGCCGCATCATTAAAAA
>ENA-ORBV01015775-ORBV01015775.1-microbial-mat-metagenome-genome-assembly--contig:-NODE-15775-length-11058-cov-4.170932_pt1 | contig 11058 bp, 12 predicted proteins | sample MGYA00237777_ERZ505514 | MGnify/ENA primary metagenome ERZ505514 (study PRJEB26160, sample SAMN06269048) | microbial mat metagenome | isolation source: Oligotrophic lake microbial mat | place...
CTCCCGCTCAGCTTTCTTCAATCTATCACAAAGCTAACCCACCAGCATCAGGTAAAGATCCATCACGTTGGTACCTGTGGGCCCGGTTATCAACAGATCATCGAGTGGCTTGAAGAAATGATACGAATCATTTCGCGCCAAAAACTCATGCGCATCAAATTCGATCTCTGCCGCACGGCTCATCGTCGAACCGGTGGCAAAAGCGCCTGCCGCCTCCGTAGGCCCGTCGGTACCGTCCGTCCCTGCCGCAAGAAACACAACCCGATCCAGCTTCTCGATCCCGATCGCCGCCGCCAGCGCCATCTCCTGATTCCGCCCGCCCAAACCGTGGTGATTCGATAGCGCCACCGTCGTCTCCCCGCCAGCCAGAAACGCCACAGGAGCCTTCGCCGGGTTCCCCGACGCCCTTACCTCGCGCGCAATCGCCGCAAAAGTCTTGGCCGCCTCTGAGGCCTCACCATCCAGCGACGTCGACAGCAAAAGCGCCTTGTACCCCAACTCCCTCGCCTTGGCCTGTGCCGCAACCAGACTCAGCCGGTTTGACCCAACCAGTTGATTCCGTAATTTGGCAAAGACCTTGTCGCCTGGCTTCGGCGTCTCGGGAATCCTCAAATTCACACCTTGCTCCAGATGATCCCGAACACTTGCTGGAATCTTCCCCGTCAGACGGTACTTGTAAAGAATCGCCCAGGCATCGGCAAAAGTACTCGTATCAGGCACGGTCGGCCCAGACCCGATTACATCCAGCGGATCCCCAATCACGTCCGACAGGATCAGCGCCTCAAGCTTCGCAGGATAAGCCAGATGTGCCATCTGCCCGCCCTTAAGCGCACTCAGATGCTTTCGCACACAGTTCAGCTCATGAATGGTCGCCCCACAGGCAAGCATCAACTGCGTCGCCGCCTGCTTCTCCTCAAGCGTGATTCCAGCCACCGGGCTCGGCAACAACGCTGACGCTCCGCCCGAGATCAGACAGAGCACCAGATCATCCTTGGTTGCGTTTTGGCAAACTTGAGCGATCTCCTGCGCCGCATGGATGCCTGCCTGATCTGGAACGGGGTGCGCCGCCTCAAGGCAACGAATCTTCTTCAGGGGCTGGGAGTGACCATACTTCGTGACAATCACCCCGGAACAGAGCTTCTTGCCGTAAAACTTCTCCACTGCCCTGGCCATCGCCGCTGCAGCCTTCCCTGCTCCAACCACATACAGGTTCCCGGCAGACTTAGGCAACGGCCTCAGGTGGGCTAGCGTTGCCTCATAGGGGTCCGCTGCAGCCAGCGCTGCATGGAAGATCGCGAGAGCGTGTTTGCGCAGCCGGGCCTCAGTCGAGGAGCCCGAGGGCGAGGATAGATTGGACGGCATCTTGGGCATTTTCGGAATCAAATGAAATCGTGTAATCGGCTTTGGCATAAAGCGGCCGCCGGTCTTCAAACAGGGTCCTGAACTTCTCCGGGTCGCGCGCCAAAGGACGAAGCGAATCCCGGCCCACCCGCGCTTCAATCCGTTTGAACGGAACATCCAGCCAGATCGTCACTCCGGAATCTTCCAGCCGCTCGCGATTCCCAGGCCAGGCAAAGGCACCACCACCGAGCGCGGTAATCGTTGCCCGCCCACGATAGGTTTCGCGAATCACCTCTTCTAAAGCGTCAGCCTCAATCTTGCGAAATGCGGCCTCCCCCTGAGTCTCGAAAATACTCGCGATCGTTGTTTGCCGCTGCGCTTGGATACGTTCATCCAGGTCCAAAAAACGCCAACCCATCTCGTCAGCCAACAACTCACCAACGGTAGATTTGCCGCAGCCCATGAATCCGACCAGATAGATGCCGGGGGAACGCTTTAACTTGAGAATCAATTCGCAGATTTCTCCAAGTTGCGATTGTATCGAGCAAATTGCCAGTCGATCAGCCTTGGGAAGAAGAAATATAGAGCATTTAACAAATGTCCACTGGCAGGGGAAACCACCGTCCGCTTGCCAGACTCAATTCCAGCGGCGATATCGATCGCGCAATCCTCCGGCGTAATGGCAAATCGCTTCGTCTTCTGCAGAAGCAGCGGCGGCTTGCCCGTAATCACATTCGCCTGGAAAGGAGTCTTTACATAGCCAGGGCAGACGGCCGTCGTCGTAACACCAGTCTGGTCCAGTTCCATCCTCAACCCATGAGTGAAGCTAAGCAGCGCAGCCTTCGTCGTCGAGTAGAGCGTAAACCAGGGCAGCGGCACCAGCGAGGCGATCGAGCAGATATTGACGATCAATCCGCGCCGCTGCGCCAGCATCGCAGGCAGGGCCAGCCGTGTCAGATGGATCGGCGCATTCAGGTTTAACTCATAAAGGTGATCCCAGGTGGCATCGTCAATTTTGGCGGTTGGCGTGTAAGCTCCAACTCCCGCATTGTTCACCAGGATGTCGATACCGCCAAGAACCTGCACCGCCTCGGCAAAGGCACTCGCGCGCTGCTTCGGGTCAGTCAAGTCAGCAGAGATCCAGTGCGCCCCCGGCAATTCATAGGTATGCGTCTGTCGCGAAACCAATACCAGCTTCGCTCCGCGAGCATGCATCAGCCTGGCGAGACTGGCTCCAATGCCGGTTGAAGCGCCTGTCAAAAGTGTTTTAGAGCCATCGATACGCACAAGAGTCAATAATAGTACTTATGCCGCAAGACACTCTGCCTCTGTTTCCGCTGGGGGTGGTCTTATTCCCAGAAGCCGAGCTACCGCTCCATATTTTTGAAGATCGTTATAAAGAGATGATCGAAGACGTGCTGCGTGAGGAATCCGAATTCGGCGTGGTGCTGGCCAGCGAAAAAGGCATGGCCAGTATCGGCTGCACTGCTGTCATCGAGATGGTTCTCAAGAAGTACCCCGATGGCCGCATGGACATTCTCGTCCGTGGCCGCCGCCGCTTTGAAATCATCCTGCTCGATGAAGAACGCAACTACCTGCGCGCCTCTGTCGCCATGCTTGCCGATGAAGACAGTGCCGAAGCAAGCGACATCGTCAAACAACGTGTCCTCAGCGCATGGGTCAAACTCATGATGATGGAACACGGCGGCATGGTTGAAGCCATGCCTTCAGACAACCGCTCGGATCTCAGCTTCGTCATAGCCCAGGCCGTCCCCGATGTGGAATTCCGCCAGCAGATTCTCTCGATGCGCAGCGAAAAAGATCGCATGGACGCTCTCTCAAGTTTCTTGCCTACCTATCTGGAACGCGAAAAACTCACCCGCCACGTGCGCCGTGTCGCCCCCTTGAACGGACACGCCAAACACGCCCCGGCGGTGGACGAAGTCTGATGCGACGCGACGACCCCCAAGCCCTGATCATCGACGCCGACGATACGCTTTGGGAAAACAACATCTACTTTGAGCAGGCCTGGGACGACTTCGTCGACTTCCTCAGCCACTCCACTCTGAGCCCCAAGGAAACCCGCGACATTTTCGACGAAATCGAAATCGCGAACATCAAGGTCAACGGCTACGGCGCACAAAATTTCGCGAAAAACATGGTGCAGTGCTACCAGCATCTGGTCCAGCGCGATATTGCCCCGGGCGACGCCGAAAAGATCATCAGGTTCGCTGACCGCATTCTCCACCAGCCAATCGAAATGCTCGATGGGGTAGAGGAGACCCTTGCCTACCTGCTCGAACGCAACCACGACCTCATCCTCTTCACCAAGGGCCATCCCGAAGAGCAGCGCCTCAAGATCGACCGTAGCCCCATCGGCCGCTTCTTCCGCGAATTTGAAATCGTGCATGAAAAAGACGTCGCCGCCTATCGCGATCTGGTCGCCCGCTTTAATTTCAACCCCGCTATCACCTGGATGATCGGCAACTCCCCCAAGAGCGACATCAACCCCGCCATCGACGCCGGCCTGAACGCCATCTTCGTCCCGCACGAACGAACCTGGTCCCTCGAGCAGACCGATTTGCGCACCGGAGGCCCCGGCATTCTCCACATCGTCGAAAATTTCGCAAATTTAAGCAAATTCTTTTAAAGAGAAACGTCTGTGCGACGATACGAAGACTATGGAAGTGCAATCGATCGGATTAGCCGGGCTGGAAAAAGCGCAAGAAAAACTCGCGGCCGTCGCCAAGCGTCTTTCTGCCGGCGTAGCTGCACCTTCTGGTGGCTCATCTTCAACGAGCGACTCGGTAGACCTCAGCGCTGAAATGGTCGCGCTCCTCGAAGTCAAAGTCGCCACTCAGGCAAACCTCAAATTGGTCGAGTCCGCAAACGAACTCGCTTCACAAACCATCGACATCCTCGGCTAACATCCTCAGCGAAGGCCTCAACAAAAACAAGCGCGCCCGGCGAATCTCTCACCGGGCGCACTTTGCATTTCTAAATCCAAAACTACTTCAGCGGCTTAACACGAATGTTCGTGTACATAATCGTCGACTTCGGATCATGCGCCTGCAGAGCAAACGTGCCGGTATCAATCTTGCGGCCAGGGTTACCCTTGGGGCCTGCCCAGTCAGCCGGCTGTTCCCAATCTGTCACTTTCTTGCCATCGACAAAAATGGTCACATGGTTGTCTTTCACTACGATGTGCTCGGTAAACCAGACATCGTCCTTGAACGGCTCCTTGTTGTCCTGCACGTTGTAAAGACCACCGGTCTTCTTCCAGTCTCCGTGGGAGTTGTTTACCTGAACTTCAAAGCCCTTGTCAGGCCAATTATTTTCCTGATACGCAGTGTGGAAGTAGATGCCGCCGTTGGAAACAGGCTTGGTCATCACATCTACCTTGAGTTCAAAATTCTTGAAGGTGGCGGGCTTGCCTTTGAACGGTCCGGTGAAGTAGAGATGGCAACGCTTGCCATTGGCTACAATCGAGCCGTCTTTCACCTGGAAGGCGTCTTCATTTTCTTTCGCCTTGGTCCAACCGGTAAGATCCTTACCGTTGAAGATGGCAGTAAAACCCTTCTCGGGCTTCGCATCGGGGCCGGCAGCAAACATGAGGCTGCCGGCGAGACTGATCAAAATCGCAATTCGCATGAACTTCAATTTATCAGGCTCTGGGCCCAAGCGGGGATCTCTTGCGCTAACGCAGTAAACCGCTGGAGCGGGTGGCCCAGTCGAGCAGCCATCCGGGGAAGACGCCAAAGCCAATCGTGAGCGCAGCAGACACAAAGAGAACCGCCTGCAAACCAGGTGCAGGGATCGCAAGCTCTACGGCATCCTCAGGCACCGGCTTCACATACATCGCTACAATCACGCGCACATAGTAGAAGGCAGCTACAGCGCTCGTCAGCAGTCCCAAAGCGACCAGCCAGTAAAGCTCGGCATCAATGGCAGACTTGAAGATATAGAATTTGCCAAAGAAGCCAGCCGTGAGTGGCAAGCCAATCAGCGAAGCCATGAAGACCGACATCAACGCAGCTGTCATCGGCTGCCGCTTAGCCAGTCCATTGAAGTCGCTCAACTCCGTTTGATCGCGCATCGAAACAACAGCGAAAGCACCAAAGTTCATCACCGAATAAGCGGCAAGGTAAAACAACACCGCGCTTACACCCAGCGTCGAATGCGCCGCCACAGCAACCAGCACGTAGCCTGCGTTCGCAATTGACGAATAACCCAGCATGCGCTTGATGTCGGTCTGCCACAGTGCGGCAAAGTTCCCGACAATCATAGTCAACAACGCCACGATCGACAGCAGCGGTAACCAGCGATCCGCCATCGGTTCAAAGGCCGTAAAGAAGACCCGCAGCAGCGTCGCAAAGGCCGCAGCCTTGGGCGCAGCGCTAAGGAAGGCACCAACGGGCGTCGGCGCACCCTGATATACGTCAGGAGCCCAACTCTGGAAGGGGAAGGCCGAAACCTTGAAGCAAAGCCCGGCCAGAATCAGTGCCGCAGCAGCACCAGTCAGAACCGAATCAGGCGCGATATCGGCATTGCCAAGCACCGCAGCAATCTCGTTCAGATTCGTCGACCCGGTCAAGCCGTAGGTCCACGAAATTCCGTAAAGCAAAAAGCCGGTAGCAAAACTACCCAACAGAAAATACTTGAGCGCCGATTCATTCGCCCGCTTGTCATCGCGCATATAACCGGCAAGCACATAAGAAGAAATCGACGAGATCTCGATACCGATGAAGACCATCATCAATTCGTTCGATGCCGCCATGAGCGACTGTCCAATCATCGAAAGCATCAGCAGCGAATAAAACTCGCCACCCTCGGCATTGCGTTCCCGCAAGTAAGGGCTGGACGTCATTACAGCCAATGCACCAATCGCCAGCACCAGCAAACGAAAGAAGGTTGCAAACGAATCCACCACCAGCATGTTGCGGAAGGCGAGTCCCGGGTCGAAGCCGCCGATGATGCTCGCCACTGCTGCCAGCGCAAGTCCAATCAGAGTAAACGAAGCCATTCCCGGGCGCGTGCCATGCTCATCATGGCGAGACTCCCACAGCATCACCAGCACCGCCCAAACCGCGAGAATCATCTCGGGGAGAAAGCGCAACAACTCTTGAGCGGAAGGCATCAAGTTAGTTTCCATGGACTGCCTCCGCTGCCGGCACCTGGACTCGGAATTCTACGTTCATTTTGCTCTGCTGAAGGATTTTCTGATTTACAGCGCTTTGCAGCGGCATAAAGCTTCCACTGTTGACTCCCATCCAGATCATCAGCAGGATCAGGGGGGCAATCGCAATCGTTTCATTGCCGGACAAGTCTGCTGTATCCTCAGCCGGGTTGGGTCCGAGGAAGGTCCGTTGGTACATCCACAACAGGTATACGGCCGACAGAATCACACCCACCGCAGCAGCGGCCGCATAGGGGAAGCCCGCAAACGCCGCGCCCTGCAGGATGAGGTATTCACCAACAAAGTTATTTAGCGAAGGCAATCCGGAACTCGCCAGCACTGCCACCAGGAAAGTAGTCGCAAGCCAAGGTGTGCGCGAAGCCAGTCCGCCAAAGTCTGCGATATCGCTTGAGCCCTTGCGGTCTTCCAGCACACCGGCCAGCATGAATAACGCACCGGTCGTAATCGCATGACAGACCATTTGGTAGGCCGCACCATCGAGGCCGTTGATGTGAAAGGAGAAGATGCCGAGCACGATAAAGCCAAGGTGGCTCAAAGAACTGAAGGCGAGCAGGCGTTTGATGTTCGGCTGCACAATCGCCACCAGCGCACCATAAAGAATCGCCAGAATCGCCAGGCCATTGATCCAGCCGGCGCACTCGCGCGCGGCATTTGGAAAGAGCGGCAGGCAGAAGCGCAACAAACCGTAAGCACCAAGTTTACCCATCATTCCCGCCATTACAATCCCTAGCGGCGACGGCGCGGTCGCGTAAGCGTCAGCCTGCCAGGAGTGGAACGGAAAGAGCGGAGTCTTCACTGCAAAGGCAAGGAAGAAGGCAAGGAACAAAGGCATCTGTTCGGCCGGAGACAACCGGAACGAACCCGCCTGCACTTGCAGCAGAATGTTCTGATAGTCGAAGGTCCCGGCCTTGAGGAACAAGTAGGTGATCGCCGCCAGCATCAGCACAGATCCGGCAAACGTATAGATGAAAAACTTGACGGTAGCCGCAGACGAAGTCGACCGGCCGGAATCCTTACCGTACTGCCCCATCAGGAAGAGCGTCGGCACCAGCGTCAGTTCAAAGAAAACGAAAAAGAGGAAGAGGTCTTGCGCGGAGAACACACCCACAATGCCAGCCTCAAGCAGCAGCAACCAGGCGAAGAACTGCCCGTCGCGCTTGGACGCCGTAAGAATCGCAATCAGGCTCAACAGGGTCGTCGCAACGATCAACCATAGCGACAAACCATCGGCACCAATCGAGAAGTGAATCGGCGGATAAGGAATCCAGTTCACAGACAAAGCTTGCGAGATCTTGGTCGGGTTCTGTGCAATCTCGGGGATCATCGCAAGGCTGGCCAGAAACGCCACACCAGAAGTCCCAAGAGCCACCGCAAAGGCGCTACTGGCAGCCTTGCGAAACACAGTCAGACAAAGCAGAAAGCCAATGACAGGAAGGAAGAGAGCAGCCAGGAGATACATTAGCGAGCACCTCCGTTTGTTGCCATCACACCCAGAAAGATGACAGCTCCCAGCAGGATGTACACCGCATAACTGCGGATATTCCCAGCCTGCAAGAGCCGCAAGAAACCACCACCCCAGCGCGTCACAGCAACCGTCGCGTTAACTCCACCTTCAACAATAACTTCTTCAAATCCATTCATCAGAACCGTCCGCGAGCCTTGCTCCAAAGGATGCACAATCGCCGCGTCGTAAGCTTCGTCCACAAAGAACTTGCCTGCGATTGCGCGATAAACACCACCGAGGCTCTTGGCATATCCGTCCGCAGAACCGGGGTTCAATATATACACGTAGTAAGCCATGAAGATGCCAGCAAAAGCGAAGGCAACCGAGATCAGAATCAGCGTCATGTCATGCGGCTGCTCGTGCGCAGGATAAAGCGGCGCAAGCCATTCCATCACCGGAAGATACCCACCAGCCACGCTCAACAGTGACAGAATCACCAGCGGCATGTACATGATCGCAGGCGACTCATGCGGATGAGCCTTGCCGCGATAAGTGCCAAAGAAGCAGAGGAAAATCGCGCGGAACACATAGAAGGCAGTCAGGCCAGCGGTCACAACACCCACCCAGTACATCCAGGGCGAATGCGCATGTGCGGCAAGCAGAATAGCGTCCTTAGAGTGGAAACCCGCAAAAGGCCAAACGCCGGCAATCGCGACAGCACCAATCATCAAAGTCCAATAAGTAATCGGGATCTTGCTACGCAAGCCACCCATGTTTGAAAGGTCCTGTTCGCCATGCAGCGCATGAATCACTGAGCCCGCTCCAAGAAAGAGCAAGGCCTTAAAGAACGCGTGCGTGACCACGTGGAAGATACCCGCCGAGAACGCACCAACGCCCAGCCCAAGAAACATGAAGCCGAGTTGCGAAACCGTCGAATAGGCAAAGACCTTCTTGATGTCGTTCTGAGCCGTTCCAATCAGCGCGGCAACCACAGCCGTCACCAAACCAATCACAGCCACCACGTCCATTGCCACAGGAGCCTTAAGGAAAACCTCGCTCGACCGGGCTACGACATAAACGCCAGCCGTCACCATCGTCGCCGCGTGGATTAGCGCCGACACTGGCGTCGGGCCAGCCATTGCATCTGGCAACCAGACATAGAGCGGAACCTGAGCCGACTTGCCACAAGCCCCAACCACCAGCAAGAGCGCAATCGCCGTAAGCACCCCACCAGACTCTTCAAGCGGCATCTTCTTCGCGGCGGCAAAAACCTGCGTCATATCGAGCGAACCGAAGTGCACCACCATCAGCAGCACGGCAAGAGAAAATCCAAAGTCACCAACACGATTGACGATAAAGGCCTTCTTGGCCGCGTCACCCGCATACTTCTCGAGAAAGTAAAACCCGATCAGCAGGTAAGAGCAAAGACCCACACCTTCCCAGCCCACAAAGAGCAGCAGGAAGTTCTGCGCCAGAACCAGAATCAGCATAAAGAACATGAACAGATTCAGGTAAGAGAAGAAGCGCCAGAAGCCTTCTTCATGATCCATATAACCGACGGCATAAACGTGAATCAACGTGCCAACGCCAGTCACCACCAGCAGCATGATCGACGAGAGGCGATCTATAGAAAGATCAAAGCCAATCTTCAGATCGCCAGACGAGATCCAGGTGAAGTAGCGTTCAATATGCGGAGTTTCGAGTTGACCGAGTTCGCTCAGCGCCCTCGCCACCCACAGAAAGGAAAGCGCCACAGATCCAATTGCGATCGTCGAAATCAACCCCTTCGACAGACGCCGACCGATGGTGCCGTTGATCAGAGCGCCCAGCAGCGGGAAAAATAAGATAAGCCAGAGTTGCAGGTCAGGTTGGTTGGGCATTAGTTTTTCAGCGAGCTGACCTCATCAATCGATAGGGTCTGCCGATTTTTGAACACAGTCAGGATGATGGCCAGGCCAACGGCTGCTTCAGCCGCAGCAACCACCATCACAAAGAACGTAAAGATCTGGCCATCCACCTGGCGCAGATGTTGAGAGAAAGCCACAAAGCTCAGATTCACGGCGTTGAGCATCAGCTCGATAGACATAAACACCGTGATGATATTCCTTCGAAAAAGAAAGCCGGCAACACCCAGCGAGAACAAAATCGCGCTGAGGATCAGATACCAGGACATAGGGACAGCGTTCAGTTGAGGCATTAGTCGATCTCCTTGCGGGCCAGCACAATCGCCCCTAAAATCGCGATCAGCACCAGGACGCTGGTAACTTCAAACGGGAGCAGATAGTGGTTGAAGAGGCTTCGGCCAATTTCTTTGGCCCCCACATTGAAGGCACCAAAAGTGACGGTGCCCATCGAGGGCCCCATACGCTGCAACAAATAGGCCAGCAATCCAAGGAAGACCGTCAGCAGAGGAATCCCAAGCAAGCGCGAGGGCCACGACCTGCCTTTGATCGTCTCCTCACCCGCATTAAGCAACATGATCACAAACACAAAAAGCACCATGATGGCACCCGCGTAAACGATCAACTGCACAGCGGCGATAAACTCAGCGCCCAGCAACAGGTAGAGCACAGCCAGCGAGCCCATCACGCCAATCAGCGAGAGGGCACTGCCGATCGGGTGCTTCTGCACCACGAGCGAAATTCCACAGGCCACGGCGATGGTGGCAAATATTATGAATAGGATCAGATCCATGGCTCTAGTTCTTTGGCCCTTGCAGCGCCACGGCAAACGCGGTAATCAGCAGATTGACGATCGCAACAGGAAATAGGAACTTCCAGGTGAAGTTCATCAGTTGGTCGTAACGGAAGCGCGGCAGTGTGCCACGAATCCAGATAAAGATAAAGAGCAACACACCGGCCTTGGCCACAAACCAGAAGATGGGCATCAGAATCGGCTTTAGCACCGGCACCAGAAACACCAGCGCAATGGCACCAAATACGAGACCAGCGGCAGGCATTGTCAGTCGATCCCACGGCCGGCCCTTAACAGGCTGTATCAAGCCATGAAAAAGAAGCACTGCCGAACCGCCAAGCATCAATAAGACAGGAACGAAATCGCTTCCATACTCAACAGG
>ENA-ORBV01015776-ORBV01015776.1-microbial-mat-metagenome-genome-assembly--contig:-NODE-15776-length-11057-cov-14.054918_pt1 | contig 11057 bp, 9 predicted proteins | sample MGYA00237777_ERZ505514 | MGnify/ENA primary metagenome ERZ505514 (study PRJEB26160, sample SAMN06269048) | microbial mat metagenome | isolation source: Oligotrophic lake microbial mat | place...
ATGATACGGCGACCACCGAGATCTACACCTCTCTATTCGTCGGCAGCGTCAGATGTGTATAAGAGACAGCCACTCCCGCCGCGACGACCCATCCCCCTCCGCAGCGCGGCCCGCATCGCGCTGCTCTCATTCGCTCTCGGCCTGCTCACCTCCCTCACCGCGGCAGCAATCCTCGCCCTCTCCGCCGATCCGCCCGATAAGCCCCCCACTACGCTCCGCGCGTTCATCGCGCACGGCCAGCCGTGGAGCATCGCTGAGTCATCCCGCTTCGGCACCCACCGCGCGCTCTGGTCCCTCCTGACCTTCGACTCGATGCTCACGCCGCAGGAGTTGCAATCGCAACACCCCTCGGGCCCACCAACCGATCCCACGCTCGCAATCAACGCCTATCGGCAGCGCTACGAGCCCCTCATCCTCAAGCGAGAAGGCGGCCGCGCATTCACGACGCCCGCATTCTGGGGCCAGTTCGCACCCGGGTCTTCCGCTCCCGAGCCCGGCCTCCGCGGCTCCGACTACGGCTTCGGCTGGCCCTTCACCTGCCTGTGGTACCAGGTGCTCGGGCAGGATCAGGGCATGCGCGTCATCGGCGCTGATCTCCGCGGCGGACTCCTTATCAGCGGTCAACCTGCGACCGTCGGCGACGCCAATTGCCGCATCATCCCGCTGCGCCCCGCGTGGCCCGGCCTGCTCGGCAGCACGCTCATCTACGGCGCTGCATGGGCGTTCCTTCTTGTCGCCATCCCCCTGCTGCTGCGCACACACCGCCGCGGCCGCGGCCTCTGCCCCGCCTGCGCCTACGACCTCCGCGCTACGCCCGCGGGCTTGCCGTGCCCGGAGTGTGGATCGCTCGCGCTTAGCCGATAGGCGACCCCTGCGCGATCAGCACGCTCAGTGTGCCCCGGCGTGACCGCCGGGGCTCCGCCGGAGGCCGCGCTCGCTCAATCCGCATTCCGCATTCCAAAATCCACAATTCCTACCCCCACCGGTACTCGATCGGCGCTTCCACCTCCGGGTGCAAACTCGCGTGGACCGGGCAGGAGTGACCGGCCTTCTCCAGCCGCTCGCGCATCTCCACCGGCACCTTCGAGCCGGGGATCGTCACCACCACGGGCAGCCTGCCGATCCGCCGCGGCAGTGGCGGCTGGGTCATGTGCTTCTCCACCGTCGCGGTGATCCCAGTCAGGTCTATCGCATGCCGCTCGCCATACATCGCCATCGTCGTCAGAATGCACGACGCCAGCCCCGCGGCCACCATGTCCGTCGGGCTGAACCCCGACGCATCGCCCCCGATGTCCTTGGGCGCATCGGTGCGGAGCGTCGCCCCATCCGGATGCTGAAGGTCGCACTTCTTGTTGCCGACGTAACGGACAGAGATATTGACCATGACCAAAGGATAGCGGCAGACCAAAGCGCATCGCACTCGTGCCAGTACGGACACGACGAGCGAGAATCACACTCGGCTTACCATCCCCCATGTCCCGCCGCGCACTCCTCAGCGCACTCATCTTCCTCTCGCTCTGCGCAGCTTGGTCAGTCGCCGTCGAGCGGCCATCCCTCTATCTGCTCCGCGACCTCTACCGCCTCGGCGAGTTGATCGGCCTGACCACCATCCACCCCGCCCCCGGCTCTCGCCTCGCCGGGCAGATCATGGGCTTCAACTTCTCGCAGCCGCCGGAGTGGTACGAGTTCGTCGCCCGCAGCCTCACCGCCGCGGCTGCGCTCGCCCCCTTCCTTCTCCCCGGCCTCTGGTCGCACCGCAACATTTCCGCGCACCGGCTCGAGATGCCCGCCCCGGCCCGATGGTCCCTCATCCGCGGCCCACTCGCCGCCCTCGCCGCGGGCATCGTCTTCGCCGCACTCGACATCAAGCTCGGCTACTGGCTCTGGTCCCAGTTCCTCGCGCTCGGGGAACTCTTGGGCGGCTCCGTCACCCGCATCAGCGGCCAGGTCGCCATCGGGCCCCGGGGGCCGTTCCACAGTGCATCCGTCGCCGACTCCTTCGGCAACCTCGCCGTCCGCTACGGTCCGCGCATCGTCTGCACACTTGTCGCGGCCGCCGCGGCGGTCCTCGTGCACACACTGCTGTGGCGACGCGATCTCCGCCGCGCCGTGACCGGTGCGTGCCCGCATTGCGGTTACGACCTGCGTGCAACCCCCGCCGCTTCACCCTGCCCGGAGTGCGGAGCATCCGGATCTGAGCATGGGTCCGCCGCCTGAGCCCGGTACCAAACTCAACCATGCCGCGGCGACACCTTACCGGCCGTACGCCTCGCGGAACTTGGACTCGGCATCCACCCCGCCAACCAGCACAAGCTCGCTCCCCTCGTGCAGCACCTCGCCCGGCCCGGGGTTGATGGTCTGACCAGTGGGCGAGCGAACCGCGACGATGGTGCAACCCGTCCGCTCGCGGACGCCGCTGCTGCCCAGCGTCGTACCCTCAAGCGCCGGCGGCACGGGCAGACGGAAGATGTCCAAGCCCTCGGCGATGGTCTGGATGCGGCTGCGCTGAAGCAGGTTGAAGATCGTGCTCGCGCCCATGTTCGCGTAGCTCAGCACGTGGTCAGCGCCCGCACGGTGCAGCGTCGCGACGTTCCGCTCGTGCGTGCTGCGCGAGATGATCTGGATATCCTCCCGCAGGCGACGACAATAGATCGTCAGATAGATGTTCAGGCTGTCATCGTGCGTGGTGATGATCACCGCCGGAGCTCTCCGGATCCCCGCACGCTCCAGCACCTCCAGCTGCGCGGCGTCGCCCACAATCGCGTGCTCATCATTCGTCACACGGTCCGGGTCCTTCTCCACGATGCGGGCCTCGATGCCGCGTTCGCGCAGCGCCGCGGCGGTTGCGCGGCCCACGCGTCCCCCGCCGAGAATGATCGCCGCCTCGCTTGAGACGTTGTAGATCGCAAAGTGCTCGTCGTAGACCTCAAGCTGCTCGCGCGAGCCCGCGAGGACAAGGATCGCGTTCTCCTCGATCCGCAGATCCGGCCGCGCAAGCTCGAACTTCCCGCGCTCCCACACGCCCACCACACTCACGCCAAGGTCGCTCAGGCGGTTCTCCCGGAGCGTTCTCCCGATCAGCGGGGTGCGCGCCGCACTGGCCTCGGCGATCAGCACCTCATCCACCTCGGCGACAATGTGGCTCACCGCGTCCCCGCCCACGGTGCATCGCGCCAGGGCCTGCCCCATCAGCTCGCTCAGCCGCAGGGCGTGCGTCGCGCCCGCGCGGTGCAGGATGTCGACCGCCGCCGCGGCGTTCGCCGTCGCGACGATCGACAGTTCCGGGGCGACCGCGCGCGCCGTGAACGAGATGTTGGTGTTCAGCGGGTCCGTCTGCGCCGTCATCAGCATCGCCGCCCGCGCCGCGCGCACGCGAACATACGTCTCCGGGTCATCAAGGTCCCCCACCACAACCTTCAACCCCAGGTCATGAAGCTCCAGCGCTTCCTTCAACTCCCCCACGATGAGCGCATACGGCTGCCCCGCGGCCTCAAGCTTGCGAATCAACGCGGCCGACACAGGGTCATTGTTCGTCAGCAGCACGTGGCCGCGCGTCTCGGGCGGCAGTTCGTGCGGTGCGCGTGCCGCGGCCTGTGCTTCAAGCCAGGGCGCATAGAAAAACTGAATGAATGTGAACGGCAGCATGATCAGCAGAAACACGATCCCCGACATCATGACCAGCATCGAGAACAGACGCCCCATGTCGCTGCGGAAGGCGATGTCGCCATACCCCAGCGTCGACATCGTCGTCAGCGTCCAGTAGAACCCCGTCACCCACGAGTGGTCCTGGCCCTCGCGAGCCATGATGAAGTGGAAGAGCACGCTGTAGATCACGATCAGCGCGATGAGCGCGCCGACAAATCGCATCAGCGAAAGGATGTTTCGCTGGGAAGCGCGGTGATTCATAAAGACCGCGAGCTGTGAAGGCAGGAACTTCATCGATTGCACTGACCTCCGGGCCGAACATTGCCCCACCTCCACCGCACCCGCCACATTCTTCGCAGATGCTACCGGATGCGACCGCGCCACGCCCGGCACTTTCTCACTCCTCCCGCGGCTCAACTCCCAGCAGGTTTCTCACCAGGAAGTCCGCCCGCCGCCGCCGTCCGTACGGCGTCTCCGCCGCGCCGTGGCCCACGCCCGGCATCACCAGCAGTTCGAAATCCTTATCCGCCTTGATCAGTGCATGGGCAACCTGCATCGTCGAGGCCGGATCGACATTCCGGTCCATCTCCCCCACGATCAGCAGCAGCTTGCCCGTCAACCTGTGCGCCTGCGTCACGTTCGACTGTTCCGCGTAGTGCTCACCCATCGGCCAGCCCATCCACGCCTCGTTCCACCAGATCTTGTCCATGCGGTTATCGTGGCACCCGCAATCGGCGACAGCGACTTTGTAGAAACCGCCATGCGTCAGCAGCGCACGCAGCGCGCTCTGCCCGCCCGCCGAACCGCCGAAGATCCCCACTCGCGAAGTGTCCATCTCGCCGTACTTCTCCGCCGCGGCACGAATCCACGCGATCCGATCGGGGAACCCTGAATCCCCAAGGTTCTTCCAGCACACATCGTGGAACGCCTTGCTCCGGTGCGCTGTCCCCATCCCGTCGATCTGCACGACAATGAACCCCAGTTCCGCGATGTCATGCATCACACCGAGGTGCGCGGCAAACGCCTTGGGCACAAACGCGCTGTGCGGCCCGGCATAGATGTGCTCAACCACCGGGTACTTCTTCGCGGCATCGAAGTTCGTCGGCCGCACGATGATCCCATAGATGTCCGTCGCGCCATCGCGCGCCTTCGCGACGAATCGCTCCGGCGGAACCCACGGCAGCGCGAGCAGACCCGACCACTCCGCCCGCTCCAGCTCGCACACCAGCGACCCCGTCTCGGCGCTGCGCAGCTCTACCACACCGGGCATGTCTACACGCGAGTACCGGTCGATCAGAAACTGTCGATCGGACGAAAACTCGACCTCGTGCGTGCCATCGCCACCTGTCAGCACCGTCAGCCCGGTGCCGTCGAAGTTCACCCGCGCAAAGTGCATGGAGTACGGGTCCTGATCCGCGTGGATTCCCGCCGCGCGGAACCACACCTGCCGCTTTTCCTCATCCACCCATTCAACTCCGCGGATGACCCACTCCCCGCGTGTGATCTGATTCCTGATCCCGGGCCCACCCGCGCCATCCTCGCGTTCATCAACCAGATACAGGTGCCTCCACCCGTCCCGCTCCGACATCCAGATCGCTTCTCCTGTTGCCTCGATCCTGTGCAGGAACGTCGAGTTCACGTAATCGACAAACGTGTCGGGCGTCTCTTCGACGATTGACCGCGCATCCCCATCACGCGACACACCCACCAACCGCATCACCTGGTGCCCGCGCTGGTTGTACACAAATGAGAACCCGCTCGAGTCCTGCGCCCACTCCAGCCGGTCGATCGACCACGGCGTCTTGAATAGGTCATCGCTGAGCTGGATCTCCGCGCCCCGCTCCGCATCGAACAGCCGCGGCTTCGACGTCTCGATCTCATCCCCCGGCTTCAGATAGTCAAACGTGTGCAGGCGCGGCTGCACCTGATCACCCGGTGACGACTCCACGAAGCTCACCGGTCGCTGCTGCGCCGGCGTCGTCCAACGGGCCACAAACCGCGTCGAATCCGGCGACCACACCACCGGCCCCCCGTACCCCGCCTCCGGCTTGCCATCGGATGTCAGCGATCGTTCCTCTCCACCCTCGATGAGCAACACGTTTCGGTCGCGGATCACCACACGCCGCTTCCCATCCGGCGATTCATCGCCGCCCTGTCGCCCGCCCTCGCGTGCACGTCCGCCGCGCCTCCCCTCACCCTCGCGGCCATCTCGGCCCTCACCGGCTGTCGGCGCATCGCGCTTCTCCGTGGCATCGCCCTCCGCAGGATGCGGATTCCCACCGATCACCACCACCGCCGGCAGATCGACCGCCGCGCCCTCGAACAACGTCTTCCCATCCGCGCCCACCACCGCCCACCGGTGCCCGCCGAAGGTGTGCTGCCGCCGCACCTGCCCCGCCCCAACTTTCCCATACGACTTCCGCCCATCCCCGCTGACCCATAACAGTTCCAGCGCTTCGTCCGCCCGGTTCGCGATGATGATGGCTGTCGATGCGCCTCTCCGTGTCAGCTCCGAACCTTCAAGCAGAAACCCGCGTGCATCTTCGATCGGCGCCTCGCGCACCTCGCCGCTCGCGCGATCAACCCGCATCACCCGCGCCTCATCGCGCACCAGCACATCCACCGCCTCCTCCGTCACGCCCACGCGCTCGATCGGCAAACGCTCCGCATCCACTTCTCGCCCCAGCACAGCGCTCATCGCGGCGGCCAACTTCGCAGCATCAAAGAGGTCCCGCTTCTCGCCCGTCTGGGCATCGACCTCGACATACCCGCGCTGCCCGCCACCCCGCTCCACCACATACCACAGCCGCGTGGCGTTGATCCACGACACACTGGGCACCGTGTTCGTCACCTTTCCCTGCACCCGCTCTCGCAACGCCGCGGCCCGCTCATAGTCCGCTCGCGTGCCCTGCGCGTGGGCTACGGGCGCCAACCCGACTGCGCAGACCGCCACACACGCCAATGGCCGAAGCCGCATCAGGCTACAGATCGTGCCCCAAGTCGAACTTGCACACCCAGCTTTTCCACGTGTACTCATCGCCCCATTCTTGCAGAATCCGTCTCCGCTTGTTCGGCCCGAACCTTCACCGGTCTCGCTGGCACAAATCTGCATCCGACCGTGGCAAAGCTCTCCCCATGGAGCGCGGCCACGAAGCCCCGCAGAACGGGCTGAAACGTCAAGCCATGCCCTCCGTTCGCCCTCCCCGACGCTGCTCTCACCGTCAGCCGCTCCAGCCCCGGCCGCGCTATCCTCTCCGTCTTACCGAAAGGACCTTTTCCCATGCGCTTTGCCCAGATTCTGACCCTTGCCGCGACGCTCGCGGCCGCCGGCCTTGCCGCCGCACAAACCGGCACCACCACCACCCCTGCTACCGCCACGCCAGCCGCTCCGGCTCAGCCGGAGAAGCCCATGGCCGTTCCCGTTCCTAGCGGTCCCGCTGTCAAGACCAGCGAAGTCGAAGGCATCCTGATCGAAGAGATCAAGATCGGTGATGGCTACGAGGTCAAGCCCGGCAACGCGGTCGTTGCGCACTACCACGGCACGCTGAAGGCCGACCCCACCGTCACGTTCGATTCCTCCTTCGAGCGCGGCGAGCCCGTCCCCTTCCCGCTCTCCGGCGTGATCGAGGGTTGGCAGAAGGGCGTCCCGGGCATGAAGATCGGCGGCGTCCGTCGCCTCACCATCCCCGCCAAGCTCGCGTACGGCGACCGCAGCCCCAGCCCCAAGATCCCCGCCAACGCGGACCTGGTCTTCGTCATCCAGATGATCGATGCGCTGCAGATCGAGGAAGTGAAGGCCGGCGAAGGCGAAGCGGCGACCAACAACTGCATCGCCGTGACCGCCCATGTGATGAAGGACAAGGACGGCAAGGAAGTAGAGAAGATCGAAGCTTCCACCCCGTACGTCTGGCTCCCCGGTGAGTTTGATGCGATCTCTTTCGGCGTCGAAGGGATGAAGGTCGGCGGTAATCGCAAGCTCACCGTACCCGCGCTCATGAACATCGTCCCGCAGGGTGTGTTGAGCACGCGTCCGCAGAACGTCCCGCTCACGATCGAGATCGAGCTTGTCGCCCTCCGCAACCTGCCGCGTCAGCGCGGCCGCTAAACAAGGCCTCTTCGCCACACCCAAACATCTCTCCCAGCCCCCGGCCCCCGCCGGGGGTTTTTTGTTTGTCGGCCCCTTGTGGCCCGGCGCTCCGTGCCGGGCGGTGCGAGCGCAGCCCCCTGCCGTACACTATTCTTTGTGACACGGCCACACCTGCGTAGTCTTCGCGCACTCGCGTGTTTGCTCATCCTCGGCTTCGCGACCACGATCGCGATCGCATGGGGATTATCAGTCTGGCACCGCACCATCGATCAATACACCTGGCAGTTCAAGGACCTCGGTCGTGTGCAGCAGTGGTCGGCTGCCGGAGCACAGTTCTATACGGCGGGTTCTGCCGCTGACCTCCGAGTCGATCTCTCGCAATCGAACGATCTCTCAAAGCTCACTGCCTCATGGCTGAAGCCAGCGATCCCGCCAATTGAACGGCACGCGAACGACTGGCTCTGGGTCTTTGACGCCCGCGGCTGGCCGATGCTGGCGATGTCCTGCGCGTATTCATACGATGGTGTGTCATCAAGGGCGCACAATGCCATACTCACGCCGCTACCGCCACGCGCTCGCGGCGACCTCGGCGCGATCCCCTGGCCTGTCGGACTACCCGTTCGCCCGATCTGGCCGGGCTTCCTGTTTAACTCTCTCTTCTGGGGTGCCGCTTGGCTTGCGCTTCTCACCATTCCGCTGTCCATCTGCCGCTCCCTCCGCCGCAGCCGCGGCCAATGCCCCAAGTGCGCCTACGACCTCCGCGCCACCCCCACCGGCAACCCATGCCCCGAATGCGGGCAAATCTCCAAGAACGCAGCCACGACTGCGGTTCGACCCCTCTGATCTGCGTCATCTGCGTTCATCTGCGGCCCCTTCTTCAGTTTTCCTATCCCCAGCCTCGGCTTCTCTCCGGCTTGTTTCCGCTGCTCCTCGCTGCTTGTTCCATTTCCCCTGCGGTCCTTCCGTATCGCTGGCCCGGCTTCTCGGTATGCTGCAACCGTGGACCACTCCTCCTCACATCCGCCAGACCCCGCGACGCTTGTCGACATCACCAACTGCGGCAGCGCGATCGAGGCCGAACTGCTCGCGCAGTTCCTCACCGAGAGCGGCGTCTATGCGCACGCATCGACGCTCGCCGGCTCCACCAACCCTTGGGAACTCGGATCATCGGTCCCCTTCCGCATCGCGGTCCGGCGCGAAGATGCCGCCCGCGCCGAGGAACTCATCCGCGAGTTCCGTTCCCGCAAGCAGGACCCCGTCGAAGTCGACTGGGATGAGGTTGATGTCGGCGAGCCCGAGGATGGGGTCATCCTCCCCGCCGCGGCCGAATCCACGCAGCGGCACCATCGCTGGAGGTGGATGCGCCGCCTCGGCCTGCTCGCTATCGTCTTCGCCGCGCTCGCATGGTCGGGCCTGCTCGCCGCCGTCATCTTCCTGTTCGTCGTGGTGATTGAGTTCGCCGTGATGGTCACGGGCGAGAAGGACAAGGAGCACTGATCGATGTTCAACTTCTTCTGGGACCTCTACCAGCACCGCCAGATCTCCAGCCTTCGCGAGGAGGTCATCCGCGCCCGGCACGCCGACAACCCGCGCGACCGCCAGTTCTCCGAGCTTGAGCGGCGCGTCGATCTGCTCGCGCTCACCAATATGGCGATGTGGTCGCTGATCGCCGGACGCCTGGGCGTTTCCGATGCCGATCTGCAGGCCGAGATGAAGCGGCTCGATCTTGCCGACGGTGTGGAGGATGGCAAGGTCAACCAGCCCCGCGCGTGCCCGGATTGCGGCCGCACCGTCGCCCGCCGCGTCAGCCGATGCATCTACTGCGGCGCCAACGTCGGCGTGCAGCTCTGACGCGTCAACGATCTCACCACGCTCCGCACATCCGACATCCGACATCCCACATCCCACATCCCACATCCCACATCCACCATGCCAATCTGCCCCTGGGCCACCACCGATCTCGGCATCCCCTACCACGACACCCAGTGGGGCGTGCCCGTCCACGATGACCGCACACTCCTCGAGTTCATCATCCTCGAAGGCGCGCAGGCGGGCCTCTCGTGGGAAACCATCCTGAAGAAACGAGAACGCTATCGCGAGGTCTTTGCGGGCTTCGATGTCGCGAAGCTCGCACGCTTCACTCCCGCTCGCGTCGATAAACTCGTTCTCGACCCCGGCATCATCCGCCATCGCGGCAAGATCGAAGCCGCAATCTCCAGCGCCCGTGCCGCGATCGCCATCCAGAAAGAGTTCGGCTCCCTCGACGCCTACCTCTGGCAGTTTGTCGGCGGCAAGCCCATCCAGAACTCATGGTCCGCGATGAAGCAGGTCCCCGCGCAAACACCCGAATCCGCAGCCATGTCCAAAGCCCTGCGCAAGCGCGGCTTCAACTTTGTCGGCCCGACCATCTGCTACGCGTTCATGCAGGCCGTCGGCATGGTCAACGACCACCTCACGACCTGCCCACGCCACGCGGCGTGTGCCAAGCTCGCCGCGCAATCCCACCGCGCATAGTCATCACTCCGCACTCCGCACTCCGCACTCCGCACTCCACTTCCGACTTCTCACTTCTCACTTCTCACTTCGCTTTCACATTCCATGCACCAGCATCCCCTGCGCCACCTTGATCGCCTGATTCGCGCCCACAAGCTGCTCGGCGATCCGCAGTGAGAACGCCATCGCCGTGCCCGGCCCGCGCGAGGTGATAATGTGACCATCCACCACCACCTCTGACTCGCACCCCTTGATGTCGTGGTTGAAGCGCCGCTCCATCCCCGGATAGCACGTCGCGTGCTTCCCGTTCAGCACGCCCAGCGGGGCAAGCACCACCGCCGGCGCAGCGCAGATCGCCGCGATGATCTTCCCCTCCTCCGCGTGACGCCTGATCAATGCCGTCGCGCCGTCGCTGTGCGCGATGTTCTCCGCGCCCTTCCCGCCGCCGGGCACGATCACCGCATCAAACAGAACTTCCCCCAAGTCTTCGACCAGGCACTCCGCCCGCAGCGGCACATGGTGCCCGCCCATCAGCTCCATCCCGCCCACACCGGCATACGTCACATCCACCCCGCACCGGTTGAGCACATCCCCCGGCGTGATCGCCTCGATCTCTTCGGTTCCGTTGGCAAGCAGCACGACGGCAGTCTTCGACATGTCGGCTCCCTTCCGGCGCATCGCGCCGCTGGGTCATGCCCGAACGAGTCTGCCCCGTCCGCGGCGTCCTCCCCCTCATTATGCCCGCAAACCGGTTCACTCCGCAACCATTCCCCGCCAACCATCCCAATATGAGCCTGTCTCTTATACACATCTGACGCTGCCGACGAATAGA
>ENA-ORBV01015777-ORBV01015777.1-microbial-mat-metagenome-genome-assembly--contig:-NODE-15777-length-11057-cov-7.693260_pt1 | contig 11057 bp, 10 predicted proteins | sample MGYA00237777_ERZ505514 | MGnify/ENA primary metagenome ERZ505514 (study PRJEB26160, sample SAMN06269048) | microbial mat metagenome | isolation source: Oligotrophic lake microbial mat | place...
CGCCAGCTAAAGCAGGCGGTCCCCGCGCCGTGGCAATGCCGTACCAGCTACAAAGGAGTTCTCTCTAATGGGCCGGATTGTCGCAGTCACCAACCTGAAGGGCGGGATCGGCAAGACCACCACGGTGGTTAACCTGAGCGCGGGTCTGGCGCTGAAGGGCGCACGCGTGCTGCTGATCGACGTAGACGCCCAGGGCAACCTGGCAATGGCGCTTGGTGCGCGGCCAAAACGCACGCTCTACGAGGTGCTGGTGGACGGGGCGCGGGCCGCAGACTGCGTCACACCGCTGCGCACCAACCTCGATCTGCTGGCCGCCGACGAGTCGCTGCTGATGGCGCAGCCCACAATTGCGCGCCGGGCCGACTGGCCGCGTGTGCTGGAGCAGGCCATCCGCCCGCTGCGCGCGAGCTACGACTTTATTTTTATCGACTGTGGCGGCTCGCTCACGGTGCTGAACCTGAACGCCCTGAACGCGGCGAGCGACGTGGTGGTGCCCACCACCGTGGAGCCATTCTCGCTAAAAGGGCTCGACATGCTTGTGGCGCAGATCAACCGTGTGAAGGGTAGCACCAGTTGTCTGCGGGCGATTGTGCCCACCATGTTCGACCCGCGCCTGCGCCAATCGCAGGAGCTGCTCGGGCAGCTTCAGGGGCGCTACGGTGCCCTTGTCACTGCGCCGATCCGTGTGAACGTGCGGCTTTCTGAGTCGTCGGCCCTGGGCCGCACGATCTACGAGTTCGACCCGCGCTCGCGCGGGGCCGTGGACTACGCCAGGCTTGTAGAGCAGCTGAGCGCCAGCTGGGACTTCAGTGCGCCCCGTGCCGCACAGGTGCCAGCACCCCAGGCGCAGACGCTGCCCGCGCATGGGCTGCCTACGCCGTCGCTCACGCCCGATGGGCGGCCCGTGGTGCCGGATACCCCAGCCGCGTCCCCCGCGCCTGCGCCCGCCCCCGTTGTCACCGGCTCGGGCAACATGCTCTCCCTCAGCTGCCCGAACTGCGGCGGGCCGCTGCACCGCGCCACGGTGGCGGGCTACAGGGTGGCCTACTGCGACCACTGCAAGTACCGGCGCCAGGAGCTGGCCGCCGGGGGGCGCCGGTGAGCTCCGCCCAAGGCTCTCTCCTGCGCCAGCGTGGCCCTGCCTTCGCCACGGCGCTGCTGCTGTTGGCTGGCCTCGCCCTTGCGCGGCTTGCCCGTGAGGCGCCGCTGGTGCGGGCGGGCGGCCTGATCCATGCGGACGCCCTAAGCGCGCTGGTGTTGGTCGTCGCGGCGGGCCATGGGTTGGTTGGCTACGCGCTCGGCGCAGGGCGGCCCTGGCGCAGCGCCGCCGCGTGTGTGCTGGTGGCGCTCGCCGCGCTGATGGGCCACCTCGCGGCAGCGGGCGCGCTGCTGATTGGCGTGGCTGCGCTCCAGCCTGCGCCGGCTATGGCGAGCCTTTGGGCGCGTGCGCTGCGCTGGCTGCCGGCCGGGTGCGCGGCCCTTGGGCTGGCCCTGATCGGCCTGATCGGCGGCGAGTGGCGCCACGGCCTGCCGGGCGCGGGCGCAGGCCTGAACAGCGCGAGCCTCGCCCTGATCTTGCTGGGCGCGCTGCTCGCTGTGGGGGCCACCGGCCTTGTGCGCGCACGTGCGCCGGAGGAGTCGCCGCTCGTAGCGCTGGGCTGCCTTTACGCGCTGCTGCGGCTGTTCAGCCTGGGGCCGTGGAACCTGGGCTGGCTTTTTGCGGCGCTGCTTGCGGGGGGCGGCGTGGCGCTGTGGGCGGCGTGGTCGGCGGCCGCCGCGCCGCCCGCCGAGGTTGCGCCCTGGCTAGGACTGTACCTCGGTGGGCTCGTGGTGGCAGGCGCTGGCCTCGCCTCGGGCGCCGGGATCACCCTGGCGGGCTACGCGCTGCTGCTCGGCCCGCTGCTGCGGCTTGGCCTGAGCAACCCGCAGCCGCAGCGGGCGCTCTGGCCGCTCTCGGCGGCCGTTCCGCTCAGCGCGCCTTTTGTGGCGGCGTGGATGGGCGTGGCGGCTGCGGCGGCTGGCGGCGTTACGGTGCTCGCCGTGGCGCTCTGGGCGGCGGCGCTGCTGGCGGCCCTGCCGCCCGCCCGGCTCGCCGCGAGCGCGCCGCCAGCCGTGGATGGCGAGCGTGGGCCAGCGACTGTGGCGGCGCTTACGGCGGCTGGCCTGAGCGCGGCCCTCGGGCTCGGGGCGCCGCTCGTGGTGCTCGGGCTGCTCCAGCCGCTGGTGGCGCAGCTCCAGGCGGGGCTCACGCCGTTTGGCGCGATCGAGCTCTGGTCGTGGGCGGGGCTGATCGCCCTGGACGCGGCGCGGCAGCCTGTGGCGACCATACCATCGCTTGCGCTCGCCGCTCTGATGGTGATCCTCTCGGCGCTATGCTGGGTCGCGCTGCGGCTCGGCGCGCTGAAGCGTTGAAGCGCAGGTGTGGCGCCTGAAGCGCTGAAGCGCAGGTGTGGCGCCTGCGCGCCCCTTCAGAGCGGGCTAAAGCCCGCCCTAGATCGACTGTGTGCTAGCTATGAGCGAGCTACTTGGCGCCCTCGGGCTGGCATGGCCGCGCCTGCTGCTCTACCCTGGCGGTCTGTTTGCCCTGGTGGCGAGCTGGCTGCTGGGCATGTGGCTTGCGCGTTGCAGCTGCGGGCCGACGGCGCAGGTGCGCGGCGGGCTTGGCGCCGTGGTGCCGCCGCTCGTGGCGCTGACGATGCTGCCGCTGGCGCCTGCGCGCAGCTTTCCGTACGGGCTGGATCTAGTGGTGGCGCTGGCGCTGCTGGAGTGGCCGCAGGCTATGGGCTGGGGGGCGCAGCGGCGTGAGGAGCTGGCCCGCGCCTACGCGCCGCTACTGCTTGCGGGCCTGGGGCTGGCGGAGGCGTGCGGCGGGCTGGAGCTGACGCGGCTGCTGAGGTGGCCGGAGCCGCTGGTGGCGCAGCTGCTGCTTGGGGCCTCGGCTGCGCTCTGGCTGGCGGCGCTCCCCCGGCTGCTGGCGAGCGGCCCCGGCGGGCTGGCCGGGCGGCTGCGGGCGCTCGGGCTGCTGCTCGTCGCAGCGCTGCCTGTGCTGGGAGCGCTCGCCGCCACGCTCGCCGAGCGACTGCCGGCGGATCTCGCTGGGTGGCTGCTCCCGCCGGTGGCAATGCTGGCGGCGGGGCTGGCGCTTGGGGGCGTGGCGCGCGTGCCAGAGCGGGCGCGGGCCAGGGTTGAGCTTGTGCTCGGGGTGGTGATTCTGGGGCTGCTGGCGGTGATAGCCGGTAGACGGTAGACGGTAGCTGGGCTACGCGGCGTCGACGGTGCGGTAGCCGCCGCGGCCCTTGGGGGTGAAGGCGTCGGCGAGGTTGGCGACGATCGCGCTGGCGAGCTGCATCTCCAGGCGCAGCAGTACGCGCAGGCCGGGCATGTCGTGGTCGGGCCACTGCTCGAACAGATCGGAGACGGTGCTGCTGACGAGCTGAAGGTAGTCGAGCTGGAGCTTCTGGCCGCTGCTCATATAGACGCGGCGCACCTCCACGGCGATCGGCTCCATCTCGGCGGCCTCGGCGGGGTAGTAGCGCTGGAAGGCTGTCTGCACGGCGCGCTGGAACATACGCACGAGCTCGGTGTCGCTGCGCTCCTGCTGGCCGACCGCAGTGGCTGTGTAGGTCCAGCTTAGATCAAGCGGCTCGACGGGCAGCTCGCGCCCTTCGGAGACCAGCTGATGCACCGCCGACCATGTGAAGCTGAGCTCGAGCCAGGGGGGCATATTCTCGTTGTCGAGCGGCTCGTCGTGCTCGGGGAAGAGCTCGACCTTGCAGGTGCGGTCGTGGGTGGTGGGGATCACGCTCTCGACGAAGGCGTGCTCGTGAAAGCCCACCGCGAGCCAAGCATCTTCAAGGCCAGTCACCAGATCATCGTAGGTCAACATCCGTTGCTCCCGCCATCGTAATACGTCCGGCCATTGTACCGCCAACGGCCTGTGGCGGCAACAGTGCCAACCGAACCAGCTGGACCACGAAGGGTGCGAAAGGGTGCGAAGGGCGCGAACGCGAAGCGGTCTTTTGAATCCGACCAGCGACCGATGGGCGCGGGCGAGGCGGCTGCTATGCTGCGCGTGGTGTTGTCGCTTAGCAGCAAGGGAGGAGTTCATGGGTACCACGGCGTCGGTGCTCGCCCACATATTCGCACGGGTGTCCCTGCGGATCGCGGCGCAAGCCTAGCTCCTCTCACCAGTGCGTGGCCTGGCCCGCTCGCCCCCGGCGCTGCGCTCTGCGCCGCCGTGGAAGCGCGCGCCGCCGCTCTGCGCCGCGCATTCGCTGAAGCTGATGATCTCGCCACGGGTACACGCGTGCCCCGTGGCGATTTGTTTGCCTGAATGTCGGGGCAGCCCCCTGCCCGCCCGCGTACAGCCGACCACGGAACCCCGTGGTCGGCTTTTTTTATTGCCCAGGAGCCTTACGTTGACACAGCCACGCCCCAGCCGCCTGACTCGCCTAAGCTCGCCCCGCCGCAACCTGCCGCCAGGGGGCGAGCAGAGCTTCACCTGCGTTCACTGCGGGCTGCCCGTAAGCTGCGCGCCCGACGCCTCGGCGGTGCAGAGCCGCAACCACTGCCCGATCTGCCTCTCGTCGCGCCACATGGACTGGCGCACCCCCGGCGACCGCATGGCCACCTGCCGCGCCCCGATGGAGCCGATCGGGCTGACCACGAAGCGCTCGCGCAACAAGTATGCGCGCGAGCGCGACGGCGAGCTGATGCTGATCCACCGCTGCGCCGGCTGCGGTAAGCTGGTGATCAACCGCGTGGCCGCCGACGACGACGCCGAGCGCCTCTTCGCCCTCTTCGAGCGCTCACTGAGCCTGGGGCCGGAGCTAGGCGAGTGCCTGCGCGCCGATGGCGTCGCCCCGCTTGTCGCCGCCGACCGCGAGCTGCTGCGGCGCAGGCTCTATGGGGGGCTGCCGGAAACTTCGTAGCCGGTTTTAGACGGTAGACGGTAGATGGTAGACGGTAGATGGTAGGAGCGTGGCGCTGGACACCGTCAACCGTCCATCGTCCACCGTCAACTATCGTCCACCGTCAATTTAGCGTGTCACCATCGCGCCGCGCTCGGGCCTGGATGCGCGCCGGTCTCCAATGGAGCTGGAGGACTTCACGAGCGCCATGCGGCGGATCAGGCGCGTCTGAGCAGGCCGCGCCGCAGGTAGACGGCGGCGGCCTCGCGCACGAAGGCGGCGCAGATATGGGCGGCGTAGGTGGCCTCTAGCTCGGCGGCCAGGGCGAGCAGCTCGGGGTGGGTGGCGCGGCCGGGGCGCAGCTGATCGTACATGCGCAGCACCTCGGCGTTTGGCACAGCGGTAAGCTCGGCGGCGCGCTCAAGGTTCTCGGCCAGCTGGGCGTAGCCCGCGCGGCGCGCCACGTCGGCCTGGGCGCGCAGGGTGGCCGCGCTGATCTGGGTGTCGGCGATCTGGAGCTCGCCCGCGTCGAGGGCGGCCTCGGTGAGCTCGGAGAGCGGGCGGCCGCTGGCGGCGTGGAGTGCGTGGGCGGCGTGTTCGCGGAGGGGGTAGCGGGGCTCCAAGTTGCTCATCGGCTGCTCACTTTTTTGTCCGCAGATTACGCAGATTACGCAGATGAAGGTGTGAGCTTGCTATCTGCGTAATCTGCGTAATCTGCGGATAGCTAGCTACACGTCGGGTTCCCAATCAAACGCCAGCTCGGCGGGCGGCACGTCGCGCACCTGCTCGGTCTCGTGGCGATGGAGCAGGGCCGTCTTGACGATCAGGCGCAGGCGTGCCCAGTTATCTACCTGCACCGGCACGGGCGTGGTGCGCTCGCCTTTGGCGTAGCGGGCCGCGTTGCCCCCGATCATGCGGTAGATATCGAGGGTGAGGCTGGGCGACTGGGGGAAGAGCTCCAGGTTGTTGAGCCGGGCCAGCCCACGCTTGTGGATGATCGTTGTGCCGCGCGACTGGAGCCCGATGGCGATCCCGGAGCCACTGAGCTGCGCCCCCGCGTGGCCAATCTCGGCGCAGTCGGAGCTGTGTGACACGCGCACCACGCGCGCCGTCAGGCCCTCTTCCGCCACGCCAGTGAGGATAGCGGCCAGCACATCCTCATGCTCCAGCCCGCCGATGGTGCGTGTGAGCTCGCGGCCAAAGGCGGGGCCAACCGCGAGGATCACCTCGGTCTGGGTGCCGGGGCGCGCAGGGCCAAGCTCGGCGAGCTTTTGGGAAGGCGTGCCGATGCGGTCGGCGATAAAGTCGCGCGGGGAGCGCTCCTGGCGGATGTGCTGGAGCTCGGCCCAGCGTGCGCCCTCGGGCCGGTAGCCGGTGCCGGGGCCGGCGTAGTCGTTGGGGTCGTTGATGCCGCTGCGCACGCGGAAGTCGCGGTCGAAGATCGCGGCGGGCTGGAGGTAGTCGCCGGCCACGCGCTGCCGCCCAAGCTCCAGCAGGTTCGCGGCGACCTCGGGGAAGCCGCGCCTGCGCAGGGCCGCCACCACGGCCAGAATGGTCTGCTCACCCGCGAGGAAGGCGTCGGCGGCGGCGAGGTCGGCCACCACATCGCGCGCGGGCATATCCTCGCTGGCGTGGGCAACCGTGGCCGCCTCAACCTCCTCGTCGGAGATCGGGGGGAAGCCAAGCTCGGCGTAGACGGCCTGGATCGCGTGGGCGGCCGCGCGGCGGGCGGCGAGGGCCTCTGGCTCGCCGAGCGAGCGCGTGCCGCCGTCGATCTGCATGTCGCGCTGGAGCACGCTGTAATCGTCGTGGTCCTCGGCGTCGAAGTTGCCACCGCCAAAGAGATTGTCGCGCTTGGGCACAGCGCTGTAGCCGGAGAAGATCAGGTCGGTGCCGGGGATGAACTGGAGCATGAGCTTGGCGGATTTGCGGATGGCCGAGTGGGAGGCGAGGGCATCGTTACCGGAGGCGACCTCGAGGCCGAGCATGGCGGCCAGCAGGTTCTCGGCGAGCACAGCGCGCACGCCGCCGGGCAGCGCCTCGGGCAGCGCGATGCACGAGATCGAGCCGTTTTGCACGCCCTGGCTGCCGGCCCCGCGCGTGACGCAGAGGCAGCGCGCCTCTAGGTAGAGCATGGAGCAGCGCTCGGCGTGTGCCATCAGCGCCTCGGAGCCGGTGCCAGAGGTGAAGCGCACCTTGACGCCGCGCGAGGCGTAGGCGGCGCCGAGGAAGGCCTTCGACCAGGGCGTATCGTCGCCATCCGTGAAGGCGCGCTCGGTGCCATAGACGGAGAGCGTCTCGGCGTAGGTGGTGAGGCCCTTCATGGCGAGGCGCAGGCCGAGCGACTCCTCGACCGAGCACTGGGTGAGCACGCCGCCGCGCCCGCTCTGGGTGCCCACAAGGATGGCGAGGGCGTTGAAGGGGGCGAAGCGGGCGATGCCCACGGTCGTCTCGACCTCGGCGAACCCGCGCAGAGCGGCCTCGGCGGCGTCGGAGGCGAGCAGGGCAGGGTGCTCGCGCCGGTTGGTGACGTGGGCCTGGTTGGCGGGGGTACGGCGCACGCGCATCTTGGCGAGGCCCGTCATCATTTCCAGCACGCTCATGGGGCGCATGATCGCGCAGAGCATGGCGGGCGTGCAGCCCCCGGCCAGGCGGCGCACACGCTCACGGGGCACGTTGATGTCGGCGAGCATGCGCGCCAGCGCAAGGGGCGGCGTGGCCATCGCCTCTGCGGCGGCGTCGAGGTCGAGCGCGTGGTCGGCGATGAAGCTATCAAGGGCGTCGAAGTCGGCGCGGGGCTTGCCATCTAGCTCCACCACAACGCCGTGCTCCACGCGCAGGGAGGGCGACGGGTCGAAGGGGCTATCGGCGACGATCAGGCCGGCCTCGGGCCAGGGCTCCACGAACGTCTCGCGGTTGATCTCGCGCTGGTCGAGCAGCTCGAAGCGCTTTGAGCGGGTCATGGTATCTCCGGGCAATGCTCATCCGCAGATGACGCAGATTTCCGGCCCATTTTCCGAAGCGGAGGCAGGAACATCTGCGTCATCTGCGTCATCTGCGGATTATCTAACGGCCTCGACGCAGGCCCGCGCGGTGGCGGTGATCTGGGCGAAGTCGCCAGCGGCGACGGCGGCGGCGGGGATGAGGTTGCCGCCGATGCCGAGGGCGGCGGCGCCAGCGGCGAGGTAGTCGCGGGCGTTGGCGATGCCCACCCCGCCGGTTGGTACGAGCTTGAGGAAGGGCAGCGGCGCCAGCACATCCTTCAGATAACTGGGGCCGCCGAGACGGGCGGGGAAGAGCTTCACCAGGGCTGCGCCGGCCTCGTGGGCGGCGAGCAGCTCGGTGGGCGTAAAGCCTCCGGCGAGCACCAGAGCGCCCCGGTTCACGCCGGCGGCGATCACGGCGGGCCGCACGGCGGGGGTAACGAGGAACTCCGCGCCGCCGTCGAGGGCCGCGCGGGCCTGCTCGACGTGTAGCACCGAGCCAACGCCGACGCACGCCGCATCGCCGAGGGCGGCGCGCACGGCGCCTACGGCCTCCACCGCGCCCTGGCCCGTGAGCGTAAACTCAAGCGCGGTGATGCCGCCAGCCACCAGGGCGCGCGCCACCTCCACGGCCTTGCTGTACTCGTCGAGCCTGATGATCGCCACGATCTTCGTGGCGAGAATGCGATCGTAGGGTGTCAAGAGAGCTCCTTATTTATCCGCAGATGACGCAGATTTTCGGCCCATTCTGGCGGGCCGGAAAAAGTGAGCGGACATCTGCGCAATCTGCGCAATCTGCGGATGATTAGCGTGCCACGTCGCCCGCCGTGCGCGCCATCACGTGCTCCAGCTCAGGGCGGCTGCTGAGCACGCGGTCGCCGTGCTGCGAGAGGGCGATGGCGGCCAGGGCCAGGCCCCGGCGCAGGCCCAGCTCGGGGTCGCCATCCAGCAGGCCATCGAGGGCGCCGGCGGCGAAGGCGTCGCCGCTGCCGATGCGGTCCACGATCTGCACAGGGAATGCGGGCAGGCGCTGGAAGCGCCCCTCGTGCAGCAGCGCGGCGCCCTGCTCGCCCAGGGTGCAGTAGATTGTGCGGGCGCGAGTGAGCGCGCCAAGCGCCTCCAGCTGCGCGCGCGGCTCGCCCTCGCAGCCAAAGAGCCTGGCCGCGTCGGCGCCCTTGCAGAAAAGCACGTCGGCCTCGGCCAGCAGGGGGCGCAGCTGCTCGCCGGCGGTGGCGGCCTCCCAGAGCTTTGCCCGGTAGTTCACATCAAAGCTCAGGCGCACCCCGGCGGCGCGGGCGCGGCGGAAGGCCTCGGCCATGGCGGCGTACGGGCCAGCGCCGAGCGCCGCCGTGATCCCGGTGAGATGCAGGATGCGCGTGTCGAGCAGCTGATCCCAGGCCAGATCGGCGGGCGTCATGGTGGCGGCGGCGGAGCCGGCGCGGTCGTAGATCACCTGCGAGGCGCGCGGCTGCGTGGCCAGCTCGATAAAGTAGGTGCCCAGGCGCCCCTCGCGCACCCGCGTCACCGCCGACACGTCCACGCCATCGGCGCGCAGCACGCGCAGCACCGCGTCGCCCAGGGCGTTGTCGGGCAGGCAGCTCGCCCAGGCGGTGCGGCGCCCAAGGCGAGCCAGGGCCACGCAGACATTGCTCTCCGCCCCGCCCGCCTCTACCTCCAGGCTGCGGGCGTCGCAGATGCGTTCGCCCACAGGCACGCTGAGGCGCAGCATGGTCTCGCCAAAAGTAGTGAGCTCGAAGCGCGGACCGCTCATAAGACCCACCCGTGCCCTTCTGGCATGAAGCGCACACAGGCCGCCCCTGGCACTGCCGCGCGCGCCACCGGCTCGCCGAGCGCGTCGGGGCCGGGGAGAATCGGCAGCACGGCCAGCTCGCCGCTATGCTGGTTGGCGACCAGGAGGAACTGCCCGTCGGGGCTGAGGGCGAGGTTGCGCGGCCAGTCGCCGCCGCAGGGCCGGATCGCCAGCGGGCTGAGGGCGCCGTCGGGGGCCAATGCGAAGACGGCGACGCTGTTGTGGCCGCGGTTTGACACGTAGAGCCGGGCGCCCGCCGCGTCGATCTGGATGTCGGCCACCTGCTTGTGGTGATTCCCAGGCGGCAGCGTCGTGAGCTGCTCACGCTCAGCCAGCGTGCCCGCCTGCGGGTCGAAGGCGAAGCTACTCACGGTGGCGTCGAGCTCGTTGGCCACATAGAGCAGGCGGCCGTCGGGGTGCCAGACCATATGGCGCGGGCCGGCGCCAGGGTGCGCCACGCCCTCGCCGTGAGCCAAAAGCTCGCCCGTCGTCCTGTCGGGCATGTAGATCATCAGCCTGTCGAGGCCGAGGTCGGCCACAATCGCGAAGCGCCCATCCGGCGAGAAGATTGTGGCGTGCGCGTGGGGGCCATCCTGGCGCTCCGGGTTGGGGCCGTGGCCGCTGTGGCGCGTGATCGGGCCGGGCTCACCGAGGCTTCCGTCGGGCAGGCGCGGGATCAGGCGCGCTGTACCGGAGCTGTAGTTTGCCACGGCGAGCCATGCGCCCGTAGGATCAAAGACCAGGTGGCAGGGCGCGTCGCCGCCGCTGGGCTGCTGGCCGAGCACGCGCACCTCGCCGGGGCGCATGCCGAGGCGCAGGGCCACCACGGCGCCGCCGTTGGTCTCGCTGGCCGCGTACACGCCGCCCTGCGGGTGTGACGCCAGGAATCCCGGTTTGGCAATCCCAGCCCAGCTGCCGTTCGGCACCAGAGCACCGCTGTCGGCGAGCAGATAGAAGCCATGCAGGCCGGGCTGGTCGGCCTCGGCGTAGCCGCTTGCGAGCAGAAAATGGTTTTTGCTTGACATAATCTCACCAATTCGTCACGGAGCCGTCGCGGCGGCGCCAGTGGGGTGCCTCCCAGAACTCCCAGCTCTGGCCTTCGGCGAGGCTTTCATCGAGCTCGACGCCGAGGCCGGGGGCGTCGGGGACGGGGAAGCTGGTGCCGACAAGGCGCGGCTGAAGCGGGAAGAGCGCGTCGGCGTCGTTCACGCCGGACTGGCCGTAGTAGAGGTTCTCGCTCTGGGTGACGCGCACCTCGAGCCAGGCGAAGTTGGGGGTGGCGGCGGCAAGCTGGATCGTGGCCGCAGTGCAGATCGGGCCGAGCGGATTGTGGGGCATCAGGTCGATGTAGTG
>ENA-ORBV01015778-ORBV01015778.1-microbial-mat-metagenome-genome-assembly--contig:-NODE-15778-length-11057-cov-5.187887_pt1 | contig 11057 bp, 16 predicted proteins | sample MGYA00237777_ERZ505514 | MGnify/ENA primary metagenome ERZ505514 (study PRJEB26160, sample SAMN06269048) | microbial mat metagenome | isolation source: Oligotrophic lake microbial mat | place...
CATAGTGCTCTGGAACTGCTGGTTGCTCAGCTGGCACATCAGATTCTGTTTCATTCAGACACTGACTGACCTGCTTAACGTCTCAGTCCATCTTTTCAATCACGTTGCTGTCGTCACTTCAAGTCGGGCGACGCAATGATCGGTCTGCCCCTCACAGAACACTGACTGTTCTGCGTCCGAACTCCACGAAACGAAGTGGGATATCTTTTGCCAATGGCGGGTGTGCCGCACAAGACAGGGTTCTGCATCTTTGGTTTGTCCATGCAATTCTATTACGAAATCATTGACACACGGCATGTCAATTGATTGACACCCTACAAGCCGAAGCGATGATCATTCATTATTCTACTCTACTATTGCAATTGCAAGACGTGTTAATGACATGTCTCTGGCCGCGTTTTCCGACATGGAAGGATGTGTCATAAGATAAGTTTTCTTCCATTCTATTTTCGCGGTCTTTCTAAGAGACAAATCTACCATGTCTTCCGTGATGACAGTGATGCGTTTCTCTTCTCGACTTGCCTTGCGAGCAGCGGCTCGACGAGGTGCCATTGTGAGTACAACTCGTACCGATTTGACTTTCACTTCTCCTCGACCTTTGCCACTTGGTGCCTTTTCCATCGCTACTATGACATTGGGACAGGGAGAAAATCTGGATACCACTCCTCTTCCCTGGGTCATTCACAACTCAAAGTAAGTACGCAATCACCATGCCATGATTCTAGAAGTATTGATTTTTTTTGCCTCTTTTCACCACTACTCCTTTACACATATATCACCTGCTACTACTAACGATGATGATGTTGATTCCAGTTTCCCAGAAAAGGACGCACCTGTCTTTTTGCAACTCTTTTTGGAAGCGGCTGATCACAACCATGATGGATTCTTGTCCGTACAAGACATGGGAAAACTCTTGCGTTACATCAATGCGGATCAACCTTTTGATCCTGACCAAGTCCAGTCCATTATGGAACGTGACTTGGGCATGAGACCAAACGAACACCAAGTTCCAGTGGAACGAGTCCAGCAACTTTTACTCAAGATGAATCATTTCCTTTAGCTTGGCCAACGACAGAGACAGGCCTTTCCTCCGTATAACGCTACATGGTGTATTTTTATTTAAACAAACTGGCGTGGAAGTGTCCCCTTCTACTAGCTAATTAGATACTAGTAGTATATTGCTAGATAGGTGCGTGACAAAAAGGAAAGTAAGGGTACGTGCATCTCTTCGGAATGCCAAAAGGGATGGTCGGTTGTACAGTCGCACCGACGTAGGACAGTTCCAGCAATCTGATAGATGCAGCTCGCTAGTGAGAAGATATGTGCCATGCGTAGAATACCCATTCGGGAAAAACATCTTTAGCTCTAGCTCGCTAGTAGCACTGTCTACGATCACGCAACACGTGAAAGAAAAAGGCAACCGGCGAGAGATCTAGTTCCAAGTGAATCTCGTTGAATGCCAAAAGAGAAGGTCAATAGAACAGTTCCAGTGTGCCATGGGTACGGTAGGAATATTCAGCATTCAAACTCTACTACTGTTAGCTTGTCACGAAAGAAAGTCGGTGGTGTATACGATTTCATTCTCTATATATTATGGGGATTTCGTCAAAATTGCGGGCATGCACAAATAGGTACCAATAGCTAAAGCTGAAGCGTGTGCCGTTCAACTGTTAGCACAATACCTTGATAATGGACGGTTGTGGCACCACTATAGTAGAAGCATCTTCTTTGTGGGTGGGACAATGAGGAGGACTTTCACTTCTTCGCTTGTTTTCCATGGGCACACTTTCCCACCGTGAATATCCCATCTTCCTTGTCGTGGATCTTGGAATTGTCGTTTCTGTTTTCGTCGTTGGGACCTTGGAGGTTGTGGCCGGCATGATGGTACTCTCACTACTAGCGCTGTGGTTGCGAGAAATGTGGCGTGGCGCCTTGTCGGTATTTTGAGACTGTTTTCTGGTCGTGCCACGGGGAGAAGAAGGAGTATTTTCCCATCGGCTATGCCGGCAAGAAGACGAACTAGTAGTCGTAGTAGCTGGATGAGTCGGCAGACCCGAGTCCGTCGCTGCCGTTGCGGGGAAATGATGGGAGGATGATGGATCAAGCAGGTTCTTGGCTGCTGCTGTGATGCTTCCGCAGCCATGGGACTTGGCATTGTCATTGATAATGAGAAACTCTGTGCCATTGGGAAGGATTTCCAGCAGGAGTAGTGCGGTCATGGTGGTCAATAATGTTGTTATTCTTCAAAGTAATAGTAGTGTTATGGATGGTAAAAAGAAAAATGTTGGGAGGAGAGAAACTCGTATCGTGTTGTTTGTGAGATGAGAAGCCCTGAATGTGGTTGAGGAAACAGAAAATGTCCTACGTCAAAGTTCGGGTTGATAATGACTGCTCAGCATTCCGTGAAAAAGCAATACTGTAGTCTATAAAAACCGATATGGATAAGAATACTGCTGCACAACATGAATTCAACACAGTGTTTGTATGTAGGACGCGATCACAAAGTAACGCATTCCCGGTAAGAGGCGTCTCCGAAAATAGGACTACCCTTCTCATGTGTGTACAGAACGTGGATTCGATTTTAAATAATAAAGTCATAGGTTCCGTGAATCTCGTCATTATCTGCGTTTCAAGTTCCAGAGGTCGCTTTGTCGCGAAGAGCAGAAGACCTTTCGTCATTCGGAGTCACATCATAGATTCATAGAATCATAGTCTAATCTGGGATTAAAGTTCAAGGAGACATGTTGTCGTGAAAGGAAAATGCGGCTTTTTTAGTTTGACGATTGGAAAAATTAGAAGGTCTTTTTTGTCACAATCAAGAAGAGGCGTCTTATTAATGTCGCATGAGGAGAGCAGAAGGTCATTTTCGGAATAATTTGACGAGAAGGAGGAGAGCACAGATTATTATGTATTTTTCATATTCTTTATGACTAGCTAGCACGTACCGTATAACCATAACCATCGAACAGCAAAAAGCGAAAAAGAACCGTGCTTCTTTCTAAGATGTCACAGTCAATGCGAACCTTTGATAAAGCACATGAAGAAAAACGTTCATCAAGTTCTTGGTCTCGGAACTGCATTTAAGTCCCTATCCATGATGCTCTTCCCATGCCACGCTGGAACTGCTATTCAGTGGTCAAGTTGTCAGTCAAGTGTCAGAAAAAGAACAAGTTGTTGAAAGCCAAAGCTGGCCTTCACCAACTTGACAAAAGCCAAAGGAAAATCTGTGAGAGCATCACTCTTCATTGATGCAAATCTGGGTCATGACTGGGTGACTGGTGGAAGTTGTTGTGGCATCTTGACAGATGACACAGTTGAGACTGCCACTCATGGTTCCGAGTTCACTGTTGCCCACATTGGTGTGGACAAAATTTTAGCAGAACGTTGCAAACTGCATGCTCTTGGAGTCCCCATTGACGGTCCCGCATGCATGTCTGAAGACAACAAATCTGTTGCGTTGAGTTCTGCAATTCAGTCTCATGCCCTTGACAAACGACACAATTTCCCAAGTCATCATCGTGTGCGAGAATGCATTGCTGCCACTCACAATGGTCAACCAATCTTGAAGTTTTCACACATTTCTGGAAAGGACAACCTCGCGGATTGCAACACGACGTCTCTCCCAGGAAGCGAGATCCACATGCATTTTGAGCCATTGCTTCATTTGGTTGACATGTCATCTGATTCATTTCTCCATGCTCAGTCAATGAGGAGTGACAACTGATCCCATTCTGGGTTGACTGTTCATTCCACTTGGGACTTGTTTCCAGAACACCCCAAACAACAACAGTGACAAAAGACGCTCAGTTCTCCCAGCTCGTGGGAATCCCATTGTTGATTGTCATTTGCATCTGGTTTGCAGATGCCTCTCTGTTTGCAGGTTGTTTTGCAACAAGGAAGGGATGAGCGGTTGTCATTTCAGCGCTGCGTGCTGATTGTTGTGGCTTGCACAGCAAACATGAGTCACTGTTCACGCTGTGAATGTTGCAACGTGTTGAAAGTCCAATGGTGAACTGAATCACAAACACTTTGCAAGCCTCATTTTGCTCATGTGTCATTGTCTCAATTTTTTTGACATTGTTTTCATCTGATGAATTCAGTCGACTCATGATTTCAGACCCATGCTTTTGAAGTGTTAACCATTTCCTGCAACAAAACACAAAATGAAAAGAGGGATTCTCAATCTTTTTTCGAACCACATTTGGCAAGTTCGCTTGTGAAGGATTGAATGAGAAGGAGCAATCACTGGTGGTCATGATTTGGAGGGTGTGTTTGCTTCGAAATGAATGCACAAAGTTGGGCCAATTTGGCTTTGATGATTGCGGTGCCACTGCCTCTTTTGAAATGGACAAAATCCTCTGAGTGACAGGATGGGCAACGGATGGTTTGGGCAAGCCAAAGCACTGGTCCGAAACCACACTGAGACAGTGGTGCCACTGACAATTTTTGCCGCCCAGTTTGGTTGAGCAAATTTGCAGTGAATTTTGTCAAAATGGTTTTGAAGATCAATTCTGTGCATGTTTGCACCTGTTTTTGATCAATTGACATGCCCCCCACAATTTCTCCAGAAGGAATGGAGCACAAAAGGGGGGGCATCAGCTCAGTCATTGTGATTTGCGTCAATGCAACCAATTCTTTGTTGATTGAGTTTGTTGTCTGATCTTTCTCAAGCGAGCGTTCCAGACCATCGACTCAAATGTTTGCTCTGATGATGTCATTGTGGGCCTCTTCATGTGACTGCATCATCAACATCTTGAAACGTTTGTTGTTTGTGAAAACAACTGGTTTTTCCAAAGACACACAATGTTGATCGGTCCATTTTTGAAGATCCAACATGTTTGGATGGGGGTGATTGCAGAATGACACCAATCGGGATGTGACAGCTTTGGCATGATTTGCAAATGAGAGGGCAACGCTGCATTGCGTTGAGAAGTTGGCTTCCACAACATGGATGGAGCAATTGAAGAAGTGTCGGGTCCGCAATGCTGGTGCTGGGACAAAAGCACAATGCGCCTGTCATGAAAAGCACAACATTGACAGGATTGCATGCATCCGACTTGGCCTTGCCTGTGACCAACTGAACTTTTGATGATCAGCTGCTACCTTTGACACAATTCACACATCACTGTGCCTCCAAAACGTGGGTGTCCAGCCACTCACTGATTCGCATGTTGGAAAAAGAAGAGGGTAGCAACTGGGGCCACGTTGTGGTGGTTGGACAGGCGAAGGAGGTCGTCCGGTTGTCATTTGTGGAAGATGGACAATCAATTGGCATTGTGGAACAGCGCAGAGTGTCTGCACTGTTGTGCAAATTCCACAGCGAGGAATGAACTCAAAATGACAGAACAAAGCTAAGAATCATTGATGAGCTAAACCGAGAGAAGAAGGGCATGACAGATCAAACACAAAGACCAAGAAGGAGGAATGCAGAACAAGTGTGCGGTGAGCCGCTACACCACAAGAAAACCGAAACCATTTGTCACATGCATCACACTTTTGAGCATTCATGCTCCACTCAGGCAACCTAAAACTATTTTTTAATCTTACATTGCATCCCCTTGCGGCTGTTGAATTTTTGATTTTACCTCACCATGGACACTGGTTGGTTCTGTCCACATGGAATTCTATGTTCATGTAGAAAATGTCTCTGTTTGGGTGTGGTTGGACCGATGGCCTCTTGGGCTGCCGCTAGGTCCCTCAGGTCTTGAGGCACTCTGAACTGTTGTCTCGTCAGGGCAACCTTGACTCCGGCAAGCATCATTTCCATACAGACCATATGGTTCCTCGCGTCAACAGTGAAGAAGGAATGGGCAGTCCTATTTGTTTTGTGAGACGTTTCGCGCCTTGCTTATTACAGATATGAGAATTCTAGATGTCCAATCCCACAAGGGTGGCATAGCCTTTGGATACTAGTAGCTAGGATGGAGGAGGAGGAAGAGGAGCGACTCGAAACTATTTAAAAAACGAGACTTTTCATAAAAAAATAAATCACTTGCTGCGACTCGAAAAGGTTATTCCTATTTTACTCTACCGTGCATTCGCTACAAACAAGCACCCAAAGAAAGAAAGAAAGAAAGAAAGAAGAATAGGAAAACGACAAATGAGGCACCCGTCCACATACGGTGCGTTGTTGGAAGGAAGGATTGCATTGATTTTACAATCCTCGCAATCCTCGGTTGCGTCGCTGATGACGATTGTTGCCTTGGCGAGCACAATCTTTGGATTCGGCGGCGACCCCCCCGCGTCCACGTTCGGTAGCAACGGTACCACATTTGGCGGTCGGTGCCTCCTTTTGTTGCGTGGTTTGAGGGGCTGGACCCGCTTCTTCTTCGTCACTTGGAGGTGGTTGCTGTTGTTGATTTTGTTGTTGCTGCTGCTGATTTTGTTGTTGCTGTTGCTGCTGCTGATTTTGTTGTTGCTGCTGCTGCTGTGGTTGTGGTTGTTGCTGTCCTCCCGCCTGGGGTGGAGGTTGGGTAGTGGCAGCCGGAGGCGTCGCCGTCGTCGCGGCGGCCGGAGGCGTTTCCGTCGCCGTATCAACGAGAGGATTGTTGTTGTTAGTGGCAGCGGCTTCGCGACTGCCGATTTTCGGACAGGCATTTCGGGTCACCGCCGTTTTCATACACGGAGCTTCCAGGGACGCCTTGGTATTCAATTTATATCCGGCCACGACCCATTGATAGACGCCGGGTCCATTGTAGAGTTCGGCCGTAATGAAACCCGCCTTTCCGCGCAACAAATCAATCACGGCAGCGGCGCGTGCCCCCGATCGACAATAGACTGTTGCAAACAAAAATCAAAGACAAAGGGATGAGTGAATACTAGTACGTGCCGCGCCCAAAAAATAAGAATACAACACACAAGGATCACCTACCCACAGTGGGACACGACAAACACGGCAAAATGCCCAACTCTTTCAACGTGGCATTGATATCTTCGACCGGAGTATTGCTCAACAAGGGTCCCATGTCTTCCACAAAGGTAGCATTGGGAAGATGGCCTCCATTCCATTCGTCTTGAGTGCGGACATCCAAAATCAGCGCCACCTGCCCGGTCGTCGCCATGTCATAATAGTCCGTGGCGGCCAAATCACCTTGAGCAGCTACGGTGGTTGCCACCAGTAGGATCAACAGCAACATGGAGAAGGTAAAGGCGTTCATCACCATCATGGTTGTTATTGTTATTCTTATTGATACTGTCGTCCTAAAGCAAAGCAAGAAATGATGGAGGGCGAGTAAAAGTCCAATGAGTGGAAGTCCAATGAGCGGCAGCTGTGTTTCTGTAGCAACTGAATGAAACTTCCGGGCGAGTACAGTATGTATTCTGGTTTTTCAAAAATGAGACCTGCGTGCGTGTCTTGTCACAATTGCAGACAGAAAGTTCTTCTCTAACTAATTTTTTAATGGACCGGTTAAAACCTAACCGTGTCATTGGTTCCGCAGGTTCGCGATCGCGCCAATTGTTATTGGTAATTATCGCGATGCATCTACCACGTCGTGCTAGCTAGCAGTAGGAATGATAGTAATATTAGTCTTGTCATAACCGTAGAGTACTGGTAGTTGTGAGTCAGGAGTCATTGATCCCACGCCAGGCCTAAGTGATTTGTTCGCGATGGTCATTCATCACATGAAGTCCCGGTTCCTCGTGGGAAGGTGATTCAAAATAATGGCGAGAGCAAGTAGCACAGTTGCTCAAAATCATGTCAACATTTTCCACCACAGTGTGCTTGTGGCACAGATGACAGAACGTCAGGTCCATGGCAGCAGCAGCAGCAGCAGCAGCAGCAGCAGCAGCAGCAGCAGCAGCAGCAGCAGCAGCAGCAGCAGCAGCGGTCAAGCTTCCACCGGCCGAAGCCTCTTTACCTGCGGGAGGCCCAACTGGATCTGCTATCAGTGGTGACACTGGTGCCAGACCCCCTATTGCAACACCAACGTTGCCGGCCTCAAGATTTCTGATGACATGGACACCCGGGCTGCAGAATCTGCCAAGCGCTCTGCTGAATCACCCTCTCGTACCATTGATGAAGCGGACTCCAAGAAGACCAAAGACTCTGCAGCTACGGCAATGGACACAGTGTCAAAAGCAGCCAACTGGGACATCTTTGTTCCTCCGGCTGATCCCATGTGGCCAGAGGAAGATAAGAAACTTTCAACCCGTCTGAACGACAAACATTGCGATCGTAGCATGGACGGTTTCTCGGAAGACGGAGCAACGGAAGCCTGCCATGCAGAATTTTGAAGGAGTGTCCAAGCTGGCAGGACCCGGGGTGGATACCAACGACTACCTCGCCCACAAAATGCCAATCTCTTGTGTGGAATAGCACAATTCCTGATGGAGCGAGAACTGACGACCACAGAACACCGGCACATTCTGGAACACGGCCTACCGTTGGACACTTGGTGTCGCGGCTTCACCAAGCTTGCTCGTTGCACGTTTACTGCAACCGATTACTTTACCGAAGAGGACATTCTGGAATGTCGGATTCTCATGTGCCGCCTGGCATGCACATCACCAGGCCGACTCTGGGATGTTCACAAGAGCCTGATGCATGCAACACTGGAAGCCAAGGCATGGGCCGGTTGTGTTAGGGCGGTGGGTGCTCTTTACACCCACGCTCCTCCTCCAGCCAAAGGTAGTCTCAAGGATGGCAAGATCACGACATACCTCCTCCCCAGCCAGCCAAAAGTTCCCCAAGGTGCCACTCCTCCCCTCGTCAATTGCTCTGTCGTCCTGCAGACTCCCTCTCCGTTGACCACGGCGGCTGCCAGTCCCGCTCCGGCCTCTGCCTCTGTGGCTTCTATTCCAGCTTCTGCACAGAAACCCCCTCCTACCAAGTCGGCCCTGAGAACACCGACACATCCGTCTGCCACCCTTCAGCTGGCCCAAGCAGTCACTTGGGTCCTCAGGCGGTACTTTCAATTCTGAGGTAAATTCTGCATCAGTACGGATTCCACCCCTGGGCAGATTCCCGCACTGGTCCTTATGGATCTTTTGAAGGACCTCCTCATTATGTACCGTGCTCTTGACTGCACCGCGGTGCTAGCAACGTGGATAGCGACCAGTGCTAAACCTGATCTTACCCCCAAAGAGTTCCCCGCCTCTCCGCTTGACTTCAAAGAGCATGTTGACAGGTTATGCGTGAGGTCGGGTTGGTTCTCGAATTGGATCCAAATGCATTTCCGCTGTAACAAACTCCCCGACTTCTTCTCCAGTGACGACAACAGCATGGGTAAGCCCTGGTTTGATGAGCATGGCAGTGCCGGCTATCGCAAAGTCTGTCAAACCCACCATGACACGGACGTAGTCGGCTGGTTTCTGATGTCTGGCCCCTTCACGAATCATGTCTTCCTTGAGAACAGCATTGCGGAGGCCATGGTTCGTTATCTCCCCACAGGCATTTCGATTGAGTTTAGGTGCTACCCCCAGTTCCAGAAGGCACTCAGGCCACTCGATTCGGATGCGACGATCAAGGACCACCCTGGAGTTGCTAAACGGGATTACAATGGATACCCAGCCTACCGACTAATGTCCGTTGAATGTGAGACTGACAAAGTTTGGATCATGCAAGGCATTCTTCGCAAGCTCTTCAATGTCCACAAAGACCTGTGGCTACGCTTGAAGCACTATAATGTTGTCCTTCTCCCCCCTCCAGGAACTGCGTCTGAGGGATCCGAGGGCACTGTGATCCGTCGCAAACTGTTGAAGGCGCATGTGAAAGCGGTGTTCTCTCTTCACGAGACCCAAACCGGCATCTTCACAGCACTTGATGAACCGTTTGTGTTCAAGGGTAAGGAGCATGCGGCCCGAGGAGTCCTGCTATCCGTCCCGTGGCCGATCAGCGAAGACTACGAGCTCCAAGACAAGCGTAAACCCAAGGCCACCATTAACCCTATTACCGGCAAACACTCCAAGCGGCTGTACCACTCTGTGGATCAGCTCATTCCAGCGGACCGTGTGGTGAGTATGTGGTCATGTCTTGCAACGACCATTATGAGAAGGCGGAGCCCTTCCTCAGAGTCTTTCCCAAGTATGTTGCCCGCCGCCTCTGCCAAGAAGCCGCCAACCTCTGGTTGACAGAGGGAGCCCTGGCTATCGCTGCAGAAATGCATCTTACCACAGATCTGGAAGGTAACTGGGACAGAGGCTGGATAACTGCCGCTGATGAAGAGGCCCAAGGCTTCCTCGCGGGCTATGCTTTGGATCTCTCTGATGACTCTGATGACCTTCCGGTTTTCCCTCCTGATGATTCCACCCAACCACCGATGCTGGCCTCCACCAACGATAGCTCTGTTAAGACGTTTGGTACTGTTTTCGGACGTGACCAAGAGCCAATAGCTGTTGAAGAAGCTGCTGCTTTGTCGGTGGACTCGGTGTCCCCGGCGGGGTTATCAGGAGCTGCCACCCCTGAGGGTGGCGGCCCCTCTGGCTAGGCACAGAGGCCCCGCTGGTAGACGGCACCAGCAGGCAGGGGCCCAGCCTTCTCAAGTCCGTCCTACACATGCAGATGAAGAATTGGATGAAGAATTTGCACCCCCTCCTGATCATGATGAAGATGATATATGCTTTGGTGACTTTTGGGGTCACCTTTTCCAGGGTTACCTATGATGCGCTCTCTTCCAATTCAGGGGCTTGCCAACTGGGGTCCAAGAACACAAAGAGCATGAGTCCTTCAATATCCTTTGGCGCTACAAGATCAGTATTGCTTTTCTCCAAGAACTGGGCCTCAACTGGTACGCTTTGAGTGACAGCCCAGCAATGCTCTGCCGCGTACGCCATGAATTGGATTCCAACAAGACCCAAACTCGATGCTGCCATAACACAAAATCCCTTATCTCCAAAGACCGACAATGGGGTGGAACTGGTATTTTATCCCATGGTTTGGTGGCTCACTTTGCTGTGGGGTCCAACGGTGACAAGACCGGGGCTTCTACCAACCTACCTCCAACAAGTTGGATCCATCTTCTGTCTGGTCCCAACACAGGGCCTACTTTCAACTTCAAGACGATGACAGGGATCCATGCTTAGCATTCTATGAAGACTTATGTGGGGAAGTTCTGGCA
>ENA-ORBV01015779-ORBV01015779.1-microbial-mat-metagenome-genome-assembly--contig:-NODE-15779-length-11057-cov-4.904372_pt1 | contig 11057 bp, 9 predicted proteins | sample MGYA00237777_ERZ505514 | MGnify/ENA primary metagenome ERZ505514 (study PRJEB26160, sample SAMN06269048) | microbial mat metagenome | isolation source: Oligotrophic lake microbial mat | place...
TTTTCAAGCAGAAGACGGCATACGAGATTCGCCTTAGTCTCGTGGGCTCGGAGATGTGTATAAGAGACAGCCCATGGCCAACAGGCCGCCGCTGACTTCAACTTGTACTCGCTCTTATCTGCTACTATAGCTAGTAACTACCTGCAAGGGACACATGCACAGTACCAGGCAGGTGCCAAGATGCCATCCACCTCACGACAACAACAACGAGTGGCCCATGTCCATCGGATACCCCAATCCAGTCCCGACGACATTTCTGGATTGGAAGCACTCGTCCAAGCCGGGAAAATCCATGTAAATTCTATTGTTGCCATTTTGGGCAAGACGGAAGGCAATGGATGTGTCAATGATTTTACAAGAGCCTTTGCGGTACAATCCCTGCAGTTATGGCTGGGTCGGCATGTCCCAGAAAAAGTCGCCATTCACAAAGTGTGTCTTGTCATGTTGGGGGGCACCGAAGGCGGAATATCGCCACATTTGATTGTCATGGAAGTCCGGCAGGATAATGATGGTGATGAGGCAACAGCCATAGCCACTACTACAGATGAAGTCGCACCAATCACCAGCAAGAAACAAAAGATGGCTGCTGCTGCTGCAAGCTACACACAATCTCTGGCGATTGGGGTCGCTCACAGTCCCAATCTTCCTTATCCAGACTTGGGTCGGGTCGCGCAGGTCCAAATGGTAGCAAGTACGGTCCGTATAGCCATGGCGCAGGCAGGTATCACCGATCCCAAGGATGTTCATTTTGTGCAAATCAAGTGTCCCTTGCTGACAGCGGCAAGGCTACAAGAATGTGAACGAGACGGAAACACCACGGCTACGAGTGATACGCTCAAATCCATGAAATTATCTCGAGGTGCATCCGCGTTGGGAGTCGCGGTGGCCTTGTCGGAATTTTCCATGGACGACATTACCAATGAAAAGATTGGCCAGGATTGGTCTCTGTTTTCCAGTCGAGCAAGTACATCGGGAGGAGTGGAACTTTTAAACCATGAAGTGGTCGTCTTGGGTATGAGCTCGGATTGGAAGGGTCCCTTGGCGGTTGATCATGCCGTTATGAAAGATGCCATTGATGTCGAGTCGATCCGGGGTGCCTTGATGCGTTTAGGAATCGTTGCCACTCGTCAGCTAACACTGGAACAACAAGAGCAGGTGGTCTGTCTCTTGGCCAAAGCCGAAGCCAGTAGTACCGGGAATATCCGCGGCAAGCGACACATCATGTTGGATGATTCAGATATTAGTGCCACGCGGCATGCCCGGGGATTTGTAGCCGGGGTCATTGCCAGTCTCATCGGTCATACAGAGCTCTTTGTTTCTGGTGGCGCCGAGCACCAGGGCCCCGATGGTGGTGGACCTGTGGCAATGCTTGTGGATCGTAGTGGGGGTCCTTAAAAGTAGTTAGTTGAGGATATCATTTTTGGGTGGCACAATACTGCATTAGTAGAAATTCAACCAGCCACCAGTATTTTGTGCTACGATAAAATATTTCTGAATGTTGTTGACAGATTACTGTATATATTTTTTAATTCTTAATAATTTTAATATAATTTTAAAGGACACGAAAACAAAACAAGATAGGTGAATGAAGTGGTGGTAGATGTGCAGGGCGTGGCAAGGAAATGAAAGATAAAAAAAAGACACCATGATGGACTGTATGTATGTATGGCTGGCGAATCAATACGCAGGTAGCAAAATGTCAGCGGAAATCACAAAGTCAATCCTCAGGGTGATATCAAGATTTCCCAGGCGCATCCCATCATCACGAGTACTGTAGTACTAGTGTTGTGTGTATGGCTCGTAACGGGAGTGAAGAAAGGAAGGAATCGGCGTGTATTGTGCGATCGTTGTCTCATTTGCATCTATCCCTAATGGATTGCCAAGAGTGCAGACCATGCGAAATGCAGTGTCCATTTTTCCATTCCCACTAGTAGTGAACTTCAGGCAGCAAAAACCTTGGTGGGGCTTTAAAAACCTGGTTGCTGGTACTGTTGATACTGTTGGGGTGGAGCATAGGCTTGTTGACCATATCCTTGCTGCTGTTGCGGTGGCTGCTGACCATATTGCTGCTGTTGCTGCTGAGGAGGTTGTGCAAAGGTGGGAGCACTGCCAAAAGTCCCAAAACTAGCTTGTGTATCATTCATGGGACTTTGCATGGGTTGCTGCTGCCCATACTGTTGCTGCTGCTGCCCGTATCCTCCATATTGCTGCTGCTGCTGTGGTTGGGAGGGCGCGGGGGGTGCAGGTGCCGGCGTCGCCCACGGATCAGCGGGTGGAGCAGCATAAGGGTCCAAGGACGCCAACACCGAGTTGGTGTTGGTAGACGATGCTTGTGTGGGTGCCGTGTTGCCGCCCAACGAAGCTCCTCCATAGGAATAACCGGGTTGAGCTTGTCCTTGATAGGGTGTCAATGCCGAAGTATTGGTGGTGGGTGCCGTTGATGCCGATCCAGCCCATGAACTTTGGGACTGAGGAGGAGGTGATCCGAAGCCACCACCAAAGGGATCTGGCTGCTGACCATACCCGATTTGGGGCTGCTGCTGCTGCTGTTGCCCATAGGGATTGGGCTGCCCATAGGGATTGGCTTGTTCCGGCTGCCCATAGGGATTATTGGGTTGCTGCTGAGGATATCCTCCTCCATAGCCCTGCTGCTGCTGTTGCTGCATTCCCGGAGGCAGTGAGTTGCTACTATGATGAAAATCGGATCCCATGGTCATACTGGACACCATTTGTCCAGGAGGTCCCTGAGGTTGAGGTACCGAAGGAGTCGGGAAATCATCAAAGCTCATCAACAAGTCTTCTCCAGGAGGCTTGTTACCTCCACCTGTAGCTCCAGTGCCACTATCACCATTGGTTTTACTGCCTAGATCCCTTTGACTTGTCCGTTGCTGCTGTTCTCGATATTCGCGCATACTTTCCACGCGTGCGGCAGCAATCATGCGCCGTTCTTCCGGACTCATGGCTTCATCTTCTTCACCCCCGCCATTGTAGGATGACCTGCTGCCACCGGGTTTGCGGACCGTCATTTGCGGAGTTCCCAATTGATAAATTTGATTAAATTTAAAAATGGACACTCCCCCTACGCGCAAATCAAAGGGACGGACATTGCTACCTTGGGGTGCGGGTTGACTAATCAAGTGACAACGAAAGACACCAGAGAAGCCCGGTACTTTGAGACTAAAGACGTGTTGCCAGGTCCGATCACTGGTCCAACCATTTTGGCCACTGGTCGAAAAATGCACATCCTTGCCATCAAGCGTTACGTGGCGTTTTCCGGAATTCAACGACCAAACAAAGACCACTTCGTGTTCACTTCCACGACAATGCGCACCGACTAAGCCGTCGTCGATGGCTTTTGTATTGGCAAATCCAAATTTAAAGGTAATACTCTTTTTAGAGACGCCAATCGTTTTGCTTTTATTCTTGACATTGTAGTCAATGTAGTAAGGAATAAAGGCGACCGTCATATTGTGTAGTAGTACTGGTCAATAATGAATTGAAAAAAGCGTGGAAATATCTAGTAGCAGGAAGGTATAGACTGGTGAAAGTGGCGGGTGTCCCTTGCTTTTTTTTTAATGTTTGGAAGAAGAGATGTGGCTGCTGCTGCTGCTGCTGATCAAGCTTGGATGGATGGAGTTGCCTATGCCAGTGAATGAAGGGAAGGAGAACGGTTGATGATTGTGTTGGCGGTACTAGTGAGTGCTACTACTACTGTCCTGTACTGGATGCAGGCCAAGCTATCGTTGATGACTGTATGGTGCTGGGTTGCGTTGATGACTACTCTAGCTAGCTAGCTGGAGCAATGTACTAGAAGTGGGATACAGCTTGGCTATGTGTTTCACACGATCGACTCTTACTGGTGTTAACTTACTCGTAACACACTTGGTCGGTTTTGGCGGTGCGGATGTTGCAATGGAATGCTTGCGCTGCGTTTGATGAGTGTTGATGGGTGGTTGGTTACGTTGGAGAGATCTTACACTACGTCGTACTGGTTAGCGGTCCAGTAGGTCGTAGTATTAGACTAGTAGTACGATACGTGATGGTCATTCCCTTCCTCCGATATTGCCGTTGCTTCACCGCTACAAGTATGGTACTGGTGCTGTAGCTCGGGCAAGACACACAGCTTCGGAGGGAATCGTTAGGCTTCCTTATACTTTTTCGGACCGTTGTCTGCAGCGCGCACCTCGGCTATCCCGGCGTTGGTCCCAAAATATTTAGCCCAAACAAGCCCGCCTCAATTTTTCAAACATCAAAATCAATGGGCCAGTCAAGCTGGCTGGCTCGGAGGGACACACGTGACCTTGTTGGCCACGGGAAAGAGAACATTGGGTGAATGCAATTACCCAATCAATGGAAAGGGGATGAAACTTTTGCTCTTGGATGGCAGCATGCTGGTCCATTGTGTTTTCCACTTTTCTCATTTGAGATGATGCCCTTGACATTGTTTTAACAAAAGGTTGGAGCACACTGGAGCGATTCGAATCATTTGCATGCAACTTGGGCAGATGTGCGTTGGGAAATGGAGCAATGAGTGGATCAGTGCATTGGTCTTAAATCAAACAAATGTGACATTGGCTAACCAAACCAATGCTGGGAGCATGAGCAGCTAGCATGAGCATCTAGCAACAGCTCAAATTTAACAGGCAAAAAAAATTATTTTTGGAGGGAAAGGAAATGTTCATTGCACTTCAAGTTGGCATCATGTTCTCCAAGGGCATCATTTGGAGCAAACCGATTTGCGGTTTTTTTTTAATTCTCTTTTGCTCTCTCCGTGCTAAGCAACATGTTTGCAACTTGTTTTTAGCAGCAGAGCCTGGAATTTCAACTCCTAGCTTATTGGGCTTATGACAAGCCAAGACACACATGCGTCCAAAAAACATTCAAGAAGCACAGTCGCTATGGTGCTGTTGTCTGGTGACAATCTGTCCCATGTCCACTGGGGTCATTGAAACTGAAGACCCCAATGTTCTCATGGCACTTGACACATGACATGCTTGCGGCTACAAATTTCAACAAACTAAGTGGAATGCTCTCCCAAGTTTGTGAAGGGAGGGGGGGTGGCTTTTGTCAGGGTCAACATCTCACAAAAAAGTTGTCTCCTGCAATGTTAGGCAAGCATGCAATGGAGGATGAAACCAAGTTGTGGCTCCTGAAAAAAGGTTGCATAAATTTCAACAACATTGATGAGAACTGGAAAATTGTTGGATGTGTTTGTCTGCATTCATCATTGGTCAATCAAACACTCAGTTTGGGGCCACCGCAAAGAAATGCACAACTTTCTAGGCTTCAAAACATTCTGGATGAAGCATGATGTTTAGATCTTCAGTGCTTTGACCTGAGATCTTGATGCCAGTGCAACACTGTTGCAGAAGAAGAAGCACCCTAAAAGATCTAATGGCTCTCCTTAGAACATTTCAACTGTGTGTGGGTAGAATGGGGATTTTTAATGCTCCAGCCCAAAGGAATGAAATGATCATGCATTGAAAATGATTGTGCAACTAGATCTACAAAGTTCCCTGCTGGGGGCCAGAATGACATTGTTCACCTCTACGAGCATGGCAGATTGGGTTCCTGTGCCATGCTGTTGTTTCTCCTTCTCAAGCAGAAAATGGCAACAACAATGTTCAGATGTTAGGCGCTAGCCTCTCAAAAGTTGCAAACAATTTGGTCAGTCATGCTTGAATGTCCCAACTTGTGGCTGAGGTGAACAGAAAGATGCATGTGAATGACTGTCTTGTTTCAAGTTGCTGTCGGTTGAGAGACAGCCTAACCAGCAATGCAATGGAGCTGTGACCCATGTCACTTGTGATGTCCGCCCCTCAGAAGCAGTTTGCAGTCAGTCTCTGAACATCTCCACACAACACTTTTGCTGAACTCAAGGACTGCAACTCAGATAACAGTTGCATTGGAAACTGGATTTGCAATCATGAGCTAAATGCAACAGCCTGTGTCTTCAGAAATTTGCTAGAAGCCCCTGCACTGTGACTATGTGGAATGCATCAGCTCCACAAGGCACAAATTAGAGTTCGTTGCTCTTGTTTTTTACAGAAAGAAGTGATCCTTTCCTGATCTGCATGGGATGACAAGGCAGTCACAGTGACCCATCACAGCAATTGCTTGCACTTGAAGCTCTGGGGATGTTCAATGTTGCACACATGTTCTAGCCAAACTGCATGTCTGGTTGCACTGTGTGAAAAAAAACGCAGAAACATGGAATGTCATCTTCTCAGGGAGTTTTTTGTTGCAATGACACAATGGCCATGTAGACATTTCTTGATGCGCTGAACCAGAAGAACTAATCCATCTGCTGTAATTCTTGACTGACAAAAGGTTGTCTCGGAGACAAATTCTGGCATGCAAGGACATGTGCTTCACCAATGTGGCCTAATTAGTCATTCTGACATCGCAATGTGTGTGGCTCCATGTCTCCACTGAACTGGGCTCAATGCAATCAATGATGTGCACATTCAAGTGCAGTCTGAACTGCAACAATGCATTTTGATTGTTGAAGTGAATGATTGCTTATCATGTTTCTTGCCAACAGGAAAACTTGTCATTCAATGCACCATTTTTGTCATGGCTAGCAACTGCATGTTGCTCTCAAGTTCTTGGTGTGGTGTCTGTGTGACATCATTCATGGTTTGTTGAAAGAATCCATTTTAACACTCATGTGGACATGAGTGTCAACTGCTGTCCGATCAGCAATTTTTTTACTTGTCGCTGCTGCATTGCAATTCACTTGTCTGATGATCTCATTCTCCCTATGCTGGAGTTCCAAACGCCACATCATCATCTTCGAAATCCCTGCTAGCCAACCCTCCTGCAGTTGCACAAACTGTTTTAAGACTGATAGCATTCTTATTGTGGATTAAGATTCGGTTGGTGTCAACGAAGCTCTGTTTGCAAACCTTCTGCAATGAAAAAATTGCATTTGTGGAAAAAAATCCCATGGACATTGTCTTGATCTGTTTTCTTAATGCAGTCATTCCTTCCCCAACTTACATCAAAACTTAAATTTGGACATTGTTTGGTTTGCGTGTTTGTCTCAAGCATGCAACAATGTCCACTGAAGAGATGGACATTGAGACAAATGTGAAATCAAAGACAATCCCATTGATGCGGTCAAAACATTTGAAATAAAAAACTGAACCTGACTAAAACAATTGAGATCCAATCCACAACTTCCAATCAAATCCAACAATGGCTGTTGTGGTGCCTGCAGACATCATGCCAGGTTCCACAGACATCTCAAGCAGACCACCCCCAGCACTTGTGAACTGATCCTTGCCAAAAGAGGGAGACAAATGCAACAAGTTGTAACAGACATCAACATGTGCAATGTTTGCATAGTTGATGTTCAACAGAAAGGTTTGTAAAGATCAACAAAAAGAGATTGTTTCTCGTTTACTTCCAAAGCAAATTGAGTCAAACTGTGACTGTTTTGGTTGACAAGATGCGAGAAAAATGGTTCCCTGAACATCAATCTGATTTTGATGAAAATGCGGGCAGATAAAATTAACCTTCCGAAAAGATTGGTTGTTGACAAGGCATGTGAGAAAATTTGATTTGGTTGAAGTGTCTAAGACTTGGAAAAGAATGGAAGTTTTTAGCATTGGAAAACCAGGGTTGACCGCATGATCTGTTAACAGCTAGCTACTAGCTAGCTAGCTAGCACTTTCAGAGATGTGGCTCCATCTGCTAGCTATTCATTTCATGGTGAATGCTAGAATTTACTCTGTTCCATGGCAAGTTCCAAAGCAGCAACAGAGTGCGTCCACTAACAGCAAGGTGGTGATGCATGTTCCTCCTTGATTTCTGTTCACACATATCCAAGATGATGAGACCAGTTTGTCTTGGTGTTCTTCCTGCTCGGTTGGTAGGGATGATGTCACTTGCCCTTTCAAAATCTTTTTAGTGCGCAGTTCTCGTCATCGTTGGTGGTTTTGTTGGCGCAATAGTGCTGCAGTCGTCGTCACAACGACTACACGATTGGATGACCACTACGAAAATAAAAGGCTATTTTTTTATCAAACGTGACATGATAAATTGATAATCTCTTGTTCTCCCGGGGCAATGAGTAGGAGATAGAGCTCCTCCATGAGAATGGTTGATGATAGGTACTAGTAATAGTAAGAAAAGAAGCAAGATGAGTGCTGGCCATTGAGTTTTGCTAACGCCAGCTATAAACCGGTTCCTGACAAGGCTATTGGAACATTCAAGTTGAAAATGCAGACGGAGTACAGTACTCCAGTAATAGCCGAGGGTAGCCATGATTGCAGCACCTCGGTCCTCGGGTAAAATGGATTTCACTCTCTAAAATTAATAGCTATATTTTTATTCACCCGAGATGCTGATTCGAGGTCGCGTTCTAGCTAGACCACGAAGTTTGATGACTTAGTTCTCTATCATAGGGATTTAGTAACCAGTGAGCTACATTCCGGATGTTGGTTGAAGCGGCTACATGAAAAGGGCTATAATAGACTTAAAAGTACCTTGAGTGGCCAAAACTTCAATCTTGAAGTGCGCATGTTCGCATTTTGCCCAATTGATATTCCCTTTGGAAAGCACAGGCCAAAAGCCAACACGAATACTTAGGTGACAGTTTCGTTTGGCTCCTTGTTCGGCATGTTCTCTCCACGAGCGAGTGGCTCGGAGCGGATAAATTAAAGTAAAGGTTCGCAGCGGTGAGCCCGGTCTACGTGTTGCGGACACTGTTGCACGGTTGCACCACCAGCGTAGTTTAGCGCAACACCTACACCTTGCGTCGCTGGTTCGCATAGCTGCTGTTGAGCCTTCCATAATAATCTGAGTCAACTCTCCTTCTTTTGACAACCAACAACCAACACTCCATTCCACACAAATACCTAAATTGCCACATAATCAACAGTCTCAAGACATACTACTACTCTACATACTGATATCTGAAAGATGAAACCTTCCAAGATGGGCAAAAGCTTGATGCGCCGTGCTTCCTCTCTCTTGTTGAGAAAGAAGACTCTTGTCGAGGAAGATGACCAAAGCATCGGATCTCTCGTGGGCATGATTATCACGATCACACCGGACACGCCGCAAGAATCACAGGCACAAACACTGCCAGGGCTAGTACTGGTAGCACGACCACAATCGCCTGACGACGAATGTACCAGCAAGGACCAACCATGGAGTAGCTGCGACAAGAAGGAGAACAGCATGGACAAGAGCTACACGCATCGTGCTTCGATTAGTGAAGAAACACAAGACACAACGCCCATTTCATGTTGCAACGAAGAGGAGCAACAAGAGAGACGAATCAAGCGAGACCTGTATTACAAAAACAGGAGGGTATCCGTATCACGGAGTTGTTGATGAGGGCCCATTCCATCATGTATAGTTATATAGATGATCCTACTACATACAAACTAAGCAGTAAACAATATTTCAAAGATTCAAAGACCATGTACTATATTATTTATCAAATCATTTTTACCTAATGCTTAGCAATCGTTGCATGGCAATTCGTGCTCATCATTTTATGGTGCCTTCCATCAGCCTTCTATAGGTATGCATTTGGACATGCCATGGTTCTATGTTTGACATTTAAAAACTGCAGTGTTAAACAAAGCCACACAAAATGGTGTTGGCTGAAGCCCTATTTGCTTCCTAGAAACTCGAGGCTGCCAAACGATAACTCTATTTCTGCTATTGGCATCACATGTCCTTTCAGCGGCAGCACCAAGACAATGAGAGGCTGCATCTAAAAAATGCCTGTCACATGAATTTTAGCAGATTAAGAATGATGACAGCATCCACAGATTAATGAACATAACATTGTTGTTCTGTTAGTCCAGATGACAAGTGTCCCCTTGGCTTTGCTTTTAGGTTGTGACATGTGGATTTTGTTTGTGACTGTGTTGAAATAATCACATTTGTCACATCACGTGACTGGTTAGCTAGTCTGGACAAGGCGAAGACAAATTAAACAACTTTGTTGATGCACGATGAAAACATTCCATCAGATCTGTTGCCACCTACAAATTGACATGATAAAGACAATGACGAACATTGTCCATAAATTGATGTTCACTGCAAATCTGTGCTAACGCCAAAATTTTCAGCAAAAGAATTAACAGACTTCATTAACCTAGTGAGGGGACGACATGCATGATTTGACAACGAAATTCTGTGAACTTGAGTTTTGTTGGGGAATCATTTGCATTAAGAACAAATTGCTTGAGATTGTCATTTGATCGCATGACTCTGTCAATGATGAAAACATTGTGAATGGCAGCTAGAACCACAATCTTCATGTTGTCTGCAACAATGGGCATGAAGTTTCTTGTGCTGAACATGTGCGGCAAAACTCATGAGTGAGCTGACACAACACAACAGGTTCAAAATGCTCCACTAGGCATTATCTGCGGATTCTGAGGAGGAGGGGGGGCTTTTTGTTAATCAGAAGAAGAAGAAGCAAAAAGGTTGCACATTTGCTCTCCAACCCTAAATTTTTCATGGTTTTTCAAAGGAAGAACAAATGTTTGCTTCTTTGTGTGCTTGGTTGCTTGGTTGCTTGCCTGCTTGCCTGCTTGTCTGATTGTCTGATTGTCTGATTGTCTGATTTTCTGATTGCATGTCTGATTGTCTGATTGTCTGATTGTCTGATTGCATGTCTGATTGTCTGATTGTCTGTGTGCTTGCTTGCTTGTCTGCTTTTCTCTCTGTCTGTCTGTTTGCTTGCCTGCCCACCCGCTTGCTTGCCTACTTACTTCTCTGTCTGCTTGCGTGTCTTTTTGCGTGTCTGCTTGCTAGCTGCCTGCGTGTTTGCTTGCCGGCGTGCTTGTCCGCTTGCTTGTTTCAGCAAGACATGAAAGTCCCAGTGACTTCAACAAAACATTCATCTCGCTGGTCAAAAACATCTTGTTGCCTTGCTATCATCAAACGTCTGCTGCAAGTCTTCTGTGGCAGCATGTCATGTTCAAAATGTGCATCCTAGTAGCGGAGATCTCCAGCTCCGCTGCCTTCACTTGCAGAGCTGTCTCTTATACACATCTCCGAGCCCACGAGACTAAGGCGAATCTCGT
>ENA-ORBV01015780-ORBV01015780.1-microbial-mat-metagenome-genome-assembly--contig:-NODE-15780-length-11057-cov-4.012842_pt1 | contig 11057 bp, 6 predicted proteins | sample MGYA00237777_ERZ505514 | MGnify/ENA primary metagenome ERZ505514 (study PRJEB26160, sample SAMN06269048) | microbial mat metagenome | isolation source: Oligotrophic lake microbial mat | place...
CATTACATTCATTTTAGCTTCATTCTAAAGCTTATAATTTTCATTTACAAACAACTCAAAAGGCCTGTAGCTTTTAGGGCAGTGCATCTGGGCTGTGGGCTCCTGTGCCAGATCTGCCAGCCATGCTGATTTGTGTCCATCAATGGTGAACCCTTTTTTCCTCAGGGCCTCCATCACCATCACACCCTAGCATTTGTCCATAAAAGCAAGTGGCGTTGATTGGATTCCCAACTTGATTAAGTCTTGGCAGTGTGTTTGGTGTTGATTTGATCTTCTGAAGGTGGGTTCTTGGATCAGTGGCAGACTGCTTCTCGCCAGTTTCAGTCTTGCTTACAGGCAGAAATCTTCAGCATCTGCAGATGTTGTTGTGGAGTTGTTGCAAGTGATTCCTTGGTTTTCAAGGTTGTCTTTGAAGTGTGAAGCTTGAATTGTTGTTTTTGACACATAGCATGCTCTGTTGCTTTCGTGGATTCTTTTGATCCCCAGGTAGCCAGTCTTTGGGAATGTCAAAGTGAAGTTTGTTGCTGGGGCTGCTGGTCCAGCAGGGACATTTGTTGTCGGGAATCTGGTTGGTCTTTGGTCAGCAGTGTGATGGCGTTGCATTTGATTCAACATTTTTTTTGTGAAGCTTGCTTCTTTGTCTGAGAGGATTCGTGGTTCCACTTTGTCATGTAGCAGTTGTGACGCTTGTTCTTTGACTTCTGCAAGTGTAATTCTTGATGCTTCTTTTGCAGTTTTAGCTAGGTGGTCTTCTGCCCACTTGCAACAGTTGGATTTTGATGCTGTTCTGAAGGGCTTAACTTTGTCAGTTGGTGTTGCCACTGGGTTGTGATTGTTTCTGAGCTTTTGTTGCAGGCTCTTGATTTGTGAGACTTCTTGTTGCGTCATTTGGTTTAACATGATCAAGTGCTTGTTGGATCAGTTCCTCTTCAAGTTGCAGGAGGAATCTTTCAGTTTTGTCATCTGCTCCAGGGACTGACAGAATGATCTTGGTTGGTGTGAGATTCAGGGGTTGTGTGGTTGTTGTTCTTGTTCTTGTGCTTCTTCTTGTGTGTTGTTGGGAACATGTCCATTGCTTTGGTTTTCTTTGCATTTCTCTTTTTGCTGCAATTTGAAATTCACTTTCCATCTTGCTGCATCTTTGAATCCACAGAGTCCATTGATCAAATCTGCAGTCACATCTTCTCCCATTGGTTCTGGGACAAATTTCTCACTGGTTCCACCCACCAAACATTGTGCCTCATCCTCTGAAGCGGTGGTGTGTCCATCCTTTGCTGTTTTGGCGAAGTCATTTGTCGTTGTTGTGGTGTCAGTTGTGCCCTTAAAAATGGCATTGCAGGTTACATTCACATTGATGGTGTCATTGGCATTTGTTGGTGTGTCATTTTCCTTTTTGGTTTGTTGGAGCAATCTCGGAGAACTTTGTCTTTCAGTTCTCCCAAGGCACTCGATTCTTTCAGTTCCTTTGTTTCTTTAGTTCATTTGTGTTTGCATTGGCTGGTTTTTTTAATTGAATTCTCACTGGCTGCCAACATCATTGCAGTGCACAAATGGGTTCCACCAACCCCATTCAAGGAGACTCACAGAGGCACAATCGGGGAGGGACGCAACTGTTGCCATGGGGCAGGAGGCTAACCAAGACTTGAAGCGGTCGTGACAACTCCCAATGAAGCCAATTTTGTTAGGTTTTTAAATTTCGATTCCTTTTGGCTACCAACATCATTCCAGTGTGTCAATTGACTCCACCAACCTCAAAGAGGCCCACTGAGGCGAATTCAGGTTGGGGCATCAATGTTGCCATGGTGTTGGAGGTGAACCAAGACATGAAGCTGTTGCCCAAACTCAAAACTTCCAAACAACACATTTTGATAGCTTTTTTAAATGAGATTCCTTCTAGCTACCAACATCATTCTAGTGTGTGAATGGACTCCTCCAACCCCAGGGAGACCGGCAGAGGAAAATTCAGGTTGGGGCATCACTGTTGCCATGGCGCTGGAGGAGAACCAAGACTTGAAGCCTTAGCGAAAACTCCCCATTTAATTTGCTTTTTAAAATGAGATTCCTTCTAGCTACCAACATCATTTCAGTGCATAAATGGTCTCCTACAACCCCAAGGAGGCCCACAGAGGCAAAGTGATGGTGGGGCAATCACTTGCAGGCAACTGCATGCTCTGTTGAGTTGGATGGACTAAACCATCACAATGGCACTAACTACAAAACAGCCAGGAAGCCTCCACTAGAAATGAATGAAAATGAAAATGCTACCAGTCTTAACTTCCTACCTCGCCCCCCCCCCATGGCTTGAGTCATCTGGAGAGCTCATTGTAACTTGCCTTTTAGGTGTTGTAAGATCTGTCGCTCATTGGATTGCCATGCGGTGCAACGCGTCTCCTGCAAGCAAAGGGCTTAGAACCTCAATTTATCTATGCGCGCGACAGGGTGACTCCCCGATTGTTTCTTCCAAAGATGACAATGATAGTTTTGAACGGCTGTAGATATCGATGTAGGCGCGACGGGGGAGGTGTCGGCTTGCTGGATTTCTCGTGAACGGTTCGTCTATGTTTCTTCCGATCCCCGATGATTGGGACGGCTTTTGAGTCTAGCTAGCGGTGCTTCGGTATGGGAGATAGCTAGGGTAACCCAGAAAGGTGACTCTGGCACTTACTCGAGAGACTGGACTATACTTTAGTGGGTTGTTATTGGGATGAAGCTGCCCGAACTTTGGGATTGATCGTGGATTGTCGGTCTTTCTTTGTTTGATGAGAAAATTGCATCCGTCCGATCCAGAGAAGGGCACGTAAACACTCCGCCGGATGGGACAGCTGCATGGTTGCTTACCCGTTCGTCAAAATGGATCAAATGGGAGGTTCTTCGTTTGGTTTTTGTTTGGTAATATGCAAGATATCATTGCTATATGTATTCATGGTCTGGGCATACCCGACGATGCTAGGATATCAATAATGTTGTTGTCTATCCCGGCTTCACCTCCGAAGATCTATCTCACAACCTTGTTCTCGGACTTGCGGCACCATGCAGCTTCCCCACAAAAAGGACTATATCGTGTAGGCTGTTCCGTGAGCGATAGCATGATTATAACCTACTTGCCTTCTCGGGGGACCACAGATTGGCAGGGATCAAGTCCTTTGTGCCTAACTCTACAAGCTTTTGAAAGGCTTTGGAAAAATCCCGTTCAAAGCGTTCTCGATCCTTTGCATATTGCTTGACATAGCGACGAAAGGAAGGATCTTGAAGAAGGATAAGATCAGTTGGAAGCATCATGAGCTGCCGCGACAGTTTATTTTTTGCTTTGTCTTTTGATTCCACTTTTTCTGATGATGTATATTGAAGAGGTCCATTCCAGTCTCGCTTTTTCCACTGGAGCTCGATCAAGTTGACAAAGTATGAATTATCAAAGACAATGGGATTGGCCGTCCAAGTTCCATCGTATCCGGAAGCCCACGAATTGCACCGTCCAACGGCATGCGCACCACTAAGGACGACAATATCTTGATCGTTAAATCCCATGCGACCAAATATCGCCCGTAAGTGGTTGGCATCCGCTTGGTCGGCGCCTGACCTTCCAGAATCGGGCGAAGGAAGACGTCCTTCTGTAGGAACAAAAGAGGAATCTGGAGCATCAATGCGTCCATAACTCCAATCAATGGACGGTCCACCCAAGGCATGCATAGCCACCACTCCCGCCAGTGTGTGCAAATCGGCATGCGACAAGTGTTGGCCACACTTTTCTTCAATGGGCTCTAAGATTTTGACTGCACTTTGTTTCAAACCTGCGTTAGCTTCATGATGGAGTTCCTCATCAAAACGCAAGGTTCCACCCTGGGAGCCTCCCTTGTGACAGGACGAAGCAGCTGGAGCGAAGGTGCCCGACGCATGCCAGGCCAATCGAATGAGTGGTGGTCCTCGATAGGGGACTCTGTGAATGAGGGCTGCAATATCGGCTGCAACGGCCTTGTAGTCGATACTACTAGGTCTACGAGTAGGCTGGCTGCTGTTGTTGGCCGTGTTGCGACCAGCAGGAGGCAGTGCATTGGATGGAGCTACGGGCAGAAGAAAGGCAACGGCTGTTGAAGAGCAGATTTCACAAAAGAATCGTCTTGCCACTAACGCGTCATCTCTACTAGAAAATAGGATCAAGGCTGACACTGCCGTAGATCTCTGAATCAACAACAGTAGCCCAAGTTGCAAGGCATGCATCTCGCTGTGCTGCAGTTTGCTGCTAGCAAGTGGCGACTAGCCCACATGCAAATGAAGAGCTGCTAGCTAGCGATGGGATGGGATGAGATGGACAGAAGGATTGATTCAGTGTGTTGTCCTGTTGTCGAGATGATGACATCCAAAAAGACATCAACATGTTCATGTCACAGATCTTTCGTCAACAAGGTCACATGTGACTGTGATCCATGACTCAGTTTGAAACAACAGTCCGCGTTCGTGATTGCTTTTTTGAAAGATTTGGCTGGGCGGCTGTCTGTGATCTGCCCATCATCCGTCAAACCTTAACTCTTTTTGAAATGTTCAAAAGTACAAATTTAATGTAACGACCATGACACCACAACCACCAACGAACTGATCTTGTAGCTGCCGGCAGTTAAGCTTATGACCCACTCTGCCTCTGCTAGCCAGCACCATGACCGAGCCTCAGCCACGACAAGAAGAAGAGGAGGAGAGCGCAGCTATCGCAGACTCTGCTGTTGTTCATGAATTGAAGAATCCAAGAGACACATGTAGTTCCAACGCCAACGCCAACGCCAACGCCAGCGTGGCTCCTCCCACGAAGAAGTTCAAGACGGACGATGCTACTGCTGCTTCTACTACGGATGTGACTGCTACTATACTGCTCTCAGCAATTCTAAAATCTGGCAAGGCTGCCTCGCTAGCAAACCTCGCTCTAAATACAGCAAGAACCAATGGGATAAAATCTACGGCGGCTGGACTTGTCTCGTTAGCTGATACTGGTACTACGAGTACAGGTAGTGTGCAAGGAGAAAGCGAAGGCAAAGGTGACAACATCGACACCAGTCATCATACCACAATAAGAGCGAAAATGAACCGGAGGCGGTGTTTTGAATGTGGTCAATTTAGCGCCTCAAAGCTATTTTCAGGACGTCAATGGACCAAGACGTATCCCACTTGTATTTCGTGTTCCAAGGAACCATCCATAAATGATGACGATCACAACAATAAACGGAAACAATCAGAGGGGGAGGTCCGTACTAGTGTTGATGATGATACTGGTGGCACGACGAAAGATACCGCACACCCGACAACAATGGAGGATGAAACGGGAGAACCGGACGGAAACGTAAACGAGTGATTTCAAATTCTGTAATGAGTTATCTAATTAAAGGCCTCTGGTAGTAGTGCTGCTGTCTAAGGTCGTCCCTCCCTTGTGCTCTTCGATTGGTCATACCGACTGTAGGGGAACAACGGTTGACAGAGAAACAAGCTAGCTAACTAATGGCTACCATTCATTCCACCGAATCACAACGAAAAAGGTTCGAAATTCTAAAACTTTGAAAGCGCGTCCGAAAATTAGGAGGGCTCTGTTCAGAATGGCTATCAGAGGTGCTGGGCTCTGAAGGACAAGCAGTACCTTGGAAATCCAAGACAAGGCCGAAGTAGCCAACGAACGAGCAATGAAACGTTTAGGAAAAAATGCATTATTATAATTACTTGGCGAGATTGTATATTTCCTTTCCAATGCAAGCGTAGTGCTGTTGCAAAAGCAAAAGACAGCACCATAAACAGCAATGCAGGATCACACGCATTTTGCGAGTTCCACTGCCAACAATGATTTAATATCTGAGTACGTTGTACAGGCAGTTTATATTGTAGTGCATTTTTACCAACCGGGCCTCCTTGTAAATTCTTCCTTGACAATAGCTTCCACTCGGTGTTCCTCTTTGATACGCTCCAGCTCGCCAGGGTGCGAAGCCAAATATTCGGCTTCATCTTCGATTAATTGAGTAACTTGTTTTACCTCCTCTGCCCAATCAGCATCATTTTCACCATCGGGACGATCGACGGCAAATTTTTCAGTCTTGGCCATTGCCTCACGGTCCCGTACAATTCTCGTCAATTCATCTGGATGTTCCTTCATATACTTGGCTTCCTCTTCAATCAACTTGGAGACCTGCAACAATTCGGCGTTGGCGTCGCCGTCCACGACTCCATCTGGACTGTCCACGGCAAATGCCTTGGTACTCAAGAAGACTCTTCTCGTGGCAACGGCAATAGCAGGAGTTCCAGGCGCAGCACGTTGGGTAGCCACAAGGACAGCACGACGGAGAAGCACGGGGAGAGACGACATGGTTGTTGTTTGATTTTATTTGGTTTTCTTTTTTTTTGTATTTCTTCAATCAAGGTTGATTTTTATGAGATTCTTCGTTTGGTTTCCAAAAACACAAGTTGGATGCCATGCGGTTCATTCATTCTCTATTACGTGATGATCACAGCTAGCTAGTTAGCTAGCCTTCCGATCCTCATCGATGTGAGAACACTCAGCTGTCATCATGTGACTGATGACGATGTTCCATGTTTGGATGGTTTGTTGGGTTCGACAGGGGGATGCGAACCCACAGGATCAGCCGGTTCGGATAATAAAAAAAATGAGGTATCGCAGTCACGAGTGTGGATGATTGGTCCACCCAGTCGTGTGACACAACCTGGCTGGATAATTGGCCTCACTTTTTCGTTTTCTTGCTCTACTTTGACTCCATGTTATTTGCATACAAGGTCCTACTACGTGTAGCACTGGTCAGATTTGAATTATACTCAGCTAGCTAGTTATGGATTGATGGCTGGTAGAACGACAACGACAAAATCAGACCCAACGGAGCCGAATTCGATCGTTGCAGGAAAGCAAGCCGAATGTCAAAGATCCGCTGGCTCGTTTTGCACAAAGCGCTAGTATCGGTTTGTGGGTATGCCGAAGATAAAGAGCTACTGCCACCAGCAAATCTCAGTCGATCGGCAAGAGGAATTGGATTTGGATTTGGGAGTTACAATAAAATTAATACAGAGATGTAAGCGCAACCGACTCCTCTGTTGATGACAAGGCACGCAAAAAGGAAAGAAACCACCAATCATCAAGATGCAAGCTACAAGGTTTTCTGCCGACATTCGCGGACGTATCTTGAGATGAAATCGTCGATGCCGCTGGCTATCTAGGAGTGGAGGGAAAGTCGTACTGTACTACTCGGTGACAGAAGAGCAAACTCTTGACAAATACTGGACTGAACAAAAGAAGTTCAGTTTCAAGTGATGCCTACAAAAAAAAATTACACTAGTACAGTAGCTAGCGGGACGGCAGTGATGTGGGTAAAGTGGCGTAGGTAAGTTGCTATTTGTTTTCTTTTTCGAGGCAAAGTATTATCCTATTGACATGGACGCTGTCACCGTCGGCGTGATGGATGGCGCCGATTAATATTTCTTTCGATTCGCCCGCTTTCGCACAGGTGCGCGAGCAAACATACTGTCATACTGTCGGTTTGTTAAAGTAGTGGCTCACAAGTCGTGTACTTTTTGTATGATACTAAAACGATCTATGAACGTCTCAGATTTGACAGAGTTCGTAGAGATCGGAGTTCGCAGTGTGAGTGCCGCTTGGATCCTCCAAAGCATTGATTCGACACTTCGCAACAAGAAGAAATCGTCAGGAAAATTCCGAGTCATCCGGAAAAAAAGCGCGTGACAAACACACTGAATTGCTGTTTGACAGAAAGCTGTCATGCATTTGTCACAGGTTTTCATCAAACACTGTGACAAGTGCTGTGACAAACAAATCATGTGACAAAAATGTGAGAGTTTTCAACGTCCACTGTGAAAAATTTAGCACAATCGTGTGATGAAAACATGCGCAATGTTTCAAAACTCTGTGACAAAAGCAGCAGAAGAAAATCGTGTGATGTTTTCATCACATGATTTTTTAAAACGCTGTGTTGAAAGCAGTGCAAAACAAAATTGTTTGATGAAAAATGCGCGACAGGGAACGTTCCAGTGGAACTGATTGTTGTTTTGACCCAAATCGATTTTGCCGGGCAGCTTTTGACAATGCGCGTTGCGAGAATCACAACTGCAAAAGCCAATTTGTCAAACGTTGTTTGACAACCAGATTGTCTGACCTGAACAGCTGGAACCCAAATTTCCTCCAAATGGGGTCAAGAATCAAGCCTTTAACTTTTTTGGTTGTTGCCTGCCACCCAAACCTGCAATTTGCTGGACTGCATCAACTGATGTGTTCAAACTTTTCAGATTCTCACTTGCTTGATGTTGCTGGAGCACCAGAGAAGTGAACCACCCGTTGGATCCAGTGCAAACAGAAAAGCCAATGAACATGTGTTTCAAATTTGACTGCAATCACCTCCTTTCTTCTTTTTGTGTCATGAGAGATCTCATCTGTCATTGTTGTTCAATTGTCAAGAAAATGACAGGCTGGCTTTGCCAGCAGCCATCATCAATGAATGAATGCACGCATTGTCCTGCTGCTTTTTTTGTTTTGTTGCAAGTGATGAACATCAGCATGATTTTGTTGCATGTTTTGCCACGTTTTGGCACTTTGGATGGACATGGCTCTGACTCAATGGGAAATGTGCTGACAGGCAGCAATGTGATTTCTGATTCTCTCTTCTCAAAACAACTTCAGAAAACAACTGAAGCACGCAAGAAAAGAAGAGAAATGAGATGCAGCATCAACAAAGCATGCAAGTTCCACTGCACCAAGAAAAGTCAACAAGGAGTGCTGCAACAAAAAGTTTCAGTGGAGATGCAAGCTCGCACAAAACATGTCAAATCAACAACAAGAGTCAAAAGTGTTGCATCCTTTGATCTCGACTGCAACTTGTTGTTTTGTGCCATTTTGAGAAAGCCATTTGCTGTTCAAGTGACATGCAAACAGTCAGATCACAAGGTGAGCAGACAGCAATGACAATGGTGCAGTTTTGAATCTTTCATCACACTTTGGGATCATCAGCAACTTGCACAGGCGACAAAGTGAAGACGGATGACTGCAGCCCCCTCTTTTGAGAAATGAACACATGCTTGCACATCTTGCCCTTGCTGACAAAGTTTTGCACTCAGACCATCTCCTGATTTTGTCACGACTGAGCATGATGGATGATGTTTCCTTGCTGCTGCTCAATTTCAATCCATGGATGTCTTTTTTGTTGCAGATTCAAAAGAACTCCCAAGCCACCACCACGTCATTGCAAGTTTCCAGACTTCACACGGAAGCCACCCATTGTCACCAACCAGTGTTGGCCATGCTCAGAAAGGGTCAGCGTCAGATGACCCACCAATGCTGCAAACGACGTTGATCGGGTTTTTGCTGCGTCTGGCAAGAGCACAAAAAAACATCATTGTTGAGAGGAGTTGTGCACTTTGGAGCAAAACGCACCACAAAGAATGGTGAAAGGAAGAAGACACCCAAAAAAAAAAGTTCCACACCCCAAAGGCAATCTTGAAAGGCAACCAGTGGAAGATCAATGCACAACGGGAAAGAAAAATTGTGATTCTTTGTCCAGTTCTGGAACAAACTCCAGGCAGAAGTTGGAGGTGCAAAGATGAACTGATCATGTGGCTTCCATTGCTGCTTTGTCATTTTGAAAGCCCATCTCCACAATGAACCCAAAAGCTCTGCACAACCGTCAGACCTGCATCAACTTGTCAGGGGTGCCATTGAAAGTGGAATGCAACACACAATTTGCAGCTGCCCACTTTTGTTTGCTTTCAGCACACAACTGATGTGCATTTGGTTGCTTGAATGTTGAAGTCATTGCCACTTGTTGTGGAAAACATCAATTCACGCTGACAAGTGCCTGCCAGTCATCAACAGCATCGAAAGTTTGGCCAAATGTGAACCATCATCAGCAAAAAAAGATCACAGTGAAAAAGATGGCAACGTCTGTTCCTGCTCCACCAAGTTTGCTGCAGCCACACACACAAAGCTTTTGTTCCGCTCCTTGTGTCTGATCCAGACCCTTTTTGTGATCTCCCCTGACGCAGCGATGAACTGCCTTTTCCTTTTGTTGCTGTTTGTCCTTCAGCGTCCTCCTCCACCCTGTGTCCACCTTCTGCTGATTTTTGGATCAATGCGAAGCATGCCTTTTCAATCTTTTTTCCCATCAGTTCCGTCCTTCCTCTCTTGAGATGACTTTTGGCTCACCGAAACACAACAGAGGATGTGGGGGGACCACTGCGAAACATCTTTTTGTCAGCAGCACGGGCAAAGCGCTTGCTCTCACAGATGGCCTTCTTGTGCTCCTCCGTTTCTTTGGTGAACTTTTTTGCATGATTGGTCTTCAAACGGTGCTGCTTTTGAAATGTGCTTGCATTCGAGTCCAGGTGCAGATTGCAGCGTGCTGAGTTTTTGAGTGCATGCATGCTCAACGTTTGCACAGAAATGTCTTCTCTGATGAGAAAAACACCGGAAAGCTGCATGTTGAAGTGCAAAAGAAAATTCAAAACACAGTGTGACTTCGCATGCGGCAAACAACTGAAACGAGCTTTCAAAATGAAGCATCTGCTTCTGCATCATGGCTGCAAAAACAATTCAATTTGGTTTTTCATGTTGTTGTTTTTGGCTCCATCAGCATTTGGAGAGGGCGGAAAAAGTGTTTTTGAGGTTGTCCTTCTGTCCAATTTGTCACAACAAATTGTTGTCAATCCTTGCACAAAGCGTTCTGCTTGAGAAGGCTTGCAAATGTCTGTCGTCTTGCAGCTTGAACAAAAAAAGTTGCATTGATGAGCCAAAACATGTTGAACATGAAAAAAACGGATCGTCTCCGTTCGTTTGCCTCGGACCAATTTTCCGTTCAGACAGCAACGTGACTTTCATCGCAGGCTTGCATTTGAGCTGACCATGTGAAACCAAGAGCGCAATTTGCCCACTGCTTCCAAAGGCTTTGTCTCTTTGGCAGCGTTGCCCGTTGTGAAAAAAGGTCGCAAAGCTGCTCCAACGCGTTGACAAATGCACTTCACTCGCGCTTTCGTCTTTTTGGCGCTCCTTCTTTCACGCAGCTGCACAGCGCCCCTGTGGT
>ENA-ORBV01015781-ORBV01015781.1-microbial-mat-metagenome-genome-assembly--contig:-NODE-15781-length-11057-cov-3.118579_pt1 | contig 11057 bp, 6 predicted proteins | sample MGYA00237777_ERZ505514 | MGnify/ENA primary metagenome ERZ505514 (study PRJEB26160, sample SAMN06269048) | microbial mat metagenome | isolation source: Oligotrophic lake microbial mat | place...
CTGTGACAGTAGCATGCTGTATTTGCTCGCTAGGCAGTGTGCGCTCGATCTCAAGCGACCGATCATCAGCTGTGATTGCAGACTTGATGGAATCTAGGTGCTTGTGCTCATGCGCGCGTCACTTCAGCCCGGTGGACGAGCCTGGCCCCGTAGCACGCTGGCAGGTCTATGCCAGTCCATGTGAGGCTCCGGGTCAGACCTGAGCAAAGGCTTGTTTGAGGGCATAGAACGCTTGCCGAGGCTGGTAGTCAGGCGTTAGCAAACCCCAGCCTTGCCCCACCTCCTCAATGAGCTTAGGAAAGCGGGTGAGGCAGTAGTGTATATTGCCCGGCTCCAGCACCCACTTGATCGCAGGCAGCGGATCATCGGTCTGCACCAGCTGGGACAGCATGGTGAATGCGCTGATGTCCTGCTCAGTGTACCCACCAGATGGCACCACTAGTCCAGTCTGAGCAGTCAGCAGGAAGGCGAACACCCCCACTCCACCATTAGCAGCAACGCTGGCCACCACATCAGTGTAGTACTGGGCCTGCAGCGCCTCTGAGTAATTGAATATGTCAGGCACCTGCTGTGGAGCGGTGGCGTTCATCACGGTGAAGCCTGTTTCCATGACAAACACTTGCATCGACGACGGTATGACAGCCTTGACATTAGCAACTCGCTGCCCGACAACGGCGGATAGGTCTGGGTGCGGCACGAAGTAGTTCGGGTAGGCATCGAGTGACATGATGTCGATCAAGCTGTTCCACTCCTTGGCAGCATCCACATAGTACCCGGGCAGTGATAGCAACTTGTGCACAGAGTCCGGCACGTCGGAGTGCAGGTTGGTGGTGATGGGGCTGTTCGGCAGCTCGTCTCGCACCGACTGAGCCATGGTCTGCAGCAGATCCGTCACGAATGTCCAGTTCTTCCACTGCGGTGAGGCGGGGCGTTGACCTCCCAGAGCTGCTAGGTAGGCCTCGTTGAGCTCATTCTCTACCTGCCAGAGCGCCACCGCCGAGGAGCCGTGCCCGTATCGCATGGCACACGCTCTACAGAACCGATATTGAAATGCCAGATACAGCTCCGTGCCCACTGTGGAAGGACTGATGGCGTGACCCTGATACTTGGGCATACCATTCGTGGTGCCTTCACCACATTCGAGTACAACGTTGATGGAGGCATTAACAAGCAATCCAACTCGTTGATCGACCGGCGACCAGTCTAGAGTGCTACTCCAGTCAGAGATGAGCGACGGCTGAGCCCGCAGCATCTCCACTGTTAGATTAGACTCTATACTGGTGAGTGTAGGCTGCACGTATGCCCACAGACAATATTCTCGAGAGTGAGATGCACCCAATTGCGTTAACAGCTTGGCCTCCTGCTGGGCGCCGCGGGTATGCGCTCCTTTGAACCACAGCCCGCTGCTGCTACCGGTGCCGCTGCCGATAGCACGCAGAGCCTGTCGATCACCAACTCCTTGTGGACTAGCACTGGTCAAACCATCTGCCTGCAGTCGCCGCGACGGCCGCACTGCAGAATCCTCATCTGTACCGGCAAGCTGACTAGCAATACGAGTAGTACTGCCGGCATCAACTTGTTCACCAAGCGCACGCAGGATGGTCGGCCACAGCGTCTGAGGAGCGGTTGAAGAAACCGACTGCGCCAGGACGCCGGAGTGCAAGCACGCTTGCCACAAACATAGCGAGACCAGAAGTAGAAACGACCAGCATTTTTTTAAACGCATGTCTGTTCACGCTTCCGTCCCAAGTTCTGCAGCATCCGCTGAGCCCGGCACCCAAAAGTGCTTTAGATCTTCCGCTAGCATATGCTATTCGAAAACGTGGGTACCCTATGTGGCCTTCCGACGGCGCGATCGTCATCAGCTTGCAAACTTGAAGATCATTCGCTTGCGTAACAGCCTGTCACGCAGCGGTGAGGCGCAATGAGTCGCATACATCCGCATCGTAGCCAGCAATCAGGAGTAAATAGTGTAGCGCCCGACAGCACGGCTCACGCGGGTTTGCCACCGCCTGCAGCGAATGTTCAGCCAGAGTACGAGCAAACGCTGTGTTATATTCCGGAGGTGTTCGTCTACCGTATCGCGGCCCAACAACGCAGTACTGGCCATTACTGCAACGAATGGGGCCTCGACAAGCCTCTTTGGACTGGCGCTCTGCGTGTGGTGGGGCTGGGTAACGATGTGCAGCTCCGGTTTGTGACTAGTGTCGCTGGGGATGGCAACCCTGTAGTGTATGCGATGACCAAGAGATTCACTCTGGTTAGCGAGGACCCGGCACATGTGCTGCCTTTAAACCGATTGTATCAGACTGTAGCGGACTCATCGCGCTACTTCGTCACGTGGGTGCAGGTAAAACCTTGATATGGCAGCATTCTGGTCATGCTTACTCAGTGAAGTTGGCCTTACCATCTGTTTCGCTGTCTCCCCCGGTAGAACTCGGCCACCGGTCAACAGGTTCCTCTCGGCTTCGGATTTCGGGAGAGACCGTCTGCGTTTGACTTCACCGCGTCAATTCAGGACCGCACCAGGCAGCTGCAGCGTCACTTGAAAGCCGCGGAGACATCGCTGAATTCGCAAGGTTGGTGCTGTTATATCTCTTGCTATCAATAAGTGAAACACTCTCCGTTTATTGGGGCTTGATTGCATCAACACCTCCTGGGTTTTGAATGCGAACAGTCGTTGACAGTGACGGCTCCGATGGTGGATCAGCCCATAAAGCGGTCACGGACCTGCCTGCACTGAACTTGAACCTTGGCCTAGCGCCAGGCCAGACCATATCGATCAAGCTCAAGGGGGCTCTTGCAGGCATATCGGCTGATCGATCACCCCGCCCTGCGGCTACTGGAGCTGAGACTGAGGCTGGGGCTGGATCAGCAGCTGTGGCGTCATCCAGGCGAGGGGCCCCGCTCTCAGCATTCAAGCTGGAGCCACCGCCCGCAGATTCGAACTTGCCGGATGACGGTGCATCCCCTGGCAAGAGCCCGCGTGCTGCACCCGCTGGCGCGAGTCATCACGATCAGCGCAGTGGCGGTGTGAGCAGTCACACCGTGTCCTCAAATGGATCATCCGACTCTATCGCCAATACAGCGCTGCACGGTGGTCCCATTTCAGGCACCAGTGTAGCGGATGTGCCACAGTCCTTGACCCCACGCACGCACGGTCAGACCAGCAGCAGCACCGGTGCCGATGACGGCCCGAGCCCACCAGGTGGGCCTGCAGCTTCCAGTACAGGCCCTGCTGGGACACTAGATAGCGCGCTACATCAGTCGGCACCAGTTGCATCCAGTGCTACTGCAGCTGCGACGACAGATGATGACCCCGATGAAGAGTGGACGGACTTTGTAGCGCCCAAAGAGGAGGACTGAGGGCACTGTTGTGCACGTGCCTGTGTTGAACGGCAAGTGGTCTAGCTGAAGAAGTGCGTGATGGATAATGTCCTCGCGGGCCCCTTGCTGCCAGACACCGCTGACTTGGAGGCCTGAGCACCTGACGCCGCGCGCTTGGCAGGCGTGGAGGAAGGTGGAAATATAGCTGACTTGAGGCTGCTGCTGCCGCCATTCGGGCTGGACTTGGGATTGGACTGAATGTAGAGCATGCAAACAGGCTGTTTGTGATTTGTTTTTGTACAGTTTCCCAAAACACTCAAATAGTACTCCACCTGAACAGGCTCAGTTGCGTTCTTCAATAGCACCTTGGAGGGCGCCCCAACAGCGTTGTGTCCGAAACGGATGAGCTGCGAGCTGTCCTTCCGCTTGATGCCCGCATGGCTGAGGGTAGGAGGCCGCTCCACGGCACCTTGACCCAGTTTGGAGCCGAATAGACGCGGGGTCACTCGATCGAAGCCCCGCGACCGCGATAGGCTCTCCAGCAAACCGGTGCAGCTGACGGATGCCTTAGGGGAGGCCGCCGGAGCGGCGACCGGCGCTGGCTGATCAGGGTGCTTGTGTAATCGCAGGGGAGGCGCCGAGGCTGCAAATCGAGATGGTACAGCAGGAGTGGCTCCATGTGCCATCGTCTCCAGGCGCGCGCGGCCAGCAATCGGAGGGTCCTGTAACCAGACGGTGTCTGTCAAGTCGACCACATGCTGAGGCTGATGCCAACATTAGGCTAAGACATACCTCACGAGTATCGGCAGGCCGCTGCAGGCCGGAAGAGCGGTGGTCACGCTGCTCCATCGAGCTCGATGTGCGAGCATCAGCAAGCTCTTGACTACCATCCTCCTCACTGATGTCCATGGGCTGGCCGTTAGGCTCCGCCAGCACTGCGTTGAGCACATCCAGCAGGGTACTCAGAGACCGGCTCTGCCGCATCTTGTCACGGTACAGCGCTGACGATGACGCCTCCTGCCTCTGAACTTGCGCTAGGTCCTGTTTGGACCGCTTCAAGTCGACCTGCGCAGCCGACAGCTTGCGCTCCAGTCCCTCCAGCTCGTCCAGCACCTGGAAGTAGTCCCGCCGGGCACACGCAGCCCGAGCCTCAGCGTCCGGCAGGAAGGCCCAGGCCTGCGCTGATTCCACTGGGTCCACGTGAGGCAAGCCCGGCGTCGAGTCCTGGTCAGTGCCAGCGCCAGCGCTATCAGCACTATCCTTCACGTAACGGCTGGTCCTCAAGAAGTCCTCGATCCTCGAACGCATGGCTCTGGTCTCGTTGGCATGGTACTCCAGGGATCGCTGGCGCTGCATCTCCTGCTGCACCTGTTGCTGAAGGACTTGCAATGACTGCCGCAGAGTGTCGACCTGACCCCGCTGCTGATTGAACGCTGCGGAGGCTTGTGCCAATTCATCACACGCTGATCGATATTCACCACGCCACGCTGTCTCTGCAGATACCTGCTGCTTCAACCGCACAGCCAATTCATTTTCCGCGTCTGCAGTGCATTCCACAGCGGACGCGAGCTGCAGTGCCTCGTGTAGAGGGCCTGTCGCGCATCGTCAGATTAGCAATCGATGATACAAGCCAAGGAACACATGCTGACCGTACCTGAGTCGGTAATACTCAGCAGGCTCGTGAAAACACTCGCCGGATTGTAGCCATGCACTACTAGCAACTCATCCTCTTTGTATGGTGCACGACACATCGGACACGTAAATTCTCGCCAAGCCAGGACGCTGTTCGAGCACGTTGGTTAGAAGTCATGTATTTGATGTTTAGCCTCGGTCCACGAGAAGGGGGGATAACTTACCATTGTTGGTGAAAGTAATGCGAGCATCGAAGCATCTACATGTACGCATTACCATCAGCGGCAGCAATTACAAGAACAAGATGCCGACAATGCAGCACTCACCACCCAGCGCTGCGCACGCAATCCCAATGTGCAGATAGCGCAGCTGAAGGCATCATCCGCATCGAAGATTTTGGTTGCCGTTGAAGACTCTACGTCGGTCATAGATTGGATTTACCCAAGATGACCAATGCTGCGACGAAAACCCCGTGGCTATGGACAGTTCAAAGCATTCATCACCATCAAGGCGGGAAAGGTACAACGGGGGCGAAATCCAGTACCTGATCACCTCCTAAGCACTTGCACTATTGACCCGGCGAGGCTTGCATGAATTCTCAGTATGGCTCCTAGCTGACGATGCTGTAAAAGGCTCAAAGGCCATCATTGGGCGAGTCGAACCGAACAAAGTGTAGCTGTAATCATGACACTGTACATATCAGCCAACGCGCAACATCAACGAGCTCTAAGCGGACGGCTGCACATCCGGCGCAGCGAAGCGCAGAAGATGATGTCTGATCCGAGCAATCGGGATGCGACACGAATCCGCTACATGCACAGGCCCAGCAGAGGCGGGCGCAGAGCTGGCGAATATGGGCACCAGCTCCAAGTGCACGGCGGACTCCGAGCCAGCCCCCGCCGATGTCGCCAGCGGCTTATCCGGTTGCTGCTGTTTATGTTCGTGGTGATGAACACTAGCATTGGCGTCCAGGTGCGACCTTTCATCATCATCATCATCACAAGCGACGGGCTCGTCCTCATTTGCATCATCATCATCGTCATCAGACCACTCATGCAGCGCGGAGCCTGAAGTCGACGCTTGGTGTCGAAGCCGCAACCGCTTGGCGTGGTCTAGGTGCAGCTGGCGGATTATATGCAGAACATTAAAGACACTGATGTCCGGCGGAGACAGTTCCCACACATCTGAGTTGAGCTCGACTTGCGCATGGCGGAGCGCTAGGACAGGGTCGTCAATGGGCTCAGCAGGCCCGTGCAGTAACCAGTCGCGAAGCAAGTGAAAGAACATGGCTGAACGAAACATGCCACATTCTTGGTAGACGGCAGGGTCGATAAGTGAGGCATGCGTCCGATCAGGAGAGGCGCGAAGCTCGTCTCCCACGGCGGCGCTGCGAATATCATTGGTGTGGCGCAGCGGCAGATCCACTGCAGGTGGACGAGGCAAACCAGACGGACCCGCGGCGGATAATAGCTGACACACCAATTTGGTGAGCCGAACGGCTGCATGACGGAAAGCAGCTGCCGCGTGATCGGAGAGCGAGTTGGGTCTGCCTGCGGTCTGGGCTACGGACAGGCGCGGGGATGTCGTGTGCTTGGCAGCCTCCAACAGCAGCAGCACCGCATCAGCGGGTCTACCCGCGCCAATCAATAGACCACATCGTGCATCAACGCGAGCTCGCCGCAGCTTCAAGGCCAGCTGCTGTTTAGCGTGTGCGTGTTGCCCACCGTCCGAGGCTGCAAAGCTAGCCTGATGTTTGCTCCATCTCAAGCGGGGTAGCGATTCCAATGCACGCACAAACACTGCAGAAGGAGACTTCGTGCCGTGTGATGACGGCGACACATCTTCCAGCACGGGTCGTTGCAACCAGTGGATAACTGACGGTACAGGCGGGAAGCTGGCCTGAGACGCCACCGCTCGAACGGACAGAGCATGTGCACACACGGCAGCCATAAGCTGAGTGCAGCCAAAGACTCGAGCTGGCATGTGAATGTCATAGAGGCGAATCAACCGTGCGAAGGAGCGGCGACTGACACTAAGAGAGCCGCGCTTTACACCTGTCAGTGGATGGCCTATCGGGAGATCCTCCTTCAACGCTGGACCTGCGCCTAGACTTGAGGGCTGCAACTCCGCATCCGAGGTGGCGCCATATCGCTCGTCATCACTATCCGCTAGGAGGCACAGAAAGGCTTGAGCATGTTGCAACAGCTCAGCCACAGCGGTCTTGGCTTCGTCAGTAAGGCTGGACGGGTCCGGCATGCGCTCCAATTGTCGCTGCAGCTCAGGCAGATCCCGCGCTGATTTAAACAAGCCCCATACACACATACTGTCCAACCATGGCGCTAAAGCCACCAGACCGAAATTGAGCTCTAACGCACGCAGCTCTGCTAAGCCTGCAGCATCTGCCGACGGGTGCTGCGCGTCATGCACCTGGGCAGAAGGCACAGAATGATTAGCGGAGCAGGCGATGTCGCTGCTACGTGATGTCGCTGCTACGTGATGGCTCACTCACCTGCAGAGAAGAAGTGTCTGCACGCGCTGGAGGTTCTGCACACGCAGAATTGGATGGGGGCGCTAAGGCGTTAGAGCTGTGATGCAGGCCTTGCAGTAGCTGCAGGTATCTGGTTGTCGGCAAGCAAGGAGAGAACCACCAGAGCGAGCACGTCGTTAGTCCAACACGTGCGCTCAAATGTTGCTAGGCGGACATGCGTACCTTTGCAGAGATTCCTGTATGTCAGAATTGGCGTTGGTTATTCGATACAGTTCGATAGGACGGTCGACATCTCCTTTGTGATCATCATGAGAGAGCAATGTTGAAGCCTCTGGTGCTGGTGCCTGACTGAGTACGTTAAGCAGATCCGCTATGTCATGTTGCAGCGGTTTGTCGTAGCGCGGATGAGCAAACACGGCAGCCAGCAGCGCCGGGCTCTGGAGCAGCTCGCTGAGCTCCTGCAACATGACGCGAGAGGCGGCATCTAGACCACCGGATGGAACTCGTTGACCGATGCTTTCAGACCGACCATCACTCCAGGCGATGGAAGCAGCAGCTTCTAGTACATGACGCGCTTTATGCCTGCTGAGCGAGGGCGCCCAGGGGCCATACGAGCGCCACGCAGTCAGAGCACTCATGGCACGCTGATTCTGCAGTTGGAGCATGGTGTTTGAGCTCCCGGACGCCGACAACCCGGAGACAGCTGTCAACGTAGAGGCATGACTGCGGTCATGTATGGTGTCTGGTCGAGCGCCCGTGGTCGGAGCCATGCCTGCAGCTCGGCTGATCAGCACTGTAGCAGGAGCAGTCTGAAGCACATACACCGCATCAAACGTATGAAAGCCGACAGATTCAATGCCTGCGCGTGTGCATGCGTCAATCTCGGTTCTAGACTGCCAGCACAGCGCCTGCAAATCCAGGCTGCAATGGGCCCACACGGGCGGTAAGGCAGCAGCTTGGCGCTCATCGTGCTGACCGTGATCATCAGAGGAGTGTCGGTACATGTCAGCCTCCCAGTGAGGACCGTTCAAGCTGGACGAGGTGATATGATTAACCGAATGCTGCTGGCGGTGGACAGTCGATGCCATGTCGGGTAGCCTTAAAGTAATCGTTTGCAACAGCGTGCCCGACATTGCGGAGAAGATATGCACAAGCAGAGTGCCTTGGGAGGGTGAACCGTGCCTTTTCCCAGCGTGGCCAGCAGGTTGAGCATCACCATCAGCAACCACGTGGTCAGGTTGGTGCTGAGCGCGCTGATCCCAGCTAGATGCGGCAGGTGACCACTCTAACAACAGCACCAAATGCTGCACGGCAATCATGCAGGAGACTCGAGCCCACACGTCTGCTGCTAGTTGGTCCATTGCTAGTCGGGTTATTCGACAGCCAAACATCGCATTGGTGTGGACATTGTGGATAGACCCGTCGACAACAGTCGCTGAATCTTGGCAGCCGGCAGTCGTCTCCAACGGCGCCTCCATGCGGCGACGAGTTTTCAGACGAGCAAATCTATCGATGACCCTGGTCCCGGTCAAGCGCTCTGGCTCACGATCAGAAGAATCAACGGCTGTACTCATAGAAGATGTCAGTTTGCCTGCTGCACTATCGGCCTGAATAGTGTACCGCGTTAGCACACCATCCCGGCGGTCAACAGTTAGCAACGATCCCGAAGAAGACTCTACAGCCAGTAGATGCGTCCGTTCAGACCAAGCACGACCATCGTGATTGTCTGTCGGGAGTGCGGGTGTTACAGCGGATCGATGGGAATAAGCATCATCAGCAGTTCCGTTGAGCAGGGGGGACGACCGTGCGCTGGCTATGTCGAGCCTGATCAGGCGGCCGCTGTGCCCGCAGAACGCATACAGTTGAGTAGACCAATGCGTGATCACATTCCCATTGCCGCCTGACCGATGACTGGTAGGATCCCTGGAGGAGTCACTAGGGGACACCTGCACCGTAAAGTATATCAAACCCACCCCTGCTGCTGCTGGCCACAATTGAAGACGGTCAATGGCAACACCGTCCATAACAACAGATGTTGTACATCCTGCATCAGTCGCCGAATGACCGACAGGAGCATCGAATGGAAAATCACCAGCCCTAGCTGCAGAGTCACAGCTACGCCACAGTCGTGACGCTAGCAATTGACCAGTGCGTACTGCTGAAGGGGACAGGCCGTTATCGGTCCGGTCATGCCCAGCTGCCGGCTCTTGCTGACACGTGCCAGCCCACAGCAAGGTACCTGAGACACAGCAGTACACGCACTGCGTGACAATCATCGAATCCTTTCGAAATGCTGCTGCTGCAGCAGCTGCGGGCGTCGCGAGCTCGTTGATATGCCGGCCACCATTATCACCCGATACCGTGGGAGCAGCCACGGGCTCATTCGACGCAGTGGGCGAACAGAAACTAAATACCGCCTCCAACGAGCTGCTTCCGATCGTAGCCCCGGAGGACAAATTGAACTGTTGTCTGTGTGCCCATACTAATTCGTGCTCTGACCACGAGTACTTGAGCACGGTTCGGTCTGCAAGTACCACCAGCAAAGCAAGCCCTGGCTTCAGATCTGTCACAGGCTCATGCAAACTAGGACCAACATAAGCTGTAGGACTTGATTTGATCTGAATCAAAACAAACGAAGTCAGAGCGCGTTTCAAGCTGCCAAATGTCATCTTGGCACAGGAAGATCGAAATGACATTACCTCTGGCTGCACTGGCGAGCCAACAAAGTGCACGGACACCACGGGAGCTGCGTATTTCAGAGCAAGCATAGGCATGGTGCTTGTAGGGTCAGACTGCCACTCTTCAGGGTGACCATGCCAGACAAAGCGATTCAGCTGTTGCTGCTCAGACTCTGATAGGTGCATCGACTCCCGATACGCAAACCGTGATGGGGGCCGAGGTGGGGCAGCTGACAACGGGATGGTGTCTAACACTATCAGACTGAACCCTCCATGCAGCACCATTGCTGTGTGGCCGGACCTCGAAAATACTCGATTTACAGGGCCAACACTGGAGTCCAACGAAGGATGATGACTGACGGAACCATGTTGCCGGGGACCTGTAAGAATACATATGCATGAGAGTGAGCGGCATGCTGAATACCAGCCAACGAGCGTATCGCTTAGCTGGACCAGTATCGCGAGCACGCACCACGATGTTTGGCCCGGGTCTTGAAGGCGGCGGTGACGTCAAAGCAGGCAGCACCTCGAAGAACAGGGAAAGAGTGCGCGTCCAGACGCAACAACTCACAGACTGTAGCTCGTGGCCCACTATGTTCGGCTGTATGGTGATAATTCACTGACATCTACGCAGCGTGCCGCGATTCTGACACGAGCATCGATGTCGCGCAGTGATAGCGAGGCGCCTGTCTGCTTGCTCGTCAGATCAGCGTAGGCTTTTGGTCATTGCAATACCTCAGTGAGTCAGTGGCACTGATTCTTTGGCATTGAAGTTTGTCTTGTCGATTGCGACTGGTTACCAGCTGCTGAAATATACACCTGGGCAGCTGCCCAATTGTATCTGAATCGGCGAGACTCTTGCTGGATCCCCTAGAAACGCTGTCGTTATGGAGCGCACTGTCGCGATGAGCGCTCCTGCAACCACCGAAGAC
>ENA-ORBV01015782-ORBV01015782.1-microbial-mat-metagenome-genome-assembly--contig:-NODE-15782-length-11056-cov-5.697058_pt1 | contig 11056 bp, 5 predicted proteins | sample MGYA00237777_ERZ505514 | MGnify/ENA primary metagenome ERZ505514 (study PRJEB26160, sample SAMN06269048) | microbial mat metagenome | isolation source: Oligotrophic lake microbial mat | place...
GTGTTATACTCGTGTGCTCCTTTTGTTCATATTTTCTTCTCTGCTAGCTAGTTAGTTCAGTAGGTTCAACAAGCTTGCGACTACTACTAGCAAGCTTGTTGTGCGCTGGTTACTGGAAGGTGGGACTCTCTATCGTGCCTAACAAAATATTGTTTCGCAGAATTATGACTGATGACAATTATTTATTTATCTACCACTAGCTCTGCACGTCCAGCCAACGGCAGGAATCCAAAGAATGTGAGAAGAGAAGTATTGTAGCTCTTCAAATCACTGGGATCCTGTGAAGTTTGATTAGTCCCTGGCTAGCTACATGTAGTACTAGCTAGCTAGTAGGTGGAGTCAGGTCCCACTTGGAACTACTATTAGTACTGGCCAAAGATACATACAGTGTAGTTCATCACCAGCTAGCTACCTAGCACTACTAGTAGGACGTAGTACAACGTACTGTAGCATCATGTCGCGGGGAATAGCTTTAACCCTCGAGAGCGAAGCACTCATTGGGTCTCAGCCACGTCGTCTGTTTCAATTGGTGGGTGAGTCGTTTTATCGAGAAGGATCTTGTCGGTGGTTCGTGTGTGCAATGTGAAATAAATTGCAACGGTCCGATTTCTTTGCGAAGCTCCCCCCGCGCTGTACGCCGGCACAGCTTTTGAAATTTAATTTGTACTGTTGATTAGTAGTGAATAATCTTCGATTTTTCGCTGTCAACTAGCGAGTCTTTGTCTAAGTGACAGAAAGCCGGGTCACCTTCGTTTCTCGCCAAAGTTTCATAATTTCTCACAATTTCCGCCTTTCTTTTTCAAGGTGGGTCGGGTTCGCCAACAAACGAGTAGGCGGGAGTGCTACTACTGTACTCTACAAGTACAAGTACTTAATTGTGTGTGTGTGTGTAGTCGTGCTGTTTGTTCTTCCCTCCTCTTCGACACTCCGACCAGCCAGCTAACCACTAGCTAGCTATCTCGCTATTCAGCTCGCAAGCCTTCTGCTACTGACTAACCAACAAGCAAGTGAGGGAAGTGTGATACATCCTGAGGGAGAGTTAAGTAGCTAAGCATTGACGGTCATGGCCATCGCTTCCTTTTTGGGAGCAACAACTAGAAGAAGCTAGATCTACTTTGATTCAATAGAGAGGTCAACATACACACGACAACGCATCACCGTCAGCAGCAACCTTCCAACAACATGGTTTGGCGTTCGACGAATACCAATTCCCCTTGGCAACCACCACCCCGCCCCAAGGGGAGGGTTGTCAATCTACAACCCCAACCCCCCGCTCCTCCTACTGTGAAGAAGACAAGGTCCATTTCTTCCTCACTGGAGGAAACTCCGGGATTGGCCATGCACATGCCCGAATCCATCAGCCGACAATCTTCCGCCTCGAGTCGACAATCTGAATCTTTAGAACAACTAAAAAAATTACGATTAGAACTTCTTTCTGATAGACAACAGCAACAAGGTCCCCTACCAGGCATTATGCAGGAAATGTTTTTGGATTCTCCCGTGCATCAAAAACAGCAGCAGCAGCAGCCACAACAGCCACAACAGCCTACTAAGCCGCAGCCGCGCACTCCCAGAGCGCCACATGCCCAACTAGCACACCGACAACACGACACCTTTGTCCCTGCTCAAACCCCATATTATACTGCTGAATTTTTAAAGTCGCCAATGTCAACCTGTATGAGTGCAGAAATGCTGAATCAAGTGGATGATATTGTAATATCGGATTCCAAAAACGACCAGGAAAAGAAAGATCACCCAATACAACATCGTCAGCCATCCTGGATGACGTACAACACCAAGGGGTCCAAAGTATCGTCCTCTGGTAATAGCAAGACGGCATCCTTGTCCTCGAGTCATAAAATGAGAGTCGTAACTAGTGCGAGGGAGCAGCAGGAGGAGATTCCACCACCATCATCATCGCAAACTCCCGTGTTTGATATCCAAAGAGTATTGGAACGACAATTGCAAGCCAAACTTCCAGGATCACGACCACCGGGTGCCTTGGAATCTGGACAAAGCTTTGATGACCACTCGTACATTATATCCAGTGGCACTAAATCCCTCGATTCACGATCCAAAACGAGTTCACAGGAACGAAGAAGACTGAACGATATGGTTTCAGTGGTTCCTTGTGATTCGTATCAGGCGATGCTACCATCTCAAGTGGGAGGCCCATCGGGTAGCTTTCAACAAATACATCATTTGCAGAACGATCCCCGGCCCAATTACAAATTCGGTACTAGTAAACGAGCTGTTAAGCTCAAACGCCTGCCACCAGAGCAGCGTTGTGACACTGTAAAAATAGATGGAGGATTAAGCATAGTCGATCCAAACAATCTCAAGCCAGCCATGCAAGAAATACTGCAAAAGAAAAAGGAGGAACACAGGGGGCCAGTCCAGCAAAGGGGGAAAATTGTGGAAGCCAAAGATTTGTTTGAATCACCAAAACAACGTACAAGCAAGACCAAATTAATAGGAGCCAAGCTAAAGGGTATGTTTCAAGATACATTTAAGGATACTACAATGTCCTTACAGAGAATGAGCCCGCGACGGCAACGACGACCAAGTAGTCCCTCTCCCAACAGCCGGTTCCCCGCAAGACCACTAACTCCAGCCGAACTGAAAGAGAAGGAGCAAGAGGAACGGCAATGGGTGCGACAGACAATTCAGCAAGAAAACTATAAGATCACCAAAGTTCTGGCACCTGACGCCAACGTTTTGGGATCTGACAACAAGCAGACTTCACCGCCGCCGATGCCGATGCCGCCGCCGACGCTGACGCCGTCTAGTAAGAAAATTATCAGTGCCCATGCGCAAAAAGGATATAATAAGATCTCCAAGCTCTTGGGTTCTGACAAGAAACAATGGGCTTCATCAGCTAAGCATAGCCCATTGCAAGAAAACTTGAAGATCAACAAAGTTCTACGACCCGACGACAAGCAAGGGTCGTCATTATCAGCTAGACTCAGTGGTCCAGGTGATCATGTCAAGCCCCTCGGAAAGAACTCGTCGGCCGACGTCATGTCAGCTTCTGAAACTTCCGGTGACAACACTAAATCAGGCAAAAACATGGAAATTGTCATTGCCGCGGAAGGCAGTGATCCCATGTACAAGATTCCGTTCAGACGAAAGCAACAGCAACAGAAAAAAGAGCCCCCGTCTTCACTTGGGCTCGCCGAAGCTATTGCTCGCCGCCAGAAACAAAAAGCGCTATTGTCCAAGCTTGGCAAAAAACACAGTTCTGTTGCAAGTGATCCGGAGCAGTCAACGTCCTCGATAGTGTCGTCTCCAGTAGGCTCTTTCTTCCTAGACAACAGTCCATCTTTAGATACTTTGAATACGCACAAGGTCAACGAGGTTTTGGGATTGTATGCACAAAATACAGAAACGAACCGGTTGCTAATGGATGACGACGACGAGGAGGACGACGCTAGCAAGGTCGTTGTTTCGGAAAAAGAAAGTGTTCGGAAAAAGACGGAAGCTCTACGGGACGCCAAAATTGCTCTTCTCTTTTCTCTCAAAAACAAAATCGTAAGCGAGATCAAAAAGCAAAAGCTACAAGAACAAGAAGCTGCCCTGAGGGGCGCACCAATTCCTGAAGAAGTGAAAGAAAAGGGGTTAAATGATGTTCGACAAATGCATATGAAGCGTGAGGCTCTGCGGCGTCTCAGTGAAGCTGACATTCTCCTCGCCTTCAACAAGAAAATGCTAGCAGAGAAAACAGATCCGGATGAAACATCGGGCGGCGACAGCAACAGTGGTAACGAGGCAACTCGTCAAAGCACTGAGACAAGAAAGACGGTGACGTTTGACAAAGAGTTGCCGACTCACACTCAAAAGGCCGTGACATTTGCCAAACCAAATTACTCACAGCAATCTAGTCTCATGTCTTGGACTCAATGCGGATTCAACGCTGCAACATGTGTATCTGACGAGGCGGATTATATTCAACGTAGCCAACCCTCACAGGGTGCACTTGTGAAACATAAGCAGCTTCAAGCCATGGGAGCTGCTGCAATGAAGACTGTGGACCTTGTGGCCCGTGACAGTTTTATGAGAGCGAAGGAAAAAGTTGAGGATATTAAAAATGCTGATCTTGCTTGCACTGCCCGCGACGACGACGAAGACGATAGCAGTGACGAATCTGAAATTGGTTCGGAACTATCGAACTCCGTTCTTGCTCGACGCGATCCAAGGCCGGCCAGGTCTTCTGCTGGCGATAAATCCAATCAGGAACGACTATCGGTGATTCTGTCGCGGTCAGGATCTCAGGCTTCTGGGCGCAGCTTCGAAAGTCGTGATACCGGCTTTTCGAGGAGGACTGGATACACCACAGAAACCAGGGATACGTACGACACTCGAGGAACAGAACTCAGCAGGGGAACGCGCGGATCAAGGGACTCATATGATTCAAGGGAATCCTATGACACACAGAGCGAAATGAACCATGTCCGCCCGCAAAGCCTCAAGTCAAAGATTGGTGCACTTCCGCGCAGAAGGAATGATCGTAGATATGACGCGTACAGTGTGGCCGGGACAGAGTATACCGAGGACACCTATGACGAATTCGGATGTCAAGGGCTCTGGGACATCCCTCCTGCTTTCCAATAGATAGGTGATGCTACCTAGAATGCAGAATAAAAAGTAGTTCTTGCTTTTTTCACGACCACATGATGAGAATATGATCTACGCATGTTTTGCAACTTGATTGTTGTCGCCATTGGTAGTTCTGCAAACGGAAACAGTGAGTAGTGTAGCACCAGTTTCCATCTCTCTCGTGGATCCTTTCGGTGGTTAGGTTTAGGGCGTAGACGGAGGCTGACAAGTTTTGTCGACCCTCTCAATGGAACACCATTCTGATACTGCACATTCAATGACATTGTGTAGCAAGCACCGGCAATTTCTCAGCCTCTTCTCAGCTCCTTCCCTGGGTGCAGGTTTTCATAACGAAGTATCCCGTGCATTCCAGACATCGTACCTGATCATTCATCGAGCGAGTTTCTGAAGTGATGCATTCCATACACAGTTGCTGGAGCTGCCAAAATCAGACTGAGAGGTTTTGGACCTCGGCAGCAATCAAAAGAAGCGTCCTGGTCGAAAGGCAACCGACAACAGTTAGCCTTTCTTTACTAGACGACGAGCCAAAGCAGGCAGTGGGTAGTCATCCAGCAAACATAGCTTGGTGTCAGTCAAGGCATTGGTAAAAGGCACTCGGAGGACTGGGTCGGGGCCATCCTAGCTAGCAGCCTATAAAGTTTTGGTGACACTCCCGCTCTGGCAACTGAAAGAGTGAGCGAATCCATGCAAGACAAGGTGAAGGAAGGTGACACTCCCGCGTTGCCAAGGGAGGAGCGAATCCATACTAGTACTAGTACAAGACCTCAGACCTGCCAGGCCCAGCGAGTGAACTCAAAAAGAAGCGGACAAACTGAACGAGAAAAAGAAGAGGATGGGTTCGGTTGTAGCGAACTCTTTTCTGCCACGTTGGGGCAGGGGAAGCCACAAGATCCTTCGCTGTGGCTATAGTTGCAAATCGCACAAAGACCGGTCTTTCGTTCTTGGCTAATACAAGAAAATAGAATTGAACATGAGTTCACCTGTGCAAGCAGCGTACATTTCCGAAGAAATCCCAAGATCTCATTGACGCTTCTGTGGTTTTCGAATCCAGGGGACATTCCGATTTTCTATTTTGGCGACTTACTCGGAGCAAAAGAATAATGACATTGACTGATTGCTTATGGGAAGGGCGAAACGGAGGTCATTGCGCAATAAATATTTTCATGAATATCCTAGGATCTCCTTGGAGCTTCTTATGTTGTTCAATGCCAAGGGACATACCTGGGGCCTTCCTCTCTTGGGTACTCGGAGCAGAAGAAAAATGGAATGGATTTCTTGGCGAAACGGAGTCCACCTGTGCAGTACATTCTCAAAGGAAATCCCAAGATCTCGTCGGAGCTTCTTATTTTTGGATTCGGAGGGATGAGCTAGTGCCTCTCTATCTTGGCTAGACGTAAAATGGAAATGATTCCTTATGGAAAGCACGAAACGGAGTTCCTGTGTAATGTATGTTCCGAGCCAGTAAAAAGAGCGGCATGGGAACGGTTCAATTAAATCAAGCAAGAAAAAGAACATGGGTGGGGCACTTTTAGCTCACCACGTCGGAGCACAAGTTTACTAGCATCTCAGTCTTCGGCACCCAGGCGGCAACTGCTGAATTCATCCTTGTTCTTGAGCTCCCAAATCGATGCATTTGGAATCGTTGGGTCATGGGCATCTATCTTAGGCCTGAGTTCCCAACAGCCCGAGGAGGGATACTACTAGTAGGTAGAACGTACAGTACAGAAAGTAAATGTCAAACACCATTGACGCGCTCCCCTGTTCAACCTGGTAGGAATGGGCCTTCGCTTAAGCGATATTATCGTCCCAGTGAACAATTTTGAAGACAATCCTGGGGTATCTGTCTCATAGAGATTCGATACTCAGTAACGACAGCTTCCGGGGGCAATAATTCATCGCCCCCTTCATAAAGTGCTCCTTTACCCAGTGTTCTTGCATGTTCCGATTAGTTTACTTAATACACCTTCTCTTTACTGCGTATGTAGTAATGTAGAGCTGTACGCCAGGCATCCTACTGGGTTGAACAGTGCGTACTCTGATGCGTTTTGAGTGTTGACATCTGTTTCGTTATTACTTGCAAGTTCCAATCTTGGAGCCTATTTATGTTATGTCATTCCTCCTCCGAGTAGGGTTCGTATAATGGTCATTATATTTTAACTTCCCCGCACAATGACTTAACATCGCTTGCTCCCATGTTCTATCAAGATGACCTCTTCTCGGGTATGCAGGGGAAGTGCATCCTGGTGCCTGTGCTCTATGGCCTCTAATTGCTTCTATCGAAATGACCGCCAGTAGCTCTACAACCCTCCTGGATCCTTCCAATGCTCATAATTTGCAACTTGCAACAATCCAAAACACAAGCAACAACCGAAAACAACCAAATAAAATGACAACCTTTACCCAAAAGAAATCTGTCCGCTTCGCCGCTGAAGAAGAACTTGAACAGATTTGCACTCTTGATTGCTCCTTTACCAGTTGTACGTCGGGCGAAGAATTCGAGCAAGCCAAACGCAACACCATCCTTGAGGGAGCCAAAGCCAAAGCACAAGGTCTTGGTGAGCTATTGGAGGGAACCTTTTCCAATGCCCATGACAACGCCGTCCAGAAGCGTCTCAATCACTACGTCGCCGAAACGGATTACCGTGGCGTCGAGCGATTCATTTGCGAGTCGGTCTATGAAGAACGAAAATCTCGCCGATCCGATGCCATCAAGGCCATTCTCATTGCCCAAGACATGGCCGAAGAAAAGGGCATGGATCTAGAAGAGACTGGTGAGCAACTTCGAAAAGTCGCACTTGTGTATTGCGTGGATGCCAAAGTCTTTGCCCGACGAATGGGCAAAGCGGATGAAGCCGCTGTCTATCCCAAGGAACACAAGACTCACCGCAGCCACAGCAGCGACAAAACCTGTTCCTCAAGGAGCAGGCGATCTGCACGTACCTGCATTTCTTCCAAGAGGAGTATCCGGGTGTAAACCAACTGCCACTACAAAGTACAAAGATCTACATACATACCCTGCACATACAACCCTACATATTTCATATCACGCTTTATACAAACTGCGCCCACTGAAGTGAACAAAAAGGAACAACTCGTTGGGACAACCCACTTGGAAGACAATTGTAAACATAGTTTCATAAATTGCATACTAGAAAGTGCTCATCTTATTAATAGATTGACAGTCAGTTACATACACACAGGTTTTCATATCTTTCTACTCCACTACTAGCTAAATATTAGCCACTGATTACGGAGCACGAGTGTTAACTTCGTGGCTTCTATACAAGTAGTAGGCCTACTGCTGCCTGCTACAGGAACTTACCGCAACGCTTGGTCACATTGAAAAATTTAGCACGAGTGGAATTATAAAGTGGGAAATACTTAGAGCCGGCGCTTGAATTGACATGCCCGGCTTCACCTTTTCGAAAACAGTCATAATTTATGTCTCTTTTCATAAATAAAAAAAAGCCCACAAATGTGAACCTTTTCAACTGGCACTAAAAAAATCGGTTCATAAATGTTTGGCCGAATTGAAATCGGTTCATAAATCTAGAATCGGTTCATAGCATGAACCGTTAAATAGAATCTGTTCATAAATCGGTTCACATTTTGAACCGATTATTCTGGCTCCTCTCGGTGAAGGAGGCACATCCCATGTCATCACACCACAGCTATAGCAGCCTCCTCCGAGTGGGGGATCCAACTCAACAAACACAGAGTGAGAAGTGCATGTTGCCTGCTGCTAGCTAGTAAAGCAACAAACAGACATTGCATCAAAGCAGCACCAGTGCATAAGGGAGCCATGTCAGTTGATTGGCGAAACAGCAAAGCACGGAAGCTTTTAGAGAGTGAAATAAGGAACCGCAGCATTCCTTTTGAAAACAAGAAAATGGGATCAAAGGCAGTGTTCGAGAAACACAAAGCATGCGCAGAATTTCAAGGGATGACATGTGACAAAGCATTTCAGAGACGGCTGGCGTCTCTTAGAAAAATTGTGAAAGAAACGGAGGAAGATGAGGGCGTTGAATGGGACACTAGCGAGGCCAAGGCCTTTTTGAAAGATTGCTTTGAGGATGGAGTGACACCACTCAGTTACCGTGGAACACTAACACCCCTAGAGGCCTCCAAAAAAAATTGGGATGAGCACTGTGCAGGCCAACCTGCTTTTGAGGGGATGGTCTTCAATTCGATTTTTAAACGGAGACTTGAAGCAGTCGCATGGAATCATGATTCCAAAAAACTCCGGGCGTCTGACGATGAGAAAGCCTTCAAACAGTGCCGAGCAAAATATCCTGTCCGGTCTCACAATGATTTTGGAATGCCTCGTTGGGAAGGGTCCGAAGCAGAAAGACTGATGAAAAAAGACATCAATGAAGGAAAACATGCTGGCCTTAAAGCCAGAGGCATTTAGAGCCACACGGCCAGATGTCTTTGGCCTAATGCCTCTTCCTATCTTCCGTGATCACATTTGTCAGGGGATAAAACTAAGGCGGTTTCACAAGGTGCATGGCAAGGCGGCCGAGAAGGGAATCACAAGCTAATGGTGACAACAATTAAATGTTTACTTTATTTGAAACGATAACTTTAAATGTCAACTAGTGGTTCTCCCATTTCCATTTTGTGCTGGGCAATTACAGCCACCGCCTCGAAACAACCTTGCAGTTTCTCTTTGCTGTGAGGAAAACCAATGTTATGCATGCATTCAAATTCAGCAATCTTACCATTGAGTGTTCCTGGCAACAGCGTGCACGGCTCTTGAATTTGGAGACCTCTTTTGAGTCATATGAATTGGGCAAGCTAATCAGCTTTAGATGCCCTCTGTAACCCTTGTCAGCAGTGACTCGCTTTCCCAGTCTTTTCAACTTTGCTCTCAGTCCTTTATGGGCAAAAATCTTGATGTCATTCCAATCCCCTGCTTCGTGTGGACCACTGAACCAAATCATTTTGCTCTCCCGCAGTGCCACAACAATTTCGTAGTTGAACCCAGCTGAATGATGCTTGAATGAAAAAATAGAAGGGTCCTTGGGCACATCTGGATGGGCAATCTCTTGATTACGGAAATGCTTACCATCGACAGTGCCAATCCAGACATCATCGCCAAAATTGTCGCTTGGCCAACCTAGCTTGAGACCTTTCAATGCCCTCACTTTTTCTACATAGTGCCAGGAGTAGTCCACGAATGTGTTTTCAGAGACCTTCCACATCTGCTCTGCCTCGATGGTTTTTGGATGCTGTTTGAGAAAATGCATTGCCCAAAAAAAGTGTTTCAGGTTGCGTTGTGATGGGGGAACTCTCGCTAATTCGATTTTTGTGGTTTGTAGATCTTCCCAAATTTGAGCAGCCACATGTGGATCAGAGCCAAAATGCCCCCGAAAGCGGTCCTTCTTTGTTTGCGTAGTTAACCGTATTGTCATGTTGCTGTTATCCCAGCCAAGATATTTCAATCCTTCCACGAGCATTTCAGCTGGCGTATAGATTTCAATGTCTTCACTCTCGCTATTGGCGTCCATCGTGGCTCCCGTGTGCAAGGGATTTTGTAAACTTGTCGGCCCCTTGTGGCTCCCCCCGGTGAGGGAGCCCAAAAACAAACAAGATTCCCGCTTGGTGTTCGACCAGCATGCTAGCAGTAGAAGCTGCTATGGTAGCCATGCCGGTCACAGAGCTGGCTCCCCCTGATGAGAGTGCCACATCTAAAGTTCTACTACTAGTAGCAGAGTAAACACGAGGGAGCTTAATGTGCGACGAGCTTAATGTGCGACCAGAGGATCTGCTACACCGCTGGCTACCGGTAGTAGTGCACCCTAACCCTATGGAGTATGATGACATCGGATGATGACATCGGCAACGTCATTCGGCAACGTCATCCAACTGGTGACATCATGGTGTCGGCTGTGGCCACATCATCCAACCGGCATCAACAACATACTGTAGCTAGCTAGCTAGGTAGCAGCACTACAGTGCTTACAATTTCTAACAAATTGATCTGTCTCAACAGCATTTAATAGAAATTATCCCCGTAATGACAATGGTGCGAAGGTCGGCTGTGTGCCGATGGAAGTATCGAGGTCGTACCATGTTGAGCACTGGTACGAAGGATCGAATCAAAGACCGAAGATCGATAGCATCAATAGCAACATTATGTTGACATTGGAAGGAGGATTGTTCGCGGTCGCGAGATATCGGAGACGATTTGAGGTTTTGAGAGCAAGCTCAACGTGGGGCTTAAAGAATTGATCGATCGGATCTGTCGCTGGGACGACAGGTGAAGACAAGACCGACTTGAGCTTGGTAGCAGACAAGACCGACTTGAGCTTGGTAGCTCACCGAGAATAATCTGTCACTGGGACGACAACACGGAATCTGTCACTGGGACGACAAGATGTCAATAGGATCGACATGGCAAAGAACGTCAACTGTCTCTTATACACATCTGACGCTG
>ENA-ORBV01015783-ORBV01015783.1-microbial-mat-metagenome-genome-assembly--contig:-NODE-15783-length-11056-cov-4.116313_pt1 | contig 11056 bp, 14 predicted proteins | sample MGYA00237777_ERZ505514 | MGnify/ENA primary metagenome ERZ505514 (study PRJEB26160, sample SAMN06269048) | microbial mat metagenome | isolation source: Oligotrophic lake microbial mat | place...
AGAAACTGCAAGGTATCTAGTTTAAGTGGTTTCGTTGAGCCAAGAATCCCCGTGCGTTCACGCCGGGGAGTGTCAAATCCACACGGCTCAAGATGCGCGCCGCCAGCCCGATCTTTATTTAGAATCTGCTCTAAGGCTGGTGTTTAGTACTGAGGAGCGTAGCAATGTTTTTAACACGTCAAACCGATTCAATATGCCCATCGGGTCAATGGAATTATTGTGCCCAAAGATGAAGGCGTATTTTTTGCTAAGCGCAATTACTTTGTCCAACTGCCTGAGCTAACCGAAAAAAAGCTGCTTGAGCTAGTGATCGCCACCTTTACAATAGATGTTGCGACCAGCTTTGGCTTTTCGATCATGCGCCATCCTAATGCTCTTACTTTTGACTATGACTACCTGTTCAACTCAGATTCAGAGATGATCTTTGATTTGAGTATGGTTGAATGATTTGTCCTTACGGCTTGTATGCTTATGGCTTGGAGCTAGTTTCGCGTAGGGCGGCAATGATTTGAATATTTGCTTTAGGAAATGGAAATTGATCAATTTCGTCTAGGCTAACCCAGCGCACTTCGTCGCATTCTAACGGCTGAGGTTCGCCGCTAAGATGCCGACAGTGGTGCACATTCAGGGTGACGCGGAAGTGAGAATAGGCATGGTCGATTGTGATTAGGCGATCGCCTGCTTCCACTTCAATCCCCAATTCTTCCTGAATTTCGCGTTGAATGCAGGCTTCGATCGTTTCACCTGGCTCTACCTTCCCACCAGGAAACTCCCACAGCCCGCCCAGCAGACCTTCCTGCCGCCGTCGGTCAATCAAAATCCGGCTGTCTTCATGCCAAATCACGGCAACTCCGATCATTTTATGGGGCAGAGGCGATCGCTGTTCTGACAGGGGCAAGTCGTTTTGCATGGTGAGTCGATGTGCTTCACAGTAGCGGTTCCAAGGGCAGACTGAGCAGGTAGGGTGCTTGGGTGTGCAGACTGTGGCTCCCAAGTCCATCAGAGCCTGGTTAAAATTACGCGGCTGCTGCCAATCTAAAATTGTTTCAGATAGCGCCCACAGAGTCTTCAACGCTCGATTGGGAGGCACCCGCAGGGCCACTAGCCGAGCCAGCACCCGCTTTACATTACCATCCAAAATGGGCACAGGTTGGTCAAATGCTGCACTCAAAATCCCTCCAGCCGTCGTCCGGCCAATGCCGGGTAGGGTGAGGGCGATCGCCAATGCGTCAGGGAAGGTGCTGTGATGGTGTTCTACGATAATTTGTGCTGCCCGGTGCAGGTTGCGGGCGCGGGCATAGTAGCCCAAACCTTCCCAGGCTTTTAGCACCTGTTCTTGGCGAGCAAACGCAAGAGGGGCGATCGCCGGAAACTGCTCTAGCCAACGTTCATAGTAAGGAATAACTGTCTTAACTTGGGTTTGTTGTAGCATCACTTCCGAGATCCAGATGCGATAGGGATCTCGACTCTGCCGCCACGGTAAATCACGCCCCTGCTGCGCATACCAAGCCAACAGATCTTGTCGCAAATTTTGCTTTAGCGGCTCAATGATAAACCTCGGCAGGTCAGTTGGTTGACCTGCCGAGATTAGGGAGTTAGGGAGTAGAGAACCTGGCGTCAGATAGCCAGCAAGATTCCTTGAAGTATCCTTAAGTGAAGCCACACCCGGTAAAAATCCGATAAAAATCCTAAGGCCGCTGTGGATCAAACGTTGTGGATCTGTGCCCAGCTAAGGGAGCCATCCTGGCTTAACATCACCTAGTCAGACCTCGCCAAGTCAGGATGATCCAAGCAAACTACTCAGCGTCAGACGTCACATCACCTGGCAGTGCCCGTTCAAACGTCATTCGCTGCTCAGCGTTTCGCAGAAAATAGCCACTCATCATCGCTGATGCCATCAGCCGCCCCAAGTGCTCTCTGCTGGTCGTGATCGAGACGTCAAAATGTTCTGAGGGCAGTCCCCCCAACAGGCCAATGATATTTCGTTCCATCACTTGAAACACTTCAGACGTACCAGGCTTGGAGAGCTGCGCCACGGTTTCTGAATTCATCGACTGGACGTATTGCCATAATACGTTGCCCGACTCGCCACCCTCAAAGATTTCTGAAACTTTATTGGACGCATTGTTCACGGTAAGGACCTCTTAGACCGTTTTTTATTACTTAACAATCTAACAATCTCTTGCAGATTCTGAAGGTGGGCGGAACCGAACCTTTATGGGGGGGGATTGCGCTCAGATCGCGCAATCTGAACGCAATCTGAGACCTGGGGTGCCAGCGCTTGATCCCTACGTTGATTCCTTGACCGCAATACAATCAATCTCAACGCGCACATCTTTGGGCAAGCGGGAAACCTCAACGCAAACTCGGGCGGGGGCGATCGCCTCATCGAATGCACCAATATAAACCGTATTCATGGTGGCAAAATCATTCATATCGGCTAAAAATACGGTGGTTTTGACCACGTCATTAAAACTTACTCCTGCGGCTTGCAGAACAGCGTCTAGATTGGCCAGCACCTGTTTGGTTTGAGCCGCTACATCATCTCCCCCGACGATCGTTCCAGTTTTAGGATCGAGGGGAATCTGTCCAGCTACAAAAACAAATTGGCCACTGGCGGCGATCGCCTGACTGTAGGGACCTACGGGTGCGGGAGCCTGATCGGTTTGGATAACGGTTCGCATACTTCTCTCTGGTATTTGTCTCTATTCCGGTTAATTTAGCTTTGGACGCAGCCCATGATCGCGGTAATACCGATAATCCCTCAAGATGCGATCGTGGTCAAAACAAAGGTTGCTAGGAATGTCCCAGATTTCAAAGATTTTCAAATTTTTGGCATCATCTCCCGCCGTGGGTTCGCCCTTGGCGGTTGCTAAAAACACGACGCTAAGCGTATGGGTGCGGGGATCGCGGGCGGGATGTGAATACACTTGAAACTGTTCTACTAACTTCACGCTTAATCCCGTTTCTTCTTCTGCCTCGCGCTGCGCTGCCACTTCCACCGACTCACCATAATCGACAAACCCCCCCGGCAAAGCCCAGCCGAACGGCGGATTGACCCGTTCAATCAGCACAATAGGTCGGTAAGGTCGATCCAGAAGCTCAATAATAATATCTACTGTAGGAATTGGATTTTGATACGTCACAACACTCACATCCGCGCTTTTAAAAGTTGGCGCACAGTTTTTAGTAGCTCAGGTGGATGAAATGGCTTAGTAATATAGGCATCTGCGCCCTGTTTCATGCCCCAATAGCGATCAAATTCTTCACTCTTTGTAGAGCAAATCAGCACAGGTATTTTCTGAGTGCTAGGCTCATTTTTGATCCAGCGACAAAGCTCGTAGCCATTCATCTCTGGCATAATCAGATCGGTGATCACCAGGTCTGGAGCGCTTGCCTGGATATATTCCTTCGCCTCCAGCCCATTGATCGCGGCAACGACCTGCATCCCGTTTTCTTCCAGCAGATCTGAGAGCATGTGCCGCAAGGTTTGACTATCATCCACAATGAGAACTTTATTCATAATCCCTGATTGGAACCCTAATTGAGTGGGTTAAGTGATCGGCAGTGGGCTGCCCTCATCACGCAACTTTGAAGTATTAATAATTTTGGTGTAATTGCTCTCAGTGCCTGCCTCTTAGCGAATGGACTGCTAAGGGGATAAAGGGTTCAAAGCATGCCGCAACTCTTTCCCATCATTTCAGGAGGTGTCCCTAAAATAAACCGCAGGCAGCAGGTTTATTTGCAGGTTTGTTTAAAGGGGCAAATAAACCTGCTGTTTCTATACCACTATTCTTACTTGAGTCTGCCCCAGTTTGCTCCGTAAGCGCTCTGAGGATCGAAGTTCTGGCAAAATAATTAGTCTCGGTTGTGAGCACGGCTGACGTCAACTCCCCTGCCTCTGGTGGCCATGAACGGTGGCCTTCAGCGGGCAGAGGCGGCTCTTTTTCAGGCAGAACTGCTGGGAATCAGTTTCACGCGTCGGAAAGCGCCCCATTCGATGGCATGATATTGAATTAGGATTGTTCGATGTCAATGGAGTCGGTGGTCTGCACCCGTGGAGTTAATCAACCACTTTATTTCAAGATGGCATGATTCCCCCTGCTGGCACAATCCATCTTTATTGTTAGCGTCTTTACCGCTGTGTTGAACTACTGATTAAGTGCGCTCCACCCTAGAAAATCAAAACCAGCTCAGAACCCCGGCGTGCGCCCAATGGGAACATTCTAAAGTTCTTGACTGCCGCTTTATAGGATGGATGACTTAACCGAGCAACCCATTTTGATGTTCTTAATGGAAGGAGAACCATTTCTGTGCTTAAAAGATACGTTTGGCTAGTTGTAGTCGCTGCCCTATTTATCTTCCAGGTTGTTGGCGGAAATGCGATCGCCATCGAACTTGACGCTGCCACGCGCACTGTCTCGCTCAACCCACTTGGAGATAGCATTGTTCTTACCGCAAAACAAGTCACTGAAGGAAAACGTTTATTTAACTACGCTTGCGGCCAGTGTCATGCTGGTGGTGTAACTAAGACTGACCCTAACGTGGGTCTTGAACCTGAAACTTTGGCGCTAGCCACTCCTCGCCGAGATAATCTGGAAGCACTGGTTGATTACATGAACAACCCCACCACCTACGATGGGCAAGAGGCCATTGCAGAACTGCATCCCAGTACGCAAAGTACGGATATTTTCCCAAAAATGCGAAATCTCACCGAAGATAACCTCAAGGCGATCGCAGGACATATCTTGCTACAGCCTAAGGTGGTTGGGATCAAATGGGGCGGTGGCAAAATCTACTATTAAGTTTGATTGACTTCAGATCTTTATTTAATTTGCGACCCTGGGGTTCAAGACCTCACCGTTACTGCACTGTTCAAGAACATGGAGTAGAGCTAACGCTTAAGCGCAAGGCGCTGTAAAGGTGGGTGGGGTATCAGGTACCTCACCCACCTTTTTTGAGCACAGTCTGTAGAGACAAGGTGAACCTCTGATCGCTCGAAACCCTCTACTATCTGCTTTTATTCTCCGTGCTGCTCAAAAAATGACGAGTTGCAGGAGCGAACGGTTTTAGCCAGCAAGATATTTTTCGCAATATCTGGCTCAACTCCTCATAAGCTAAGCTTTCAGGGTAAAATGAGACTTGGGTCAAGAATTGAACTCAAATAATCTCCCGTACGAGGTAAGCCATGAAATTGATTTCTCAGATTTCACGGAGCTTAAGTCTAGCCTTACTTACAGTAGTGCTGGTTGCAGGTAGCTTCTTTGCGGTTGTTTCTCCCGCTGCTGCCGAGACCTTCACAGTGAATATGGGTTCTGATAAAGGCATGCTCATGTTTGAGCCTGCTAACGTCACCATCCACACTGGAGACACTGTAAAGTGGGTTAACAATAAACTCCCTCCCCACAACATCATGTTTGACGACAAGCAAGTCCCTAATGCAGATAAGGAACTTGCTACCAAGCTCTCACACAGCCAACTTCTATATTCTCCTGGGGAGTCTTACGAAGTCACCTTTACCAGTGACTTTCCTGCTGGTTCCTATTCGTACTACTGTGCTCCTCACCGGGGCGCGGGTATGGTAGGTAAGATCACGGTAGAAAGCTAGGATTTGGCATCAAGATATGGCTGGCTAAGCTGTCTCTTGGCTCTGCATTAATGTGCTCTATGCTAAACGGCAGGGCGATCGCTACTTAAAGACGGATGGTATTCGTGCTTTTGGTTGCGGCTGCCCTGTTATCGTTTTAGGACTGGTTTTTTAGGGACTGTTTGAAGGCATCGTATTTTATTTGAGAACTAGCGGGAAGAAGGCTTGTGGTTCCACTTAAAGATGACAATCCTACGCAGACTACGGCCTACGTTACCTATGGGCTAGTGGCGTTGAATATTTTGGTTTTCTTGTACGAACTCACGTTGTCGCAGCCCCAACTAGAGCGATTTTTTCAAGCTTGGGCGATGGTGCCTCGTGAGCTAACGGCTAGTTTTGGCAGCACTGCGGCGATCGCGGCCAACCCCGAATGGGTAACGCTGGTTTCCTCCCAGTTTCTCCACGGCGGTTTTTTGCACATCGCTGGCAACATGCTGTATCTATGGATCTTTGGCAACAATGTCGAAGATCGACTGGGGCATGTCAAGTTTCTAATTTTTTATCTGGTCTGTGGAGCCTTGGCCGCGCTGGCCCAGTGGTATTTTGCATCGGGTTCCACTATTCCCTCGTTGGGAGCCAGTGGGGCGATCGCCGGAGTCATGGGTGCCTACATTATTCGGTTTCCCAAAGCTCGGGTTCTGACCCTAGTTCCCCTTGGGATCATTCTGATCCCTTTCCGCATTCCTGCTGTCTTTTTTCTCGGCTTCTGGTTCTTGATGCAGGCATTTAACAGCATTGCTAGTTTAGGCGCCCCGGCAAATTTGGGCATGGAAACAGGTGGGATTGCCTACTGGGCACATGCTGGGGGTTTTCTATTTGGCATGGTTTTGGGACCGTTACTAGGTTTATTTACCCCGAGGGCGGGCGATCGCTACTTGAGATGACCCATGCCCGGTTTCAATCTTTTGCCCAAACAGCAGCTAGCAGATTGCAATCTGGAGCAATTTCAATGTAATATTATAGACTGTGTGAATTTATCTTAAAAGGCAAACCCATGCCCAAACTGAAAACTCGTAAGGCGGCAGCCAAGCGCTTCGCACGCAGCGGTAGCGGCAAATTAATGCGCCGCAAAGCCTTTAAAAACCACATGTTGGAGCACAAGTCTGCGTCTCGCAGAAGCCGCCTTTCTAAGAAAGCCGTGGTGCATGAAACCGATGCTGAAAATGTAGAACTGATGCTGCCTTATCTGTAAGGTCAAACTTTGACCTTACAGATATAGTTGCGCACATTTAATTAAATCGAGCAAATCGAGCTTAGTAGATTAAGGGGAACGTAGCATGACACGGGTAAAGCGCGGCAACGTCGCTCGCAAGCGCCGCAAAAAGATTTTAAAGCTGGCGAAAGGGTTTCGAGGATCACACTCTAAGCTATTTCGGACAGCCAATCAGCAGGTGATGAAGGCTCTGCGCAATGCCTATCGCGATCGCCGCAAACGGAAGCGCGATTTTCGCCGCCTTTGGATCACCCGCATCAATGCAGCAGCGCGCCAACATGGCATTAGCTATAGCCAATTGATCGGTAGCTTGAACAAAGCCGACATCCAAATCAACCGCAAAATGCTGGCACAAATGGCAATTCTAGACCCTGCTGGGTTTGGTAAAGTCATTGAAGTAGCCACGCAGGCAAAGGGTTGATTGCCAGACTACGGATCGTGTTAATCACGCTAGCAATTGGCTGGGGGGTGCAAGTTCCTGTGCCCCCAATTGTTTTTGCAGCAGATTTGCCAGAGATTCGGCAGCGAGGCTACCTGATGGTGGCGGTTAAAGATAACCTGCGCCCTCTAGGTTTCCGTACGGATAGGGGGGAGTTGGAGGGGTTAGAAATTGACTTGGCTCACCGCCTAGCAGAATCATTATTCGGTCGTAGCGATGCGGTGCGGTTTTACCCAGTTCGCAATCAAGACCGGCTTACCGTGCTGCTTGACGAGGAAGTAGACATCGTAATTGCGCGGATGACGATGACCGAGTCGCGATCGCGCACCGTTGATTTTAGTTTGCCTTACTATTTAGACGGAACAGCGCTGATTACTCGTGATCCCACAATTGGGCGCTGGGTCGATTTACAGTCTCGCTCGGTAGCGGTGCTCCGAAATTCTAGTACGATTGCGGTGCTGCGATCGCGACTTCCGGCGTCTCAACTGGTAGAAGTGATGTCGTATCAGGAGGCGCGCGAGCAATTAGAGCAGGGTTTAGTGTCGGCATTTGCAGCCGATAGCAGTGTGCTAGCAGGCTGGGTGCAGGAGTTGCCAGGGTATGCCTTACTGCCAACCCGGCTTTCTGGAGAACCACTAGCCATTGCCATGCCCCGAGGCACTCGCTACGGGTCGTTGCGGCAGCACATTAATCGAACCATCGACCAGTGGCGAGAACAGGGTTGGCTGCAAGAACGCGTGCGCTATTGGGGATTGCCGCAAGACTAATCAACCCAGGCTGACGACACTAAGGCACCTTATCCCTAGGCACACTCTGTTAAATTGCTGGGTGAGTCAGTAATATTTGGGACGAATTAGGGTAAATTACGGAATTTTACGGGTGCCAGGAAGGGGTTACGTAGGCGAAAATTCTGATTAGCTGAGTTTATTAGTTCGGTGTTTTCCCCAAGGCTCCGATCGCCAAAACTAGCTTAAAAGACACTGCAATGAGCGCCACGCCGCCAAACGCGCCGATCAAAATCGCGATGGCGAGAACTTCTGTTAAGAGTGAGACATTGCCCTGTTCAGACCTATCGATTTGCGCCTCTCTATCGGCAATCAATTGCGAGTCAGGCCACTCGTATGCTTGAAGTTGGTGACAAAGTCGGTCACATTCAACCAAACGTTGCTCGCTAGACTCAGCCAATTTACCCTTAAGGGGATCGTGATCCCAAAAAGCATCGAAACCCTCAACTCGTATCATGCCCATGATCTCCCAAGTCTACAAATCTAAACCGACTGTGTTGATGCCTTGTCGAGCGAGGTAGATGCGTGAGATTAAGTCAAGGATCTGAGCTAGACAGTCTCAGCTTAATTGACCTGATGGCAAGAAGAGAGCTGTTTTTTTGCCCGAATTACTGGTGCCAGAGAAAATTGATGCCGAGGCTCTGTACATCGTTCTCAATCAGAGCCTCAGTGCCGATTTCTAGTTTTTAACCAGCTGTCACATCTATCTAACCGTATCTAGATCTAGCCTGTATGGGGTGCGGGGCGGAAGTTGATGGTTTCTTTAGAGAATTTAGCGTCTAGTTGATGTGGGCTTTACATTGCTAAACGTTGCAGGTGTCTTGACGCTCAGCGAGCGGAGGCGGTTAAAGACAGCGGCGAGGTCTAGTGCCCGAAATCTGACTAAATCGCCTTGAGGATAGGGAGTGAGTATGTCGATTCCAGCTGTGGCGATGTCGGACTCAATGTGGGTGAGGATCGCGCTTAAAGGGGTGATTCCATTTAGGTAATGCCGCTCTAGGTAGGCGATCGCTGCTCCTATGGCCCGCACCTGACCTGCTTCTACCAACTGCTCTATCGCAGCTAGATCAACGATTTCTGTCCCCAAAATCAATTCATTTACGGCTCGCACTTTTAATTTGGCAGGAGAGCCATGGGAGCCAAGGGATAGCGCTAGTGGAACCCGTGGCGTTAGGGTACCGAACTGGGTGCCGCCTTCTGGAATTCGAGCAGTGGCATATTGAGCGGCGATCGCCTTGGCTTGGGCGGTTACCGCTTGGGGCCGATAATCTGTCATGGCAAGGATGGTGTTGGCCACGTCAAAATAGTCGCCGCTGCCTCCCATCACCAGTACAGTCGAAATGCCGCAGTCCTGGTAGAGCTGCCGGATTTTGTCGATTAGGGGCGTGATCGGTTCTTGGGCTTTGGCGATCAGAGCCTGCATCCGGCGATCGCGGATCATAAAATTTGTGGCCGAGGTATCTTCATCGATTAGCAGTACCGTCGCGCCTGCTTCTAATGCCTCCATCACATTGCTAGCTTGAGAGGTGCTGCCGCTGGCATTCTCGGTGCTAAAGTGCTTGGTAGAGCGACCCTGGGGGAGGTGACTGATGAAGGGAGAAATATCAACTCCGGTAACGCTGCGCCCATCTTCGGCGCGAATTTTGGTGGCTGTAGGGTGGCTCACCACCTGCTCGCGGCCATCACTGGGAATGTGATTGTAGATGCCTAAGGCGATCGCCCGCAGCAGGGTAGATTTGCCGTGATAGCCACCTCCCACAATCAGCGTGATCCCAGTCGGAATTCCCATACCTTTGATCGAGCCTTGGTTGGGGCGATCAAATTCTATCTGAAGCGTCGCTGGTGACTGAAACGGAATGGCCACTATAGGCGACGTTTCAGTCTGCAATTCTGTCAAGATCTCAGGTTGTGGTTTAGCGCTACCGTCAAATGCGATCGCCAGCGGCTGATCGCTGATCCCACTGTGGCGAGGCAGAACGGCTCCGTTTGGAATAAAAGCGACTAGTCCTTTGGCGGGTAGCTGTTGTCGTAACCAGTCGGCATCTTCTACCATCTCAATATGGCGTTGCAGGTCGGTTGCGTCCAGCGATATATATTTCAGCGCTTGTTCTACAATCTGCGGTAGGTCGTCGCATAGCAGCGTCGCCGCCGCTCGTCCTAATATCTGCCTGCCTCGCGCGGGTAAGCCCACCACAAACCGCGCTTCTACTTGCTCTGAAGTGACAAAAACCGCAGTCCGCTCTAGTACCTGCTGCCCTGTGGGGGCGATCGCAATTAGCCCGCTATGACCACTTCCCCGGTAACTGCCATCACTGGTTTGGTGCAGGCTGGTTTGGTGCATCCTGGCCGCAGCTTGGCCAAACTGCCGCGTTAGGTAATCACGCAGGGCAATTTCTCGACTGCGGGTCTGATAGGTTTGCGCTGGAAAGGCGGCCACCGTTTGCGGCAGTAGCACCCGCAACCGACTAGGAGCCGCAAATGGATCGCCTTGAACGTGGTCAACAGCCAATTCAAAGTCAGGAAACTGATAGCGACCCCGAATCTCCTGATAAGCTTTATAGCTGCGTCCATCTAGGTGAAGCAACAATTGAGCAAGTACTTGATGATTCATATGGGTACAGTTGTAGCAGTACGGATTAATCAGTACGGGTTAATTATTCATGCAGTGGACTAAACAATGGGCGCAGTTAGCCGCTTCGGAGCGCTTCCGCCAGCTATTGGTCTTGTTGGCGGCGGGTTGTTTAACCACGATGACGGGCAGCATTACCGCACCAGTCTTTCCGGAAATTATTAGAGATCTGCAAATCGATCGCTCTTGGGCGGGGATTTTGGTGAGTGTGCATGCGCTGACTACGGCATTGTTTACACCTGTTTTTGGCATCTTGGCCGATCGGGTGGGCAAACGCCAGGTGCTTGTGCCCTCGCTCATCTTTTACGCGGTATTTGGCGCTTCAACCGCGTTGATGCAAACC
>ENA-ORBV01015784-ORBV01015784.1-microbial-mat-metagenome-genome-assembly--contig:-NODE-15784-length-11055-cov-26.974130_pt1 | contig 11055 bp, 4 predicted proteins | sample MGYA00237777_ERZ505514 | MGnify/ENA primary metagenome ERZ505514 (study PRJEB26160, sample SAMN06269048) | microbial mat metagenome | isolation source: Oligotrophic lake microbial mat | place...
CCTTACCGTCTGACCATCGACGGTGGAATGACCTACTCGACATCCAGGTGGGAGGAGACCACAAATAACCCTAACTTTAACATGGACATTGAGGTATCCTGTGAAAAAAGTCCTCACATTTTCACAAGATACCATCTGGTATCATTGTTGTCATCCCTCGACCAGTCGAAAGGGCCCTACATACTACTAGTGGTTACCTCTGGTCGTCCAGAGCAAAACACATGCATCTTTTGCTACTGTAAGTCATTTGATGCAGTATATTTATTTCTAACGTGTGGAAGAAAGCAATTGTATCCTTTTATCTTGCTTAATAATATCTAGCTACTACAGTAGTAGAGTGGCAACTGGCAAGGAGTTCAGTGCATGTACACAACAATACTGTAGCGAACAGCAGGACTAGAACAAGAAAAGCCAAAACAAGATCATTCCTTGTTCTTGATTTTAGGTGGAGCGAGAAAAGAAGACGATAATCCATCGTGCAGCAAGATAATCCATCCAAAAGACCCAAAGAATAATCATGTGCAAATGCGGCTGCTGCATAACACTCGTACGATGTGCGGTTCTGATCCCCTGTGAAATTGTGGCTATTACTTTAAGCGCCATCTTTTTCTTTGTTTGGCTCTTATTGGTACCCTTTACCGTTTGCTGTCCCTGTGGACTGTGCACCAATACTGTGGAATGGATATTTGAAACCATGGTCAAAATGCCGTGCAAATGTTACATACGAATCATGTATTTAGATGATGATTATTGAGGAAGGACATTGCACTACCAAAAATATACACAATAATATACAATGGATGAAGACCGGGTATCAAAATGAGGGGGTTACTATGTACCGGTGGTATCAAAATGACGTGTTGTGTGGCAAGAGTGGTAACAAATATAAAGCTGGGTGTTTTTTGGCGTGGAGGCTCTTGCCGTGATCATGACATTTGGAGGCGCCGGTAACAGCGGATGGTGGGTTGATTGCTGGCCCCAAGTCAAATCTCGTGTAACTGAAAATTCAATCAACCTTTACCCATAAAACCATCACCAAATCCCCCTTACAAAATGAGGCCGACAGTGGTACGCAACAAGAGTACTGTAGCTGGTGCCAACGTTTTGGTCTTTTCAAATCTCATGTTTCCGTCGACTTAGTTTCTTCTCGTCTGTGCATCAGTCGAAATGGTGCTAAGAAGCTGCCTCTTGTCCTCGAGGACAAACGCTTGTTGCTGTTCGATATGTCCTGGTATTAAAGTACCAAGCTCGTCCAGACTATTAGCAAAACCGTTGTCATCGTAGTCGGCATATACGATTTGGTCAATGATGACGAGGACACTGTACTTTCTGTTGTGCTTTCCACAGGTGATGTTTCTTCGTCTGTTTCTTCATCCAATAGAGGATCGTCTCCGCCTTCTCGAATATCCCCAAGACACGGAGGTGGTCGAGGTTCGCCACAGTCCGAGTTAAGGACTTCCACCAAGTCTGTTTCAATACATTCACAATCAAATCCAATTTCTTGACTGTTACACGTCACTTCCTCAAGCCAGGAATAAGAGACTTCACTTATATCCCAACAAATGGGAAAGGGGCTTGGTTCTCCCGCCGTCAAATTGACAAACCAATCTGTGTTGTCAAAAATACGTTGTATATTGCGGACACTTTCCGTATTCCAATTCTCCAATTGCTTTACCGGAAATCGCACCGCATTGGTAAAGGCTTCTCGCAGGCTCACAACACTGGACATGTCAAAACCAGAAATGTCCCCTTGAAAGTTTCTCGACTCGAAGGCCAATTCGTCCATTGTTTTGACATTCGACGTCGTCCAACCCGAGAGGTTCCCAGCAAAGTCATTTGAATATTTGAACAGGGCACTCATATCCGTGACACCCGACGTATTAAAGCTTGCAATCAAAGGACTTGTAAAGTTGCTGGCAGTGGAAAAGAGGGATTGAAAACTTTGGACTTTTTGCGTGGACCACGAAGATTGTTGTGTGCCATAAAAATGTTTGGATTTGGCAAAGGCCAACCTCATTTCCAATAAATTTGGAGTGGTCCAGGATGCCACCAAATCCGAATTGAAATTGGAAACTCCTTGTAGAATAAAATTCATGGAGGTTACTTTTTCCGTATTCCAATCTAAAATGGTGGGTTCGCCATTGCTGTCCATGGGTACAAAATCTTCACATTCGGCAAATAAGTAGTTCATATCTTCCACTTCCGACAACTTCCAGCCCGAGATGTGTCCCCGAAATTGTAGAGTTAAAGAAAAGGCCCAATCCAACGACGTTAACTTGGGCAGATCCCAACCACTGAGATCCCCTTGAAAGGCAACGCCGTCGGAGCATAGATGATCAAAATCTTGTACCCCCGACACATCCCACGAGGACAAGTTGCCGATAAAATTGGCCGCATTGGCAAAGGCATATTTGAAGGTCCTCAAATTGGATGTCTTCCACGTCCAAAGGCCGGCAATATTGGCATCAAAGTTACTGCTGCGATGAAACAAGTGCGACATACTTGTCACTTGCGAGACATCCCATCCCGTCAAATTGCCCCGAAACATGCTCGCCAATTCAAAGGCTCGATCCATGGTACGGACGCGAGAGGTATCCCACCGCGATAGATCGACGTCAAAGGCGTTGGTAAATCGAAAGAGTTCTTTCATGCTGGTGACGCAACGAGTATCCCAATCACTCATATGTCCACCATAGGTCAACTCGGCGAGTTCTCTTAAATTAGGCTTGAGCCAAGTATCAAGAGCCACTTTAATGTTGGCATCGCTCAACAAGATAGTGGAACAGTCCAGTACTTCATTATTCTCGTTGTCATTGACATTGTCGCTGTCGTTGGTGGTGTAATCGGTGATGGAAACGTTGCTGCTTTGAGTGCTGTTGTTGTTGGTGGTGCTGCTGCTGCTTTGAGTGCTGTTGGTAGTGGTGGTGGTGTTGCTTGTCTGTGCTCTGGACAGGGTCGGTTGCAGAGCAAGGATTGTCAGAAAGGCCTTTATCAGTACATGTCGTAATTTCATCATGTTCATTTTGCTGGCTTGTCCTCTATTGTTCTGAATTAACATTAATATATTTCTACAAGAGCACTGGCTAATCTATCCATGCACTTGCGAGCAGTACTATACTACATACACTATACTGCACTATATACACACTTCCATTGATAAAGGATAGCTGTGCTGGTAGCAGTCCCACTGTATTAGATGAATACAGTACTGTAGGTCCGTGAGGTGCGTGAACTGGATCATTCATTGCATGTCACGACTGAGTGTGTTCCTCGTCGACAAATGCTGCCATTGATTGGATGGCTTCACTGTTTATTTAGAAATGGTCATGGAAAATTGGATCTGGCGGGCTCGAGCGAGTAAATTATTTTGGAAAACCAGGGATCGGGGCGCACACTGTGCCGGTTTCCAACGAAAAATCTGGTGATGTCGAAAAATCTGGCGAATAATAGGTTGTAGACTAACTACAGTGTCACCTAGCTAGAGTACGGGGTTGTCTAGGTTCTAGCTAGATAGCTAGCTAGAAGACCATTCCAATTTAGCTAGCCATTCTAGCTAGCTACTGTAACAGACTATTCGCTAGCTAGTGCTCAGCTCGTAGTACGGTGAAGAACGACTTTGTCAGGCTTGCCACGACGACGAGGACAAGTTACTTAGCTAGGAAGGACGCTTCATCTTCAATGTCTTGGCATGTGTATAGTTCAAATCATGGTGTGGAAAAACTTGACTTTTGATTTCGTTTTAAACTCAAGCAAAGATCTTTATCTTGCATTTTAAACTCAAGCAAGATATTTCTTATCCTAGTATTAGTATGAAGTACCTATTTCGCAAGCTCCTACTCAAGTCGAGGGACGGTTCTATGGATTCAAAATTATATCCTCTATCTATCTAACTTTTGCTGGCTTCTCAACTCGTAGACGGCACCTCTAATGTCGCGCAAAGAGTTGTCTAACAAAGAGACTTCCAAGCCCTTTTGAACGTGCAAAAAAAAATATTGGTTCGAGAATTAGCTGTTGAGGAAGGTGCCCAATTAGCGGACAAGATTTTTGGGCCTTATTTGGGGCCGGCCGGCGCGACTGGCGGTGGATTCTGAAGTTTTGAGAAGGATATTTAAAGTTCAAAAACATTCTACTATCCTCATGTATTAATAGCATATGTTTTTCAGATAAGTGTACTTAGAAAAATCTGACGATTTATGTCCAATTCCGCTGGCGCCCCGCCATCGTTTGTTACGGGCGCCAAAACCCTCACAAACTTGACCTACTGAATACTAGCAAGTACTAGCTAGTACTATCTAGCCTGTATTTATTGTATAATAAACCGGCAAATAGTATACGAGTAGTGGCCATTTCATTTCATCTCTTCATTTGTTTGGGTTGGGCTATCTTTGTTGCATGTTCCAGGTTGGCTACTAGTATACAATCGATTGTAGTGAAGGAGGAGTATACTGTCTTTGAATTGTGGTTGAGTTTTGATTGTAACGATTTGTTTTTGTTTTGCGGGAACAAGGAAGCCTTGACGAAAGAAGGAAAGTGAAGGTCTATCCAAGGAAAACCTCAAAAGCAATCAAAAACAGCAGTCTACAGTAGCAACAATATCTACAACCATGCCGTTTGATAACCATCCTGTGTCTCCTGACAGCGAGCAATATGGTAGTCAGAGCCACCCCGAGATGCCGCCTCTTCCTGGTGTGGACGGCTCCGCCTCGTCACCACCAAGAGTCCAAGACCAAAGCAAGACCTCTACAAGCCAAGAAGGTAATAACCAAAAGGATGCTTCTCCTCGTCGCCATCACGAGGTAACGGGTGCCGGCGCTGCTTCTGGTACACCCACGCAAGGACCACAGCCCCCCAGCAGCAATCCACAGCAACAGCATTCACAACAAGGATTTCATCATGGGGCGCCTCCATCCACGCCTCATTCGGCAGGCAACCAGCCCAACAATCACATGCAGCGATTTCGCTCGAGTCCTGTGCAGCAGCAATATCCCTATCCTCACATGCACCATCCGCAGCAGCAGCATCCAGCATCCGCCACGAAGTATCCGCCACCACCACCGCCACCGTCAGCACCTTTTCGTGGACACTATGGACCACCAGGAGGAATGCACCCTCACCATGCTGCTGCTCGAGGACCAGCTGGCTATGGTGCTGGACCCTATGCCATGATGCAACCCCATCATCCTCACCAGCAACATCATCATCATCCTCATGCCCCTCATGGGTATCCGTCACCTCCGCAACAACAGGGGCTTTCGTTTGATCCTAGAAGATCGCCCGTCCATCCCTTGGAGGTGCTTCCATCTCCTGCAGAGTCCTCGTCGGTGCGAACGGGAGGCTGTACATGCAAGAAAAGCAGGTATGTGTGCTGTTATTGAATGGAGTCTCGTTTGCGTAGTTCATCTACCTGTACGTCCTCAATACTAACACTCTTTCTTGCACTCTACTTTCTGCGTTTGTCTGGATTCCATAGATGTCTCAAGCTCTACTGCCAATGCTTCGCCTCTAGCACAACATGTGGACCCACCTGCAAATGCCAGGTTTGTCACAACACGACGCTCCATGGAGAAGATATTGACGCGGCGAGGCGTACCATTCTGGATCGCAATCCTACCGCCTTTGATGACAAGTTTCGTACGCCACCGTCCGTCGTGCTGCCAGCTATGCCTCACAGTGCCACACGAGCATGGCCACCACACCCACAACAATTGCAACCATCACCACCGCCACCACCACATCATTACCACCCGCAGCAGCAGCATACATATCCCATGGCGCCATCCCCTCACCGACACCCCGCCATGCCCATGGGATTCCCCCAAAAGCAGCAACAACAACAACAAAACAACCATTCCTCTCCGGGTGGTCATCCAACACCTGCTGCAGCCTCGGCCGCAGCCTCGGCCGCCATGATGTCGCCGCCATTGGACTCACCCAACACTACGACTGCCTGGGGGGCTTCGTCCTATGCTGCTGGTCCCTCCTCCAACCCACCTCGGGTGTCGCCTCATCAAATGATGATGCAACCACCATCACAGTATTACCATGTCAACCCAAAGTTGCAGCAGCAGCAACAGCCGCCACCCCGAATGAACAAGTACGGATGCAAATGTCGACGTTCGTTTTGTCTCAAAAAGGTATGTTCTCGGAAAACAATAGTGATCCGTGGCGTTTTGTGATTCGGTCCTTTCTCAGACAACCGTTTTGTCTGTCTTGTTACCCCAGTACTGCGAATGCTTTCAGCACTCGGTGCATTGTGGATTGAATTGCCGTTGCACCAACTGCAAAAACTTTCCAGAAGCGGGTGCGCCAGAAGGTGGGGATGCTGCTGCGGCTGTCCTGGCAGCCAAGGAAGCGGTGGAGGATGGTCCGCCCAAGGAAGTCACGGTCATTTTCGAGTCGGAGGATCGACAACAGCGTCGTGTCTCCTTGGATCATGTTTCGTTCTTGGAAGGAGAACCTTCCGAATATGCCGAGGCGGAATCGGGAGAACACAAGGAATCCAACGAAAACAGGATGGAGCGTGGCGACAAGAGCAGCAACAAAACGCCTTCCAGCAAGAATGGTGGTGCCGACCGTATGGCCATCATGGCGGCCGTCGCCATGACAGAGTTGTTGGGAGGCAAGAGGAGCCCTGCCTATACGAGCAACAGTGCCGAGACAGAAACCTCCACACCCGAACTCCATCAGGAAGAAGCCAAGGTCGAAAAACCACCCAGTCCAACCCGGCGTGTCTCGGTGGAATCTCCACACTCGGGAACGAGCGAGACTGAGAACTCTCCACCCAAGAAAAAGATCAAGCTTTCACCCGTAAAGAGCAACGTCAATCCCGCTGACACGTCGTCCTCTTCCTTTCCATCGAAAGCGGGGCAGCAAAGCCCGCAATATCAGCCCATGAAGTGGGGACCTCAGGTGCATTTCACGCAGCCCTATCCACCACGATATTCCTATGGGCAACAACCTCCTCATCATCATCACCACCACCACCCATCCGCTTCTCCCAGAAGTGGGAGCTATCCAGGCCCCCCTCGTATGCACCACCACGCTATGAGTCCTCCATCGGCTCATACAACCACCCCAACGAGGACGCCAGCCACTCCCCATGCACACATGCAGCAAGGACCCTCTGCGAGTCCACCCATGTACAGCCATCCACAGTACCAACAGCAGCAGCAGCAATCCATGCCGCCTCTGCAAAAACAAGAGCAAATTACACCAACCTCGACTACGAATGAGCCACAACAGGGCGCTCGTTTGCAATTATCTCCCACGTACGAGGACGTGACTCGCAGCTCGGGTCTCCCCAAGTCGTTGAGCTTTCGCAAGATTTGCTCCAAATGTGGCAAAACACGCGGCGAACACGGCGAATTGGGATTCGGCAACAAATGCGTCTACCAAGAGTGCGGCAAGTGTGGTGCGGGTGTCCACATGCATTTGAAGGCGGGGGTGCCCATGGGTATTTTGTGCACCCTCACGGTCGAAGATGGCGCCACTCCTGGATCCTCGGCGACCTATGAGCGCAAAATTCGTGAATTGGCATCCCGTGCCGAGTTGCAGAAGGAATTGCAAAAGCGTAAACAAGAAGCAGCTCAGCGAGCTGTGGCAGCTGGAGCTCCATAAGAAAGGGACTACTACCTAGCCTTCTGATCGAGAGTAGTAGCCCAGCATTTCGTTGCCCTATTCTCTCAACAAGACAATCATTTCATCAAGCAAACCACACAGCGTAGCAAAGCACAAGAAGGGTGACTGATCCACCCTTTCTTATATATTTATTTCGGCCTCCCATATGTATATTTCTGAATATTCAAAACAATTCTTTGAATGTTGACTTGATATAATTTTTTCGGGGGCGTTTCGGGCAGGTTCGGGATAAAGGCTCTGCTATACACATATACATTATGGTAAACCAATAGTGAACACATATCTATGATCAAGTTCGTTCCCTGCTAATAGCTCTAGAGACATACTACTACTGATGTGTCCTTTCCCAGCGCTGAATTTCCTACAAACAACCCTAATGAGAGAATTGTGGATCGTCCACATCGGTCCCATACAGCTGCATCTCACTTACATTTCTAATTGCTTACCCTCTCAATTATCATGTTTCATGGATAAGGGTTTAACTAGTGTTGTGCAGTAGGTGACTGCTTTGCCAATGCACTATGTATGGTGATAATGTTTACATTTCCTGAATTTCCAGTCTTGTCAACATTATTGATACAGTAGTCAAATTTACAGTACCCAGCAGCAAAAGTTGGGTACCTGGTACATGCTCCAAGGCCTAACACATCAGGGGCAGTCTGATGCTGATTCCAGTCACCAGTGCAGGTCCATTTCTCTACAACTGAACATAAGGTTTGGTTTGGTTTGGTAACTCTCCTACCGGTGTGCAATACAGGGCTATGTTTGGTGCTATTGCTTCACCCTCCACTCTCTATAGACAGACATCCTTTTTGGATATCAGAGCCTGGCAACTGCACAATGAAGACACAGTTGGGGTCAACCAACAGCAAGGGTTTACCTGTGCTGCTCCAAGGGCTCCCACCAAGGAACACTGCTACACAAATGTCACGTCTACATCCCAAAGAGGCTCAGAGCATGTGCTCCTGTTTCCTTCTCTCCCAAAATGTCTGCATCTTGAATCAGGAGCAACCTGTGTCAACATAAATGCCACTCTTCATGGGTGGTGTTGGAGATCCGTTGATCTCGCATGTGTTGTGAGAAAAAATTTGAACCACCCCTTCCACTTCCCTTCGCCACTCCGACAAGAGGCAAAACCACAAGCAAATCTTTGTTTTGTCAACTGCCAGAACCCATTCTCCAAACTAGACCAACACAAGTCACAACAGCAAAGGGCTGCTGCAGCCTTGTGACCCAACAAACTCCCTCGCTCCAACGAGGGAGTGCTTGACCATCACAAGCAAGGGGGAACAAGCAAGGGGGAAGCCCCGGATGAATTGACCAAATGAACAAATTCACAGACAGCGCAGCCAGCATCATCCGCAGGCTTCCACATGGGAATTGAAAAGGGGGAGACATGCATGACAGGGCACGGAGAGATGGGATAGGTGTCGCCAGTCATTCAAGTTGATTGGGGTTTATTGTCTTGTTTGATGCAGCAGAGGTCCACAAAAAGGGGGGGGGGTCACAGACACTTCTGGTAGGAACCACACAGGACTCCGAACCGAATTCTTGCATCACAGCACCCATGCTAGTCGCAAAATGCCATCTTGACTTAATCTGATGGCTATCCGATGATGATCTGTTGGCTTTCCTGCAATGCTTAGCACACCATCTTCTTCACAAATGCACGGCAGTTGATCCAGTAGCTATGACATGAGTGCATTTGGATTCATGGCAGGTCACACCGTGATCCACACAACACAATGGACTTTGCAAATGATCTCATGCATGACCTCACCAAGGAGACATTGATGGATGAATGACTAAAGCATCCGAAGGAGGGTGCAGCATCAATGATAAGGACCAGATCAATGCACGATGCCACTCTCAAGAAGGGGCAAGTTTTGGTTGATAGTTGGATGGACAGAATTGCAGGTTGACACAATCAAAGAAGCATTGACCAAAACACAGGGAAATGGGGACAATGTGAAAAGGGCATCAAACAAGGTTGAAACATGCTAGAGATTGAACAGTTTGTCAAAGCATTTGTGCATTCTCAGGAAGTCTTGCTCTTGCCACTCTTCCATCTCAGTCATGTGCATGGCATGTGACAATTGTCTTCAATTGATTTCTGCAAACATTTGGGACATGCGCGTTGGTTGTGAGATGTAGTCATATGGAACGTCGGATCCATGACTGAGTCGATCACGATCTCTAGAACGTCCAGCAGGCAACAGGAACGTGACTGACATGACCTTGACATCGGTCATCCAGTCATTGATGTCGAGTTCTGGTTAGGGATGTTCACCCTTGTGAACATCCACTGATGCTTTTATAATTTTATAGTTACTATCGTTTGACCCAACATGACTTCGTCCTAATTAGAATCCGACATGGAGATGACCGTGATACTCGCAAGACCACAACTGAAGGCACATCACTGACGGACATCATGCTGAACTGCTATGTGAGGTGGCACTGACTGCTTGCCTCATGCAATTGGATCTGATGCGCCAATGCAACATGTGAAAAGCTAACACAGCTAGCTAACTCATCAACACTGTGGTTTGCATGTGATTCACATTCATCAACGGGTTGGATTCATGTGTCATAGCATGCAAGAACAAGACCAACTATTAAGCAGTCAACAGTAGTTGATTGATTTATGTTTCAGGAATAATAACAAAAGGAAGTTTAACCAACTCAGCCTTCAGCTTTTTCAACCTTCATGTCACTCTAAGGATAAAAAAAAATTACATTTGGGCCCAAAGTAGACAACAAACAACCAGAGGAATTTTTCAAAGAAATTGGTTACCAAACTGCATGAAGCAGGGATCAACAAAAGAATGCTCTACTGAAGTGCCCTGTTGGAAGCTAGTGGAGAATTAGGGACCACCACTTGGTCTTTGCTCATAGCTTATGAAATGTGCTTGTTATGTCACCAACAACTCGTCAACCAGAACACAATTGTCAGTAATTTTGTTTGGGTTGGTCTAAAGTTTCCAACTGCAATGTTTCACCAAAGCAATTGCCTGTGAATGGCATACATAAGAAACGTATGAGAAATTAAACTGAGGTACATTTTGATCAGAAATGATCGTTTCCTCACAAAATCAACTGCTCGTTTTGGACAATTCACCACCACATTTTGTAGAACTGCACACAACAAGCCTTCTCCAAAGGATCCAAATGACCGCTTCTTTTCTCCACAGTCATCAAGATTATCAACGTTGCTCTTTGTTAGCACCAGGAACTTGCCGCAACCCACAGCACTTCAGCAGCACCAGATGCTTAAAGAACATCAGTTAATAACAATCGGTTCATAAATATCAAAATCGGTTCATAAATCTTGGTCTTTTGTACAAAAGGACTATAAAAAAATCAGCCCATAAAAAAGGACCATAATTATGAACCCTTTGTGAAAAATGAGACCAT
>ENA-ORBV01015785-ORBV01015785.1-microbial-mat-metagenome-genome-assembly--contig:-NODE-15785-length-11055-cov-10.292585_pt1 | contig 11055 bp, 7 predicted proteins | sample MGYA00237777_ERZ505514 | MGnify/ENA primary metagenome ERZ505514 (study PRJEB26160, sample SAMN06269048) | microbial mat metagenome | isolation source: Oligotrophic lake microbial mat | place...
AATGATACGGCGACCACCGAGATCTACACCTCTCTATTCGTCGGCAGCGTCAGATGTGTATAAGAGACAGACACCATTGGCCTGCCAGGCGGCGAGAAAGGGCGTGCAGAGATTGCGCCCGGTCTCCGGGAAGAAGCGGCAGCCAGCCTGCGGGGTGGCGGAAGGCTGCGCACGCCAGTCGCGGCCGAGCTGGGCGAGGCGCTCCGCCCCGACGCGCCCCAGCAGCACGCTGTAGGGGGCCGGGTTCGTCGGGTGCAACTCGAAGCGATGGCGTTCGAACCACTGCACCTGAGCGGGAAGACCTGGATCGGGTGGCGGCTCGGCGGGGGCGCCCTGCGGGCCAAGGGGTAGACCAAAGATAGTGAGGCCGCCCTGCTCCCAGATCGGGCGGAACGAGCCAGAGACGCAAAAACCAGTCTCGCCGAAACAGCGTTGGGCAGCCTGGGCACCTACCTGCCGCAGCAGCACGAAGCTCAGGCCCAGCGCCACTAGAACCAGTGCGTACCCGAAGCCTCGGCTTATATGGCCCATCTTAATCTCCTTGGCCCGCGCTTCGCGCTTATCTCGGGCGGTTTCGGTGGCCTGGGAGGGCGGACCCGTAGCTTCGTCACCTTGTCGAGGGCAGCGCCATGCATAGTATCTGCGATCTGGGCAGACGAATGAGCAGCGTGCGGGCTGAACAGTAAATTACAGCCTTTGTGAATGCACCCGTAGAATATACCCTTTTTTTCCTTCTGACAACTACGTAAAGCAGAGGCAAGACCCCTTATCCAGCAAAAAAACCGCTGTACATTCGTGAGGCGCGGCGATATACTTTACTTTCTCCAGAGCGTTCTTCATGGTGTGTAGTAAGGTGGGCCTCTCGGTCGAACCTCGCAGGCTCCCTCGGACACCACCAGCACCCCCCAACAGCGTTCAATCGGGTTATATTTGCTCGGCTATGCCAGCCATCCTGAGCGCTTCGTGCGCGGGCGTCCGGTGCCAGCAGTCGTGCCGTCGAGCGTCTGGATCCATGCCCCACAGCCCGCGAGCGACGCTTCGCCGTTGCGCGTGGCCCAACGTGAGCCACTGTTCGTACCGTAACACGTCGCCTCAAAGTGTACCAACCCTATTAACACGTTCCGGATTGCGCCTTTTACGTGGGTTCAGCCTTGATCATCTTCCCACCATGTGTTATGATCGAACTATGCTTGTCTATTAATATGCTTGTCCACGAAGCTTAGCTGCTAGCCTACTTGCGTGCGTGCTATGGTGTGCGCATCGGAGAAGCCAGGGTGGACCTCGTCTCTCGAATCCTGCTTGGCGCGCTACAGCTTTCCATCACGTCGGACACGCCAGCGTCCCGGCTGCGCGTCCCGCCCCTGGCTACCCTGCTCACGACCGCCCTCGACGCGATGATCCACGAGCCGCTGATCGCCCAAGCGGTCCGCGCGCTCGGCGGCGAGGCAGATGCCGACGACCTTGTCCCCGTCGGGGCGGCTATCAGCGAGGCGGCGCTCCGCGTAACTGGCGCACACGCCCGTCTCGAGCGTGCCGGGGACGCCATCGACACCCTGCTCGTCATCTATGGCCTTGCACAGGAGCCCGCGCTTGCGGACGTGCGGGTCCAGATCGTTTCGCTGGACTGTGTCGCCTACCTCTCCTCGGTCGTGGTGAGTCGGCCTGGAGTAAGCCCACTCAGCGTGCTGATAGGCAGCGCGTCTGTGGTTGGGGAGCGCCTGGAGATCCCACTCAGCGGCGGGGATCTGCTCGACAACCTGCGCATGTCGTATGTCGATGGTGAGGGCTTCCCTCGCTGGCTGACGGGGCTCTGGGTGCGACGCCCGCCCGACCCTGTGCGCCGCCGCCTGGAGGATTGGTCGGGTCTCGAGGCGGACAGCCCCACCACTCTGGAGATTTACCGCCGCCAGGTTCCGGGCGAGGGCCCGATGGGTCTAATCACCACCGAACTGGCCGGCCCGCCCCACCAGCTCGCCTCCCCCGGCCTGGAGCTCAGCCTGGAGCTGCTCGACAGCAAGGCGCGGGTGGTGCGCACCACGATCCGCGACAAATATCAGGTGCCACTCCTGGTTGCCAATCGCGTTCTCAAGCTAGTCTGACCTCACCAAGGAACATCTTGATGCTTACACAGACCCGGCCGCTCCTGTTGACCGCCGTCGAGTCGATCGGGAACGAGGAGCGCGTGCGCAATGTGTATTTGCACCTGGTGCGGAGCCCTGACGGCAGCGATGAGCCAATCCGGCTCGGCACTGGGCGCAACGCCGTCGTCTTCCTTGCCACCGACATCAAGGAGCTCAGCGAGCGCGCCGACTTCCGGGCCGTGAAGTTCCTCCGCGACGACCCCGACGACCAGATGGCCTACAGCGCGGCGGTGCGCTTCTTCCAGGAGGCGCTCAGCCTGCAAAATAAGAGCGGCAACATCGACTCGCTGGTCCGTTTCCTCGGCTGGGGCGCCGTGATGCGCGACCCGCTACGGCGCGGCCCGGTCAATTCGGTGAAGGAGTTCTGGTGGGAAGAAATATTCAACGGCGTGCGGAGCGTCTCGCTTGAAGACAACGAAAGCGACGATTTCCGGCGCATCAAGGCCCGCTACTCGCTTCAGGGGCCTTTCTACTGTCTTGAACTCTGCCACGGCACGCTTGAGCATCTGTTGGAGCGCAACGACCGCTGGTTAGACCTCACGGTCTACCGATACAACCGAGCCAGCAGCGAGGCGCTCTCCAAGAATGCCCGCGAGCTCAAGCGCGACCTGGAGCTGTTTGTGGGGCGCTACATGCATCACCCCCAGGAGAAGCGTCCATTGACGCTCGCAGAGCTCTCGCGCAGCTCGGGGTACGATCTCATCAACGCCTTCAAAAGTGAACTGGTCGCGATCACCGACGACAACGGCCAGCCTCTGCGTGAAGACCAGGTGCCTGTGCGCCACAACCCGAACCTTATTCGCAACCATACGGTGCTGAAGCTCTTTATCAAGATTGTGCAGTCGATCCAGTATTTGCACGGCAAGGGCGAGGCCCACCGCGACATCAAGCCCGGCAACATCTTCTTCCGCCACACCGACGGCTTACCCCTGCGCGTCGATGTCAAGCTCGCCGACCTCGGCTATGTAACCAACAGCGGCATCATTGAGGGCGGCGACACGCTGAAGGGCGGAAGCGAGCAGGCCCCTGGCAGCCCATTCTATCGCGCTCCTGAGCAGGCGGATCTGCCGATCGAGGTGCGCGTCACCGTCGATAGTGGCGACACCAGGCTGGTGACCGGCAAGGGCAGCAAGATCAGCAACATCCAGGCGAGCGACTGGCTGTTCGTCGCCGACCTTTTCGACGAGACTGCGAGCTACCACATCGAGCCCGGCACCGATGAGAATACATCACAGCGCGAGGAGCGCGCCCAGCGCACCCGCGATCTGCGCAGCGAGTACCGGGATCGCCGCTACTATCGCATCGATGCGGCCAACCTAGACGAGCAAAGCGGCCAGTTCTCGCTCAAGCTGGAGAAGGGCGTTGCCACGCCTGAGCGCTACGATCTACAGGCGCAGATCTCAAAAAACACAGGCTTTCACACCGACATCTACAGCCTCGGCGCGATTCTCTACGACCTTGCTAGCGGCGGGCGCAACCCTGAGCACTTCTACACCTACTGTTTAAAGGTGTTTACCAACCAGTTCGGGGTCAACGACGAGCTGATCCCCAACAGCATCGACGAGGTGCTCGAGATCCTTGCGCCGGTGAATCGCAACCAGCCGCGTGAGCTGCATAACAAACCTCGCCTGATGTGGATGCTCTCGACCACCAAGAATATCGACGCGCTGATCGAGGAGATTCTGCGCTCGTCCTATGTGGACAGCGCCGAGGTTGAGGTCAAGAAGAAGATCCGCGACTACCGCTTCCGCACCTTCGATGTGGTGAACATCCTGCTCACCGACAAGCGCGGCGAGCAGATACCGCGCGAGATTGTGCGCATCATCGTGCGCTGTATGCTGCGTGATAAGGAGGGCTCATTCTGCCACAGCCGCGACGGCTGGGGCGCGTTCAGCAGCCCTGGACGCCCGATTGTCAAAGACCTCGAGGACGAGGTGAACACCCTGTTAGGCGGGCAGTTCCGCCTGCCAGACCGCCACTTCCCCGACCGTTTGCAGGACGATCTGCTGTTCCGCCTGCGGGCGATCTCGTTCGACCCCGACGCGCCGAACGGCGGCGCCCCGCCTGCCCCAGCCCCCATCAGCGAGGATGCGCCGGGGGCGACGAGCCCAGACGAGGAGCAGTGACGCCGCTACCCGGCGACGGGCGGCCAGCGCAGCACGCGCGCCAGCGGACGCCCAGTCTCGTCGAGGATTTCGGTCGAGATGATCGCGTGGTCTTTGGGGGCGTCCAGGTAGAGCGAGAGCGTCGCGCCGCGAGCGATCACCCGGCCCTCAAGCCGCCTGGTGACCACAGTGCCCTTGTGGCGCTCCTGCTCGGTGAGGACGGCGAGATCGTAATCTGGAATGGGGAGTTGCGACCAGGCATCGTGGTCTTGGGGCAGCTCGTCGCGCACGCTGCGCGAGGGCGCCGTGAGCAGTAGACGCGGGGAGACCAGGTTCGCATGGTAGCTGACAACAACGCGGCGCTCGATGAAGCTCTGGCCCCGCAGCCGCACTGCGACCGGCTCGACCGCCTCGGCTGGCACGTAGGCCACAATCGTCTCGGGGGTCTCGGGGGTGACGGCCAGGCGCCACTCGTCGATCAGGTCGGCGAGCGGGCTAGCAGCGAGCGTGATCGTCCCATGGCGCAGCACGCCAGGCCCGCCGTTCCCGCCGCAGCGCAGCGCGATGATCGTCTGGGTTTGCGCCGCAAGCGCGGCCAGCGCCGCGCCGCGCCCAGGGTCATCGGCGGCGACCTGCCGAAGTGCCCCGGCGAGCAGACGGATCTGCGCCGTGGCCGCGCTCACCGTCAGGCTCCCAGCGGCGCTGGCGCTCAGAAGCGCCTCCAGGGCGCCGAGCGTTGCAGGCGGCACAACCTCGGCCAGCCCCGCAATGGCCCGCCCGACGCGCACAAAGAGCGACAGATGCGCGCCGTCGCCCTTCACGGGCGCCACTGCCCGCACAAGCCCTAGGAGCAGCAGTGATGGATCCATGGCCAAGGATGTTAGCACAGCGCTCCAAGGATGGCAACCATGAGCGCTGAGCCCTACCTCCGTTCGGGCATGGTCTTGGTGAAACGTTACCGCGTGGGGGAACGGCTGGCCCGTGGCGGGTTCGGCGAGGTGTACCGCGCGTTCGACCTGCGCATCGAGCGCGACGTGGCGCTCAAATATGTCTTCCAGAACCTCGACCTGGAGACGCTGCGCAACGAGGTGAGCATCCTGGCTCGCAACGCCGAGCGCCTGAAGTTCATCCCCAACATCTACGACCACTGGCGCGGCACGAGGCAGCACGCCGGCTACTTCATCGTGATGGAGTTCGTCGAGGGCGAGACGCTTGACAAGCGCCGACGGCTGCCGTGGCCCGCCGACGAGGTAATCCTGTTCCTGCGCGTGCTGCTGCGCAACCTGCACGACCTGCACCGCAGCAGCATCGTTCACTGCGACATCAAGCCGGTGAATATCAAGGCCGCCCCGCCGAGCGATCTCGCATACCAGATGCCATACCGAATCCTGGACTTCGGAATTGCCAAGCAGGGCGATGAGACCACGATCCAGGCCAGCTCGCCTCACTTCGCGGCGCCAGAGCAATACCGGCTGGGCGAGCAGCGGCTGAAGCTCGATCTGCGGGCCGATCTCTACAGCCTTGCTGCGACGGCCTACTATCTGCTGACAGACCGGCGCCCACCTGGCGCCGAGATCCGCTATGCGAACGTCTACGAGCACCGTTACGCCGACCCGCTTGTGCCGCCGGGCCAGCTGGTGGAGGCTGTGCCGAAGGCCCTGGAGCAGACGCTGCTGGAAATGCTACAGATCGACCGCGACCGGCGCCCGTCGAGCGCGGAGGAGGCGTTGCAGCGACTCGATCAGCGCCTTGCAGCTGAGGCACTGGTGCCAGACGGGCCAGAGCCCGCCCAGCCCACCGTGCTGGCTCCGCACCCCCCCGCCGGTGTGGACGAGACCGTGCGGCCCCTAGTGACCGAGCTGACCGACGAGCCGTTAAGTGCTGCGAGCGTGATCCCAACCGGCGATATCACGCCTGCGGCGCTGCCCAGAAGCGGGCCGCCCGCCGCCGGCCCGCCGCCCATGCCGAGCGTTCAGCCCGCGCAGGGCACCCTAAACGAGCCCCGCGTGGTGCCGGGTCCGCAGACCTACCCCGAACGTTCAGCACCCGCCATCCCTCGGCTCGTCGAGGTTGAGCGGCACGGCAGAGGTGTGATCACCTGCCTTGCCTGGTCCCCCGACGGCCAGTCGCTGCTGGTGGCGACCACGCTCGGCATCTACCGGCTCGACGCGAATGGCCCCGGCTGCGCCCTCTGGCGCCCCAGCGCGGCCCCCGTGCAGCAGCTCGGGTACGTGTGCGAGGGCAGCGCGCTGCTTATCACGGCGGGCGGGGTCATTGAGGCGCTAGCGCACAGCGATGACGCCCTGACACGCCACCGCCCGGCGCTGCCAGTGCTTGCCGGCACCGTGCTGACCGCGCCGCGAGGCCGCACCGTCGCCGCCCTCAGCGAGGCAACCCTGCAAGTGTTTAACCTCGATACCGGCGTCGAGGAGGCGGCCTGGCGACTCTCCCCGCGGCTCCAGGGGCAGGTGGTCGCCCTTTCGGCCGACGGGCAGACCGTGGCGATCGGCGATGGCGACCGGCTCTGGTGCCACTCGCTGCGAGCCGAGCTGCGCGAGCGTCGCTGGAACATCAGCGAGCTGCCGCAGCCAATGGTTGACCTGAGCCTCACTCCCGATGGCGAGATGGCCGCCGTCGCCAGCACATCGGCGGTGGTCGTCTGGACACGGGGCGAAGCGCGCGCGCAGACTATTCTGTCGGAGCCGACCAAGCTCTCCCGCATCGTGCTGACGGGCGACGGCCAGACGATCGCGCTGGCGACAGCGTTATGCGTGAGCCTGCGGCGCACCACCGACGGCAAGCCTAGCCTGCCCCTCGCGCAGCCGGAGCTTGCCGGGGCCGCGCACCTGGCGGTCTGTCCGAACGACCGCCTGCTCGCGGCGGCCTCCAGCAACGAGGTACGCATTTGGCGGCTGCGGGACGGCGGCCTCCAGCGGCGGGAGGGCGAGTGGACGCAGGACATCCGGGCGCTCGCGTCGCTGCACGGGGGCACTGGCCTGGTGGCAGCCGGGCCGTGGGCGTTCCAGCCCTGGTCGGTAGTGGGCGAGCGGCTCGTCCCCGGCCCGGCGCTCCCTGGTGCCTCCACTGGCCCCTACGCTGTGGCGGTGGGAGCCGACATGGCGCAGGCGGCGCTGTTGGGCGCTGGCGAGCTGCGGCTCGCCGACCTTGCGACTGGGCGCGAGCTGCGCACGCTGGAGGTCCAGCCGGCCCAGGCCCACAGCCTCGCCTTTCGGGCGGGGGGCGCCGAGCTTTGCATGGCTGCGCTCGACGGTGTAGAGCGCTACGCCGTGGCGACAGGTGCTGCGCTACCGCCAACGCTTACGATTGATCGGCGGGCCATCGAGCTCGTGGCCTTCGATGGGGGCGAGCGCGTGGCCGTGGCTGCCACAGGGGGCGTGACGATCTACGGGTTGGAGGATGGCGCCGAGCGCTGCGCCGTGCAGCTGCGCGGGGCTGGGGAGATCACTGCGATCGCATTGAGCGCCGACGGCAACAGCCTTGTGATCGCGCACCGCGAGCAGCTGGCGCTCTGGCGCGTCGACACCCAGCGCCCTGACCGGCTCGACCACCAACAGCTCGCGCCCGGCCCAGGCGTCCACCAGCTGATCGTGGCGGCTGACGGCGCGTCCATCGCCGCGCTCCGAGGCTCCAGCGTGGAGCTGTGGGACGTGCGGAGCGACAAGCTACACCTGATTGGCGCGGCGCAAGGCCACACTGGCCGGGTGGGCGCGGCGGCGCTGCTGGACGCGGGCCTGCTTGCAACGGCGGCCCACGACGGTACGCTGCGGCTCTGGCGGCGGCCAGAAGCGCCAGACGAAACCGTGCAGCTGCGTGGGTAGGGCGGCGATAGCCGATAGCCGGGTCGGCACAGTGGGCCAGCCCCGCCGCTCCTACTGATGAAGACCGTAAGGAAGCCTGGCTGTGCCTGTGGCTCGATTGTCACCGGCGGCTCCGTGCGACGCTCCAGCACGTTCTCGCCGTCCTCCGGCCGCAGCGTGATCTCGTAGCTAGCGGGCTGCGTCGCGTCGCGCAGCAGCTTCGGCAGCGGGAAGCGGAGCTGGCCCTCGCGCGGCGAGGGGGTGAAGGTGGCATCTACCAAAAACGCTGGCTTGACCAAGTTGTGCAGCACAAGAACAAGCGTAGCACCTTTGATAGCTACACCCGCATCGTCAATCTCTATCTGGTGCCGCACATCGGCAAGCTGCGCTTCGACGCGAACGGTGCAGTACGCCCGCGCGGTGCTGAGGCGCGCGCTCGGTCAGGCCGTGAAGTGGGACCTCGTACCACGAAACGTCGTGCCGCTTGTCGACGCGCCGCAGGTCGACAAGCACCGCATCACGCCGTTCGACGAGATCCAGGCGCGCAAGCTGCTCGCCGCAGCCACCGGTCACCGCCTGGAGGCGCTCTATGGTGCCCCAAGGAGTTTGGCTACATGGTTGGCTACATGGACACAAAGAAACGCGGAACCTCGTGCGAGATTCCGCGTCCTGAACTGGTGGGCCCCCAGGGGATCGAACCCTGAACCAATTGATTAAGAGTCAACTGCTCTACCATTGAGCTAGGGACCCACGAACGTGTGTTATTATAGCCAGCCGCTCCGCTTCTGTCAAACTTGTGCGCAGCCCCAAGGTTATGTACAATGAGGGCCGCACCGCTCCCGCAAATACGCCCAGCCTGACGCTCTCTACCCTGTTCCCTGTTCCCTGTTCCCCGTTCCCTCCTATGCCCATCGACGATTACTTCCAGGAATATGGCCCCATGCGCCGCCGCCGTGGCGCCCAAGGCCCTGTCCCCAACGAGCCCAACGAGCCGCCCGAGGAGCCCGAGGAGCCGCGCCGCCCCGCACGCCGCGCTAGCCGCAGCAGCGGGTGGAGCGCCGTCGCCCTGCTCGCCCTCGTCCTCGCCGCGCCGCTCCTGCTCCCCTACACGCTCAATCTGTTCTTCCGCGACCAGGCCCTCCCCGGCGTCACCGTCCACGGCCAGCCCGTGGCCGGCATGAGCGGCGCCACCATCAGCGCCGCCCTCAGCGAGCGCTACCGCCCCTTCCTCGACCAGCCCGTCGCCCTTGTGTACGGCGGCCAGACGTGGCGCCCCGCCCTGGCCGAGCTTGGCGCCCGCCTCGATACCGCCGCCGTCGCCGAGGCCGCGATCAGCGCCGGCCGCCAGGGCGACCCCGTCACCCGCCTACGTGAGCTCTGGTCGCTCTGGCGCCGTGGCCTCGACATCACCCCCAGCGTTGTGGTCGATCAGCGCACCACCCAGGCCTATATCGTAGGCCTCGCCCCCAGCATCGAGCGCGCCCCCGAGGACGCCGCCCTCAGCATCGCCGCCGCCCGCGTGGTCGGCACCCCTAGCACCGCCGGTGTCCAGCTGCTGGCCGACGCCACCGCCAACGATGTGCTGCTCGCCATGCGCGAGCTCAGCCGCCGCGAGGTCTCGATCCGCACCCGCACCCTCGACGCAAGCGTCGGCGATGCCGCCCTCGTCGCCGCCCAGGCCCAGGCCGCCGAGCTGCTCCAAAGCCCGCTCGAGCTGCGCCGCGCCGATCAGAGCTGGGTCTGGCCCCCGGACCGCCTCGCCGAGCTGCTCAGCGTCGCCCCGGTGGACGGTCGCCTGGAGGTGCAGATCGACAGCGAGCGCCTCGCCCGCTCCGTCGAGGGCCTCGCCCAGCTTGTCGATACCGGCACAGCCGAGCCGCGCCTGCGCTTCGAGGGCGGCGCGGTGCGTATCGTCGAGCCCGGCCAGCCCGGCTGGCGGCTGATTCAGGAAGACGCCGCTGAGCGCATCGCCAATCTGCTGCTCAGCCCCTCGCCGGTTACGCGCACGCTCACGCTCCCGGTGGAGGAGCTCAAGCCCCAGATCACCGCCGAGAGCCTTGGCACCCTCGGCATCAAGGAGCTGGTGGGCGAGGGCAAGAGCAGCTTCGTCGGCTCGGCCGAGTATCGCGTCACCAATATCACGGCGGGCGCCAAACGCATGGACGGCGTGCTGATCGCCCCCGGCGAGGAGTTCTCCTTCAACCGCCAGCTCGGCGATGTGGACTCCGCCAACGGCTTTGTCGAGGGCTACGCGATCATCGGCAACCGCACCCAGCTGGAGTGGGGCGGCGGCGTCTGCCAGGACTCCACTACCGTCTTCCGCGCCGCCTTCTGGGCCGGCCTGCCGATCACCGAGCGCCACGCCCACGCGTTCTACATTAGCTGGTACGACCGCTTCGGCCTTGGCGAAAATGGCGACGGCCAGGGTATGGACGCCGCGATCTACACCGGCGTGACCGACCTGAAGTTCGTCAACGATACCGGCAACTGGCTGCTGATGCAGGCCGATGTGGATACCGCCGCCCAGGTGCTCACTGTGCGCCTCTACGGCACCCGCCCCAATCGCGAGGTGCGCCTCGAAGGCCCGGTCGTGAGCAACGAGGTACGCGCGCCCGCCGAGCCTGTCTACGTGGATGACGCCACGCTGCCGCGTGGCACGGTGCGCCAGAGCGATGTGGCCCGCTCCGGCCGCGACCTCACGGTCTACCGCGTGATCGTTCAGGACGGCGTAGAGCTCAGCCGCGACGCGATCCTCACCCGCTTCCGCGCCTGGCCGAATATCTTTGTGCGCGGCACCGGCTCTTGAGCGCCAGCTACGCCGCTATCGCATGCCCAGCGTGCGGCCATAGCAACCCGCCAGGCTCGCGCTTCTGCAACGCCTGCGGCTCCCGCGTGGCCCCGCCCGAAGTTCTCCCCGCCACCACAAGCGCAGCTGGTAACCTCGTCGCGGCCGTAGGCGCCCCCCGCCAGGACGCCGCCGTTGGCTCGACG
>ENA-ORBV01015786-ORBV01015786.1-microbial-mat-metagenome-genome-assembly--contig:-NODE-15786-length-11055-cov-7.874294_pt1 | contig 11055 bp, 11 predicted proteins | sample MGYA00237777_ERZ505514 | MGnify/ENA primary metagenome ERZ505514 (study PRJEB26160, sample SAMN06269048) | microbial mat metagenome | isolation source: Oligotrophic lake microbial mat | place...
AGCGTTCCCGCTCCGTGCCGGGCGCCCGCAGGCAAGGGAGTGGAGGGGCCATACGACCCGTAATCCTCCGGCCCCGAGCGGAGATCGAATCCCTTGGTGGACAGGCGTTCCCGCGCCTTGTTCACCTCGCCGTCCGTCCAGCGATTGAAGAGCATGACTCCGAGCGGCGCCAGGAGGAGTCCAAGCAGGGCGGCACGTTCGGACCATCGTCTGGCCTGGCTCTTGGGGGCCCGGAGACGAACATTCTGGACCTGATCCGCCAGCTCCGAAGCTGAAGCAGGCCGTTCCTCCGGCAGCCTCGACATGGCGCGTTCGCAGATGCGCGCATATTCGAGAGGAATGGCGGGATCAACCTTCGCCAGCGGCATCGGCGGTTTGGTCAGGACCTCGCTGAGGATCTCGCGCGCGGACGCTCCTGCGAAGGGACGCCGCCCGGCCAGGATCTCGTAGAGGACGGCCCCGAGCGAGTAAATATCCGACCTTTGGTCCAGCGTACCGATCAGTCCCTGCGCCTGTTCGGGGGGCATGTAAGCCGGAGTGCCCAGTGCGGTTCCGTGCATGGTCTGAAATCCATCGCCCTGCGCTTCGTTCACAACTCCATCCACCGGCTTGGCGCTCGAAGAGGCAGTCCCCATCGCTTCCACGATGCCCTTGACCTTCGCCAGGCCCCAGTCGACCACCACCGTTTCTCCGAAGTCACCCACCATCACATTCGCAGGCTTGATATCGCGGTGGATCACGCCCCGGCTGTGCGCGAAAGCGATGGCGTGACAAAGGTCCACAAAGTTCGGGAGCAGGCGCAGTCGATCGTCGAGCGTCTTTGCATCCTTCAGGGCCTGGGCCAGGGTCCGGCCGCGAACGTGTTTCATCGTGTAGTAGTAGCTGCCATCCGTCCGCCGTCCGAGCTCGTACACAGGGGTGATGGCGGGATGCTGGAGCTGTGCCGTCACCCGGGCCTCACGGGTGAAACGGGCGAGCGCCACCTTCTCTTCCTCCTCCGACTCCGGAGAGCCGACGGCGCCCCGGGGCAGCAACTCCTTGAGTGCGACCTCACGGCCGAGTTGCGCGTCGCGCACGAGGTAGACCTTGCCCATTCCCCCCTGGCCTGAGGCTTCGAGCGTGGCGTAACGGCCCGCGAGCTCGGTGGACAGGGCGGCGTCTTGAGGCTCCCCACCGTCGACGGTCGATCCCGGGACGCCGCTCGTCGTGGGCGCCGAATCCATCCTCAAGCCCTCTCGGAGCAGGCACTCGGGGCACAACCCTGCCGGGGCGTGGCGGGGGATGGACTTCTGGCAGTTCTGGCAGGCTTGGCTGGTCATTCGAATGCTCCTCTAACCTTCCATACGGCGAACGCGACCGAAGGTTACGCGTCCCGGCACCAGGGCTATCGGGAAAGCACGGAGAGCATGTACCTGAGCTCATCCTCAACCTCGGCGGGTTCGACAGTGCGCGCCACTTCGGCTCGGAGTGCCTTGCCGAACCGACGCCGTAGCCGATGAGCGGCGACCTTCAGGGCGCCTTCGGTCATGCCAAGGCCTTCCGCGATGGTCCGATAGGACTCTTCCGAAGCGCCCACGAGCGTGTCCCGCAAGGCGTCGAACACAGGCCGCGCGCCGTCGGCTTCGTAGGACGCCTGCAACTCGCGCAGCGCGGTTCGCAGCAGCGCATGCGCCCACCGCCTTTCGAACAGAGTTTCCGGGGTGTCGTCCCCCGCGAGTGCTTCCGCCACACCCTCCTCTCCTTCGGCCGCATCCAGTGTGAGGGCCGGGACGCCCCCGCCCCGTTTCAGCGCATGATCGCGATCGCGCTGGTCGGAGATGAAGTTCTTGAAGGACGCGAGCAGGAATGAACGAAACCGTCCGCGCTCCCGGCGAGCTGCCCGCAAAGTTCGCTTCTCGATGAGGTGGGCGAAGAACCCCTGGGTGAGATCCTCCGACCGCGCCGGGTCGTGCCCGAGGCGGCGCGCGAAGACATACAGTGGCTCCCAGTAACGACCGCACAAATGCGCGAGCGCCTCCCTCGCGCCCGTGTCTCCGGTTCGCGCCGCGGCCGTCACCACGCTCCATTGTGTCGTATCGAATCCCTGCGGCATGCCTTCGACCGACGCCTATTTCCTGGGGAAGTACCGGACGCCTGCCAGCGAGGCGAAGTCTTCGTCCTGGGTCCACAGTGTCGCTCCCTCGCGGCGCGCGACGGTGTAGATCATGCTGTCGGCGAGAGGCAGGTCCAGTTGCGATGCGTCCAGGGCCACCGCTATGTCTATGTCCACGATTCGACCGCTTCGCAGAACCGCCGCCGCTTCCAGAGCGGCACTCTCTCCGCGCTCGCGACGAACCTTCTTGACGACTTCGTAGAGAACGAGGACCGGGACAACCAGAGCGTCAGGGGCCTCGATCGCCGGGGCAAAAAACCGGGCCCGCGGGGATCCCGCGAAGTACTCCAGCCATCCCGACGAATCGACGACGTTCAGGTTGCTCACACGCGATCGTGATCGCGGGGAATGGAAGTATCCATCCCTTTCAGGAAGCCCCGCAGATCGGATGCCTTCCGTGCGGGAAGGAGTTCGATGCGGTCGCCATAGCGAATGACTCTCATTTTTCCGCCTGCCTTCAGACCCAGCTCCTCCCGCAGGCGGCGGGGAAGCACGACCTGAAACTTCGGAGAGATGGTAACGGTATCCATATCGATGACCCTAGCATACGACGCTTTAGCGATCGATCAGTCCTGTGATTTTCAGCAGGGAGCGTGGGGCCGCGGTCGCCATTACCATGCGCCCGCTATTCGATGGCCTCGATGATTCGAATGTCGCGCTCGGCTCCGTCACCGAGAGCGCGGAGCGCTTCCTGATATGCGGGGTTACTCTCGAAGCCATCCAAGGGCCCGGGTTCGTTCGAGGATGAGGCGATCTCGCTGATTAGGGGGCTCCACCCCTAGATTAGAAGGACTGCGTTTTCACCACGGACTGCTAAGTCCCGCGACGATTGGGTCCACGGCTCGGGGGCGCGGTCAGGGGATCGTCGGGCCAGGAATGGCGCGGATAACGGGCTCGCAATTCCTTCCTCACTTCCGGGTACGTCTTCATCCAGAAACTGCGCAGGTCCTGTGTGACCTGAACCGGCCGGCGCGCGGGAGACAGCAGATGGAGCGTGACTCGCGTCCGACCGTCGTTGACGGCCGGAGTGTCCATCCACCCGAAGATCTCCTGAAGACGAACCGCGAGGACAGGGGATGCGCCGTCCGCGAAATATTCGAGTGCGATGCGTGACCCCGTGGGCGCCTCGATGAATGTCGGCGCCAGGATGTTGAGGTCGCGCTGCTGATTCCAGTTGAGGAGCGAGCGTAAGTGAAACGAGCGCGATTTGCCAACCAGTCCGCGCGCCCGCGCCGGGCCCTGGCGCGGGATCGGCTCGCTCCGATCGCCCGGCCGCTCGCAGGCGCGTCCGGGCGCGGCCTCCGCGGGGCTTCCAAGGCGCCAGACCGTCGCGGCGTGCAAGCTCCTCCGCCCCGCGGTACAACCCGCATTTTCGCTTCCGCTACTACGCTGCCTCGTCGCCCTTACTGCCGTGGTCCCCGCCGTCGCTCTCGTCACCCTGCGCCTGTCGCCGGAGCACGCGGCTCCACTGCCGCCATCATCGCGGGGATCTTCGTCACCGTCCTCGTCCGCTTCGGTTTGCTCTCGACCGCAACGATGCTTTTTGTCGTGATGACGCTCGTCAGAGCACCTCTGACGCTCGACGCTTCCGCCTGATACGCGGGCCGCTCCTTTGCGATTCTGGGCTTCTTCGCCCTGATGTTTATCGCGGCCTTCTACATATCCCTCGGCGGCAAGCCGCTCTTCGGAAAAGCCTTGCTCGAGTTCGTGATCCGCGGTTTCATCGACGCCGACCCGAACTACTCGGACGTCGAAACGGAAGGGATGTTCTTCCACTTCAAGTACCTGAAAGAGAGCCTCGGCGGGGGTGCCAATGCCACGCATTTCAACTGGTTGGCGGCGCGTTTGGGTGCCTGCTCGCATACGGGACGCATGACTACTCGACCAGCGTCTCCAACATGCAGGGCTTCGGCGAGGTCGCCTACGCGTTTCGGAGTAACGTCGCGAATCATTACTTCGGGCTTGGCCTTCGCGCTGGCCGTAGGTGTGGTAGGCGGTCTGCTCCCGGCGCTGCGCGCGGCCCGGCCCATCGCAGCCGCGGTCCGCGCGGCGTGACGTGACGTGAAGTAAGTCGGAGGCGTACCCTCGTATGATGGACGCAGCTTTGTGACTGGAGGCTTGATGCCGGAGGAATCGAATCGCGGCCTTGACTCGAGCGCCGACACCGGGCTTGCGCCGGTCCAAAGCCGCCCTGTATCCGAGACGTCTCGCTTCACACCCGGCACATTGCTCGCGGGCCGCTACCGCATCATCGCTCCGCTCGGCAAGGGCGGCATGGGCGAGGTCTACCGCGCCGATGACATCCGCCTCGGCCAGCCGGTTGCGCTGAAGTTCCTTCCCGCAGCGCTCGCATCAGACCCCGAGCGCCTGGAGCGCCTGGTCGACGAAGTCCGCATCGGCCGTCAGATCTCGCACCCGAATGTCTGCCGCCTCTACGACATTGCCTACCTGACTGCTGCGGGCGAGCCGATCGAGGCACCTGGCCGCTCGCCTGGCCGCGGCCCGCCCTACTGGAAGAGCCGCGTGCTCCGTCTTCAGGCGCAGGGTGACGAGAGCGAGCGCGAAGCCTGGCCTCGGGCCACGGCAGGGACCAAGCCAGCAAGGGCGAGCGCGCAGCCTGGCCTTGGGCCACGAGGCAGCGTAACGAGCGGAAGCAAAAACGCGGGTTGCACCGCGGGGCGGCGGAGCTCGCGCGCCGCCAAGGTTTGGCGCGTTGGACGCCCCGCGGAGGCCGCGCCCGGACGCGCCTGCGAGCGGCCGGAGCGAGCCGATCGCGCGCCAAGACCCGGCGCGGGCGCGCGGACTGGTTGGCAAATCGCGCTTGTTTCACTTACGCTCCGATCGCGCCACTTCCTATTTTCCAAGGTTCGCGGGCGATCCCCGCTACGGCCCGGACCTGATGCGCCCGCTCGACTATTCCTGCTACGCGGGATCCAGCGTCTTCGTGTCCACGCCGTCCGACCTGGTGCGCTTCGCGATGGCGATCAACAGCGGCCAGTTGCTGCAACCCGCCACAGTGCAACTCCTCCAGACGTCACAACGACAGGCCTCGGGGCAGGAGACGGGGTACGGTCTTGGCTGGGACCTCGAGACCGTCGCGCTGGCGGGTCAACCAACGCGCTGGGTCGGCCACGACGGGCAGTTGCTTGGGGGGATGGCGGCGTCGTTGATGATGTTCCCCGAGCACGGGATCGTCGTCTCCGTCCTTTCGAACACGTCGTACGCGGACACCGAGGCGCTTGGGTTGAGCATCGCGCAAGCCTTCGCGGCACTGGGGAACAGTCCAGCTCGGAAGTGATGCCTGCCCAAGGGGAAATGATGCATCACATGACCAAGCGACGTCGGCTGGAGGTTCTACTAGTACTAGTGGTGATGGCCGCCGCGGCGGTGGCTGTTTCCGTAGTTCTCTTCCCCATGTGGAAGACCGCCATCGACCGCGCGCGGAGACAGCAGACGGCCGAACCGTTTCGGATCGCCGGCAACCTGTACTACGTCGGCGGGAGCGATGTCACTTCCTACTTGCTCACGGGGCCCGACGGCCACGTCCTGATCGACGGCGGGCATCCCGAAACCGCCTCGCTGATCATCGAGAGCATCGCCAAGCTCGGCTTTGACATCCGGGACGTCAAAGTGCTGCTCAACTCGCACGCGCACAGCGACCACGCGGGCGGGCTGAGGGCCCTGCAGGAGGCGTCCGGCGCCGAGCTGTGGGTCAGCGAAGGGGATGCCGATGTCATCGCGACCGGCGGAGCTGGCGATCCCTCCCTCGGGCCCCTCAGATTCGCTTCCTACTTCCCGCTCCTCAACTATCAGGCGCCGCGCGTCGACCACCGGTTCAAGGACGGCGCGACGGTCCGCCTCGGGCCGGTCGAGGTGACGGCGCATGTCACGGCCGGTCACACGCCCGGCTGCACCTCGTGGTCGTTTCCCGTCCGCGACGGCGACCGCGAACTGCTCGTCGTCCACATCTGCAGCCTGACGCCGCCGCCCTCCTTGTCATTCGGCGAGTCTCCGGAGATCAAGGCCGACTTCGAGCGTAGTTTTCGCGTGCTGCGGAGCCTGCCCGCCGAGATCTGGGTAACGTCGCACGCGAGAGAGTGGGGCCGGTACCGCAAGTTCGTCGCCCGCGCCAATGCGAAGAACCCGGTCGACCCGTTCATCGACCCGGAGGGCTACCGCGCCTACATCGACAGCGGCGAGGAGAGACTGCGCCGTCGGCCATGGTAGAAGCCTTAAGGCCTTCCGCTGACCAACCCCCGGCAGTCTGGCCTTTGACAGTCCTGCCACCGGGTGTATATTCAATGTAGATACATGGCGACGATGACGCGAATCGCGAAATGGGGCAACAGCTTGGGCCTACGCCTGCCAAAATCCGTCACCATCGAAGCGCAGGTTGATGAAGGCGATACGGTGGACGTGTCGGTCAAGAATGGCGCAATCGTGATACGGCCGAGTCGCCCGACCTACTCCCTTGAGCGGCTCGTCGCAAAGATTACGCCTCAAAATCGCCACCACGAGAGCGAGTGGGGTCAGACGGTCGGCCACGAGGCGTGGTAGCCCGCGCCTACGTGCCGGACGCTGGCGATCTCGTTTGGCTGACGTTTGATCCCCAAGCCGGTCACGAGCAGCGCGGGCGTCGGCCCGCGCTGATACTGTCGCCGCGCGCCTACAACGCGAAGGCACGTCTCGCCATTGCTTGCCCGATCACCAGCCATCAGAAGGGCTACCCATTCGAGGTCCCCTTGCCGCCTGGTGGCAAGATTTCCGGCGTCGTCCTCGCCGACCACGTGAAAAATCTCGATTGGCAGGCTCGGAGAGTGGTCTTCGAGGCAAAGGCTCCTGCCGACATCGTCACCGACGTGCGCGAACGGCTCCGGGTACTACTCGGGCTCTAGAGACCGACTGCTCCGTCTCATGACCCATCGCGCCTCCGCGCTGGCTCTCGACGGTAGATTTGAGGAGTTTCATGAGCGCCTCCCAGCCTCAACTCACCTGACCGGACGCCCTTGCACTTTACGCGACGGCCGCGCAACAGCAACCGTCCGAATCACAACGTTCTCTCCATTCAGGGCAGATGGCAGTTGCCGACCGGTCTCATAGCAGGTCCAAGAACGCTCGCGGATTCACGATGCGAACTCTTTGGTGTTCTTTGATGTCCAGCAGATCCGGATCGCCGCTGACGACGAACGAAGCACGTCCCTCTATCGCTGCTGCGATGACGCACGGATCACGATGATGTTGGACCTGGGAACAGTGTCGAGCACCTCGAGAATCGCGCGGTTGCTGTCGAAGACACAGAAGTAGACGTGGTCACGGCCGACCCAGGCCGTGGCGCGGGCAATGGCATCCTGCGCCAGCACCGGCGCCCTGCTCGATGAACTTGAGAAACACGACCTTGCGCACTTCGCCCCGCGGCGAGCCGGCAGCAGCCGCCGCCACAGCGTGAGCAGCGCACACAGCGGCACGCCGAGCCAGTAGTCGATGAGGCGAATCGTCTCGGGATGCATGGGACTCGGCGAGTTGATTCTATCGCCCGATCCGCACGCGGCCGGCCTGCATCACAAACGCCAGCTCGCGGGGATCACCTGGACGATCGGCGGGTGCGATCGTATCGGAGGACAGCACCAGTTCGTTGAGGCCGTCGCGCATGTTCGCGGCAGGGGCCGTCAATCGGCAGTCCGTCCACTCGCCGGCCGGGAGCGCACAGGACCCGACCTCGCCACCGTTGATCGAGGCGCGCAAAGTCGCCCCGGCCGCGGATGCGGGCCGCACCCGCAAGAGCAACCGCATCTCTGATGGCCGTGCCATGCGCCATCGCAGCACGGAGGTGCGCGCCGCCCAGCGGAAACGCTGGGTGCCGCCACGCTCGGCGGAATGCCAGCCCTCGCCAAACCTCGGGTCGGCGGCCGGGCCCACGTTCAACGCGCCGGTGGACGGCCATTCCGGAATCGCCACCTGGCACACGCGCGCGGCGGTAGCATCGCCCGACTCGATCGTGGCGAACGACGCCGACAGCGGCCGCGCCATCGACAAGCTGAACACGGCGCGCGTGCCCGCCACGCTGTCGATCAACACTCGCGGCTTGCCGGCATCGATCGCGGCCTCGCCACGGCCATTCCACACGCCATGCCGCCAGCTCTGCACCGGGCTCGCACCCTCAAGGGTGATCGAGGCTTTGCCCGATCCCTCGAGCGTCGCCAACCATCCGCCATCCGCGAGAACCGTGGAGGCGTCGGTACGCTGACCGAGGCGAAGCACGGTACAGGGGCGCTCCCCGCGGTAGACAAACGCGGCCGGCGGCGCCTGGGCGCCAAGAGATTCAGTCGGCGAGAACGCCGCTGTCACTCCGCTCGACTTGGGTAACGTCGCTGCCAACCATCCAAGTGAAGGCGCTGAAATTGGCGGGCCGATCGCCCGCGCGGCTTCGAGGGCGAACACCTGTTGGCCGTCGGCCGCCGCTTCCCGTACTTGGCCGGCATCATTGGCCAGCAGCCGCGGATTGGGATCGGGATCGTGCGCGTTCGAGAAATGCAGGTAGTTCAGGATGCGCGCGGTGAAATAGTTGTCGGCGACCAGGGCGCTGCCGGCCGGCAGGTTGCCGTAGAGCGCGCGCAGCCCCGGGGCATCGCCCGGCTGGCTAAGCGCCTGAATCGACGGGTAGAGCCGCGCGGTCTGCGCCGCCGGGAGGATCAACGCGAGCGCTCCGACCGCCGACACCGCCGTCTCACGGTTGATTAACAGGCGGACCACGGCCTGGAGACCAAATGCTGCCAAGGGCCACAACAACACCACCACCGGCGTGAGAAAGCCGACGACATCGCCCCACAAGTTGGCGATCATGCCGAGCGTTCCCGCAGCGGCGCCCGCGATGCGCCGCGGTAGCGATAACGCGCGGTTGCAGCACGGAGCGATCCTTGGCGATGCCGTAGATCAGCGCCGCCGGCAGGATGGCGACGATCGTCAGGTGATTGCCGAAGCCGGCGGAGAACACCGCGCACGCGGCATACAGCCATCGCAGCCGGCCGCTGTCGGCCCACATCATCAGCCACAGCACGGTGAGCGCCGACATCAGGGCGGCAAGGGTGTAGACCTCGGCGGTGACGCTGTTGCTCCGCACCGGGAAGCTGGTGGCGGCGGCGAGCGCGGCAGCCGCCGAGAGCAGGCGTGACACGCGAAGCCGGCGAGCCATCCAGAAGATGCAGAGGCACGACAGCACGCCGCACACCGCCGAGAACAGGTTGACGCGATACGCGAGCGTGCCGAGGGGCACGCGCGCAAAGAGGTAGGTGGCGATGGTGTAGAACGGGTAGCCCGGCGTGTGCGCGGTGCCCAGCACCTGGCCGGCGTGGGCGTGGAAGCGGACGAGGTCGCGGCTCGATCGTGCGACCAGGTCCGCGTAGACGAGGAAGGACACCAGCGCCCCCACCGTCAACTCGCCCGACACCACCATGTACCCCCCAAGGCCGAGGGCCACGATGGTCACCAGCTCGGAAAGCAGAAGAGACGCGCCATCCGCCCACGAGGCAAGGCGGCCCATCACCAGATTCGCGGCATGGGCTGAGGCCTGGATGCCTCGGAAGCGGGTCGTTTCGCCCTGCTCCACACCCAGCGCGCGAACCACCCGGATTGCGCCCAGCGATTCTTGAGCCGCGGCATGACTGCGCGCCCCGGCGAGGGACGCCGCCACCGAGCCCTGCTTCAGTCGCCTGGCCAGGTGGGAACTGAGGGCGAGCAGCGGGGGCAGGGTCAGGGTGAGATACAGCGCGAGGCGAGGGGCCGTCCATACGAGAGCGAAGCTCCCGGCCATCAGCCGCAGGAGGGCGCGTTGAAGATCGGGCAGCTCCCTGGCAATGAAGTCGCGCAGCGTCTCCGCGGAGTTGCGCAGGTGCGCGGCGAGTTCAACCGATCGTTCGTCGTCGAAGAAGGGAATCGGCTGAAGGACGAACCTTGAAAAGGCCTCGAGTTCGGCGGCCAGGGAGATTCGGCTGGCCGCGGCTTGTAGCACGATGCCGTGGACCACACGGGTCGCGGACTCCGCCAATACCAGGATCAACAAGACCAGCAGCCAGATCAGGGACGACTCGTCCCGCGTGATCATGAGACCGTCGATCAGCCGCTTCATGGCCTGAGGCAAAGCCATGGTGACGACGACCCCGAGAGTCACCGCACCCGCGCCGACGGCGAGGGCCGCCCATTCTCGGAGCAGGTGTTTTCGGATCAACGCACGGAGCGATGACTCGGCGTCGGTCGGTATCGGGTGCTGCAATGGACGCGCGATTGTACCGTCGCGGCTCCGAGGCGCCGCCGGCCTGCCTGTCCAAACCTCGGCCGACCCCTACTGCGACTCCTGATCCGGATAGCCAGAAATCGCCCCCACCGCGAGCCCAAACACCAGATAGTGGCCGGTGAACGCGAGGAGATAGTCGGCCAATCCGTGAACCGCCATCGCGACGAGAATCGACGTGGCCATGAGCGCCGTCACGGAAGCGGGGGCCAGGCGCCACCCCCCCCACAAAGCCAGAATCAAGGCCGCCATGAACGACGCAAGTCCGAACGTGCCGAGGGTGGCCGCGAACTCCAGGAACATGTTGTTCGCGAACACCCGGGTGTCGAACACGGCCTTGCCCGCGCGCGCGCCGTACGTCCATCGAAAGTTGTCCGGGCCTTCGCCGACAAACGGGTTGTCGCCCCACATGCGCAGCGCGATCGTCCACAAATCGAGCCGTGAGGGCCGCCAGGCCAGGTCGTCCGGAGTGGGAGTCAGCACTGCGGTTCTCCGCACAGTATCCGGATCGGCGGCGTCGGCTCCCTTTTCGTTGTCCGGGTCCCCACCGACGATCAGTCGCGCGACTCCGGGTGGCACGCCCTGGCCGGAGAACCAGGTGGTGTTTTCGTGCACCATG
>ENA-ORBV01015787-ORBV01015787.1-microbial-mat-metagenome-genome-assembly--contig:-NODE-15787-length-11055-cov-5.709601_pt1 | contig 11055 bp, 11 predicted proteins | sample MGYA00237777_ERZ505514 | MGnify/ENA primary metagenome ERZ505514 (study PRJEB26160, sample SAMN06269048) | microbial mat metagenome | isolation source: Oligotrophic lake microbial mat | place...
TTTCAAGCAGAAGACGGCATACGAGATTCGCCTTAGTCTCGTGGGCTCGGAGATGTGTATAAGAGACAGCAATCACTTTATCTCAAAACTGCTACTAGAGTTAATAACTTATCAGAACTCCTGTCATCCAAAATGTGTTTTGAAGATCACATGGTCATGCACATTCTGTAGAGATTCTCTCTAAGTGCAATTCTATTCATTCTCTCTTAAGAAGATGCTAATTTTACTTTCACATAAGCTCCTTACTGTAGCCTTATTATTAGCAGTACTTTTGCTAGTGGTAGGCATGCTGAAGGTCAAACACTCTAGTGGTATGGAAGAAACTTTACTTTGTTAAATGCAACATCTGAGCTTTCTGACGTATTTTGATTTCCAAAGGGATGTAGATTTTTTTGCCTCTTTTCATGTTTTAAATGGCTATGCTTTTGACTATTTGAATCTGAAGCGAAGCGGCCCCTACAAACCCATTAAATCACAGTAGCTAATAGAACTATAATGAACTTGTAAAATGGGACTACTTCATGGATGCTCCATAGTAAAATGCTAGCAAACATGTCTGGAGTGGTTCAATAGCAATGGCTCCCCTTGTTTGTACAGCGGCTCTCGACCTGGATCCTTTTCTGGTGTCCGACTGCTTGATTCTCATAGATTGTTTCATCATTGGTGTGCCCTTCATCTTGAAGCCCCCCTTCAGTCACACACAAAAAGCAGGAAGCCTAGTAGTGAAAACTAGAATTCCCGGGTCCGTGCAAAAATCGAAAAAGATCAAGCCGGCTTGTATGACTCTTCACTCTTTCTTTGCTTTTGGCACGCCCTTTTCCGGGGGAGTTGGGCGATTCTTTCCCGTGCCTTCAAGAACAAAATGTAATATCACTGAGAAACCGCCCACGGCGCAAAGATAGAGAAAAAGGATCAACAGTGCCAATGCATCGTTCACGGCCAGCGTATTGATGCTCAAATTTGTCAAACCAGTGAGCAAATTTGCCACCAAGAAGGCAAGAAACCCATGCCGATTGACGGCTTGAAACACTACAGGCACTCTCGGTCTTGATGTTGTCGAGCTTCCGGGAGTGATGGCCAGTGTCCTGGGATTTTCGTAAAAGTACATGGCAGAATAAATTGCCGCCAGCAGCACCATGCTGTGGGCCAGCGTCCACACGCAAAAGCTTGCATTTGTTGATCGCCTCGATACGACAATTCCCAATTTGTCCACCAGAATATAAAGAAGCGTCCAAAGGCCCAGAGCAGTAAGCCAGACCGGAATTTGACTACTACCTCTTTGATTGGGCGACGTCCACAGGTGCGAGTAAGCGATGCACTCACCAAACAAGTACATAGACAGGTAGCCGATACTTCCCAGCACCCCCTCTCGATTTGCAGCGAAAAGAGTGCATAGCTGCTGAAGCAGCGCAGAGTTGTTGCCGATGAGTTTCGACAACACTTGGCTACTGCAATGTGTCCTTGCGGCATTCTCAATGAAATCTTGACCACCGTAATGGGTCAGTCCCATTTGGTACGCTGTCAGTATACTGATTGGCACCGCCCAGTTTGGTCGCCCTGGTAAGATTGCCCCCAAAGGCGTTACAATGGCAAGGGTAAAAAAGAAGTTCCAGTGGACCCCGTACTCGGACACATGTTCCTGGTATTCAAGACCTTTGTTGGTTGCAAGTCGAATGAAACCCAGCAGAAGTAAGGGTAGAATGCGGTATGCGTCCTTTCTTCCCAAGGATCTACGACTTTTTTGTTGTGACTGGCTGGTGTTTGATTGTTGTCGCGCTCTCGGCGATACCAACCCTGCTGCGACAACGAAAGACCCCGCCCCCAGATCCATAAGACCATAGCCTGTGACTTCGGTCTTGGCGAATCGTCGTGGAAAGACATGAAAGTCCACGGCTAAAATGGCAATAAAGGTCATGTACAGCATGGACGAGCGATAGACAGTCATGCTATCCTTCATGATTTGCAAATGTTCCTTTTGGACTTTTTCTTCCACTTGTTCTTCATCCATGTCTTCGTCCAGTGTCTCCATCTGACCATCACCGCCAGTGTCTTTTTTGGGTTGCATGTTGCGGATTTTCATCCATCGTTTGGTCGACCAAAAGTAACAACAAATCAAGAGACATGTTTGAAATTGGAAACCCAATAAGATGGCTCCCCAGGGATACAAGAGATTGGTTTGGCAGATTAAAAGGGGCAACCACAAGATCATTGCTTCTGTTATAATGACGCCAAGGGGAAAGTTGTTCCATAATTTGGAGGATGATTGTTGGCTAGTGGCGTCGTTCTTACTTCGTTGTTGGGGGTCGTCTAAATAGAATCCCAAAGATCGAATGCTCTGAAAGAGCCAAATGCCAATGGGTGCTGCAGAACTCACAAGCAGTATCTCCCATGGTGTAGTTCCACTATGGCCCGTCACAAAGAGCTCCTTTTGTTCCTTCAGATTTGCAGTTTCAGAAGTAGGAGGATCTTTCGACGATGACGAAGATTCTTCTGCAGTGCTCTCTAGATCCGCTGCCGTATTGGAGGACTCGTCATCAGGTGGAGGAGTATTCGATGAAGGAGGTAGATCTGCTGTAGATGATACATATAAAATAGATATTTAGTTTTTTCTTTTTAAAATGCAACGACATCTCCGCTGGAAACGAGGAGAGAGACAATCGTCACACTAGACATTAGAATGAAAACGCCATGAAACATTGACGTACTCGATGATGATGGTTCTGAATTGTTGTCTCCAGCTTCCGTGGTGGAAGAAGTATTGTTTCCTGTTTCATCCGTAGCAGCAGCACCCGCCATGTCGTCGTGCGTTTCACCCTCGGCTGGAGTATTGTATTCTAGGGCAGTTCCTTCTTTCAAAGAGACTTGATAATAGGCTTCGGCAGTCCTTAAAATTTCAAAATCCGTCGTACCGGGTCCCCCCGTTTGTTGGCCACCATCTTCCCCCGAGTACTCGTAGGTAGCGTTGGTTTGTTGGTACAAGTACCCGGGTCCTGTTGGCACTTGATCGTCGGCCGAACAAGTAATGCTGGCACTGTTGATGGCGGCTTCGAAGGTACTGTAATCCGTGTCCGCGGCCATTTCGTAGCACGTGTATGTGGTGTCCTCGGCGATGGCGGCCGTGCATTTTTGGGAGAAGGATTGAACGACCGTTCCATCCGCGGGAATGGGAGCATCTTGATTCAAAGAGTTACATCCGAAAATAATAGCGTGAAGCGTTTCAGAACCTTCAAAGGGGGCACAATTTAAAGGGATGCTGCCGCTGGGGTCGTATCCACCTGCCGCATAAAGATCTTCGCAGATTGTCGCCAGGGCTGTCGGTGACAGGACGAGCTGAAGGGATAGGAGGAGAGGGAAATTAAGGAATCCCATGGTGGAAGCGACTTGTAGTAGTATACCAACAGTGTTCCAATAGACCACTAGTAGCTACTAGCTAGTAGCTAATAATTAAACGGAGAAGTCAAGTGTTGCCTCTCTTCTTTCTTTGAATTGAATTGTGCATGATATCGATACATCGCGCTTGACCAAGATCAACACGGGAGCAACCACGATACATCCATAGAAAATTATTGATTTGGGCGCACACCTGATCAATTGTGAAATAGTTGAAATAACTAGGTCGCACATACGTCTTTAGAGATTCATTTGGTTCCGGATCTTTTTCGCTCGAGAACATTGATTCTCACTCATTTTCATCCATGCAATTTCAGCAGCGGCAGATCGTACATGTATCATGCATTCATTGATTGATCACGCCAAGTTGACTGTACATCATCAATCCGTTTGCAATTTCTCAACCCACACAGGGTCCATCCGATATCATCCACAACACGTCAATAATATTTCGGAGTTGAATTTTCAGGAAGAACTATTTCTGCCGACCAGTCAACAAAAGTAAGAACCTTACCTCTCACAATTATTTTTCTTACCTTCTAGTCAAACATTAAAAATCAGTAAAACATGTCGAGTGAACAAGGTAAGTGGTGGTTGCTCCCTCCGAATTTGTTCTTGATAATGATTTTATCGTCACTAGTACCGTGTTCTTTCTCACACGGAAACGAACATACTTCTTGTAATCATGCAGCAACTGGAGCACGTGGTGGTCTCTTCGGAGCTGGAGGCCGCTTCAAGGGTGGTACCGATCCCATCATGGAAAAATTCAATGAAAGCATCCACTTCGACAAGAGGTACGATCAAGATTTTATTTTTATTTTGCTGGCACAAGAAAAAATTGGCGAAGCATTATTGTTTGGCTACTTGATATACTGGAGCTTAACTTGTGTGTCCTTTCTATTTTTCACCCCCCCCCCTCTTTTAGAATGTGGAGTCAGGATATCCGTGGATCTATTGCTTACGCCAAAGCCATTCACAAGGTTGGAATTATCACAGAAGAAGAAAAAAATCAGCTTGTCGAAGGTCTTGAAAAAGTGAGCGAGGAATGGGCCAGTGGCACATTCGAAATTAAAACTGGCGATGAGGATATTCACACAGCAAACGAACGTCGTCTTACGGAAATTATTGGTCCTACCGGTGGAAAACTCCATACGGGCCGATCTCGTAATGATCAAGTTGCCACTGACACACGTCTTTGGACCGTGGAGGCCGAGAGAGATATCATGAAGGACATTGCCACGCTCATAATGGCCGGTGCTGAATATGCACAGAAACACCAAGATATTCTCATGGCTGGATACACGCATTTGCAACCTGCTCAGCCCATTCGTTTCTCCCATTGGCTTCTCAGTCACTTGATGCCCATCATGCGTGACGCCCAGCGCTTGGTTGAAATTATTCCACGCGCCAATCAATGCCCACTGGGATCTGGCGCGTTGGCTGGAAATGCCTTTGGCGTGGACAGAGAATTTTTGGCAAAGGAACTTGGTTTTGATGGTGTCACTCACAATTCGCTGGACTCTGTCTGTGACCGTGACTTTGTGGTGGAATTTCTCATGTGGAGTACCCTTTTGTTGACGCACATTAGTCAGTTTGCGGAGGACGTCATCATTACCAATCTTTTGAAAGGGATTGATATTGATGATGCCTACGCCACAGGTTCTTCCCTCATGCCACAAAAGAAAAATCCAGATGCGTTGGAGCTGTTGAGGGGAAAGGCGGGCATCGCCCTGGGCCGTGCCGTTGGCTTCACAGCCACCCTGAAAGGACTTCCACGCGCCTACAACAAAGATCTGCAGGAAGACAAGGTTCCACTTTTTGATGCCGTCGACACAGTCAAGGATTGTCTTGCGATCTGCACAGGAGTCATTGTTACTATGAAGCCCAATCCTGAAATGTTGATGAAAGCTCTATGCCCAGAAATGTTGGCAACTGATCTAGCCGATTACTTGGTTCGAAAGGGTGTGCCATTCCGAGAAACTCATCACATCAGGTAAGCCATGTTTTTCCTTGTAATGCCGCATCTTCATTCCCCATGTCTTTGCAAGGGGCTGACACGTTTCTCCCTGATTTTTTTCCCACAGTGGAGCTTGCGTCCGACTTGCCGAGGAGACAAAGGTTAGCATTGACACATTGACCATGGCGCAACTCAAGGAAATTGATGCTCGTTTTGAAGACGATGTCATGAAGGTATGGGACTACGAAGTCAGCGTCGAGAGGAAATGCTCCATTGGAGGCACTGCCAAGAGCTCAGTGAACCAACAAATTGAGACACTCATGGCCTTCGCCAACAGCCTTTAAAAAAATTATGTGGCTTGAAGTAAAGTACAGGCTTTTGGAGCATTTTAAATTGGGATTTCCCTCCTAAAGGGAGCAAAAAAAGACTGACAGAAGCAATAAATCCCATTCTACATTTTATATTAATTCAATCATCAAGCAAATCAATAACGTCACCATCCGATTTCTCCGCTTGTTTTCCTTCTCTTTTTGAGTTGACGAATGTCGAATTGAAGATACGGTAATGAGCTTTGAAGGACTCGTCATCTGCGAACCACAATAGGACAGGTGCATGCGCTGCTTGTTGCAGGAACTGCTTGATGTATGCTAGGTGCTTGTCGAGATTATGGACAGGTGGCAACACGACTCCCCCGATTCCTACAAAAACGTCGCCAACTTGGGGGTAGCAATCATTCCCCAAAGCCTGCATGCGGGCAGGGAGCTTCCTAGATACCACGAGACGCTTTTTGTAGGTGGCGATCTCTACACCAAGCGACTGGTCCCTCTGCCACATTTTGTACATTTTCGCTTGCGGCAAAGCTCCCTTCCAGTTGAAAGCAAGCCCAACGTTTTCTGGGTCGACAGCCAAAATAATCTTAGTTTTGCTGTCCTCGCCTTCCTCGTCTGAACTGTCGGACAGAGCAATGGCATCGTCTTCAGTCCGCCCGGGGCCATTAACCGTTTCAACAGCTGAGGTGACTCCATTTACTATTGGTTCGGCCTCCTGTTCGTCATCGTCATTATCAGCAGAAAATAACATTGCTTGTTCCTCCTTTCCAAAATCTTCGATAACATTTTGCAAGTCATTGTCCAGTGGTAGCATTTCGTCACCACTTCCAACTTGGTCAGGCTGGAAGTCGTCGTCGTCCCCATCGTCGTCACTTTCGTCGTATTTATCGAATACTGCATTGAGCTCCTCTGCGTTCTTGAAAATTTTGTGAACAACCATCTTCAATTTTTCTTTCCCCTCAACAAACTCGCCTAATTCCTTGAACTTTTTCTCAATGAGCTTCCACAAAACATCATCCAGAGTTCCACTGGCGACAAAGTACATACAATGTACTCGCGCTTGTTGACCAATCCTATGGCAACGGTCCTGTAAGTAGGGGATGAGCTGATTCGGTCAGGAATTCTGGTGGTCTTCAAGCTACTGCAACACTGTCTGCGTTCTCAAGTAAAATTCCATTACGTACCTCTGCTTGAATCATACTACAAAAAGGTGTGAAAAAAAACAAAGTGAGGGATGTCCTCCGGAATCAAATCGAGCAAAGATGCACCAGATGAAGGTGCAATACTTACATGGCAGGCGTCCAGAATAGCTCCGCGAAAAGAACCTGCGACGCTGCGGTTAGCGTCACCGCTACCCCAGCCGCAGTAATTCCCAGAAGTGCAACCCTAATCGACGGATCGGTTTGGAACGCATCAATTTGCTCTTGTCGCGCCCTGGGCGACGTTTTACCGTCAATTCGAATGAATTTGAATGTTCCCTCTTCCCCGTTATTGGATAAACCCGTTTCTTTCTTGATTTCATCAAGTACCCAGATATGGTGTCCGAAGATACAAAGCTTCCCTTTGGTCGGGTCAGCCAGCCATCGTTTCACGAAGTCGGCAATCGCTGGAACTTTGCTTTTGCCTGTGAGGCTATACATTTGACTCAATACGGAAGAACGAGAAGGCGGTTCGCCATCATCTTCCGAGTCCCCAGCTTCACCTCCTCGTATCAAGTGCAGCCGTTCAAGGTACTGGACTTGAAGCTGAGAGCGCGCGTCGTCCAGCGTTTGCTGAAGAACAGTGTTGAGCTGCTCACTGTTGAGCTGATGATTTGTTGTCGATATAGCATGACGGATACTATACAGTTGTTGTTGGTAGCTGTCGATAATCTCTTTTTGAAGGATAGCTTCTTTCTCATCAGAGGAAAAAACTGGACTTTCGCTAGCCAGAAGCTGTTGGAAAGTGTGTTCGTCGTTTTGCGGTTTAATTTCCGGCTCGGTTAATACTGTGGTGTGCTGTTGCGCAAGCCCTGCCAGAACGCCCTTGCCTTGTCTCAATAGCTCCATCAATCGCTGCATCTGCCGTCGGATTTCTGGAGATTCCATCTTTAGGATAGCTTTCTCTCTGACCTTCCTTGGCATGTCCTTGAGAATATTGTCTTTCATCCGTCGAATCATAACTGTACCCGTCAGCATTGCGTGTAGCTCGGCTCTTCGCTCGGAACTTCCATTCTTGACATACTTGTCTATGAAATCATTTTCATCGTCCCAAAAGCCATGCGTTTCAGTCCTTAAGATCTGAAGCTGTGGCCAAAGTTCTGCAGGCTTCGACAACGCAGGAGTTCCTGAAAGAAGAAGCACGCGGCTGCATGCATTCAGTATTGGAAGAAGGAACTTAGTCCGTTTTGACTTAATGTTCTTGAGCATGTGGCTCTCGTCAGCAATTGCACAAGGAAACATCCCAGCTTGCATAGCTCCGTTCTCGGCCAACATTGGAGCCAGTCCGTAACTACAAATGACAACTCGCGTGTTTGGGGGGAGTATATCGACCTTGGAAGAGGTAAGAACATGGATTTCAGAATTTTTCAGCAAAGGAAACCCTGCACCATTGTTATGTTTCGGCTTGGCGGCTGGCTTGGAGTCCATGCCATCTAGCTCTGCAAATTCGTCAAGTTTTCTCGCAGAAGCCCCATTTTCACCGAGCCAGCTTCTGAATTCAGATTCCCAATGGTAGCGAGCCCCACTAGGAGTCAAAACAAGGAGCGGCCATTCTTTGTGATAAACAGACATGCTGGCAATGGACTGAATTGACTTGCCTAATCCCATTTCTTCAAAACAGAGCATTTGTGAGTAAAACCGTTCTTCTACTAGCAGGGTCCATCCATCGTGAAGATCCACACTTTTGCTTACCGTCCGCGATCAACGCACGACCTAATATTCGTTTCAACAAGTCAGGCGAAAATCCAACAATTGGTAACATTTGGTAAGAATCTTGATTCCTGTTAAAAGGAGAAAACTTTACCAAATCAAACGTTTTGTCGTTTTTGCTGTCGCATCGATTCGTACTTACCTTCTCGTTCCAACACAAAATCAACCCCGCCCCGTTGAAAGGGAGCAAGCGCCGTGGCAATTTGCTCCGGCACACCGCGTTCCATTAGCTTGTCCGCCGTCGGGTAGTCCTTTTCCATCCTGGCACGGCCCAAGGAAGCAATTTTCAGCTGCAACTGCGGAATGGTCTCCAATCGAACACACGTAGGATCGGAGTTCAAGTAGGCCACAAACGCTTGATAGGCTCCCACAGGAATTTTCCAGCGACCTCCAAAGCCGCCCGCGTCCTTTTCAAAGGTTGCATTGCCATGTTCTCGGGATATTCGTTTAATGACGGCTCTCAAACCCGCCACCGGTGTCGGAGCTCCGTCGTACGACACCGGCAAGCCTGTAATGGTGAATTCGGACAGACTGACCAACGACAATTGGAAAGCTTTTTTTTGTTTCATGGGTGGCGGCTTGACGAGCGACGGCGGAATCAAAATTTCCCAAGTGGGAGTAAAATCGGATGGCAAGTCCACGTAAATAGGAGTGTGATACTCCTCCGCCTTGCTCTTGTAAGGGCGAGGGACAGCTGTGTGGGTGTTTGCGTAAACTGCCGCAGGCACCGCTGCTTGTGCTGCTGTTGCCCCAAAGTAAGGTACGCCATTTGTGGCAGGCTGTTGATACACGTATCCGTAACCCCTATTGACGCTCATAGCATTCAGTTGCTGCGGTTGCTGCTGATGATTGTTGTATCCATTTATGGTTTGACCTGGTCGAATAGCATTCATTTGTGGTGGCGGTTGTCCATAAGCTGCAAAGGCGGACGCTCCAGCTTTGGTTGCTTCTTTCATCCAATCGGGAAGCGAAGCCGTTCTCGACTGATACGAGGCCACCAAGTCCTGGCCGGAAGGGACACCGGCAGGCACTCCGGCATTGGCAAATTGGACTCCGGCGGCAGAAGCGGTGCCATCGGCGGAAATTCGTTGTCGTTTGGCATTCGCTTCGTTGGTACCATCATCATGGCTCAAAATTTCAATAAAATCCGAATCATCACCACCATTTCCACCATCGTTTCCTGTAGCTGGTAATGGCGGCGGCGGAGGAGGAGGAGGAGGTTTGGCTGGCGCGGGTAGTGCTGTCTGCTGATGCGCGTTCATATCCGCATGGTGGTTGCTGCTACTAGTAGTATTTATGTTTGGGGTGGTAGTCAATGACACGGCAACGGGTGCAGCGTCTACTGCGGCGGCCTCGGGACTGCTGTTTGGTGGATTGTTTAATGGGTTGTCATTTCTCTGGTCGTTCACGAATTCGGCTAACGTTTGGGCAGTCTCTACCGAAGAGCCTCGTTCATTATTGGGGTTAGGATTCTGACTTTGTTGGTAATTGCTGCTGTTGTTGTTGTTCAAAGCAGTGGCATTTTGACTCTGATCATTGAGATTGGAGGCTGCAATTCCACCCATTGGGTTGAAACTACTGAAACCACTGAATCCATTGAAATTATTGTCATTGTTTATCGCTAAGTTAGGAGCAAATGCAGGACCAGACACGGAGGCTGTCATCATGGTTCCGCCAGTGGAAGAAGAAGGACCAGCAGTGCCAGCAACGGGAGCAAAAAATTGGGTAGTGTTGTTTTGGTACAGCGGATGAACGTACCCAGAGGCCGTTGCCTGGCTTGACGAAGGAAGTGACCCTATTGCCGCGCCGTTCAAGTTCTGATTCTGGCCAGAAGAATACGATGTCTGCCCCGTATTGTCTTGCTGGGACCATGACGACGGATCTGGATGATCTTGATGAGGGACACTGCTTTGTTCCTGTTGCTGGTTCCACATGTTGCCACTGCTGTTGTTGCCATCGCCACCGCCATTGCCACCGCCATTGTCATGACCGCCTCCTCTGCCGCTGGCTTCACTTCCATCGGACTCCCAAGGACTGAAATCAGGAGAGTCCATATTCATTACTACCAGTATAATTCGTTACTCCACCAACAAGCCTATGGAACATGTGCTGTAGCAATTACCACCAGCCTATTTTTTAGTAGGGTATAGTACTCGTAGACACTGTTCTATTAAACTTCAAAGGTTTTGTTGCAGCAGCGCCGTAAGCGTTTTTGTGACCTGCGGTGGGAGGGCCATGCATCATTGATTCATTCAATAATTTGTCTCTCTGCGTGCATTCGAGATGCCTTTCCAATGCAGTGATGGAAACTATGTGCGTCTTCGTTTTGAATTAACCATTATGCCCAGTGAGTGCCATGCACACAAATGCCAGCAAGTCCAGGCTAGGATCAAGAACCAAATTTTTGGGATTTACACACTCACACAAAAGCAATTTGGAGTTTTATGTCTGAAAATGTCTTTGATGGTCC
>ENA-ORBV01015789-ORBV01015789.1-microbial-mat-metagenome-genome-assembly--contig:-NODE-15789-length-11053-cov-12.101859_pt1 | contig 11053 bp, 8 predicted proteins | sample MGYA00237777_ERZ505514 | MGnify/ENA primary metagenome ERZ505514 (study PRJEB26160, sample SAMN06269048) | microbial mat metagenome | isolation source: Oligotrophic lake microbial mat | place...
GAGCGGCCGTCACCGTGATGGATCATGGTGACCGGATGATTCTTTTCCTTGCCGATCATGTTGCGCGGCATGCTCTTTCGTGGATTCTCCCGGATGGTCACTTCATATTTGCTGATCCAGAATCCTTCAGTGAAGGTGACCTGACTTTGCGCTTCATCATCAAACTTTCCGGGCATGTCATCGGGGCTGCCCATGGTGTAGCTCCCGGGCGGACACCAGCAGAACACCATGCCTTGACCGTTGACCCATTCATCACCAGCCTTGACGCCTTTGCGAAACTCAGTCGGCGCAGCGATCGGCTGCGTGGCCTGGCCTGCAAGGGTGAGTGATTCGTTCAGCGTCGAACGAACCCATGCAGCTGACGCTTTGATCGCATTGATGGGGGCGACCTTCGCATGACTCAGTTGCTTTGTCAGTGCAGTAGCCATCGGCGAGAGATCGCCGGAGTTTTGCTCGACCACATGGCCCGGCTCGGCCGCGAATGCGAGCATCGTGTTGGCCGGCAGATCATCCATCGCCACAGCGCCGGTGCGCTCGAACGACTGCTTGGGCCAGGCGAAACTTCCATCCACCAGGACGATGATGTTCTGCGCGCCGCATCGGCTGCCGAGCATGTCAAGAAGCTCGCGCACGCCATAGCCTCGACTGCCCGCATCGCGTTCGTTTTGTGCCTTGGCATCGACAGGCATGAGGCAGGTGTCGGCTTTGCCCTTCACATCACCGGGCAAAGCGTAGCCGGTGAAGTAGATCACTGCTGTTGAATTGGTGGGCACGGTGGCTGCCCAGTTCTCGATCGCTTTGCGAAAGTCCTGCTGCTTGAGATTTTCAAGTGAATCTGTGCGAAAGCCATGCAACACAAGCGCCGCATCTATGGCGCGAACACTGGGCGCAGGTGTGCGCAGAGCGCTACCTTCGTAGGCACTGTTGGCAATCAGCAGTGCAACGCGATGGTCAGCGCTGGCCTCGTGACTGAGCGCGAGACACGTGAATATTGCAAAGCAAACGGTGAAAGCATGTCGCATGATCGTACACCTGTTCAAACCATGATTTCCGAAAGCGGGCCATCTTGATTCAGGTCAGCGATCTTGACATCGGCAAAGCCGAATCGCTCGCGCCGATCACCGATGACGTGGAGGATGGAGGTATAGAAATTGGAGACGGTGCGATGGCCCGGCTTGCCGTACCAGGGGAATCGCAGGTAGCGGTTGCCCAGTTTCAAGCGGCCGCCCAGATCGCCGACCAGGATGATGGGCCATTCGCCGGCGCTGGGGTGATGCTGATCGGCGGCATCAGAGAGATAGACGATGAGCGTGTTGTCCATCATGGAGCCATCGCCTTCGGGAATGGACTCGAGCTTCTTCACGAACTTGGCAAGTTTTTCCATGTGGCGACGACGGATACGGATGTGAAGCTCAGTGGCGGTTTCGCCCAGCATGCTGCCGCCGTGGCCGATGCCGTGTGAATCGATGTGACCCTTTGCCAGACCGATTTCCTCGCCATTGCAACTGACGCCCACGCCGCCGTGCTTGACGCCGGAGGAAATGGTGACGACGCTTGTGAGGCCGGCAATGAGCGAAGCGGCGGCGATATCGAACTGCGCTTCGAGCCGATCGAAGATGCCGGTGGGTTCGCCCTTGATGTTGCGGATGTCGGCCAGTTTCGGATCAATGGTCGGCGCTGCTTTCTCGATGCGATCGGCAAGTTTCACCAGTTCAGATTGGCGGTCGCTCATCGACTCAAACGCTTCAAGGTAGCGGCCAAGGCGCTCGCGCTCTGCTCCACTGAGGCGATCCTGCACGCGCTTGACATCCTCAGCCATGAAATCGAGCAGGTTGGTCTTGGCGTTGAACTTCTTGCGAGCATCGCCTTTAGCGGCCACACTGAAGAGCTGATGGTGCGCCATGATCGGGTTGGTTTGCGTGGGCATCGGCTTGCCGCGCTCCCACGAGGTCAGGTTGTAGATCACCGCGGCGGCATCGTTTTGCACACCCAGACCGACATGTGGAAACAGTCCGCCGAACTTCTTGGCGATGGCTGCGTCAACGGTTTCGCCATACGCCATCTTGTCCACCGGCCAGCAGCCCAGCGCCGCAAAGCCTCCGCCGTGGCCACCGCGATGCACCTTGCCCGACAGGCCGTTGAGGAACGTCACACGACGGGCAAACGGCTCCAGCGGATCCACACTGCGGGCAAACTTGTGCCCTGTCAGCGGTCGATCTTCGAGCTTTTCACACACCCTGGGGCGGTCGATACCCTCGGGCTGAATCTGATCGGGATAGACACCGTTGCCTTGCACAAAGAACACCACACGCATCGGCTTGGGCGAGCCGGTCGCTGCCGCCTCAAGCTGCCGCATGAAAGGCTCAAGGAAAAGTGCGCCTGCGCCCAGTGAGGTACCACGGAACAAATCACGTCTGCTGATCATCGCGAACTCCCTTGTTGAATGCCATCCTGTTTTGCCACCGGCTTACGGCTTGCGCCATCAATCACATCGCGGCGATACAAAAATGAATCGGAAGACAAAAGTGAAACGACAAGTGCGTTGAAGCTGCCGTTGCTTTCGATGTAGGCCTTGTGTGCCTGCTGAAGTGTGCCCGCGTCGCCCAGTGTTTCATTTCTGCCCATGAAGTATCGAAACACATGGCGGACAAAAACCTGCTCAACGTGCGGCGACTTGGCCAATTTGTGCATCAGTTCCACCGGATCCGCAGTGCGCAGATCAAGCGATGACAAACCGGTGCGAGCGATCTCGCCGCGCGTGATGACCGGGCTATTGAGCTCGAGGCGTCGGAAGCGGCCGTAGTGATCGAACTGTTCAAAGGGCAGCCCGAGGTCGTCCATTTTATTGTGGCAGCGCCAGCACTCGGATTTGCCGGTGACCAAGGCCAGTCTCTGGCGCAGGGTCTTGTGTTCATCTTCTGGAATGCGGGCATCGACACCGATGGGCACATCGGCAACGCTGCCGCCCAGGAGATGAGTGCGAATCCACTTGCCGCGCTGCACCGGGTGGTTGTCGAAGTTGCCGCTGAAAGCCGCAAGCCAGGCGGGATGCGTGAGCACACCTGCTCGTTCGTCCTTGGGCATTTCGATGGGCTGCTGGGGTGTCCATTTCCAGTCAGCGGGCAAGCCGAAGGAGGTCTGATATTCCAGCGGATAGTTGCGATCCCAGTTGCCGACGGGCTTGCCGGTTTTGGAATCAAGCTTGTACGCAATGAAATAGCGATGAGTCGTGAGAAGCTGAGCGAGCACATCGCGATCAGCACTGAGAATTTCACCGATGGTCATCTCCAGATCGCTCACCAGCAGGCGCGGTTCGTGCTTGCCTTTGGCGGGGTCATCCTTGAAAACTTCCATGGCTTCCATGTAGCCAAAGTACTCGCGAAAGAACTGCATGATCCGCGGGTTGGCTCCGTAATTCTTCTGCAGATTGGCCAGTCGATCCTTCACGTAGGCTGCCACCTGTTCCCGCGATGTGAGTTTGCCTGCTTCAGCCAACTTGAGCAGATTGCCATCGACCTGATCGCCCAGCGCGAAGGAGAGTGCGTACGCAATTTCACGACCGGCCAGCCGCTGACGCCCATGCGCATCGACCGGGCCTTCGCCCAGTTCCTGCCGGTACATCGCCTCGGGCTGAAGGAGGACAGCCATCAGCATCAACTGCCCGCCGATCTGCACATCGCTGGTCTTGACCGCCTTGGCATGCAACGCGGCGAACCGCTTGACTTCCTCTTCGGTGGCCGGCCTTTGCATCGCCAGGCGAAAAGCTTCCTGAATCGCGCGGGCCACCTCTTCATCCGTAGGGGCCCGGTCCTCACGCACCAGTTCACGCATCGCCTTGTACTTGCTCGCCTTCACCTGTCGCTCAACAATTCGCTCAGCATTGGTCAGCAGCATGGCCGTGGTCGGCTCATCGATAAAGTACATCGATGAATAATCCTTAAAGCCCTCGGCATCAGTGACTGAAAATGGATTGCCCACGGAAAAATTGCCGTCCGCAGTGGTGTTCACCAGCGACGAGTAGATCGTTGGCCTGATGCGCCACATGCGCGGCATCGCAGGAATCACCGGGCCTGCTGATTCATTGAAAAGCGCATCGTGATCGATGTAGTTGCCAAACTGCGGCAGCAGAAGTTTGTCCTCGGTCACGACGCCAGGTTGCTGCGTCTTGAGCTGTTCCTTGCGAATCCAATTGAGCAGAATCTTTCGCTCCGCCTGGGTCGGCTGCTTCTCGTCTTCCGGTGGCATGTCGCCGTGCAGAAGCTGCTCCTGAATGATCCGCCAGATCTCCGGCTGTTTGCCAGCGATCAGATCGGCATCGATGTTGTGAAGCGTCAGTTGGCCCTGCGATTTTGTTTCGTCGTGACACTTGATGCAGTAGGTTTTGATGAGTGGCGCAACGGTCTGCTTGAAGCCATCCACGTCGCCCACTGGCACAGCAGCGAAAGCGGTCGCCGGGCTGGTCGTCGCTCCTGTCGTCGCCCATAGCGGCGCAATGAGGAGTATGAATCGCACGTTCGAAAAAAAGCAGGCGGGTCTCATCGGACTTGTGACTCCTGAGCGATCTGCTGCACGAAATAACGTTGCCATTCGTGAATGTGTTCCACCATATGAGCACGGGCTTCGTTCGCATCCCGCCGGTCCAGTGCATCGAGAATGCGCAGGTGTTCTGACAAGGCCTGCTCGAGCACTTCGCACGTGGTGTGTACGTTATTGAAGAACCGATGCAGCCTGCGATATCGAATGATGTCTTGCGTAAGACGATCAAACCCGCTGGCCTTGGCGATGGTCGTGTGAAAGTGATCATCGAACTGCGTCCACCGCCTAAGCCATGCTTTGCCTCGACTGGCAGTGGTCAAGTGGTCTGCTTCCTGACGAAGGCTCGCAAGTGTCAGGCGATCGGCGAGTTTCGCGGCGCGGCTAGCGGCCTCGCCTTCCAGAAGCATGCGCATCTCAAAAACTTCATGCACCGCCTGGCCGCAGTAGCGGGCCACGACCGGCCGATGATTCGCCTGCTGGAGCACCAGCCCATCGTAAATGAGCTGGCGAATCGCCTCATGAACAGGTGTTCGGCTTACGCCCAGTCGCCGCGTCAATTCCAACTCGCTGACAGGTTCACCTGCGATCAGCTCGCCGGTCAGGATCAACTCCAATAGCGACTCGTAAACCGATTCGGAGAGTCGAAGGCGATCGGCTACAAGTGTCACGGGGGCGTCCAAAATCACGTCGATTCCTTTGTTCGGATGTTCGCTGTTGGTCCGATGCGAGTAGCGTTTATTTCAGGCCAGCAGTTCGGTCAGCGGTCCATGGATGTCGATATCTTGGAGGTTCGGATCAAGCATGCCCAACGTCTCGCGCTTTGAACCGGCCAGTTGCATGAGCGTCGTGTAGAAGTTGCCCGTCGTGCGCTCGTGATTGAAGATTGCCATCCCGCGATGATTGCAAGGCAGGCAGCCAAGACCAGCCGCTCAAGATCATGTTTCCAGTCAAAGGCCAAGAGAAATCTCCGCGATGGGCACCCTGTGGAATAACCTGTTGTGTCACATGTTCTCATGAATCTTGTCCGGGAATCTGGAGCGGTTACAAAATTGCATGCAATTTATTCTGCGACGGACTAACTGCCTGGGGAAAGAAAAGGGGGAAAGAAAAGGTGTCAGGTACCTATTAAGCTCAACTCTCCCCCTTGCTCGGCCTGCCACGCGGGCGCAGGGTGGATTGCAGACCCAGTTTCTGCACGGTGCGGGTTGTCCATGTCTCACTGCCCAGTGGGCTGCCCCGGTTCACACAGCGGCGCAGGGCCTTGAGTTCCTCCTCGGTCTCAGGCTGATTCACCCGCCGGGTCCAGTCGCCTGGCCGATCGATGGGCCATGCCGTCAGCAGCGCCGCCGCTGGGCCGCGCGAGCGTCGCCACAGGCTGGACCAGCGCCAGTCCTGGGCCCGCTTGACCAGCCCGGCCCGCAGTGCGTTGCGTTCCACATATCGCGCGACGACATAAAAATGCTCATCACGCTGCGTGGGAAACGACTTGAAACGCCCCTGTGAAACGCCCCTGATAGATGTGCCCGGCTCCCGCCCAGTGCAGATGAGCGTGCCGTCGCTGCGTGTGCGTCAGCGTGACCCACGCCATGAACCGCGACAGATCGCCATCTGCGCGTGGCCAGAGCAGCAGATGCCAGTGGTTGGGCATCAGGCAGTACGCCAGCAGGCGCATGTTGAAACGGAAACACGTCTGCTCCAAAATCCGCTCGAAGGCTTCGTAGTCCTCCTCCTTGTCAAACAGAGCCGCCCGCTGGTTGCCGCGGTTGAGAACGTGGTAGATAATGCCGCCCAGAGCTTTGCGGGGTGATCGTGGCATGGTATAAGATTAACGGAAGTGTGAGGGAAGGCAATCAAAGGTACCTGACACCTTTTCTTCCCTGAAACAATCGCGGAGGGAGGAAGAAGCGAAATGGGCTGAAAACGAGGGAGGAAATGGTTAAGTGAACGGCATTCGTACCTGACACCTTTTCTTTCCCCAAGCAAGGATACCGCCTGATCGCTTGTACGCCTGCGAATCGAATCTACGCGAGGGATTTCTAGCGCCAATTGCGTGATATCACCGAAGTGTTCGGACCGTTGCCTCGTTACCGGATGGGATCACAACGCGGCCGCCATCGCCCGCCATATCTGCAATCCCGACAACGTCAGTCCACGACTCCAATCGCGTCCCGCTGACGGCGTCCCAGACCATAACTTCTCTTCCGGTCTGCGCGAGCACCCGACGCCCGTCGTCAGAAAGGGAAACATATGCAATACGGCCGGGCCGTTGAAACTCATTGAATGACCGCTCCAACTTCCCAGTCTTCAGGTTCCACACGCCGACACTTCCATCTTTACAGCACGAGGCAGCAATATTACCATTACGTGAGATGGCCAAGCCATAGATATGGTCCGTGCTTCCCTTTAACCGAGCCTGTTCTCGCCACGTCTTCGTATCATAGACGATGATGACCTTGTTCTCTCCTCCGACAACAGCCATGTCGCCGGCCTGAGACAAGGCAGTTGCATAGCTACTGATGTTGGAAGAATACAGTTCGGCAAAGGTCCTGCCATCGGTGATTCTGAACCAATAATACGAACCGCTTGCGATCATACGACCGTCCGCCGTGGCGTCGATCCGCCCCGCAAACGACTCATCCGAAATCTTTCGTTCGCCAATTCGCCGGCCGGTCTTGAGGTCAAATACACCTAGCATTTCTCCAAGGCCAACTATGGCGCTATTTCCGGTTGTCAATCTTGCATTGTAAACGTGGCCAAGTGATTCGATGGAACTCAGATTTTTTCCGGTTCGAGCGTTCCAAACTCGCACCGACCCGTCAGCCGATCCCGTAATAATGCTCTTTCCGTCGGGAGAGAATCTCGCGACACTGACGGGTTGAGTATGCCCCTGCAGACGGATGGGTTCGGCTGTTACCGCCTCGCTATTCGCAGCAGCCAGCTTCGCCTGTGCTTCGCTAAGCAATACATCCGCCTGCCTGCGGGAGAGATCATCGGCGGTGTGTACTTTGAGATACTCCTCCAGCAGGCGCGCTGCTTTTCCCCATAAGTGAATTTTGTCCGCCTTTCCTTGTTCTCTAGACCAAGCAACGTATGTCTGCGCGAGTTCCAGGCAATCTGTCGCAGATAATTCACTGGCCGGTCGAATAGCGAGAGGGACAAATCGCTTCAATCGTTCGTCCTTGACGCGGTTGATGAATGGCAATGCTGCCGTCGGCTCATCCAACTCCACGACATACAACTTCACAATCTCCTCCGCAGTCGCGTGGTCGTTTGCGTTCTGCAAGAGTTTTTCCCGCAGTCGGGCAATCTGTGTCACTGCGCGGTCGCGGCTCACGGCAAACTCCATCTTCGCCTTGACTACATTGAGCAGATCACTCTTGCGCTGCGTTGCGAGGATAAAGGCACGGCGATAGTCCACGGCCGCCTCTGCGTACTGCTTTTTCTCCGCCTTCTCGTCGCCCATGGCGATGAGAAGGTCGATCATCGCATCACTGGCCTGGGTACGTTCCTCCGCCTTGCCGGTGCGTGATTGCTTGGTGAGTAGGTCGATGAGTTTGACACGGGTGGCTTCGCGCTGATCCTCCTGCGCATCGGCGAGAAGCTGCATCGCCTCAATTGCTGTTGAGAAGCCGTCGGGGTGTTTGCTGCCCAAGTCGCCGGCGGTGTCGCAGAGCATTGCTTGAAGCTTGGGCGTGCTGCCGCTGGCTTTTGCGACGGCGAGCATCTCCTTGGCCAGCGCGATGTCATCGGCACGGTCACTTGTCGCAGCGGCCTGCTTGATCTTCTGGCCATAAAGTGAATCGAACACCTGCCGGGCTTCGTCGGCGAAGGCCGCACTGATTGGAAGTGACATGATGATGCACCCAATAGCACAGACCCATGATCGTTTCATGACAAACCTCCTGACGGCGTTGATCCATTCCTTTGTCATTGTATGTCAAAGGTCGCTAAACCGGTTGATGAATCTGAGCAAATCTTGTTGATCACCTGCATCGCTACGGGTTCACCTTTCAAGCTTTTGCAGGATTGAAGTCGTACTTTGCCCTGGAACCAGGGGGGCCAAGGCAATCCTGCCTCCATACGAGGTGACAAACTTGCCGCCCACCACTTTCGAAGCCTTGTAATCCGCTCCCTTTACCAGCACATCCGGGCAGATCACCTCGATTAGGAAAGAAAAGGTGTCAGGTACCTTTTAAGCTCAACTCTCCCCCTTGCTCGGCCTGCCACGCGGGCGCAGGTGGATTGCAGACCCAGTTTCTGCACGGTGCGGGTTGTCCATGTCTCACTGCCCAGTGGGCTGCCCCGGTTCACACAGCGGCGCAGGGCCTTGAGTTCCTCCTCGGTCTCAGGCTGATTCACCCGCCGGGTCCAGTCGCCTGGCCGATCGATGGGCCATGCCGTCAGCAGCGCCGCCGCTGGGCCGCGCGAGCGTCGCCACAGGCTGGACCAGCGCCAGTCCTGGGCCCGCTTGACCAGCCCGGCCCGCAGTGCGTTGCGTTCCACATATCGCGCGACGACATAAAAATGCTCATCACGCTGCGTGGGAAACGACTTGAAACGCCCCTGTGAAACGCCCCTGATAGATGTGCCCGGCTCCCGCCCAGTGCAGATGAGCGTGCCGTCGCTGCGTGTGCGTCAGCGTGACCCACGCCATGAACCGCGACAGATCGCCATCTGCGCGTGGCCAGAGCAGCAGATGCCAGTGGTTGGGCATCAGGCAGTACGCCAGCAGGCGCATGTTGAAACGGAAACACGCCTGCTCCAAAATCCGCTCGAAGGCTTCGTAGTCCTCCTCCTTGTCAAACAGAGCCGCCCGCTGGTTGCCACGGTTGAGAACGTGGTAGATAATGCCGCCCAAAGCTTTGCGGGGTGATCGTGGCATGATATAAGATTAACGGAAGTGTGAGGGAAGGCAATCAAAGGTACCTGACACCTTTTCTGACCTTTTCTGAGTCTGACACCTTTTCTTCCCTTGAGGCAATCAAAGGTGCCTGACACCTTTTCTTCCCCTGATTGAGCTTGAGTCGCCCAAAGTCTACGATGTGGGCACCAAGTACATGCTATGGCGCGTTTCGAAGTGGCTTCGTACGGGACTTCTTTGATTCAAAAGGACTGGCGATGCTCAGCGACACTGACATAAAGCGTCTGCTCGACCGCGAGATTATTATTCATCCATTCTACGAGCAGTCTCTGACTCCATTAGGCTATGACTTGAGGGTTGGTGGGCTTATTTATTGCTTGGAAACGGGGCTACTCGAACCGGACGCCAATGGTGTATTTCACATCCCGCCGAAGTCGACCGTGCTTGTACTCACGGAGGAAATGATTTGGTTATCTGCTCGGATTGCGGGAACGTTACACCCGCGAGTTTGGTTAACATGGCACAACCTATCGCACATTTCCACAACCGTCGATCCTTGTTGGGATGGTCCGTTACTGATATCGATACGGAATCACGGTGATGAGGTTTTTTCGATCAAACAGGGCGGGCGGCTTTGTACTCTTGTTCTTCACCGACTGAATCATCGTGCATCAAAGTTTCAACGCGATCGAGCGTTGCTTCACGAGATCTTGGCGAAATATTCTAAAGGGGATGCCGGAAAGCAATTGGCAGACAGATTACAAGAGTTGATTAAAGATGATAACGTAGCTCAGGAGTTCCGCAGCCGAATTCGAGAAGCTTCCGCGCCGTTCATGGAACGGCTAAAGACCGTGGAGGGTAGACAGCGTATTCTGGTGCTCCGAGATAGGTGGCTCAATTGGATGAGTTGGACCGCAGTCACGGGTTCCATCATTGGGTTCCCTATTGCGGCGATTGTTGGTCTTATCGACTGGGGATCAGCGTCAGCGGGGATTGTGGCGATACTGGTATTCGCCGACAACATCTCACGACGTGAAAAATAACGGCGCTTTCAGCGATGGCCCGCGCTCCATGGCATTCACGCCCGATGGACTCATCCGGCGGGGAGCACGCTGGAGCGAAGTGACCTGGAATATGCTCATCTGTGATGACGGCCCGCTCCTGGTTCTCAATGGGCAGAATCGGGTATCGGTGAATTTGCGCTGCGATGCGGAGGGGAACTGGTCGCGCGTTTCGAAAGAGGCAAAGACCGTGCTGCGCCCCATAGCCGCTCATGGGCGGTTCGGTGTAACGTTGTAAACGAATGTCAATGAAAAGACGCCCGGAAATATCTGATTGATGGAACGGCCAGACTACTGTATCCCATGCTTTTCTACCCGCTCGACTACGCCCTGTTTAAAGACAAAATCCCATCCGACCCCGTTAAACCCATTCTCAAAATAGTATCCAAAAACGTTATGTTCCTTGTCTTGACTCGTAGGGGGGCCAAGGACAAACACGATTTGGTCCTCGGAGAGGCCAACGGGATTCCATTCCGCTAGCAGTTCCCTCATGACGTTGGCATGTTTCCCGTAGTCTTTGGAAACCCCGGGCTTGAAGATCGCGGCATACTTAGGAGCCGTGCAAAATCAACTCCGCAGTTTGAGTGTATTACAG
>ENA-ORBV01015791-ORBV01015791.1-microbial-mat-metagenome-genome-assembly--contig:-NODE-15791-length-11053-cov-5.879373_pt1 | contig 11053 bp, 10 predicted proteins | sample MGYA00237777_ERZ505514 | MGnify/ENA primary metagenome ERZ505514 (study PRJEB26160, sample SAMN06269048) | microbial mat metagenome | isolation source: Oligotrophic lake microbial mat | place...
TTTAGCTTCATTCTAAAGCTTATAATTTTCATTTACAAACAACTCAAAAGGCCTGTAGCTTTTAGCGTAGTGCAAGTGTGCACAACCACCTAAGCTAGCAATTAGTTAGAGCATTGCACATGCTTTTCAATAATCACAAAGCTGTTTCTGGGATAGATGTTAAACAAAAGAGAAATCAGTGTACCAGACAACTGAAAATCTGAGGAATCTCTGCTTTGTTTTGCAAGCAGTGCAGTGTTGAAGTAGACACCAATTGCTGTTGTCCAAGGAACAACACACATGCTCCCTTTTAAAATGGTCAGAGGCATTCCTCTATGCAGTGCCATGCTTTTTGCAGCCAAATTTTCATTTGAGGCTTCCATTGGGTGCAAGATTTCTAAATTTTGTTAAGCCTTGCTACTGGTAGTGCTTGCTTGTTTGGGTGTTTCATTTAATCTCCGACATCCTCAGACTCTAACACTTTTTCATGTCTTTTCTTCTAACCCACTTTTAGACTTTTGCTAATGATCCAAAGAAGGCACATTGCAACAGAGAGTTAGAAGACAACTCAAAGATCAGTGCAAGTGCAGTTGTCACTTTCCTCAGCACTCCCAAAACACATGTTCTGAGAACTTGATGCTGGACGATGATCTAACTGTGATGCTAAGTAGAAAAGGATCAGCATCATAGCTACAGCTTTGCCATTAGCAGATTGTGGCGTGCACTCCATGTGCATGATGTTCAAAGAGATGGGCCCACATCAGTTGGACACACGTCACACAAAATCAATAAAAAGCAGTGGCATCCTTACTGTGCAGCATGTTTTATAACCTTCCTGAGGGGTCAAATTGAGTTCATTGAAACCACAGACCAATTCTCACAAAGCAAAAGCTCAATGTGACAAAAACTAAATTCCTACAATTTTTGATTGTTTGGCAGTGGCAGGTCTGATGCTGTTGGCTCATGCAACATTGAAGCTCTCAAGGCACCACAACAACGCTCATTCGTGCTTTTCAGGTATGAAATGAGCAACACAAACAACAATGTCAGCAAGATCAACGTCCAAAATTGTGTCATTTGTCAAAAAGGTGGTGTCGTTTGTCAAGAAAGTGGTCAAATGCAAGATGTCAAGGCCAAACCATAAGTGTTGACAAGAAGTGTCAGATCAGAAATGATGACAACAATGTGAATGCAACCTCAATGACGTCTGAAAAATCAACACACAGACACTTTTGCCGATGTTATGCAGCAGAATGTTTCTTACTGTTAGCTTAGAAACATCATGCCTTTTTTGTGCAACAGTCTACAGTCATTTGGACCTTGGCAAGTATCTCTGAATGCTTCAAGATCCATCAATCCCATAGCTAGAGACTCACAGGTGTTCTGAAACCCACCAATTTCAAAGGCTTTCAACACTATGCCAGCATAGAGAACTTCAAGGCCAACAATGTCAGGAAAGTGTTCTCTGCCTGATTGGCAGGTCTGGATGAGCAACAAGAAAACAATCTAGCTGCTGATGCATAAACTTATAAAGATGTAACAAAACTCATTAACAAAACAGTAGAAAACATGATGCCATGTAGAAATAGTTATTCTACCACTAGAGCCGCTACCGCAATGGACTACAATGCCATTGATACATGAGTCAGATTATTCATATACCAGTGCAACTTGCTAATCCATTGTTTTTATATGGAGTTATCATGACACAATGCAAGTTTAGTGGAGAAGAAGAAAAACACACACACAGTTAAGGCGGCTGTCAATTGATCTTGGATAGAAATGAAGACGAAAATGCTAGAAGGAAGAACTGAAATGGCGCAGCTCAAAGCTCAGAATCAAGATACTTTGGATGCTTCCAAAGAGGGGGCATACTCTCTGCACCAAGATGCCCAGAACCTTGCTGGCCGATGGCAACGAGATGCCCCGCGGACTCAACAGCCCGCTGAATCATCCAGAGTTCAAGTTCTCTTTGCTGCTTCAAAGTTAAGACGCTCCGTTTTAAACGCGGGGTGACTGTTGTCCGTTTGGAATACTTTGGAACTTTTGAGCAATAAATGTACAAAAATCCGCATTCAAGTCTGTGCCCGTTTTCGTATTCGTCCTCGATCGTCTCGTAACCCACAACGACTTCTTTGACTGTGAACGAAATGCCAGTAACCATAACACACGTCTTGTACTTTTCCAAACCATTGAAATCTTTCTCATATCCTGTAGAGTAAAATGCAAAATAGCTATGAGCCGTGGACCTTACTTCGATGTCAACGCTAGAATTCCGCCAACTATTCGTCGCAGTGATTCCTTCCTGCAAGGCCTGTCGGACAAGGGTATCTCGCACGGTTGTAGGGACGCTTTCGAGACCAACAACAAGGGCGTCCCTTGTCATCTGCAAAGAAGTGCCTTCAAGACAGTAGGTAGCTGCGAAGGACTCGAATCTTTCTGTCCCAATTTCTTCGATATCAGTTACCTCAGAACTCATTTGATTTTGTGTTGAAACCACAAAGCTTGCCAATTTCTGTTCCGGCGATACGTAATCAACTGAGTTGTACCAGTTGAGGATGGCGAATGCAAGTCTGATCGTCGCAAATGCACATAATATGAAGCAACCGAATTTGAGCACGGCAACACAAGCCTTCACAGTCCAAAGGATGAGTTGGCTAACACCGTTTGCAATCACGAGGAAAGCCTTCCATGCTTTCAAAAAAAAGACGCCGAAGCAGATGAAAATTCGACATCTTTCACCGTATGAGATTCAGTGCCACTAGTAGCCAAGCTTTCCTGCTCATCGTCGTCATCTTCGCTTACGATCCCGGCATCATCTGGATGGACTGTTCGGGAAGCGGATTCGCCCCCAACCAGGTATTCCTGTTTCTCTTCCCGGCTGAAGATCCCTAAATCATCTGGTCCAAAAGTGCGAAAGCTCTCATCGTCTTTTAGCTGTCCCATCGCGACGATACTTTACGTTTTCCAAACCTTTGTAATTGCCTTGACTGCCCGAGTATGACGAGTTGTGAAAAGATTTTCAATTGCGGTTGATTGTGGAAGTGGCCATTCGATTGCTTTTCATAGCAGCTTTCTTACACCGTAGGTGGTCGATGTCGATCTTGAATCTGTCGAAAAAAAGATCCAGGTTTTCATATACTACTAAGGCTGAAATTTTCAGGTGAAGCGATCTTTGGCAGATGACGAAGCCAGCAAACAGTTCTGAATTTGTGATCGTGGGTCCCCCTCCTTGAACAGAATGACAATCCGGACTCCAAAAAGTACCGTGACGTCACATCTGTCAGCACAATTGTCTCCGGCGTCAACCTCTTCCACGCCGGCGGTTCTGCGTCCATCAACAGACTCACCTGTACTGGTAGCAATATGCAGCTGCAGTTGTAACACGCAAAGGATGGCTATCGTTCATACAATGAGCAATTCATCTGCCGACACGGCACTGTCCTTTATGGTTGCGATTCTTGATACCCTCACTGCATGTGCGCAGCTCAAAACTTTTTTTTATGAATCTGAGCTTAAGAACGACTGTGGGCAGTCCCCTGTCCCCCGTTCTCTCACTTGGGCAATAACAATGTACTAGTAGGATTCCTTTTCATTTCTTGCTTTTTATTTTCCATAGTTTTTCCATATACCAATTCGTCTATTATTGTCTTATTGGTGTACGTCGGCATCTATTTTAGCGTATCGGGTCCACTCCTTGCCATATGGATGCGACCAATGCTCCTACCACGGCAAGCGATACCATGGATACGGCCGGTATCAAGGCCGCTTCAACACCAAAATGTTTCAAGGCCAAGACATGTGCCAAGGTGGGCGACTTGGACAAGACTTCAATGACCAAGGCTCGTTTGGATCGTTCTGGCATTACTTCTTTTTCTACGGATGCTGCCGGCTGTGGTGATGGTGCGGCTGCTAATTCGTAGTCAAATGGAGAGTTTTGTCGCAAGGCTCGTTGGATTGGGTCCGGCAATTTTGAGGATGGTCGTTTTCGGGGTGGTGGTGGCGGCGGCGGTGGAGCAGATTGTTGTGGTTGTTTTCCTTGCTTTTGTAACAGAGCACATGTGGCCCAACTAGCGAGTCCACCCACCAGTGGGAGTAGTACCGAAATGGCAATGCTGGCGGAGAACAAAAAACGGCGCGCCGACTTTGACGTCAATGCCATGCTGGTAAAGGTTTTAGCGGCACTCGTACTCCCACCTGCCACCAGTATCATGGTAGAAGCTAATCCAAGACGTTGACAATACTTGTCCCGTATCGTTTGCAAGAAGGATGATGATGATGATGACGATTGTTTATTGTTGTTGGATAATCTTGTCAAGATATTTCCCAATAACAATCCACTTAATAATGGCACCAAGACCAAACGAGCAATGCTCTTCAAAACGCCCGCAAATTGCACCGGTACCGAAGTGCCCAATAAGGTTTGCACCAACAAGGGTGTCGCCACGACGCCCACCAAGGTGGTACTCAGGGTACAAATGACGGACAAGGCCACATCGCCTTTGGCAATCATGGTAAATAAATTCGAGGCTTGTCCTCCACTATATATATAATTATGGTAGTAGATGTAGATTCATTATAGATAGGATAAAGCAGAAAAGCAAACGAGATGTGAGCGCTTACGGCAGGTAGGAGGAGCTATAAGACTGCCTGCATCATCCACACAACAGTACCAACAACCTGCAATCTATACTCGCTGTCCTCCAGTCTGTCACAAGTATACATATATCATATTCAATACAATTTACATACCTGACACAACCCATCAGCAGCGTTCCAATGACCAAGGAGGAGGACGCCATTGTGTTGGGCAAAGACGCCGTGACTCCCAATGCCACCAATGGCATGGCGACAAAACAAAAGACCAAATTGAGAACGAGCACCAAAGGTTGTTGCCATGCGGCTTGCAATTGGGACGGGGTAATGGAAAATCCCATGGTCATCATGAGGACCGCCAAGGCGGTTTGTAGGGTCGATAATTGATGACAGGAATGCTGAATCCAGGTCATGACAGTACTATAGTAATACGTTGTCATGCTCGCACTCGCAGAAGCAGTTCTGGATGTGGGAAGGAGTCCCACGATACTCGCCAAGAGTGTCAAGAGCACCGGCGTTAGCAATGGTAGTGTCTTGGCAAAGGAGAAAGACGCCTTGTTATTATCATTGTGGTTGGCGGCGGTGGAGTGCAGTGACATGAAACCATCGTGGGCGGATCTTTTATTACGGCTGCATCGAGCAGTGGCACTGGATGATGACAGCTTAGTCATTCTTCTTCGTGTTGTTGTTGTTATTTTGGCTGCTAGTGGTGGTACAGCGTAGGAGGACGATGCGCCGTGGGGTACATGCCGAGCTTGTGACAGTTCATGGCGAAAATGTCCATGCTGATGTTGTTGAAGATAATGCCGATTGACAATGGGGGAAGTTGAGAAAGATGCCACTTCTTGCACTGCATTCAGCGCAACGAGAATGACAATGATACAAAAGGATAAACGTATCATCATGGATGGATGGATATATTGCGTTGGGCCTCACAAACCAATCGCAAGCTACAATACGTTCGTTGATGTCGACTCTGGGCAAGAGATAGATACAACAACGGATACTATCGTCGCTACCTGTGGGATGAAGAGGGTCTCTACCGTCTTCACAACCAACACTTCTGATTCTGAGTCTCCTTTTCCTTGCCCCGTTTCTGGTCCAACCAACATAGCTAGACAATCACAAGAACCTAAATCAATGGATGGATCGGTAGTACATAATCATTGTGACGCTGTTGTTGCTACTGCGGATCCAGGTCGCCGTTGTTGTTGTCTCATTTTTGTTGTTTGTTTTTGTGACGTACTTTGTTGGTTTGAATGCTTGGGCCTCATGCGAGACCAAACTTCACCGTAGAAGCATGCGCCGAAAAAGATTCAAGCGACCGCGCGACAAAGAGCAAACAAATATAACGCGCACACATGTTCGAAAAAATATCGAGTCTCGTAAGTCGTAACCACACGGTTTCCATCTTTTTGCAATTAGCGTTTTGCTTTTTGAACAGCAGCAAAAACCACAGCGGCATTGCTCATAATGCCTTATCCCTTTAAACAGAATGGAGTTTCAAACCTCCCTTAATTTAGGGGAGAGTTTTCAAAATGTACCTCTGAACTCTGCTCTAACGTAGGGAAGAGTTTCAAAACTCTCCCTTGATTCGAACACAAGCACAAATGTGTCACAGTTTGTTCCAAAACAATTTCAATGCTGACTCCACAAAACCAGATGAACAAAAAATTGAAAGCCAACAAACAAAACAAAGACAAGAGTTCAAACAAATGATGCAAATGATGTCTACTCTTTTTGTGTTGGCTTCTCCAAGCTCTGGAACTCAAATTAATAACAATGCATTGCATCAGGGTTCCAAAGCTTATCTGGTCCCACACTTTGGTTCAAGTGTCTAGCCACTAGCCGCACACACCATGACAACAGGTTCCACCAAAACAAGTTCAGCCTTCTGTGAGTCCTCAGCAATCTTGCTGATTGTCTTCACAATGCTGTTCATGAATTGAAACTGCACCCTTTCTGCACGCTTGAGAAGCTGATCAAAATTGAGCTTGGAGTCACATGTGATGGGGAGTCAGCCTCCCACATCCCTGATCCTTGGCTGTTTGCTTTGAAGAGAGCCACCAACTGGTCATGTTGTGCACATGGGAAGCACAAGGACAGGATTCAAAAACTGTTGCTGTGTGTTTTCAAGTGCCACGGCACTAGCTAGTAGTACCGTGTTTCTCTGGCTAAATCCGAGCCAACCGGCGACCAAATTTGTCCGTGGCACGCGCATTTGCCAGGCAATTTTTCAAAATGAATGACGTCAGTAAGCCCTAACCCTCCATTTAATGAAGCCCAGCTAGTAGATAGCTGCTGGTACCACGCCGTAGCTACTAGCTAGCTAGTAGCTAGTAGCGGTGCATGGTGTTGGCTTCTCGGACCATGACAGTTGTTGTGTGTCCTCTCAACCCTCTTTGAAGTCAATATCTTTGGCGTCACTAATAGTAGTCTCTATTACTGGTGAATTGCCGTCCAGTTCAAAGTGTCCAACAAACCTCGATGTTACAAGCTAACTAGCTACTAATGCGCAGTAGCTAGAAGGGGCAAAGAGCTTTTGGTAGCCAAGAAGTTATCTTTTAGTATCCAAGTACAAAAGTCTGATATCGTCTCCTATACTCCACTCCCAAGACCATGAGGATATCTCCATTGGCGGTGCGCCTCTTTTTGGCTGTAGTATGCTTGGCTCCCAGCACCACCACCACTGCCGACGCTGCTTTTCAGCTTCCTAGAACTAACATCTTGAGACGACAAGAGCAAAATCGAGAGAAAGCGCAACAGCCTAGGCTTCTCCAACTGAATCTGAAAGAAACGACCGATTGGAGTTTCTTTGACGATCTCTTCAAATTTGGGGACTCTGACTCTACAAAAGGAGATGACAATACACAAAAGGACGGCGATCCAAAGGTTTTTTTTGCCGAAGATACGGGAAGAACGTTGCCCAATTGGACTCCTCCTCCTCCTCCTCCGAAACCAGAACCTCCCAAGGAAGCTCCACCAGTAGTGGAGATGGAAATCGTCAAGGAAGTAGAAAAAGTTGCACCACCACCACCCAAAATCACACTTCCATCAGTGCCAAAATTATCATTGCCAGAGAAGCCAATTTTGACAAAAGAAACCACAGAAGAACTCAGCAAATCTGCCAAGGTGGTAGTTGAAAAAGTAGTGGTAAGTTTAAACTATCTGTGTGTGGCAATAGGTGTCCAGATAATTATATTGTTGCCTTGTATCTGGTAACATCTGGGAGCCGCCATTCTTTGCTCCACTCCCAGATTGTTCCTTCCGATGCAACTACTGTTTGGTTATCGTTCATTCACTTATACTGCTATTCATCCTCCTCAAAAAAAAATCTTTTTTTTAGAATCCCCTCATCGGCCGCGAAATTGAAAAGGGGGTCCCCGGATCCACTATTCAAGGAGCTTCGCTATCCGCTGCTCTGATTGCTTTAATGACGACGCAAAGCCTCAGTCTTGCGGCACTCACATTGGTGACGGTTGGATTGATTACCATTACACCAGGACCCGTGGGAGAAACCTTTCGAACTCTGGGGGATTTGGTGTATGATACATTAGAACGCTTTTGGAACTTATCGGAAAAATTGGGCGTCACCGATGCCGTCAATGAACGGTTGGCGAGAATGGAATACACGTCCAAAATCGAACGCATTCGTCGTGTCCAAAGCGAGGTACAAGAAGTCTTGCAACAAGCCGAAGAAACGCTGGCGGGTGCTGATATTCAAATGGCTGAAATACAAGCCTTCCAATCCGACGTCAAGGACGTATTAAAAGAAGCCGATGCTGCCATTTCCAATGCCATTGAGATCCAGGAATACAAAATACGTTTGGCAGCCCAGGAACGCAAGGAGGTGCAGTTGCAAGAAAAGGCCATGGCGGCAGAAGAAAAGGTCAAGCAACTGGCACGAGAAGCCAAGAAACTAGCGCAAGCTGCCAAAGCAGCCGCCAAAAGCAACCCCATCGACTTGACAATTCCGTACGATGCAGCCGCAAAGCTTGCCTACGAAGCCAGTGACAAAACACTAAAATATAACGTATTCAAAGCCAAATACGAAGCCGATGCCGTGGCCGATGTGATGGCCAAGAAGATGGACTTGGCTGTTCCCTACGACGCAGCTGCCATGCTTGCCTATGATGCTAGTGACAAGTCCAAAACGTTTGAGAAATTCAAAACCGCATTTGTATCCCAAGCTGTGGCAGATGTGATTGCTAAGACTGAAGCTAAACGAGCCGAGGCGGAACGGCTGGCTGAGGAAGCTAGACAAGAGGAAGAGCGAAAGCAGCTCGAGGAGGAGAAAAGACTAGCGGCCGAAGAAGCAGCGGCTGCAGCTGCAGCCGAGGAGGCCAGGCTATTAGAGGAACAGAAACAACTAGAAGCTGCAGCCATGGAGGCAGCCGAGCAAGAACGCCTACAGCGGCTAGAAGAAGAAAAGCGACTTGTCGAGGAGGAACAAGCATCAGCCGAAGAAGCACGTCTTGCAGAAGAGGAGCGACTGGCGGAAGAACTACGTCTTTCGGACGAAGAGAGACGAGCTGAAGAAGAAAAACTAGCGGAAGAACAGAGAGTTGCAAGAGAGGAAAGGATTGCCGAAGTAAGGAGACTTGCAGAAGAATCAAGACTTGCTGAAGAGCGAGAGCAACAATTTGTGGAAGAGCAGAGACTAGCTTCTGAGGAACTCCAGGCAGAAAGGCTTAGGGTTGCCGAAGAGGAAAGGTTGGCCAAAGAAAGAGAGGAAAGGATCGCTGACGTCAAGAGGCGCGCAGAAGAAGCAAGGCTAGCTGCAGAGCGAGAGGAACAGTATTTGGAACAGCAGAGACTAGCTTCTGAGCAGCTTCAAGCAGAAAGGCAACTTCTTGCCGACGAAGATGAAGTAGCAAAGCTGGCAGCATTGGATCCCATCGACGACGTAGAAGTAGACGATGACGGCTTCACGGATGACGACTGGGATGCATCCGTGGACATGGCAAAAGGCAGCGTGGATGGCAACATTGTAGGAATCGATGATGCCGAAACGGACGAATCTCAAAAGGCAGACTGGGATGCTGCTGGCAAATTTGCCCAGACGCTTGGTGGCAGCCAACAGGAACCTCCTGTGTTTGACGACGAGGAACCCGAAGAAATTGGTCTCGATATTGACAGTGACATGAATTTTGAGGAATTGGCCCGGGCTGCTCGGGAAGCAGTAGAAAAGATGGAGCAAGAGCGAAGAGGTGGGCGCGCGGAGGAAGCTGACGATGAAGAAGACGACGATGATGATTTCTTCTCGATCTTTGACGACGAAGGCGAAATCGAGATTGGAGAAGACGTGCCCATCGAGGATATTGCGGCGGCAGCTCGCCGAGCGGTCGAAATGTTTGAGTCTGATATGGGACCTGAATTAACCGATATGGGAGAGGAACCAGAAATGTTTTTTGACGATGAGGTGCAAGAAGAAGCACCACCCATGGAAGCATCGTCCGACAAAAATTGGGCAGGTCTTACAGTTCTTCTCTTGAAGGAGGAATTGAAAAGCCGGGGACTTTCAGCAATCGGTAAAAAGGTTGATCTTGTTGCACGTCTAGAAGAAAATGACAGAGAGCTTGCTCTTTCAGATTCTTCAGCGGAGAATGACGACGAAAGCGAAGAAGAAGAGGATGAAGATGACGATGACGATGAAGACGACAATGAACTTGACATTGGTGGAATGGATTTGGAAGAGATTGGTAGGTTAGCGCGAGAAGCTGCCGAATTGTTCAATGGTGAGGAGCCGTCGGATGAGGTTCTAACAATGCTCGAAAACGAAGAGATTGAATTGATGGAGTCCATGAAAGATACTGGTGACGTCGGTGGTGGTTCAACGAAAGCAGGGTCGGACTATTCTAGCATGAATATGAGCGAGCTCAAGGATGAGTTGCGGAACCGAGGGCTCAAGGTTAGTGGGAAGAAAGCTGATCTAATAGAACGGCTAGAATCTTCTGACTAAACAGGGATGCCGGCATGCTTTGGATTATCCTTCTGTTCCATACCATTTCCTGTGGCTTCAACCCAACCCAATGAATCTAAACAACGCTAAGGGAAAATCAATGTCATTGTCGCCATACAGTATTATACACATTACAATTAATGCTATTTAATTCCTTCTGCAAACACAGAAGAAAGAGAAAATTCGTCTCTCAATCAACCGGCGCAAGGCGATGGCGCCGGTCGGGAAGCAGGTCGGTATTGCTCCCTGTAAAGAGTTGCCCCATCGTCTCGTGCCTTCCAAACGTGGAAAAATTCATAGAAACAAAAATGGGCGGCAGCTAACGCGCGCATGTCGGCCATCAGTCTTTCCTCTGCTTCGTTAGATTTGTTTTTCAGTTCATGATAATCCATGATTGTTACCAGGCGAGCTACCAGACGTGGGTTGGCACCGCGGAGCAGCCCCAGCCCTGTCTCTTATACACATCTCCGAGCCCACGAGACTAAGGCGAATCTCGTATGCCGTCTTCTGCTTGAA